>Ga0207433_10011926_pt1 | contig 13124 bp, 7 predicted proteins | sample YelNatPaOPGAMG01_FD_187559 | JGI IMG/M metagenome (GOLD analysis project Ga0207433, IMG submission 187559) | Hot spring thermophilic microbial communities from Obsidian Pool, Yellowstone National Park, USA - OP-RAMG-01 (SPAdes) (version 3) | ecosystem: Environmental > Aquatic > Thermal springs >... | reverse complement strand
TTCGGCCAATAACATCGCCTCTGGGCAACAGGCCGGCGGCAGCTCGATGAAGACCACCGTCCGCGGTGCATTTTGCCACTGCCGCAGCGCGGCTCGCCACTGCGCGCGGTGGTCTGGGTCCCACGCACAAGCCGCCGGCAAGGCCGCCTCCCACCTGCGAGCTGGCAACGAACTTTCACTCGGCGGCAACTCCGGCACCCACCGAGTCGGTGTGGCATCGATGGGCAGCGACTTCGCGGCTTCAGAGTGCCTCTCTGTGTCTGGTTGACCATGACGGCTAATGTCCAGCGTAACCACATGGTAGCCTTGCTGCCGGGCTGCATCAGCGAGCAACCCGATCCACGTGGACCGACCTTCGCCCGGGCTGGCCGAGATAAACCCACAAACCAGCGGTTGCCCATCGCCACCGGCTATCCGTGTACGCAACCGAGTAAACATGCGGAAAGCCCAATGCTGACGCTCCCCAGCGCTCATCCTGTTCACATCATCTAAAGTGCCCAGCAACGGCATCTGAGCCACCTCCGCCAAGACGCAGGAGGATCGGATCCGGCCTGCTCTGGGCAGGCGCAAAGCCAGGAGCCCGCCGCCGGCCAGCCCCAACATCGCCCCAGCCGCGCCGCCCCAGCCACCCCGCCGCACCTTGTCAGCCCAACTCAGGCTGTCGGCTGTCGCCCGGCAGACTATCCGGGCGCAGCCCGCTTGGGTGGCCCCGCTGCTGAGCGCCTCCAGCGAACGGGCCAAGGCAAACCGGCGCTCCTTCAGCGCGTCGAAGCGGGATTTGAGCCGCACCTGTTCAGTCTGCAGCTCGGCCAAAGCTTTGACCTGGCTCTGCAGTTGCTGGCGTTGAAGGATGAGACCTTCCAACTCATGCACCAGAGCGGCCTCTTGGTTTTTGAGTTCGGCCAGGCGCAAATGCACGCTCGCTGCGGCTGGGCTGGCCAAGGTGCCCGGAGGCAGTGAGTCCGCACCCGACGGCGCAGTCAACTGAGCTTCCAAGGCCGCCACAGTCGCCCGCAACTCCTTCACCCGTGGGTGTTCCTCGGTATAGCGGGTCAGTGCTTGGGCCAGGGCGTCGCGGGTTGCCACCAGGGCCGGACTCAAGGTGGCCAGTTCACGGACCAAACCCTTAATCTGCAACTCCAGGCCAGCTAGTTGCCCGCGAAGTGTTTGACTCCGTTGATCCACCTGCTCCAATTGACGCACGGGTGCAGCGGCATCGTCTGCCCAGTTCACCCCTCCGCTGCGGCGTTGGAACTCAGCCAACTGCTGGCTCGCTTGGTCCAGCTCGGCGTCCACAGCGGCCAATGCACGCTGCAGTTGGTCCGTGGCTTGCCGCGTTCGCTGGCCATATACCTCCCGCGCAACGGCGATAATCTGTTCAGCATAAGTGTTGGCCAGGCGTACGGTGTCGTGCGAGTGGCTGCCACGGGCCTTGATGGTAACCAAGCCTACCTCAGGGCGCACCGACACTTCGGTGAGCATTCGAACCCTATCCGTCCGGCCCGCAAGCCCGCTGGCCTCGGCAGTGCGGCGCACCACAAGGTCCGACCGAGCCAAACCCGCTACTGCCTCTTGAGGGGCCGATTCACGCGTTGGCTTGGGTGTGGTGGCAGCGGCCAGGCTGCCGGGCAAATCGGGCACTTCCAGTTCGGCAGTTGCCGTGAGCCAACCGGTGGCAAATCCCCCCACAAAACCAGCCGCACCGGCGCCGATGGTCCAGGCCAGAACCCACCACCAGCGCGTCTTGAGCGCACGCGCTAACTGCAGAAGCACACCCTGCCGTTGCCGGTGCGCACCAACCTGACTGTGTGGGTTCACGTCAAATGCCTTTACTCCTGCCGCGCCTCTATGGCAATCGCTTTCCACCACAACCGGTTAAGCTCCAAAGCAAGTCTGATGCCGCATCTTGCCCGCTCTTAGCCCTCCGGGCCGAAGGGCTCCTCTTTTTTGAGCTGGCCCAAAATTCGGGGCACAAAGTTCAAAATCCGCGCCAACTGCCCAAGCTTAAAACACCCAGATTCAAGCCCCACACCCGACCAGATCGCTTCTTGTCCGCTACGAGGCGGCGCTACGGTAGAATGCCATTCTGCGCTACTGGGACCCGCCGCACCGTCACCGCCGGGGCGCTCACGAAAACTTCGAGCCCCGAGCTTCCAGCTCCCAGCTCCTAGCCCCGAGCCCCATGCCCACTGCCCATGCTCCACATGCCAGCTCTCCTATTCCTACGCGCGCTCGGGCCGTGCAATCCCCAGTTTATCCATTAGTTCGTAGAGGGTGGGCCGGCTGATGCCCAGCTCTTCGGCTGCGCGTGTGACGCTGCCCTCGTTGCGTTCTAGGGCCTCCATTACCATCTGCCGCTCCAAGGCTTCCCGAGCCTCTTTGAGTGTTCGGGGTTTCTCTTCAGCCGGAGGCTGCTCCAGCTCCAAATCGCTTGGCAGGATCTGCTGGCCTTCAGCCATGATCACGGCGCGTCGGACGCGGTTCTCCAACTCACGCACGTTTCCAGGCCAGGGATGCTTCAGCAAGGCGCGAATGGCAGGTGGGCTAAACTCGCGCACGTCCCGGCCCGACTCTGCCGCCGCGCGTTGCAAAAACGCTTTCGCCAACAACACAATGTCACCCACCCGCTGTCGCAGTGGCGCCAGCTTGATGGTGACTACGGCCAACCGATAATAGAGGTCTTCCCTGAACCGGCCCTGCTGCCGGGCTGCGTCCAAATCGGCGTTGGTGGCGGCAATGACGCGCGTGTCCACCGTAATCGGCGTCCGACCTCCGACCCGTTCGATGGTTTGTTCCTGTAAAAAACGCAGCAGCTTGACCTGCAGCGACGCAGGTAACTCGCCAATTTCGTCCAAAAATAGCGTGCCGCCATGGGCGCTTTCGATGCGGCCTTTGCGTTGCACATGTGCGCCGGTGAACGCGCCCTTTTCGTGTCCAAACAGCTCGCTTTCCAACAGCGTTTCAGGGATGGCGGCACAGTTGATGGGCACAAACGGGCCATTGCAGCGCGCACTGCGGCGATGGATCGCTTGAGCCACCATTTCTTTACCCGTGCCGCTTTCACCCAAGATCAACACCGGCGCATCGGTGGTGGCGACTTTGCGGATAGTGGCGAACACCTCTTGCATGGGCGCGCTCAGCCCTAGCATCCCTTCGAAAGTGTTGTGTTCCAGTCGGCGTTGGATCTGCCGGTATTCCCGCTCCAGCTCCGCCACGTAATAGGCCCGTTTCAGAATGATCTTCAGCTCCTCCAAGTCCACGGGCTTGCACAGCAGGTCGTACGCACCCCGACCGATGGCCTTCAAAGCGTTGCGGCGTTCGCCTTGGCCGGTGATGACAATGACCTTGGCTAGCGCATCGATTGCCAGGATTTCGGCCAGCGTTTCCAGGCCCTCGTCAGGTTCCTGTGGCCGTGGCGGCAGGCCCAGGTCCAACAGCGTGACCGGCGGTTGGATTTCTCGAAACGCCTTGAGCGCACCAGCTTTGTCGGCGGCAGCCGTGAGGGCATATTCGCTGTCTAAAGCCCACTTCATCTGCGAGCGGATGTCCTCGTCGTCATCCACCAGCAGCAGTTTGGGCTTGGCCTTGGATGAAGCCGGTTTCATCACTGCCTCAGATGGTATCGCCCTGCCACCTGCGCAAGCAAGGGCCGGGTTCGCCGAGCCTAGCTGGCGGGTTGGACAGGTTTAATCGGTAGCCGGACGCGGAACGTGGTGCCCTGCCCCTCGACGCTCTCGACCTCGATCCGGCCTTGATGTGCTTGGACAATTGCCCGGGAATGAAACATCCCTATGCCCAGGCCCCGCTTCTTGGTGGTCTGGAACGGTTTGAACAGACGGTCGCGAATGAACTCGGGCGTCATGCCGCAGCCCGTATCGCTCACCGCCAATAGCACCGCGTCGCCGTCGGCCCACGTGCGCACCTGGATTCGCCCGGTGCTCGGGGTGGCTTCTTTCGCATTAAGCAGAAGGTTGACGATCACCTTGCGGAGCTGGTCCGGATCAGCCCAGATGCGCGGCACCGGTTGCAAGTCTTCAACCCACGCAGGCCCGTCAGGCCCTGCCACCTCGTTCAGCACCCCGTGCACCAGTTCGTTGAGGTCAGTCTCGACCTGGCGCAACTCCAGCTCAGGTCGCAGCAAACTCAGCCGCTGGATTTGCTCGTCCATCTCGGCTACGCACCGCTTCAGGCTTTGAAGGCAGTCCGCCCGAAATGCGGGATTATCAAAGTGCTCGGCGACGTTTTGGGCCATGATCGACAGCCGCTGCGCTGTGTTTTTCAGTTCGTGAATGACAAAGGCCGACATGTTTTGCAGTGCCTCCAACTGTTTGTGCTGCATCAGCCGGCTAGTGAGCTGCAGGTTCCGCAGGCTGGCCGCCACTTGGTCGCCGATGCACTTGAGCAGGTCCAGGTCCTCGTTGGAGAACCGCTGGCCATTGACGCGGTCGCCCACCACAATCATCCCCACCAACTCACCGGCTGCCACCAAGGGCACGCACAGACGCCCGCCGCCTTTGCGGAAGTGGTCCGGGTTCAGCGCCCGCAACGCCTCGGCCCACGGCTCAGTGCATCGGTCCACGTCGAACGGTGCAGATTGCTGGCGGAGGACCTGTTGGAGCGCCTGAGCTTGTTCGGGCGTCGGGGCCACCTGCTGGGCCGCCTCTTGCGTCAAAGTCGTCGAGGCCACAAACCGCCATTGGCCCTCCGATGGGTCCACCACCCATAAACTGGCCGACAACAGGTCGAACGTGTGCGCAATCAGCTCCAGCACCGCTCGCCCCAACGCCCCCGGTTCCAACAGGGCACCGGTCTTGGCCGTAAAATCCAACCAAATCCGACGATAATCATGCACCGGCCGACGGAAATGGCGGCTGACCCACAGTTTGGTCCGCTGCCGCACCCGGTCCGACAACACCACTACCGCCAACCCCACCAACCCCACCATCAGCACAAACGCTTTCAGCGGAAAAGCCGGATCGCCGCCCCACCGCGACACCAGCATCGCCAGCAGCCCCACCACCAACAAATAAGCCGCTGCAACCGCCACCGTCACCGAATGCTGCAGCACTTGGTGCGAGGGGTAGATGTCCGACTCGGCTAGCTTCGTCCGCACCAGCGAATACACCATCAGCACGCTGCCCAACAACAGCGCCACGGCGTCCACCACCAGAGCTGATTCTTGCACAGCCGAGTAGGCCAAGGCCTGGCTGGCGGTGTAAAACCGAGCGCCAAACAACAGTGCTAACCCGAACATGAAATACTTGATTCGCCATCGCATCACCCCCACCGCCGACCTGAACGTCCGCTCCAAATGCACCAAAATCAGCACACAACCCAACAGGCTCCCCACCATCACCACTCGACCGGCCAGCCCCAACCGGACATACAGTTGGCCGCTGACAGGTTCGTAGGCGACCTGCTGGAACAGAGCCGAGTGTAACAGCAGCACCGTGATCACCGGTAGCCCATACACCGCCCCCAACACCCAACGCCACCGATGCAAAAATTCGCGCCAGTTACCCCGACCGTAGCACAGCGCAAACCCTAGCCACGTGCCTGGCACCAGGGCCAAGATCATCAACCGCACCCGGTGCCAGCCCGCTGCTGCCTCGGGCAGAGCCGCTTGCAGCGCCAAGACGCTGGACACCGCCTCCGCTGCCAGCAAAGCCATACCCACGCTGAACCACCACCAAGGCGGTGTGCGTCGTTTGCCCGCCAAAGCCACACCGGCCAACGCCAGGCTCAGCCCTGCCGCAGCAAATCCGATGAGCTTCGATCCCATCATGGCTCAGCGTGAGCTTGAGCGTTCAGATGCTTCGGGCTGCCGCCTTGCTTCACCTCAGGGGCTGTCAGGGTTCACGGCCTGCTGCAGCCCTCGTTCTTGGTGCGCCGGCCCGCCAGCAAGCTCACCAGCTAGACTTGGCGAGCCCACCGCCTTCTTTTCCGTCCGACGCAACCACAGCAGCAAAAGGAAAAACGGCAGCAGCGACAACAGGAAAAACACCGGCCCACCCCGCCGATGCAGAGGCGAATCGATCATCCGCAAATCCACATGCACGCACAACATGGCAATGGTAAACACGCGGAACGCGTTCCGCACAATTCCAATCGGCACCACCGCCAGCGCCAGGACCCACCGTTTCCAGCCCGTCCGAAGAAACAGGTAGCCCGCCAACAAGCTGGTCATGAACAACACCAGGCTGGATCGGATACCGCTGCACTCCTCAGCCACACGCAGGGCGAACCCAGGCAGTTGGAAGTTGGTGCCGATCCGCAACACAGGCGTGCCCGACAACACAAACAAACCATGTGCCACCCAGGAGGTAGCGTGCTGGAAAAACTGCTCGATCCACTGCGTGACAGCCAACGGGAACGGGATCACGAACACCAAAAAACTCACCGGAAACGCCACCAGCCTGATCCGCCGCGTGCCCACGATCGCCATGGCCCCCGCAACTACCCAACAGACAAAACTTCCCAACGTCAGCGCCAAATAATCGTCCTTGGCCAACTTCACCCCCGCCAGCCGCATCCAACCGTAGCTAGCCAGCACCACCGCCCCACCCACAGCCGGCACAGCCGCCCAGCCCCACCCTAATCGAGGCGCCTCAGCCAGTTGACGCCGACGCAGCCAGATCAAATACAGCGAAATGAGGGGCACCAACGGCACATGCGAATACAGCTCCGACTTCAGCACATACCGGCCCATGTCCAACAGCGGCTTGGCAAAACACAGGCTCAGCAGCACTACAAACCCGGCCAACACCACGCAGCTCCGTCGCCAATCCACCAGCGCGGCTCGGAGCCGCTGCTCAAACGACGCCACTGCTTCCGGTACCGGCTCGTGCCCACTCATAGCCCAAAATTACCCCTAAATCCAACTAGCCCCCAATCATGCACGTGGCCGCCGCCGTGAGGCGGCTGATAAGCCCCGTCGGCACCAACGGCTCCTCCCGAAGACAGAAGACAGAGGACCGAGGACGGACCGGAGCACGGGGAGGGGGCATGGGGCATTTGTAGCCGCCGCCAGGCGGCGGAAAGAAGCCTCTGGGCACGGAGCCTGGGCCTGGGAGGTGGAAGCCGGAGGCGGGTGTCCAGCGTCAGCCCTGACCTCGCCCGAACCCTCTCCCCTCCCTGGGGGAACGGAGAGGGCAGCTCGGCCGACCCGCGCCCGCCCCCCTCTCCCCTCAACGGGGAGCGGGCCGGGGTGAGGGGTGTGTTTGTAGGCGCCGCCGTCAGGCGGCGGAAAGAAGCCTCTGGGCATCGAGCCTCGGGTTCAGTGCCCGGGGCGCCGGGGTGCGAGCTCGAAGCTGGGAGCTTGGAGCCGGCTCCAGCCCTCACCTCACCCACACCCTCTCCCCTCCCTGGGGGAACGGAGGGGGGCAGCTCGGCCGACCCGCGCCCGCCCCCTTCTCCCCTCAACCGGAAGAGGGCCAGGGCGACGGGTGAAAAGCAGGGGTCCGGGAGCTGGGAGTTCGGGCCATGGCGCCAGGGTTGCCGTGGGCGCCTGGCCGGCGACGGGGCAGCCCGGTCCCAGTAGCGCAGAATGACATTCTGCTGTATCGCCGACTGGCAGTCGGCAAACCAACCGCCAGGACGCACGAGCGTTTCGAATTTCCGTGTTTCGAGCCTTCGCATTTGTTTCCGATTTCGGATTTCGTGTTTCGAATCTCAATTTTTGGTCCTTTCCCCTCGACGGCCACAGGACCAGGGTGAGCAGTGCTTGTGAAGCTGCTGCGACAAGCCATAAGGCGACGCCGGTCAAGCGAATCTCTCGAGTCACGCCGCAGGGACCGCTGCTTATTTGTCTGGGCTTGACCGCAGCGTCTGCGGGAGCCCGGAAGAAGAACCGCGAATAGATGTAGCCGATACTTTCCAAGATCACCTCCTTGGCCCCTTCGCTGGATTCCCACCAGTGCCGCGGGTCATAAGACCGATTGGGCACTGCAATGATGCCAATTGCCACGTGCTTCCCGAAAGCCTTCTCATACATCAGCCGGGTCCGGCGCGCATGCACACCCACGGTCATCACGTTGATCGCCTTCACAGCCAGGCCGCGCTCCTGAAACCATCGCCGCACCCCCAACGCCGAGGCATACGTGCGGTTCCGACTCACTGCCACTGACGCAACCGGTTCCACCACCTCCGGCGCTGCACCCAACGCCCGCAACCGCGCCGCTGCGGCCTCGGCCAGTGTCTTGTGTTCCGACCATTGCTCGCCTTCGGCAATCGGACCGCCGGTAGTGAAAAGGCGCTTGTACCCACCAGCTCGAAACTCCGCCAAGCCCTGTTCCAGGGCGTAAGTCGGTACCCAACCTTCAATGACCAAAAAGTCCGCCCGGACCGGCTCGCTCACAGCCAAAAACGGATGCACCCCGAAAAACACTACCACCCATAGCACCGTCACCAGCCCCAATACCGCCATCCACCCGCGCCATGATAGCCCCCAGCGTTCCTTGCGCACGAGCAACCCGCCCAAGCCATAGCGGCACCTGCTCTGCAATGACGCCGCCCCAGCTTCAACAGGCTCCGGGGCCATTTCAGTCGCTGCCACGCGCCCCGACACGCCTGGTTTGACCAGTCGCGCTGACGGCAACCAGCAGATTCGTCAGCGCGTAAAACAACTGCGCCTGGGGCCAACGCAAAAACGGTAAAGTATGACGCAAGCCGCCCCGATACACCCGCGTCACAAAATGCCCATCGGCAAGCTGCCAGTCGCTAATCAGCCGCCGCCCCAGTACGCAGGCGCGATCGAACGCCTCTGGAATCTGATCCCGCAGCAACACACCCAGCGTGATTGCTTCTGCCACATCGTAAAGCTCAAGCCGCACCAGTTGCAGCCGGGGCCGAACAGCAAACGGCTTGGGATTGCCGGAGGGATCGAACAGCGCCTGCTTGTAGTAATTGTAGCCGCGCTCGATGGCCTCCCTGACCCGCGGCTCGCGCAGCCGCCGGTTCAGCTTCACCAGGTTCTTCAGCACGAAACAGGTGTGGAAATGGTCAATGAACGCCTCAGCCGGGTTGTCCGTCGCATACAGCCACGAGCCATCCGGTCGCTGGCTTTGCAAAACGAAGTTCAGGTTGCGCCAAGCCTTGACCCGGAACCCGTCGTTTCCAAACCGGTGCGCCGCTTCGAACAGCACGAACGCCCGATACGCGCTGGCGTTGACCACGGCTGACTGGTCCTGGGGCGAATAGCTGGCCGCAGCCGCCTCCGGCCCGGTGGGCGTGTCGTGCAAGTCCTCGGCCACAAACCGCGCGATGGACGCGGCAATGTCCCGGTAGCGCACCTCGCCCGTGGCCTCGTGCAAGCCCAAGAACGCCTCGAAAACGTAGGGTGTGCAGGTGATGAATGGCGTCTGCTTGGGCCACAGGCCCTTGTTGTTTTGCCAGTCGAACGGATAACCCCAACAGTAGCCCCGGTAGCCCGGAATGCTGGAGGCCAGAAGCTCCTCGGCCAACGACCGCGCCCGGGCAAGCCATGAGTCGGAGGACGGAGGAGAGCATGGGGCATGCGGCGTGGAGCTTGGAGCATGGGGCAAGGAGTCTGTAGGCGCCGCCATCAGGCGGCGGAAAGATGCCTCTGGGCATGGAGCTTGGGTCTGGGAGCTGGAAGCCGCAGGCTGGTGTCCAGCGTCAGCCCTCACCTCACCCGACCCCTCTCCCCTCCCCGGGGGAGCGGAGAGGGACAGCTCGGCCGACCCGCGCCCGCCCCCCTCTCCCCTCAACAGGGAGAGGGCCGGGGTGAGGGGTGTATTCGTAGCCGCCGCCGTAAGGCGGCGGAAAGAATCCTCTGAGCATGGAGCTCCGGGATCGGAGCTGGGCTCAACCCTCACCTCACCCGACCCTTCTCCGCTCCCTGGGGGAACGGAGGGGGGCAGCTCGGCCGACCCGCGCCCGCCCCCTTCTCCCCTCAACGGGGAGAGGGCCGGGGTGAGGGCTGAAGAAAATGGGGCAGGAGGCTCGGAGCTCGGAGCTGGCACCTCGGAGCTTGGACTGTCTGAAGACGGAGGGCTGAGGACGGAAGACCGAGGGACGGGGAAGCCCATCCGGTGCAGGTTCAGGAAGGCCAGCACAAGCTGTGCATCGGCTGTAGCGTACCGGGCTTTCCGCACCAAAAGCCGGCGCAGCCCCGGCGCCAGCACCTCCAACAAGACCACCGGCACGACCAGGGGCGCGCCCAGCCAGGCTCGCCGGTAATACACCCGACGCGCCCAAAGCCCATACCGGGTGCCCCAGATGTCATACGGATCGAAGCTTGCGTAGCCCACCCGGTCCAGCCAGGCCACAAACCGGCTGATCGCCTGCCCCACTTCCGCCGCCAGCCCCTCGGCTGAACCCGCCTTGGCTGCTGGACGCCGCTGGCTGGACACTACATCTTGCACCGCGCTTTGGACTGCGCGCCGCCCGTGTCGGCCAGCAACTGCGCCACTTCACCAAACGTCACCACTTGCAACCCCGGCTCGCGCGCCAGCAGCTCCAACAACCGGCCAAAAGCACGATCATTGATGTGCTCCTTGCAGTGTCCGATGGCCACCAACACATCCGGCAGCCTGTCCGCGGGCGGCGGGGCGCCGGTGATCATGCGCAGAAATGCCCGAGGCGACAAATTATGGAAGTCCAGCTTGATCGGCACCGGCTGCAAAAGGAACCTGGCCGCCGCCACCGGACCGCGACCGACGCCCAGTTGCCGGATCAACTGCTTCTGCTGCGTCTTGGGCACGTGTTTCGAGAACTTAGCCTTGAGCCTTCCCCAGGTGGCCTGCTGCACGCGCCGGCCCATGACCGAATAAATCGGCACTTCCCACAACGGGCCTGCTGCATCGACCACAGCTACGTCAGCGCTGATCCGCCACGGATCCCGAGCTGAAGGCGCATTGCGGTAATCGTAACCATCCGAGTCGCCCTGACACACCAATCCTTTGACCACCGAAGAGTCCAGCACAAATCCGTTGGCCGCCAGGGCCGCCAACAGCTTGCTGCCCGGCTGCGCGCTGAATGCCCCGGCCCGATACGCAACCACCCGGCGGTTCGGGCCCAACCCGGCCATCCCTTCCAAGACCCGTTTCCGGTCCGCAATGTAGGCCACGGTCTCAGCCACGGTATCGAACAAGCTGTCCACCGTGCGTTGGGTGTCGTTCAGGTGCCATTGGCCATGCGCCCACCGCGCCCCGTACCATTCCGGATGCAGGTGGAGCTGCACGTCGTGCCCGCGGCGGACCAGTTCGCGCACTTGCTCGCGGATCAACCGGGCCGGATCGTAGCCCAAAACCTTGACCAGCTCAGCCGCATGCCGTTCGAAAGCCAGATATTCCTCGACCTCGACGAAGAGCACCAGCCGCATCCCGTGCTGTTCAGCCAGACGGGCCATTCGTTCGGTCGGCTCGACCATGTGCTGGCGCACGTCGCCGGACCCGTTGCCGAACAGCTCGTAATCCACCGATAACACCACCCGCCGCGGCTCGCCAAACCCCAAACTACTCATTCCACCCATGCTACTCCACTTTCAGCCTTCCGCCCTCTGGCTTCTGACCGCTGCGCTCTGACGGCTGACGGCTGACCTCTGACCTCCGCCCTCCGTCCTCTATGCGCCAAACCTCTCGTTCCGACTACCGATTCCTGCCATCTGTCCTCTGATTTCTGTCTTCCGTCCTCCGTCCTCGGTCTTCGGTCTTCAGAGCCCCGCCCGATGCCCGCTTTTCGCCAGCTCACGTCGGCGGCTACAGGTGCCAGCCCGGAGCTTCCAGCCCCATGTTCCCTGCTCACCTAAGGCGTTCGCGCACACCGGAATCCCACAACCCAGTTGGCGTAGCTGGGACTCCATCCCCCGCTGTGTCGGCACGCGCAGGTCAAATAGACGCCATCGTAATACCCAACGCTCCCGCCACGGATGATCTTACTCATGAGCCATTCTGTGCCCGTCCAAGGCCCGTTAGGCCCACGGGTATCGGGCTGACTGGCTCCAGGCTGCGAATACCAGTCGGCCTTGTAATAGTCCCAGACCCACTCCCACACGTTACCTGCCATGTCGTATAAGCCGTAGCCATTCGGCGCATAGGACCCCACCGGTTTGTTGGTGCTCCCGCCTTTGTACCAGGCATTGGTCAGGCTGATGTGCCCAGCGTAGCTGCCTCCGTAGCTGTCCCAAGGGTAGTGATGACCTGTGAGGCCACCGCGGGCAGCCTTCTCCCACTCGGCCTCGGTCGGCAGACGGTAGCCTTTCTTGGCAAAATCACATGTCCAGCCGCTGATGTATTGGCTGATTCGGTTGGTGAACGCAATACACCGTTCGAGTCCTTCCATCTCGCTGCGGTAGTTGCAGTATGCTGCCGCGCCGTACCAGGTGACACCCGTGGCCGGAAGCCTTTCAAAACCTGGCGTGATCGAAAAGACCCCATTAGAAAAGGCAAGGCGTGTGAAGGGAATGCCATGATCGTCACCCGTTAGCTTAATCAACTGGCGCGGATCACCCTCGGCGTTGGTCATACCGGTGGAGTCGCCGTATATCAGCCCGTGGTCGTAGGCCCACTGGAAGACGCGTCGCAGGTCTTCGTTGGTCACCTCGAACTGGTCCATGTAAAAGCTGCTTACATACACCACATGCGCCGGCCGCGCGTTGGTGAAGCCTTCCTCGTAGATGTCACCCATCACAAACGGCCCGCCGGGAATCAACACCATGCCCGCCGGGACGTTGGAGGTATCCGATACCTGGATCCGGTAGAAGGCCGTGCCCGGATGCGGCGGCGGCAGCGCCACTGACGTAACGCTGCTGGTGGGAAAGATGTGTCGGTTTGGAAGCCACGGACCGCTCTGCAGGTTGGTCGCAAACAACACGGTTGCTGAGCCCCCTGCCACCGAGTTGGTCCAGCTTAACATCCGGTCGCGGCCCATCGACGTGATACGGACCTCCTGCGCGCCCGTCCTAACTGCCAGCAGACACAAGAGAACGCAGCTTGGGAGAATACGCTTCGGCATGGTTAACACGTACCACACTTTCGACAGATCTTCAACGCGCGGCCCATCACGACTGCGCCTTGGCGCTCGCCCCACCCAACCCTCTCCGCTCCCAGCGGGAGCGGAGAGGAACACCAAGACCGGCCCCTGCGGCCGTCCCCCTCTCCCCT
>Ga0207433_10011920_pt1 | contig 13126 bp, 13 predicted proteins | sample YelNatPaOPGAMG01_FD_187559 | JGI IMG/M metagenome (GOLD analysis project Ga0207433, IMG submission 187559) | Hot spring thermophilic microbial communities from Obsidian Pool, Yellowstone National Park, USA - OP-RAMG-01 (SPAdes) (version 3) | ecosystem: Environmental > Aquatic > Thermal springs... | reverse complement strand
GATCAATGCTAAGGGGAAATTGGTAGGTATAGTAATCGAGCGCCCTGGCAAAGGTGAAACTAAGAACACTACTTTTGCCGTAGCCATAAACAAAGCGAAACCTCTGATTGAACAGGCAAAAGCAAAACAAGAGCAACAAGAATAGATGCTGAGTACCTTGGGGATAATGAGGGGATCTGACATGAAGTGCGCTTATCATCAAGACCGCATAGCTGTTGGAAGCTGTGCTAACTGTGGCTGCTTTCCCCAATGTTATACTATGGTAAGTGAGAAAATGTATTGCAACTTATGTGTGGGCCACCTGCTCAGCGGTGGTTCCACAGCAATAGGCGTCGCAACCGCAGCTGCGTACTGCAATCCCTGCTCCCCCACCAATCCCACAACCATTGCCTGCAGAGCAACACAGGGTACCCCGATGGAAATCAGTATAGCCGTGATAAACCTCTCCCGTTGACTTTCAAGAATCCTCGTTGCCATGACCGCCGGTACATTGCAGCCAAAGCCAACGATAGTGGGAATAATGGCATAGCCATGCAGCTTGAACATTCCTCGGTTGCGTGTAGCCTAGCTCACGGCATTGACTACTGTTTTTGCCATGCTTCTATGCAGGCCTCCATCAACGTGGCTGCCTTTTCAAGTGTTAAACCATCCACATCAGAGAAACTTGCCCTAGCCATGGCAATTGGCACCCTCTTGGCATAGTCGCCCATCCGTAAGTCGCGGCGCAGAGGGGTCTTCAAATACTGCTCAATTAATTTATCCACCCTAGCAACATAAGCTTCAATATCGCTTTCCGAAGCGACGAATTTGGGCTGATGCTTGCGGGCTTCACACAACCATGGTAGATGCCATTCGGAAATCTCCAGGGTTTCTGCCCCTCCGAGCAACTTCCTTCTCAGAAGGTCTCTTCTACGTTCTGCCTCAAGCTCCTCAACCTTGACAATAAGAGCAAATCGGCTGAGGAGAATCGGTGGGAGGCCAATTTCCCTCATTGGGTCCGCTATAAAGACTGTCCCTCCCGGGTTAGCGAAGGCTATCATGATGAAGTGCGACTCAATGGTCTCATGCACCCTTCCGGAGTGAACACTGCATTTTCCATTGGATAGCAACTCCAAACAATACTCAATATCCTGCTCGGGAATCTTATCAAATTCGTCAACTAACACCACTTTACCGTCGGCATAAGCGAGAACCCCTGGCTCACCTGTAGCCAGATTGCAAACGAGGCCCGCCCGCGTGACATTAGCGCCAGCAAGCTCGATGTCCGAGCCAAGTTTTCTGGCAATGATATCCTTTGCCAGTGTTTTACCACCCGCCGGGTCACCGACTAACAGGACATGGACCGGTTCCTCGGGCTTGGAGAACAGGGCGCAGGTAAGGGCTTGTTTCATCAGGTTGTTGCCCTCCAGTTCCGAAAAGAAACTATCGGCAAAGCCCTGAAAACCTATTTCCCGTGCCAAGCTGACAACCTTGTCGCTGAGTCTGGCCTCTTCCACAGCACGTTTCTCCAACGGCATGGGTTTGTATTCTCCAGCCTGTTCCCTCACTCTGTCAAATGAACGCTCTAGGTAGAGAATTTCTACCGCTTGGTAATACTCGTGCTCGTGCTTAAATCGACAATCCCGACAAAGAGTTGCCTCACAGACTCGGCAGAGGTATACAGGCTCCTTCTGGCAAACGACACAGGGCTTGCGCTCTGGTTTGAAAATGACCAGTTCATCGCCCTCAACTATCCGCTTGAGGTTCACATCGACTCCCAAGACGTGTTCCACAGAACGTAGGGTAGCTTTTGAAGTGTCCGACAGGGCGACTCTGATCTGGCCTTCAGCGTCCTTAATGTCCCTTATCCTCTCGTAAGCCAGAATGTTTCTCGCTCTATTTATGATTGCATCGCTCTTTGCCTTGCCCAGTCCAAGCTCATCCCCCCAGCAAAGCGCAATCTTCTCCACGGAATCAAAGCCCATAGCCTCAAGCGTACGCTGATCACGTGGACTGAGATTAAGTTTCATTAGGTCCATCTCTGACCCTCCTCTGGTAGTGGTATCGCTCGTATGTCCTCCCTATGTCGAAAAGAATAATGGGCAGTACTTTGGCTGCCTTTTCTCTGCCCAGCCAGAGCAAAACAGCTTCTTTGTGGACGTTCGTCTGCTCGGTTATAAAAGCCTTTTTCATCTTATGAAAGCTCCTCAAGGGCTTTCATTTGGGGAAAAATTTCATGGTCCGCTTCAGGCCTTTTTTCTCAGCCTTATTCGGTTGGCTGAACTTGAGTGTTGGGACTAGGGCGTCGCCTTTGAACCACAGCGTTTCAAGAGTCAGACAGCGTGGGCACTGGCAGTTGTTTCGTCCGCTCCTGCTACCGCCCACCGAGGCTTGTTTGCCCTAGGCATAGCGTCAGCTCCACGTATAGGCTACTACATGGTGGCAGTCCAGTAAAGGGCAACAAAAATTGCCGACAAATTGGCGACAAACTAAAAAGGACAGGATGTCACCAAAAAGCACTTTAGCTTCAAAACAGGGTTCTGCCAACTGACACAAATGTTCTAATTTGAAGCTAACGGCACGGGACGGGATACCCGGCTTGGAATTAGGAAACCGCTGCTCTATCCAACTGAGCTACAGGGGCATAGCCTCACCGCCGTGTTTTCCTGATGACAAAGCCCTCAGGAGTGACATACTTTTCCACGCTGATCGCAGGGCGTGGCAATACAGTATCCTCTTCCTTGTAATCGCTCTCAAGCTCTCCAGACAATACTGGCCTAACGGATTCTTCTACTGTTGCCCCTGCTTTAACCCCTGCCACCGGGGGGGCAACTTTCTTTGACCTTTTTCTCAACTCAGCTAAAGCACTATCAAGGTTGGCTAGCAGTTCATTAATTCTGCTTTCTACAAGGGCGTTGGCTTCCTCCGAAGCCAAACTTTCCAACTGTGCGATATACTCTTGCAACTTTTGGCTGTGCTCCTCAAGTCTCTTAATCTGCTCTGCCAGCTTCTTGGCCTGAGCCTGAATTTCGGGAATTTCAGAATCGAGCAGCGCCTTTATTATGTTCTCTACCAGATCTCTTCGTTGCTTCTTAGCCATCTAATAACCTTCCTTATGACTCAATAGCAAAAATTTTGGATGTCCGCAAGTCTGTCGTTCAGTGACCATCTAGATTATAACAGTGGTATTTTACCAACGCAACCTACAGCCGGCTTTTAGCCAAGAGTTAAGGAAACGGCCTCGAAAAAGTGCAAGTCAGTACATCTCTATATCCCTTACAGCTGGCTTGCGCCGTGAAACGCTGTTATGTTAAAATTGCTTTTGGTCCAAGTTTTATCAAAGGAGGTTTACCATGAAAGTAGAAGACATCAAAACTGTGGGGGTAGTAGGTATGGGAGTAATGGGGCGTGGCATATCTATATCGGCCCTGCTTGCCGGTTACAAGGTGATCGGCCGCGATCTCAACGATGACATTCTTGCCAAAGCCAAGGATGACATGATTAATGGCCGGTTTGGTATGAAGGGGGCAGTCGAGCGAGGCAAGATAACCAAGGAGCAGATGGATCAGGCTCTAGCGAATTTAACCCTAACTACCAAGTTGGAAGACCTCAAGTCAGTGGATCTAGTAATAGAAGCAATTGGCGGAGCAAACCCCGGACAACTCGAAAACAAGGACCTCAAACTTCAACTTTTCAAGGACCTTGACGGGCTGGTGAAGAAGGAAGCAGTATTTGCTAGCAATACGTCTTTCTTTACCATAAGAGACTTAGCAGCGGTTACCAATCGCAAGGACAGGTTCCTTGGACTCCACTTCTTCAGTCCGGCCAATATCATGAGACTGGTTGAGGTCATCTGGACACCGGAGCTATCAAAGGACGTGTTAGAAGCTTGTGTTGAGTTCTGCAAGAAGCTAGGTAAGGTTCCCGTGAAAGTAAAAGATATGCCCGGTGACCTTGGCCATGTGGGCAATCGTATCTATACTGCGATAGGGCGAGAGGCCAGGCAAATTCTAGAGGAAGGCGTTGTGGAGAAGCCAGAGGACATCGATACTATAATGACGTTGGGATTCAACTGGCCTGTAGGTCCTATGGCGATGGGCTTTGGTGCACGCGCCGGTTGGAAGTAGATTGGCGACATACTGGACAGACATCTGACAATCAAGAGTGGTGCCAGAGGATGTGTGGCAGGCACCACTCTTGATTTTTGCCAAGGGCATTAGCTATACTCATAGGCCTGAAGTAATTTCCCGTATACTGTAAGCGACTGGCGCAGCGGTTGTAATCATGAAGATAGCTATAACAGGCAAAGGGGGGGTGGGTAAGACTACCCTAGCAAGTCTTTTGGCATGGGCATATTCCTCTGAAGGCAAGAGAGTAATAGCCATAGACGCCAACCCTGATGCCAATCTAGCTGCGGCGCTTGGCGTGGACAGGGAGGTGACTGCCTCCATAAAGCCAATTGCTGAACTGAAGGATCTGATAGAAGAAAGAACCGGCGCTAAGTCCGGTAGCTATGGCTCCTTCTTTAAGTTGAACCCCAAAGTTGATGATCTACCAGAGCGTTTCTCTGTCCGTATCAATGGCATTAGATTGCTTGTGATGGGCACAGTCAAAAAAGGCGGTGGCGGTTGCATGTGCCCGGAAAGTGCATTGCTCAGAAGCTTGATTAGCCATCTAGTCCTAGGCAGGTCAGAGGTAGTGATAATGGATATGGATGCAGGCGTGGAAAATTTAGGGCGAGGTACCGCGAAAGCAGTTGATGCTTTGCTAATTGTGGTAGAGCCGGGCCAAAGGAGTTTCCAGACAGCCCGGTCAATACGCGAGCTCGCCAAAGACCTAGGAATTAGAAAATGCTACATAGTGGGGTCCAAAACCCGCAATGAGGAGGAACGCAAATTTATTGCTGATAACCTCGCTGATTTCGAAATCCTGGGTTTTATTAATTACCACCCCGATGTCGCCAAGGCTGACAAGCTGGGAAAGGGAGTTTTTGAGATTGCCAAGTTAGCTTTCGATGAAGCCAAACAGATTAAGCACGAACTGGAGCAAAAGGCGGGTAAAGTGCAGAAATGATGAAGAAGACAGTTAAAGACATAGATGTCAACGGGAAGAGAACACTGGTCAGAGTGGATTTCAATGTACCTCTAGATGCGAAGTCTGATGCCATTACTAATGACAGCCGAATCAGAGCTGCGTTGCCGACAATAAAGTACTTGGTGGAGCACGGTGCCAAAATTATTCTCTGTACCCACCTCGGGCGTCCTGATGGAAAGGTTATCGAAGAGCTAAGAGTCAAGCCTATTGCCACGAGACTATCTCAATTGATTGGGAGACCGGTGCAGATAGCCCCCGATTGTGTTGGCCCTGAGGTGGAACAAATGGTAAGCAGACTGAAAGAGGGAGACATTCTGCTTCTTGAAAATGTCCGTTTCCATTCTGGAGAGGAAGCTAATGACCCCGCTTTTGCTAAGGCCCTAGCAAATTTGGCTGACATCTACGTAAACGACGCCTTCGGCACCGCGCATCGTGCCCATGCCTCAACAGTAGGTGTGACCAAGCATCTTCCGGCGGTTGCCGGTCTGCTGATGGAAAAAGAACTTACGACGTTGGGCAAATTGCTCACCTCGCCCGAGCGCCCCTTCGCCGCGCTCCTTGGTGGCGCCAAAGTCAGCGATAAAGTCGGGCTGATCCAGAATATATTACCCAAAGTCGATTTCTTATTAATCGGTGGCGGTATGGCGTCCCTATTCCTTAAGGCAAAGGGCTGCCCAGTGGAGGCTTCGCTTGTCGAAGTCGATAGAATGGAAACGGCAAATTCGATAATCGCAGCCGCCAGCGGAAAAAAATGTAGCTTGCTGTTACCCGTAGATGTGGTGGTCACCACCAATCCTCAACTGGGGACTGTTGACAAAGTGGTCTTGGTCACCGAGATATCACCTGGCGATTACATAGTCGACATAGGCCCTCAAACAGTACAAAGGTTTTCACAGGAATTGAGAAAATGCCGGACAATCTTCTGGAACGGTCCTATGGGAATTTATGAGACCCCCGCTTTCGCTCAAGGAACAAAGGCGATGGCGGAATTACTGGCCAGTCTTGATGCAACAACAGTAATAGGTGGTGGTTCCACAGCAGAAGTTGTCGAAGCCCTAGGACTGGCAGACAAAATGACCCATGTTTCTACAGGTGGCGGTGCCAGCTTAAAATTCCTTGAAGGTAAGGCACTTCCTGGTATTGATGCCCTACTGGACAAGTAATATGCCGCCCGCACTGGAAACTCTACAAGAAATTAGTATCTCTTCCCCGAGCAAAATAGTAATGCTGGTGATTGACGGTCTGGGTGGGCTACCTGACAAAAAGACAGGCAAAACAGAGCTTGAGACCGCGTCTACTCCCCATCTGGACGCGATAACCAGCTCTGCAGCCTGTGGACTAATTGACCCTGTTAGTCCTGGCATCACACCAGGAAGTGGCCCGGCGCATCTGGCACTGTTTGGCTACGATCCCTTCAGGTTTTTTATCGGTAGAGGCGTGCTGGAAGCACTTGGAGTTGGTTTTGAGCTGATAGAAGATGATATTGCAGCTCGCGGCAATTTCTGTACAGTGGATGAGAACGGACTGATTATCGACCGCAGGGCCGGGCGCATAAGCACGGAGAAATGTGCCGAGCTGTGCTCGCTGCTAAGCCAGATTAACTTGCCGAGGATAGAGACCTTTGTCCGGCCAGTAAAGGAACACAGATTTGTTGTAGTGCTACGTGGCAAGGGATTAGTCCCGGAACTAAGTGATACCGACCCTCAGAAAGTTGGCGTCCCACCGTACGCAGTGTCTTCTGAGAAGCCAGAAGCTGCCGCCACTGTGAACATAGTCAATACATTTATTGAGGAAGCGAAAAAAATCTTGAGCAATCATTATCCGGCTAACATGATCTTACTCAGAGGGTTTTCTCGGCTGCCACTCATCCCACCGATGACTGAAATCTACAAGCTAAAACCTGTAGCCATCGCCAAATATCCTATGTATAAAGGGTTAGCGAGACTCGTCGGGATGGATGTGTGCAGTATCGATGGTGACTTTGAAAGTGCACTGAATGTCCTCACAAATTGCTACCACCTGTATGATTTCTTCTATATACATGTTAAGGATGCCGATAGCGCCGGCGAGGATGGAGATTTCAAACGTAAAGTTCATGTCATCGAGCAAGTTGACAGGGCTTTTCCCAAATTGCTTGCTTTGAGGCCAGACGTAGTAGTAGTCACTGGCGACCATTCCACACCTGCTCTGCTGAAGGGGCACAGCTGGCATCCCGTCCCAGTTTTGATCTACTCCCGGTGGTGCCGGGCTACTAAAGCAAGAAAATTCTGTGAGGCATCCTGCGCCTCTGGAGAGCTGGGAAGAATCTCTGCTCTTGACATAATGCCCCTCGCTATGGCGCATGCGCTAAAATTGAAAAAATTTGGAGCCTAGGATTTGCGGCAACCTTTGATCGCTGGAAACTGGAAAATGAATACTACTCTGGCTGAAGCGGTCGAATTGGTTCAGGCCCTGAAGCCGGGACTCGATGCTATTGCTGGAGTGGGGAAGATAATCTGCCCCCCGTTCATCTCCCTGGCGACTATTAGTAAAATCCTTGAGAACACATCGATAAAGCTAGGTGCCCAGAACATGCATTTCGAGGATAAGGGTGCCTACACGGGTGAGATTTCGCCATTAATGTTAGTCGGTCTGTGCCAATTTGTGATCATCGGTCATTCAGAGCGCCGGCAATATTTTGGAGAAACAGACGAAATTATAAACAGAAAGATTGGCAAAGCTTTGGCGTATAACATAACGCCCATTTTATGTGTTGGTGAGAGCCTAGAGGACAACGAGAAAAATCGAACAGAAGAGGTACTCACACGACAGATAGAGGCTGGTTTGAACAATTTGTCGCCAACCACTGAGTTAGTGATTGCTTATGAGCCAGTATGGGCTATCGGCACAGGCAAGGCAGCTACAGGAAAGATGGCTGGCAATACCATTGCTTTCATACGTGGCTTATTATCGAAGATGTGGAATGGCGACATAGCGAAAAGAGTGCGTATACTGTATGGTGGAAGTGTGACCAGTAGCAATATCGCTGATTTTGTCTCCAAGCCGGAAATAGATGGTGCTTTGGTTGGGAGTGCCAGCCTAAAACCCGAAGAGTTTCTAAGCATCGTCAGGCAGACGGCAAACATTAAGCTTCGAACTTTTTCATGAAGTGCCTCATCGCCATCGTCGGCCCCACCGCGGTTGGTAAGAGTCGACTTGCTCTTTATCTGGCACAGCATCTCGGTGGCGAAATAGTGAATGCAGACAGCAGACAAGTCTACCGTTATATGGACATCGGCACAGCAAAGCCCAGCAAAGAAGAGCGCGCCATGGTTCCACACCACCTCATCGATGTTGTTAATCCTGACGAGACTTTTAGTCTGGCTATTTACCGTCAATTGGCAGTACAGTCTATTAGCGAGATCCAACAAAAGGGTAAAGTTCCCTTGTTGGTCGGCGGTTGTGGCCTATACGTATGGGCGGTAGTAGAGGGATGGCAAATTCCAGCGGTGCCACCGAACCCGGAGTTGAGGCGTACACTTGAACAGCGTGCGAAAGAAAAAGGGGTTGATGAGCTATTCCGGGAGTTGCAACAGGTTGACCCGGCCGCTGCGACCAAGATAATGCCTGCTAACCTTCGTCGTATCATAAGAGCTTTAGAAGTATATTTGGTATCAGGTGAGCCCATATCCAGAGGATGGAGAAAGACACCACCATCATTTCCCATCCTTATTGTGGGCCTAACACTGCCGAGGGCCGAGCTTTATCGTCGGATTGACGCAAGGGTCGATGAGATGATAAAAAGCGGGCTGGTGGAAGAAGTGAAAGAACTCCTAGATAGAGGTTACGGACTGAATTTGCCGGCTATGTCCGGAATCGGCTATAAGCAGATCGGCATGTACCTGCAAAATATAATTGGTCTCGAGGAAGCCATTCAGCAGATAAAGTGGCAAACTCACCGGTTTGCTAGACAACAGTACGCCTGGTTTCGCCCAAATGACCCCAGAATCCACTGGTTCAACGGTGAAAACAGCGAATTGCGCGGCAATGTCGTCAGGTTAGTAGAGGCATTCCTTAGTCGGGAGTCAGGATGACCTTTGCTAAATTGCAAGCAACTGGAAATGATTTCGTGGTGATTGATGCCCGTCACTTGAAAAAACAATGGGCGAGCTTAGCCAGACAGATATGCCATCGCCATTTCGGGGTCGGCGCCGATGGACTTATCCTAGTAATGCCTTCCAAGACTGCAGAGGTCAAGATGAGGATGTTCAATCCAGACGGCTCCGAGGCAGAAGTCTGTGGCAACGGTTTGAGATGTCTCGCCAAATATGTTTTTGAAAAGGGGTTGGTCAGGGGCAGGGAATTTAGGGTCGAAACACAGGCAGGCATCAAAACTGTGCGAGTTGCCGTGTATAGAAAGAAAGTAAAAAGGGTGAAAGTCAACATGGGAACCCCTGCGTTTGCGCCGGAAGATATCCCGGTGAGCAGAGACTCCAAAAATTTTGGCAATAGTAGACTTGACATAACGCCTATAATAGATTATCCTTTGAAAGTAGATGACGTAGAATTGTCTGTTTCGCTAGTCTCGCTGGGCAATCCACATGCAGTTATGTTCACAACCGAGCCAGTAAGTCGTTTCCCTTTGGCTCTAATAGGGCCGAAAGTTGAAAGCCACCCATTGTTCCCGGAGAGGATAAACTTTGAAATAGCAAGAGTTCTGGATGAAAGGACGATTGAGGTCAGAGTGTGGGAACGTGGTGCTGGAGAAACATTGTCTTGCGGAAGTGGTGCTTGCGCCGTGGCGACAATTGCTAGACACAAAAGGCTCGTGGACAAACCAGTTGACATTATACTACCAGGCGGAAAGCTCTCTGTTACATGGGCAGAAAGTGGAGAAGTTTTGATAAATGGACCAGTTGAGGAAATTTTTATCGGGCAATGGCTGAAATGAAGCTATCACAGAGGCTAGGAAGGCTGCCTCCGTATCTTTTCGTTGAGATTAACCGAAAGATCGCAGAGAAAAGGGCACGGGGGGAAGACGTCATCAGTTTTGCCATCGGCGACCCAGACATGCCAACACCGCCACACATTGTCGAAGAACTCTGCCGGGCAGCAAGAGACCCGGCTAACCACCGGTACCCTGAGACATCGGGGCTTCCTGAACTCTGCGAGGCCATTGCCCATTGGTACCAGCGACGCTTCGGTGTTGAACTTGACCCCGTGAAAGAGGTGCTTCCGCTAATCGGCTCCAAAGAGGGTATCGGGCATATGTCCTTTTGTTTCATCGACCCCGGCGATGTGGCTTTGCTACCTGACCCTGGGTATCCGGTATATTTCACCAGCACATTGTTAGCTGGCGGTGAAGTCTACTCTATGCCGCTGACAGAGGAGAACAATTTCTTACCTAGCTTTTCCAAAATCCCTAGCGAGGTGTTGGAGAGGGCAAAGCTATTATGGCTTAACTATCCCAACAATCCCACAGGCGCGGTGGCTGACCTGGACTTTTTCAAGACAGCGGTGGACTTCGCTCAAGAGCACAAACTGGCTATATGCCATGATGCTCCATATACTGAAGTCTGTTTTGACGGTTATTCCGCCCCCAGCTTCTTGCAAGTGCCAGGTGCTAAGGAGGTAGGCGTTGAATTCCACTCGCTGTCAAAAACATATAACATGACTGGTTGGCGAATAGGAATGGTGGTAGGAAATGCACGGATGATCGATGCCCTATTTCGCTTCAAATCGAACTTGGACTCAGGCATCCCCCAAGCCATACAGCATGCCGCCATCAAGGCGCTTACCGGTCCTCAGGATTGTATTGCCGCGCATAATGCAGTGTATCAAGCACGCCGCGACAAGCTTTTGAGCGCTATCAAGAAAGTAGGACTTTCTGCCAAGCCCCCTAAAGCCGGCTTCTACGTATGGTGCAAAGTGCCCGAGGGGTATACCTCCGCTCAATTTGCTACTGAACTTTTGGATAGGGCAAATATAGCAGTCACCCCAGGGCCAGGTTACGGTGCTTTCGGCGAAGGATATGTCCGCTTTTCTTTAACTCTACCTGACGAGCGCCTAGAAGAAGGTATCGAACGATTAATCAAATGGGGTGAAAACCGCTAATCATTTGACATAATATCTATAAAAGCAGGATGTCAAAAAAAACCTTACTCGGTACTAGCAGCGAAATAGAGAAGGCCCTTTTGGTTGGTGTCGAAGTTAAGGGATCAGAAGACAGATGGTCCCTCAATGACTCGATGGAGGAACTGCATCAACTAACCTTGGCGGCTGGTGCTGAGGTGGTCGGTAAGCTTACACAGAGATTGGAAAGGCCATCCCCGAGTTACTACATAGGGGCAGGCAAGATAGAGGAAATCATCGCACTGAGACAGACCTGCCCCTACACAGTGGTGATATTCAATGATGAGCTATCGCCCAGACAGCAAAGGAATCTCGAGGACGTTTTGAAGGTGAAAGTCATCGATCGCACAGCGCTAATACTTGATATTTTCGCCAAAAGAGCCCATACCCGTGAGGGACAATTGCAAGTGGAACTGGCCCAACACCGCTACCTCTTGCCCAGGCTGGCAGGGCAATGGAGTCACCTAGAACGGCTCGGGGGTGGCATTGGAACGAGAGGTCCAGGGGAATCCCAGCTTGAGACCGACCGACGCCTTATCAGACAACGCATCCATCGCCTAGAGGAACAACTCGAAGCGGTGAGGAGACACAGAGAACTATACAGGCAAAAAAGGAGAAGAAATCAAACCCCGGTGGCAGCGTTGGTTGGGTATACCAATGCCGGCAAAAGTACACTCTTCAACGCACTCAGCAGGACGAACGTCATCGCCGAAAACAAGCCTTTTTCCACGCTTGATCCGGTCACGAGGCGCCTGACTAGCCCCGATGGGGTGACATTCTTACTTACTGATACAGTCGGCTTTATTCACAAACTGCCACCGTCCATAATCGCTGCTTTTCGTGCCACTCTTGAGGAACTCCAAGAAGCAGACCTAATCCTCCATGTGGTAGATGTGACACACCGGAACGCCGCAGACCAATACCGCACTGTAGAGGACATTCTCAATGATTTAGGTTTGAAGGACAAACCACGTCTCTTGATAATCAACAAGATCGACATTGCCCTGCGCAGCCCAGAGGACGTTCTGAAGCTACCTCCAGACCTAGCCCAGACAGAGAGCAGCGAAATATTTCTAGTTTCCGCTCTCAAAGGTTGGTACCTCGACCGCCTTCTCAATGGTATCGCAAGGCGGTTACGAACTGCTTCAGCAAGGGTGGTAGTGTCGCACAATGTATCTTTTGCGACACGGGGATAGCGTCTATGCCGATACAAGACACACCACCTGAAGCCAGACTGAGTTCACTCGAAAGTCTTGTTTCGGACTTTCTTGAGTATATGGAGGTCTCTCGTGGGCGTTCCCCGCTGACTGTTCAGCGTTACGCTCATTATTTGCGCCGATTCTGCGAGTGGTTAGGCGGCAACTTACCTAATGCGAAGATCGAGGATGTTAATGTCGATGCGGTGTCGAAATACCGAATATACTTGGCGCGACTGCGCGACAAGAAAAACAGACCTCTCAAAAGATCAACGCAGATCTGTCATCTCGTCGCACTGCGATCCTTTTTGCGCTATCTGTCGACGCAAAAAGGCTTGAGTACTCTCACCCCGGACAGGATCGAGCTGCCAAAACAGAGTGCGCGTTCAGTATCCTTCCTGAATCAAGAGCAAATAGAAAGACTGCTTGATGCACCGGAGGTGTCCACAAACGTCGGCTTGAGAGATAAAGCAATTCTGGAGACCCTGTTCAGCACAGGGCTCCGAGTTTCAGAGCTGGTTCGACTCAACCGTGATGAGATAGATCTGGAACGCAGAGAGTTCAGCGTAAGGGGTAAGGGAGACAAGGTTAGAGTTGTTTTCCTTTCGGATACAGCAGCCGAATGGCTGGAACGCTATCTACGAACACGCAAGGATAATTTCAGACCGTTGTTCATCAGATACAGCGGTAGCATAGATCCAAAATTTAGGGGGGAAAGAATGCGCTTAACCCACCGATCTGTCCAG
>Ga0207433_10011919_pt1 | contig 13127 bp, 13 predicted proteins | sample YelNatPaOPGAMG01_FD_187559 | JGI IMG/M metagenome (GOLD analysis project Ga0207433, IMG submission 187559) | Hot spring thermophilic microbial communities from Obsidian Pool, Yellowstone National Park, USA - OP-RAMG-01 (SPAdes) (version 3) | ecosystem: Environmental > Aquatic > Thermal springs... | reverse complement strand
AGAAACATAAAAGAAAGGAGATTAAAAATGTCTAAAATGAAAGAGGAAATGATGAAACGACAAAAAAATTTATTAAAGATAGATTTACTACTAACCGTCATCTCAATAGCTTTACTATTAACAGCGCTTTATGCAAAAAATTTCTTTTGGACATTTGCGGGAGTAGCTTTAACGATAATCAGTTTAGAATTTTTAATCAGTGACTTTCAAACATTCTACAGGTTATATAATTTTAAAAATCGCCAGTAACTTTTTAATTAAAAAAACCGCAACGAATCGTTGCGGTTTTAAAATAGTTTTTTTGTTGTTTCTATTATCGCCAGCTTATGAAACAAAGACAAAGATATATCATGCTCTTTATTAACTGCTCTTAAATCAACAATCTTGCAATCGTCGATATTTTCATTTTCGTCCAGCGCCGGAGCGGTAACTATCAAAGAGTCACTTTCGTTAAGTTTATAGCCATAGAACGATTTTACATGGGTGTAATCCATATTAACGTAGCCCACAATAAATATTAGTTTATTAATATCTATTGCCAATCCAACCTCCTCCATCACTTCTCTAGCTGCTGCTTGGCGCAATCCTTCATTAGGACGCGCTCCGCCTCCGCAAACCCTCCAATGAAACTTGTCAGTTTCATGGATAACTAATCCCATACCATCGCGAATAAGAACAACTCCTACAAATTTTTTCTCTCCAAATTTCTCAGCTTCCATCTCTGTGCATACCCGCCAGCCTATTGGCAAGTGAGCATTATTTTTAATAGGCATATTATCTCCTCCTTTCTTTTTAAATTTTAAATTTCTTAACTTTTCTTAGTATACAACAAATTAAACGAATGTCAAGTTAAAATTAAACCTTAAAAGAGAAGTTTAAAAAATAAATTTTTTATATTCCGCTAAGCGATCGATAGATACAGCATTTTCAATACTATAATTACCAATTTTTTCTCGATTTAGAAAAAATAAGAAGGCGCCACATTTCAATTGATTACCAATATCTTCCGATATTTGACGAACATAAGTACCGCCGGAAACTATAAGTCGAACAGTTAAAAGTGGATATTTAAAACTAATCAAATCAATTTTTTTAATTTCGATATTTTTATATTTTGCCGGAACAGATTTTCCAGCTCTAGCTAATTTATAAGCTGGTTGGCCGTTAATTTTTCTAGCGGAAAAATCCGGAATTTTTTGTTTAGAGAATCCTAAAAAATTATTTAAAGTCTGCTTAATTTCTTCGACAGTTACTTTTTTATTAGAATAATTTGTTATATTGCCTTCAACGTCGCCAGTCGACGATTTAGCTCCTAGCCTTATACCAGCTAGGTAAGTTTTTTCCATCTCGCCAATTTCGCTAAAACGTTTAGTTTCTTTACCTAATAAAATTAGAAGCAATCCTGAAGCGAAAGGATCAAGCGCACCACCATGGCCTATCTTTCCCCTAAATCCAGTTTCTTTTTTGAAAATTCTAATTATGTCATAGCTAGAAAATCCAACTGGTTTAAAAACTGGTAAGATGCCGCTAATTTCTTTATTGTCTTGTTTCATAAACTAATTTTAATATATTTTACCCATCTAGACAAAAATCATATTTTATTCTAAAATTAAATCAGTATATGTAATAGAAAACTAAATAAGGAGGAAACTTCTATGAAAGTTGCAAGGAAATATTTTTTGGCTGTTAGCATACTTATATTCTTACTAATATCTAAAAACGCTAAAGCATTTCAGCCGATAGAAACATTTATTACGGATAACGAATTTTATAGTCAAAACTTCAACTTAATTAGACCGAGCGAAAAAGATATGGAGGAATTTACTTTCCCAAGTTGGTTAACAACCCAAAAATCTCAATTAGGAATAAAATTCGATTATGAAGGAATAATTAGTGTTAGATTAGGAAGATGGAAAAATACAAGGATTTATGATTACTCAACCGACCTTTGGTATATAGCTAAATTGCCCAACTATTCTATTTTAGATAGTCAAACTCTAGGAATTTCATTAATCAACGAATATTTTAGAGATAAAGTAAATTATGAAGACACAAATAATATAACTTTAGACATTAATGGACAAGAAGAATTATTTTCCCCTCGAATAGCTTATGCTTTTTCTATATTTAAATACCTACGGGGCGGCTTATCCATTAATTATTATACTTACGGAGAAAATTTAACTTATCTAAGCGACAACCTTAATGCAGATTTAGCTATTGATATTATTAAAGAACATGAACGAACTATTGTCGGTTGGTATAGATCCGTTGATGATTTTGGGAGTAATTTATCTACTCTTATTTCTCTTCCTAGTTTGTCAAATCTCAATCTCAAATGGTATATGAAAAATATCAATGTTTTAAATGGTATTTATCTAATGAAGAGCTTTGACATTAACAATTACGAATTTATGGCTAAATGCTTTGATTCTCCTGTTATATTTAACTCATACGGAAGATCGGATTTTAGATTGGAAACCACTACCAACAATCGATACCTGGGGTTAGGATTTCTTTACGAAGATCGTAAAGAAGTAGAAGAAGGTCCAGTTAGTTTAATCTCGATACCAGAAAAAATTACCAAATCATTACCAAATTTTGTTAATCAATCATCAGCAAAGACTAATCTAGATATTAATTATCAGGATATTGAAACTGGCTGGAAAATTTGGGGAAATATTAATCAATATAATAAAATTTTTTTAACTTATTTAAGGAGAACATTTAATATTGATTCAGATGGTAATACCCAAATTTCTAATAACACTAGCTTTATTTCCCTGACTCCGTTTTATTTTTCTCAAAACCTTAGAATAATTGTCGATGAGGTAGGCGGAAATTATGTCTATAACGACTCTTCTTGGAAAATAGATTTAAGCCTAAGACATATAAGTATCTACAACACGGGAGGAAATATTTATTATTGGGATATTGTTAACACCGACAACAACAGCTTAATCCAATTTGATGATTTAAGAATGATAAATTTTGGAATCAATGTAGAAAAGAAAATCGGAAGGCTATCTATTCAAGTTGGAATAGATCAATATGTTCCCTTACCACAGCCAAGTCAATCGAGCCAATCAACAACAACTCAAGCCCAATCGACGCCACCGCCAACCAGCCAAAACGAAACTAACACCTCCTCAAGCAATAACCAGAATGTTTCGAATTTGAAAAAGAGTAGTCCCACTAATAATTATTGGTATGAGTATTTATTTAATAGTGGGTTTGGCGCTGAAGTTAAAATCATTTACTACTTTTAGAGACTCACTTTTATTCACCTCTCTAGGATATCTAGGGAGGTGAATTTATTTTTAAGAACCCTAAGCCTTAGCAACAGTAAGAGCAATAATCTTTTTGGCCCCAGATTTTTTAAGCAACGAAGCTGCAGAAAAAAGAGTTGAGCCGGTTGTAGAAACATCATCAACTAATAAAATATTTTTATCTTTAATATTTTCCGATTTTATAATCTTAAAAGCATTTTCAAGGTTTGAAATTCTATCTTTTAAATTTAAAATTTCGCTCTGTGGTTTAGTGTCCTTCTCTCGACGCAAAGAATAAGTATCAATAGGCAATTGTAATTTATCAGCAATAATTTTAGCCAGAATTTCGCTTTGATTAAAACCGCGGCTTCTTAATCTTTTTTTACTTAAAGGAATGGGAATAACAATAAAATCTTTAATATCTAAATTTAGTTTGTTTAAGTAATCCAGCATAACTAAGCTAAGCGGCAAGGCAGCTTTTTTAATATATTTAAATTTCAAAGCTAAAATTAAGTTTTTAACAATTTCATTATCATAATTAGAAGCCGCACCTAGAATATATGGTTGATCCAAGTGACAGATTTTTTTGCCATTCGGTAAACGAGCGTGACATTTTCCGCAATATAAAGCATCGTTAATTTCTATTTTATTAAAACATTCTTGACAAACGACTCCCTCTTTTAGTGGCTTTAAGCAATTTAAGCATCGACTGGGAAAAATAAAATTTAAAATAAAATCAAATTTCATTGGTTATCAATATTCTAATTGTTAAATTAATATTGTCGAATTATTTTTATTGATTTATATTGTTAAAATAAACATGAAAAAAGTTAAAAAATTAATTTTGCCGGTAGCTGGCCGCGGTTCTAGGCTTAAGCCGCTTACCAATCATCGACCAAAAGCTTTACTTAAAATAAGTGAAAAAGCTTTAATAGATTATGTTTTAGAAGAAGCTAAATTAGCAGGAATTAAAGAAATTATTTTAATTGTCCGACCAAGCCAAAAAAAGAAATTTCAAGCTCATCTTAATAAAAAAATTTTTTCTGAATTTAAATTTTTCTATAGAGAACAAGAAAAGTTGCTAGGAAATGGTCATTCAATTTTGATGGCTGAAGATTTAATAGCAAACGAACCAGTAGCTGTTAGATTTCCAGACGATTTATTAATTGGCAAAAATAATCAATCAAGTTCTTTGCGACAAGCTATAGAAATTTTTCAATCTCAAAAATCACCTATTTTAATGCTTAAAAAAGTGCCCCAAAAAGATGTTTTTAGATACGGAATAGTTAAACTAAAAAATAAAAATCTTAATATCAAAGAAATAAATGATATTGTTGAAAAACCAGATACTAGCAAAGCGCCATCAAATTTAGCGGTTTTAGGATTGTATATCTTAACACCCCAAATTATTAAATATCTAAAAAATCTTTCTGCTTCTATTCCAGAAATAGACGATGCCCTGCCGTTAACTAGCGCTCTTAAGATGCATTTGGAAAAAAATGGAAAAATTTTTGGGATAGAGGTTTCGGAAAATCATTTTGATTGCGGAAATATGGAAGGTTTTTTAAAAGCCAGAAATTTTTTGGCTAAGAAATTATAGGGTTTATCTTTCCATTCTTTAGCATATTCAACACCAACTCTTTTTCGAGCAAAAATTTTTTCAGGTTTTATATTCCAATCTTCAAACCATAAATTATTAGCTGGGCTAGCCTTAAGTCCATAAAAATTTTTATTAATTTTTAAAAATTTACTTAAGCGTCCGGGTCCAGTAATCTGCTTCCCATCTAACGACAAGCCTCCCCTAAGCAAAACTGCCGCTGGATAATTTTCCTTATCAGTCACAATATTAGTCATTAAGTACATACCATAAATCAAATAAATATAAAAAACTCCTCCGCTCTCAAACATCGCTGCTGTTCTTTTAGTTTTTCCTTTTGAGGCATGAGAAGCTAAATCTTGAGGGCCAACATAAGCCTCGGTTTCATTTATAATTAAAAATATTTTTCTGTGGCGATATTTTCTAACTAAAACTTTTCCTAACAAGTTTTTAGCTACTTCAATAGCAGGTCTTTGAAAAAATTGCTGATTTAATACTTTGGCCATTATTTAAAAATAACAAAATTTATCTAAAGAAAAAGAGGAGTTTTACTCCTCTTCGTATTTTAAGGCATAGAAACCTCTATAAAACAGTGACCGCATTTTCGGCAAATAATCCCATCTCCAGTATCAGCTGGTTCCCCACAAATAGGACAAGTAGTCTTAAATTCGGTTTCTATTGGTTCTGTTGGCTGGAAATCCAAGTTTGGAATGTCCCCAACTAACATATCGATTTCTTCTGTATCGTTTACATCTTTAATAGGTATAATAGATTTAATGGTTTCTGCTAAACGGTATATAGGGATATCTCCCACTAAAATGTCAATCTCTTCTTTTTTTCTCTTCATTTTACCTCCTTATGTTCTGGAAATAACTATATTATAATTTATTGTTTTTGTCAAATATTTGTACTCGTCCATCATAGCAATAAATTTTCAGCAAACAATTTCACCTCCATTCTCAACCGGCTCGCCGCAGATAGGAACATCATTTTCCTTCGTACTTGTAATTTCCAGAAATAAATAAAAGGACGTTTTCAAAGCTTTTATTTGGAGTTTGAACGACATCTTCGGGGTTGGCAAGAACTATTTTCTTGCCGGTGACGTGATAAAGCATAAATGCTTCCCCTAAGTCAAACAACGAACCATTTGACTTCCTAAACCCGCCATCCTTGAAATACCAAACGTGAATTTCGTCGGCTATCATCGCCGCTTTCATGTTGTCTAAACAGATTCTGGTGCCTATCGGATCGCCGTCTTGTTTAGTATTCCTTATCGGCCAATGAACTTCGTATCCTTGTTTTTCCAGCGATTCAACATAATTTTTTATTCTTTCCATTTGAAGCTGGTCTTCAGAAGCGTTTCTAACGGGAGAAATAAGGAATATCTTTTTCCTTATCATATTTTTTCCTCCTTTTTAAACTGAAATAAACTAATGCTATTATTATTTTTTTTATTAATTAAGTCAACATCTTTGTGTTATGTAATATTTAAATATTTATACCCCTCCATCATATAAGACTTTTCATTTGTTGAAAAAGCTTATATGTGTCTAAGTTTAGAAATTATTTATAAATATTGATTTTTATTTTTTTTTGACTATAGTTTTTTAAAAAAGAGGCGAATTCAAAATCTTTTTTTATTCAAAATGAAAAAATATTTCAATAAGTTTTTTATTTCAAGTTTAATTGGAGCAATTTTAGGAGTAATGATTGGCGTTATTATTGCTGCACCAATTACTAATGCCAGTTTTTTGGGAGATATATGGCATAATTTAACTCAACCATTCAGTGGTCTTTTTAATAATACAACAACTACTCCAACAACCCCAACGCCAGTAAACCAAATTTCAACATCCTCATTAAATCTAATTCCCGGGCCAAACCAAACAGAATCGATTAGCTCAACGCAGAACCAAAATCTCGATTATCAAACTCGCGTTATAGACGCGGTAAAAAAAGCTTCCCCAGCAGTAGTAGCAATAATAATTTCTAAATATGTTCCAATTATTGAAGAATGTCCCTACAACCCGTTTGCTGATTTACCTCCAGAATTCCAGCAATTCTTTGGTGGCAATAATATGCAATTTAGCGTTCCTTGTGAATCAGGCAAAAAACAACTTCAGGAAGTTGGAGGAGGAAGTGGTTTTATTATCTCCTCAAATGGTTTAATTTTAACTAATAAGCATGTAGCTAGTGATAAAAACGCTACCTATACTGTTATTTTAAACGATGGCCGAAAATTCCCAGCCACAATTTTAGCTCAAGACCCATTACAAGATTTAGCCATTATAAAAATTAACGCTACTAATTTGCCAACTATTAGCCTTGGAAATTCAGATAACCTTTCTCTTGGGCAAACCGCTATCGCTATTGGCAATGCTTTGGGAGAATTCCGCAATACCGTATCAGTTGGAGTAGTCTCTGGTCTAGAGAGACAAATTACCGCTCAGGGAGCTTCTTATGGACCAGAAACAATTACTAATCTTATTCAAACTGATGCTGCTATTAATCCAGGAAATTCAGGTGGTCCACTTTTAAACTTAGATGGAGAAGTTATTGGTATTAATGTGGCTATGGCTCAAGGAGCTCAAAATATCGGTTTTGCCATTCCTATTAATCAAGCAAAAAAAGATATAATTTCAGTTGAGCAAACAGGTAAAATAGAAGTGCCTTATTTGGGAGTTAATTACCTAATTATTAACCCTCAAATCGCCAAAGAGAAGAATTTAGATGTTGATTATGGAGCTCTCATTGAAGGAACGACAAGTACTCCAGCAGTTGAACCAAATTCACCAGCCGATAAAGCCGGCCTAAAAGCTAACGATATTATTCTTCAAATTAATAATCAAAAAATAGATAACAATAATCCTTTGGCTAATATCATAAGCCAATTTTCTATTGGCCAAACAGTCACGCTAAAAGTTGATAGAAACGGTCAAATTTTAGATATTCCGGTAACCCTCGGTATCAGACCAGAAAATCTATGATATAATTTTAAATAATGCCAAATTTTCAGAAATTCACAATTAAAGCTCAGGAAGCTTTACAAAATGCTCAAGAAACGGCGGCTAGTTTAAATCACGCTGATTTAAAATCTATCCACCTTCTTTCATCTTTAATTAGCGATTCAGATTCATTAGTTCAACCAATAATTTTGAGAGCGGGTATAAATTTAGAAAATCTTCGCCAAGATGTAGAAAAAGCCCTTGAAAAAGAAACTCATCTTATTTCGACACGCTCAAATTTAGCTCAGCTTTATCTTTCTCAAGAACTTGTTCGAGTTTTAGATAAAGCAGCTAACTTAGCAAAATCTCAACGCGATGAATTTATTTCCTGCGAGCATCTTCTCTTAGGAATTTTAGATGTTCCCTCTGAAGCGCAAAATATATTGCGTCGTTATGGATTAAATTTTGAAATTGCTCTAAAAATTTTTAACCAATTAAGAGGTGAAAGTCGAGTAACTGATGAAAATCCGGAAACAAAATATCGAGTTTTAGAAAAATACGCTATCGACTTAACAGAAAAAGCTAAAAAAAATGAACTTGATCCTGTTGTTGATAGAGATGAAGAATTAAGAAGATTAATTCAAATTCTTTCCAGGCGAACAAAAAATAATCCAGTTTTAATAGGAGAACCGGGAGTTGGTAAAACGGCTATAGTTGAAGGCTTAGCTCAAAAAATAATCATCGGTGATATTCCAGAAACTTTAAAAAATAAAAAATTATTAATGCTAGATTTAGGAAGTTTAATTGCTGGAACAAAATTTCGAGGCGAATTTGAAGATAGATTAAAAGCTTTTATAAACGAAATAAAATCAAGTGGAAATTATATTCTTTTTATAGATGAAATTCACACCTTAATTGGTGCCGGAGCAGCTGAAGGAGCAATCGATGCTTCTAATTTATTAAAGCCTGCTTTAGCTAGAGGTGAACTTCATACAATCGGCGCCACAACTACTAAAGAATATCAACGTTATATAGAAAAAGACCCTGCCCTAGAAAGACGCTTCCAACCCATATTAGTTGACGAACCAAGCATTGCAGATAGCATTAACATTTTAAGAGGATTAAAAAATAAATACGAAATCCATCACGGAATTAGAATTTCTGATGAAGCTATTGTAGCGGCAGTTAATTTATCAGCAAGATATATTACTGACCGATTCTTGCCAGATAAAGCCGTTGACCTTATAGATGAAGCTGCTGCTTCAAGAAGATTAGAAGCAGAAAGCTTGCCAACGGAGATAGAAAAATTAAAAAGAGAAATAACTTCTTTAGAAATCGAGAAACAATCACTTTTAAAAGAAGAAGGAAAGAAGAGTCGATTAAAAGAAATTGATAAAAAATTAACTAATTTAAAAAAGCAAAATGAAACCATTACAAAAGAATGGAAAACAGAAAAAGAAAATTTTGAAAAACTCCACAACCTTCGCCAAAAAATAGAAAATCTAAAAAAAGAAGCTGAAGCAGCCGAAAGAAATGGAGATTTAGAAAGAGTAGCTCAAATAACTTATGGAGAATTACCAAGCGCCGAAAAAGAATACCAAAAATTCGAAAAAAAGCATTTTGGGATAAAAAAAATAAGATTTCTTAAAGAAGCCGTTGATGCCGAAGATGTAGCAGCAACAGTTTCGCGTTGGACAGGGATTCCTTTAACTAAAATATTAGAACCAGAAGCAGAGAAATTATTAAAAATTGAAGAAGCTTTCAAGAAAAGAATTGTTGGTCAAGAAGAAGCAATTAAAGCAATAGCTAATGCTCTGCGACGAGAAAGAGCTGGTTTAACCGATGCTAATAAACCTCTGGCCTCTTTTATGTTTTTAGGTCCTACAGGAGTAGGGAAGACTGAATTAGCTAAAGCTTTAGCAGAGTTTATGTTTAATGATGAAAAATCTCTTATCAGAATAGATATGAGTGAATATATGGAAAAACATTCGGTTTCTAGGTTAATTGGCTCACCCCCGGGATATGTTGGTTATGAAGAAGGCGGACAACTAACCGAAGCTGTAAGACACAGGCCATATAGCCTAATACTTTTTGATGAAATAGAAAAAGCTCATCAGGAAGTTTTTAATATTCTTCTTCAAATATTGGACAATGGACGATTAACCGATTCAAAAGGAAAAACAGTTAATTTTAGAAATTCAATTATTATTATGACCTCAAATGTAGGTTCTCAGTATTTAAAAGCAATGTCTTCGTTGGGATTTACAGTAAATAGAGAAAGTCAGATTAAAAAACAAGAAGAAGAATATTCTGGAAAAATTTTAAGTAGCCTTAAAAAAACCTTTCGACCAGAATTTCTTAATAGAATAGATGAAATTATTATTTTCAAACCATTAACACCAAAAGATATGAAAAAAATATTAGAAATCCAGCTTGAAGATTTGCGAAAAAGATTAAATCAGCATAAAATGACTTTAAGCATCGATGAAGAAGCTGAAAACTTTATCGCCAAAGAAGGATTTGACCCAGAGTATGGTGCTCGACCTTTAAGAAGAGTAATTCAAAAATTACTTGTCGATAAGTTAGCCGATAAAATAATTCGCGGAGAAATTAAAGATGGAGACAAAATTAAAATCAGCCTTAAGAATAATTCCTTGGCAATTAATAGTTGAGTCTATATTTATTGCTTTAGCTTGGTTTTTTTTGCCGCTTTGGGTTTTTATTCTTGCAGCAATTTATTTTTACTTATCCCCCTTAATTTTACCGCTAGAATCATTATCATTGTTTCTAATTTTTTTGATTTTAGCTTTGATATTACCTATAAATATTTTAATAGCTTTAATTATTGGAATAGCTTTTGCTCTAATTTTAGGAATTAAAAATCTAATTTTTATAGACAGAGGAATGGTTTCTGAAATAATTTTCTTTCTGTTTTTCTTTTTAATTTATCTTTTATTTTTTAGCAGCTATAGTTTTATTTCTCTTTCATCAATCGGAACAGGATGTTTAATATTTCTTGCTAGTTATTTTCTAATCCTAAATTTAATTAAAAACCAAGGTTATTTAAAAAATTACCAGCGATTAGTATCTCTAGTAATTTCATTTATTATTTTCCAATTAATAATAATCAGCTTGCTTTTGCCAATAGATTATTATTTTAAAATAGCTTTAAATCTTGCTTTTCTTGTTATTGTTATAGACTTAACTTTGCAATATTTAAAAAGGAAATTAACCTCAGAAAAAATTTTAATAGATTTGACTATATTTTTTATACTAATTGCTTCCATCTTTTTTACCGCTAATTGGATACTTTAGCTAAAAATAAGGCTATTTATTTAACATAAAACTTCTTCTTAATTTCTTCTTCTATCCCCGCTTCAAATTCTTCTTTTCTTTCTTTAGCAATCTTAACTAAATCGCTGAGTTTTTTGTCGCCAAGATTTGCTAATCGAATTGTCTCTTGGCGTAAATAATCCTCAGAATTTTTTTTAGGGTCATCTAAAACTTCTTCTAAAAGAATAGAAATAATCTGGCCAACTTTTGGTCCCGGTGGAATATTTAATATTTTCATAATTTCGTTACCATTTATTTTCAGCATTTTAGGAGAAATTGGATCTCGTTTCACTTTTTCAATCATAAACATCAAATGCCTCATCTTATAAGGAACGGCTTTCACAACTCCGGAGCCAATTCGATCGGCTTCTCTAACCTTAAAAAGATCAGAAATATTTTCCGGACCTACTCGCGCTAAAAATCTTCGCACTCCCGCTTCCGTTACTTCTCCGACGTTATAAAAAAATAGGTGATATCTAACTAAGTGACTAACAGCATTTATTATTTCTTTGGGAAATTTTAATCTATCTAAAACTCTAACAGTTATTTTAGCGCCAATTATTTCATGATTATAAAAAGTGGCATCAGCTCCTTCTCCGAATTTGGATTGAGGTTTGCCAATATCATGCAAAAGAGAAGCCAATCTAACAACTAATGAATAATTTTGCGAAGCCGAATAGTCAAGAGCTCTTAAATTATGTTCAAAAACAGTATAAATATGATGTTTGTTTTGAGAAACTCCAATACCTAATCTTAATTCCGGTAAAATATATCTTAAAAGATTTAAATTTTCCAACATCAATATGCCTGAAGCGGCATTTTTAGTCATTATAATTTTGACCAGTTCATCGCGAATTCTTTCAGCAGCAATCATTTCTAAGTTACCAGCTAATTTTGAAATTGCTTCAGCAGTATTTTTTTCTATCCGCCAATCAAGATCTAAAAAGTCATTTAAAGAATTTTTATGTTCTGGTAAATTTGGGCTAGTTTGAGAACTTAATTCAACCCAAAGTCTTACTGCTCTTATCATTCTTAGAGCATCTTCATTAAACCTTTCTTCCGGCTTACCGACAGCTCTGATAATTTTTTTATCAATATCATTTTCTCCACCAAAAAGGTCAACAATTTCCATTTTAGAATCGCTAATTTTAAGAGCTAAAGCATTAATAGTAAAATCTCTTCTTAAAAGATCTTTTTCTAAAGAATCAGTAAATCTTACTTCATCAGGATGACGCTTATCTGTATATTTTCCTTCTGCTCGGTAGGTAGTAGCTTCAATAATTTTTAAACTGTCATTATTAGAATTTGTTTTAATTCCCACGGTTCCAAAATTATTTTCATAAATACTTTCTGGAAATATTTTTTGAATTTCCTCCGGCTTAGCATTGGTAGCAATATCCCAATCTTTTGGCTCAATCCCAAGCAACATATCCCTAACCGAACCACCAACAATATAAGCCTCAAAACCGGCTTTTTGAAATTTATCAAGACATTCCCGCACTTCGCTAGGAATTTTAAAATTTTTAAAGTGATTTGAATTTTTAATATTTTCCATTAAATTTATTATATGTCATTTAAAACATAAAACTAATCAAATAGCCCTCGTAGCTCAACTGGATAGAGCGCGTGGCTTCGAACCACGAGGTTCCGGGTTCAACTCCTGGCGAGGGCACTAAAATTAAACGATATTTTCGTAATGACGAATTTTATAATCATTACCAATAATTTCTATGGCAACGACGTCCATTCGCCAACCAAAATCATTATTTATAAGATTTTGATATTTATTAGCAAACGACAGGCAAATACGAGAAAATTTTTTAAGCTTCGCAGAACTTAATTGATCCTCAGGCTTTAAATCTAAATCTGAATCACTAACCATTGTTTTAACCTCCACAAAAACTAAAGTTTCTTTTTCTCTAGCAATAATATCAATCTCACCATATTTTTCCCGGAAGTTTCTTTTTAGAATTTGATAGCCTT
>Ga0207433_10011915_pt1 | contig 13129 bp, 11 predicted proteins | sample YelNatPaOPGAMG01_FD_187559 | JGI IMG/M metagenome (GOLD analysis project Ga0207433, IMG submission 187559) | Hot spring thermophilic microbial communities from Obsidian Pool, Yellowstone National Park, USA - OP-RAMG-01 (SPAdes) (version 3) | ecosystem: Environmental > Aquatic > Thermal springs... | reverse complement strand
ATTGGCGCTCATCTTTTAAACGATGAAAGAAATGATAAACATGATTAAAGGCATCTTTACGAATATCATTGCCTTTTTGCACAACATTAGTTCTGATTGGAAAACGTAAAAATTTCCTTCCTGCGACAGCAATTTCCAAATTTTTGCCAGGATTAGGTTGAATAATTTTTCTTCTACCTTCTTCTATCTGCTTAGGTTGGGGTTTGTCAAAAAAAATTTTCAACCACATTTCCAGGTTTATCAGCCGCCAAAATATCAAAGTATCTTTAAATCTTCCCTCGATGAAGTTATGGAAAGCAATTAGAACTTCTCGCTGATTAAAATATTTTCTTCTGGCAAAGCTTTCACTCATAAAGACGGCAAAAATTCTGTTTTTCATCCTCATAAACCATTCATATTCGGGCGTGGTAAAACCAATTTTATTTCTCCTTTTTGCAATGATATCGGGAAGAAGTTTTTTGACTGAGCGGCGAAGGATATTTTTATTCCAACCATTATTAATCAATGCTTCATCAGGAAGAGAGAAAAGATAACGAAGCAGTCCGTTATCCAAAAAAGGCACTCTACCTTCAATGGAAAATCGCATTGAATTACGATCTTCATAACGAAGAAGTGACTGCAAACTGTTACGAAAAATGTCCTCTATTAGCCTTTTTTTAAGATTGTTTGATACAATGTTGAATTTTTCGCCTCGATATTCATTAATAAAATCTTTGTTTAAGAGAAGATCAGTATTGATATTTCTCCCTGAAAGCAGCTTTTGCTGTAACGATACAACAACTTGTTTGCCGATAATTTCAATAGAAGAAAAGAATTCGGTCAAAAGTTTTAAAAATTTCTTCTCTTTGAACAACTGTTTTAAATAGACAAAATAATAAGGAAGATATCCAGCCATCATTTCATCCGCTCCTTGACCATCCAATAGGACGACTACATGCCGCGAGGCTTCCTTCATAACTTTATATTGCGCATAGGGTCCGCTGCTTATAGTTGGCTCTTCCTGTGTTCTTACAAAATCCTCCATGTCATCGAAAAATTCATCCGGCTTGGGATATATCTTGTGACTTTTTATGTGATCTAGTTTATTTATTAAAGAATCAATGTAGACTTCTTCATTATTGGTCTCTTTAGGAAAAACAGCCGAAAACGAGTTTTGAATCCTGCCTATAGATTTAGCTTCTTTGACATTTTTCTCAAGAAGCTTATTAACAATGGCTACTATAGTAGAAGAATCTAATCCTCCGGAAAGACAAGTTCCCACAGGCACCTCTGAAAGCAATCTCATTTTGACGGACTCGACAAGCTTTTTTCCAAAATAATCAACCATTTCTTGGTCTAACCTAGAGGCGGGTTTTCTTCCAATCAGGGTATCTTCAAGATCGGTATATCGCTTAATATGAAAACTATTTTGTCTTATTATTAAAAGCTCCCCGGGCAAAAGTCTATATACATGATCAAAAAAAGTTTCCCTTTGGTCATCGTGAACACGAAATTTTAAGTACCGGTAAATAACGCGGTCGTTGGCTTTTTTTTCCAATAAACCAGAGTTGATTATTGGCTTAATTTCAGAAGAAAAAATCAGTTTTATATTGTTATTTTTGGATTCGATGAGCGAGTAATAAAGTGGCTTGATTCCGAAGTGATCTCGGCAAAGAATCATTTTTTTTTCTTTTTTGTCATAGATAGCGATAGCAAACATTCCATTCAGCTTGTCAAAAATTCCGTTATTCCATTCTTCATAACCGTGAACAATGACTTCGGTATCAGAGTGAGTATAAAAATGGTGGCCTTTCTTTAAAAGTTCATCTTTTATGGTTTGATAATTGTAGATTTCGCCGTTAAAAACAACCACAATTGATTTATCTTCATTATAAATTGGCTGGTTCCCTGTGGCGCGATCTATTATCGCCAGCCGACGATTAAGAAGAGTCGCTTGATCGTCAAAAAAAAAGCCTTCTCCGTCAGGGCCGCGATGAATTAATTCTTTTGAAATTTTTTTAATCAACTCGTCATTACGAAATCCATAAAAACCGGCAATGCCGCACATATTACATGCTTCTCAAAATTTTTATTCTCTCTCTCACCGGCGGATGAGTACTAAACAAAGTAGCAATTTTTTCGGTGAAGCTATTTTCTCCTTTCAGAGGATTTACGATGAAAAGATGAGCAGTTGAAGGAGTTGCTGTTTTCACCGGATAAGGATAGCCAGCTATCTTTTCCAAGGCTTTTGCCAAACCTTCCGGATACCTAGTGATTAAAACTCCACTTGCATCAGCCAAAAATTCTCTTTTTCTTGATATGGCCAATTGGATTAAAGTAGCCACTATCGGCGCCAAAATCAAAGCAATAAGGAAAAGTATAAAAAATATCGGATTACCTTCTTCTTCCCTGTCAGACCTTCTTGAAGGCGCTCCCCACCATAGGCTTCTGCTCACCCAGTTGGTTACTAACGAAACTGTACCGACAAGAACAGCTACTATAGTTGAAAGAAGGATATCATAATTTTTTATGTGAGATAATTCATGAGCCACTACTCCCTCTATCTCCGAACGATCAAGCATCTGAAGTAATCCTGTTGTTGCACAAACAACACTGTGTTTTGGATTACGGCCAGTCGCAAAAGCATTGGGCGAGGGATCGTTGATTACATAAAGCTTGGGCATAGGTAAACCGCTGGCGATACTTAAGTTTTCCGTGACAGTATAAAAATCAAAGTATTTTTTGCGGTCGGCGGGCTTAGCTCCAGTTGTAAAAAGAACAAGCTTATCTGAATAAAAATAACTGCCTAATGCAGACAAAAAAGAAAAAGTAATACCGAAAGCAAAGTAGGTTGTTGGCGATTCGAAAAACCTACCGATAAGATAAAAAAAACCTGAAACCAGGAATATAAACAGAAAAATTATCAAATAAGTTTTTGTTTTATTAGCCGCTATCTGGCTATAAACACTCATAGCTATTCTTTAAACTAAATTCCTAACTTACTAACATTCTATTAAACTCTTAAAATTTTACTGTCACCTTTTTCTTCTCCTCCCCTTCTGCTTGGAAAAATTCATACGGCTTGAAATTGTATAAATTGGCCAGAATATTGGTAGGAAATATAGCGATTTTGCTATTATACTCCAAAACATTACTGTTATAAAACTGACGTGAATAGGCTATTTTGTCTTCGGTGTCTTCTAGTTGTCTTTGTAATTCTCGAAAATTGGTACTTGATTGAAGTTGGGGGTAGTTTTCGGCGACAGCAAAAAGCGTTTTCAAGGCAGATGTCAACTGATTATTTGCTTCGGCCTTATCCTTGGTTGACTCAGCTGAAAGAAGGGAAGCTCTAGCCTTAGTAACATTTTCAAAAACTTCTTTTTCATGTTTAGCATAACCTTTAACGGTCTCTACCAAATTAGGAATAAGGTCAGCTCTCCTTTTTAGTTGCACATCTATGCCCGATAAAGCCTCTTGTATTCTTGTTTTTTGTATAACAAGCCCGTTATATGTTCCTACAAAATAAAGAATAATGACTAAAGCTATGCCGATCAGTATGTAAACTCCGATCATATTGTTTTCACCCCCTGTCTATTTTAATTATCGCACTAACCATTTCTTGAAATCAGAATAACTTAATGTATTTATTATATCATTCTTTTTAGCCCAACCTCTTTTAGCTACTTCAACTCCATAAAAAAGAAGCTCCATCTCTTCGTTGCTATGAGCGTCGGAATTGATCGCCATTTTGACCCCTTTCTCTAAGGCTTTCCTGACGATTGTGTCGGGTAAATCTAATCTCTGCGGCCATGAATTGATTTCCAAAGCGATATCTTTCTTTTTTGCCTCGCTGAAAATTTTATCCCAATCAACCTCATATTCGTCTCTTTTGCCAAGGAGTCTTCCTGTCGGATGACAGAGAATTTTAACTTTAGGATACTGAAGAGCCTTAATGATTCTTTTTGTCATCAAATCTTTGTCCATGTCAAACGAACTGTGTATGGCTACAATCAAATAATCAACATATTCTATAGATTTTTCAGGCAGAGCGATTGTACCATCGGGAAGGATATCTACTTCAATTCCGATAAAATATTTTGTACGTTCAAATTTTTTGGTGGAAAAAATATCATCAATATATTGCTTTCTTCTTTTCATTATCTTATTTATTACTTCCGCACTTACTCCCGTAAAACGCGGATTATGATCGGTAAAACCAACATATTCGTAACCAAGTTTTTCCGCTTTGGCCACAATCTCATCATAGCTGTTGCTACCACGATCATGAGACGGCTTAATATCATATGAGGAGTGAATATGAAGATCTCCTTTAATCTCCTTAAGTTCAACCAGCTTCGGAATTTTATTCTTAAGAGCAAGTTCAATTTCATTTGTTCCTTCCCTAATTTCCGGTGGAATATACTGCAACCCGAAAAAGCTATATAAAGCCTCCTCTGTTTCAAACTTCATGAGTTTCTGCGAGCCTCTGACTTTCTTTACTCCATATTCAGATAAAGAATAACCTTTTCTTAAAGCAAATTCTCTCAATTTAATATTGTGAGACTTGGAGCCGGTAAAGTATTGAAGCATCGAACCGTAGCCTTCTTTTTCCTGTACGCGCAAATCAGCGCTGATATTAGGAGCTATAATTATTGACGCCTTTTTTCCTCCGGCATTTTCTATCCTTAGAGTTTTGGGATACTTGGTAAAATGACTGATTACCTCGTCTGCGTCTTTTGCCGAAGCAATTTCTACGGCAATATCAATATCGCCAATAGTCGCCACCATTCTCCTTAAAGACCCTAAAGCATCGGTACGCTTCACTTTTGGATTTTTTTTAAGATAGTTGCTGATTTCCTGAGCCAATGAATAGGCATACGGTAGCGGCATTCTTTCCTTTTTAGACGCTTGTCCTTCGTATAACTCAATTGCTTGGCGAATATCTTCTTGAGATTTATTTCCAAATGAAGGTATATTGGCCACTTTATTTTCAGAAATTGCTTTTTTAAGGTCAGCAATAACTGTGTCTGGTTGGGTTAATTTTAAGGACTTAACCAATTTATAAGCTTTTTTTGGGCCGATTGTTCGGATTTTCATCAACTCAAAAACAGAGGGCGGTATCCCACTCAACACCCAATCTATATGCTTTGAAAAACCTTTTTTAAAATATTCGTCAAGATGATCGGCTATAGAGGGACCTATACCAGGTATTTCTTTAAGTTTTCCATCCTCCCAAACATCTTTTATCTCACGATCAAGATGTTCAACCGCATCAGCCGCCTTATTGTAAGCAATGATTTTAAAGCGATTTTCATTTTTAATTAGGTAGGCGGCGGCGACAGATCGAAGAAGATGGGTTATTGCTTTATTGGAGAATTTGTCTTCGGTCATGGTTGTAAATTGAAAATTATCTGTTAAAATAATTATATCACTATAGGGGCCATAGCTCAATTTGGTTAGAGCGCTTCCCTGTCACGGAAGAGGCTACGGGTTCGAGTCCCGCTGGTCCCGCCATAAACGCATGGCAAAAAGAAACAAAAGGTCAAAATTTCTTCAATATCAAAAACTTATTTTATCACGTTTAAGAATCAATTATCACTATCTCCTTTTTGGTCTAACAGCTCTTTTAATTATCTACATGGTGATCATTAATTTTTTTTCCAAAGCAAGATACAATTCAAAATCGGTTAAAACAGATGTCAAGACAGTAGAAAATCAAGCCAATAATAAAAAACAAGACATTTATGTAGTCAAAGAAGGTGATCATCTTTGGAAAATCGCCGAAGAAGCTTACGGGTCAGGTTATAATGCCTATGATATTGCCGCTTTTAATAAAATTAGTGATCCTAATCTAATTTTTATCGGACAGAAGCTTGTTCTGCCCAAAGTTACTGTTAAAACACCAACCCGGGGAGATGTTATTACCCTTGCTTCAACGCAAAAGGTATCTCTTACGGGAAATAAATATACTGTCAAAGAAGGAGATTGTCTTTGGAAAATTGCTCTTGAGGCATACGGAGACGGTTATGCTTGGGTTAAGATCGCCAAAGCCAACAACCTTGTTGATCCTAACCTGATTTTACCAAAAACAGTCCTCACTATCCCGCGCAATTAAAACTCCATCAACTAAGACTGCTTGGTATAATATAAGATATTTTTATTTTGATAATCTTGATTGCGGGATTAGTTAAGCGGTCTAACGCTACCTTCCCAAGGTAGAAAGACGGGTTCGACTCCCGTATCCCGCTCTAAATATCAATTAAAGGTTTGTCCAAAAATTTTTCTTTCCATGCCATTCTAATAGCACCTTAAAATGCAGAATAACTGTCAGCGCATTAAGTAAAGATATTTTTTTACTATATGACTAGCGACTTAAAAAAAACTTAATTTTAATAACGGTACTCTATCTGCCTAGCAAACACTTCCAAATTTATTCAGCTTATGTTGTTAATTCTTGATTTTGATATAATATTTCCATCATTCCTGCCGATGTAGCTCAGCTGGCAGAGCAGTGCTTTCGTAAAGCAAAGGTCGTCGGTTCGATCCCGACCATCGGCTCCATGAGTAGACTGCGAAATTACCAAAAAAAACAATTAATAAAAAATCTTGTTTTTCTCTTCATTTTTTTGGTGATTATTTTTTATTTTGCATTTACTTTAGGAATAAAACTTCTTATAGATGCTTCAATATTCATTGCCAATCTTGGCTCTCGCTCAAGAGACAACGGATCAACAGTCAAAAATACCAGTTTCCTTGGCAACATAGATATTGAAAATATTCCTTCTGCCACTAACAGCGCCAAAATGTTAATCAGCGGCAGTGCGTTGAATTTTGACACGATTGATTTTTACCTCAATGATGTAAAAGTTAAATCGGTTGATCTCAATAGCTCCGGCAATTTCAGCGAGGAAATAGGAGATCTAGAACCCGGAAACAATGAATTTTTTGCCGTCGCCAAATCGAAAAAAAGTAATGAGAAAAAAAAGACAAATAAGTTTATCGTTGTTTATAAAGCAACAAAACCAAAGTTAGAAATAACATCACCAGCAAATCAATCCAAGTCTTATAAGCAAAATGTTACAGTTTCCGGACGAACAGATAAAGAAACTTTTATCACCGTTAATGGAGCGCCTGTAGTCGTTGATGCTCAAGGGAATTTTCAAACCTCCGTAAAACTTAGCGAGGGCGAAAACAAAATCGAAATTGTTGCTCGCGATATCGCAGACAACACAGAAACCCAAGTTGTTACCGTTACTTATCAGAAAGAGGAATAAGAGATAAAGTGATTAAAATAAAAAGAACAAACGGGTGAAGGATTATATTATCGCTTAAGGAAAGTAGTCCGGCAAACAGAAAATAGTATTTATTGTTGCTATTTAATCTCGCCAGTTCATAAAGAAAGTAGAGAAACGCTATCAACCCCGCTATTCCACCGGTAACAAATATAATAAGGAAACTTGAGTGAAACGATGCTCCAGCATGATTAGATTGCCAATCTCGATTATCAATCAAATTAAACTGTTTTTTAACGTAACGGATGCGATTGTAGCCGACGCCAAATATCGGCTGTTTCTGCCAAATATTTAAGGCTGTTTGGTAATCTTTTAATCGTGAGTTGACAGAAAATAATCTTTTCAAATTAACTCCTTCACCTGAGGGCTTAGGAACAAGAAAAATAAGAGTGACAAAAACGAGAAAAAGAAACGGAATGATTTTAAATGATTTTTTTTCGGCAAAGTAGGTAACAATAGTAACTATGATTGAGATATAAACGCTTCTTGAAAAAGTGAGTACCACCAAAATAAGAAAAATTATAGGAAATATACTGTGACGCATTTTTGGGCGTTTTTTAAAATCAAAAAGAAAATACAAAAAGAAAAGCCCGTATATCGCTGCAGAAACCGAAGTATCAAAAAAAAGGCCAAAAGCGCGGTAGAGATGCGGATCCCAACCTTGGTAATAAAGATTTCTCAAGTCCGGATAAAGAAAATATTGCGTTATTGCAATTAAAATAATCAAGACTGCAGATAAAACAAGATTAAGTCTAATAAATTTTCTTGAACGGCGATCATTTTCAACATGATGCAAAAAAAATAATAAATAGACAAAATAAAAAAACAATCTCAAATAATAGAGGAAGCCAACAAGATTTTCAAAAGCGGTGAAGCGATTGGCGCCGGCGAGAAAAGAAAAAGCCATTACTACAAAAAATAAATAAAAACTTTTCAAATTCAACCTGCAGGAACTAAATGGTTTAAGTCGGTATTTATGAAGCAAGACTATCAAAATCACTCCAAGAATAATTTCGTAACAGTAAATATTTATCTGTTGATTTAGAAAGGAAATTCGAGCCAGCTGGCCTAAAGGAAAAAAAGAAAAAGCTAGGAGGGTTAGGAGTATAATAATCATGCTTGACTATGTCGAGCCGATAATTTTAGATATTGATACAGTTTGGCGCGCACCAAAAAAGAGTGAAAACTCATCAGAAAAGCATAGGCAAATCCTGCTTCACCATCGCGAAAACCCATGTTGATAAAATAATTTAACAAAAATTTTGCCAATGGAAAAAAAATAATCTCCAAAAGATTGACCGAATTACCTTCGACAAGAAGCTCCTTTGCCCGCAAACTGCTATAGTAATTAATATCTTTCAAAAACTCTCCTATTGATTGATGTGGGAAGTGGTTTATGTAAGCCTGAAGTCTGTCACATGAACCGTGAGGCAGATAAACTTCATGAACAAGACCGTGCCAACGACCGGAATTTTTTCTGACCAATCGAATCAAGCCTTTGCTTCTAACTTTTTTCACCTCACCAAATTTTAGTTCTCTTCCCCACCAGAAATCACGTCGTTTAATGTAGTAAGCTATAATTTTCCGATCATTTTCTTTATTTATTTTTCTGATAATTTCGTCTTTTAGATCATTGGAGATTTCTTCATCGTCATCAACAAAAAGAATCCACTCCCCTGAACTTTTCTGCAGGGCAAAATTTCTCTGTGCGGCAAAATTACCATTAAGTGATCTTTGAAAAAAAATTGCCTTGTAACGTCTCGCCAGTTCTTTTGTCTTGCGATCAGGATTATCGGCAACGACAATAATTTCGTCACAGAACGAAACCGATTTCAAGCTTCGTTCAAGGCTGGCGTCTCCTTTTGATGTCAAAACGACAGCGCTAAGATTTGACTTTTTCATTACTTATGATATTCTACCAAATGCTGTATAATACTAAAATGAAAAAGATTGCGGTTGATGGTGGCAACCTAATTCCATATCAAAACGTCTCCAACGGAATAGAACGGGTGGTTGATTCATTTATCAGGGAATTTTGCCAAAAAGGCTTCAAAAACTACTCCCTTAATTATTATTATTTCAATAACAACCCTCCCAAAATAATAAAAAGACACAATCTAACTTTAAGAAAACTGCCGATGAAATTTTTTGCTTCAGTTTTTTTGCCTATCAATCTAACCGCCAATCAAGATAAAATTTTCTTGGGTTTTTCTGGATACATTTCCGCTCTAACAAACCTAAGCGGAGTTAAAAAAATTCTCTTCCTTTATGATTTAGGCTTTATAAAATATCCTCAATATTACAAAAATGCGCAACGACTGAGAGAGAGAACAAATCATGCTATCTACTGTGCTGACAAGATTGTTGTCCTTTCCGAACACGCCAAAAAGGAATTGTTAGCTTCCTTTCCCCGCATAAAAAACTCTAAGGTCATCCGTATTTATTCAGGTATTGACCATTTATCCAGATTTTCTAAAACAGCAATAAAAAAAGGGAAATATTTCCTTTTTGTCGGTATGATCAGACCTAGTAAAAACATTGAAGCGTTGATCAAATATTTTCAAGTTTTTCTTCAAAATTCTGCGGATAAACAATTTAAGCTTATTTTAGTTGGAAAATCAGAGGCTGCTTATCAAAAAAAAATTCTTAAGATGCTTGAGTCATTAAAGTTAAAAAAACACGTCAAGTTTGTCGGAAATGTTTCCGATAGGAAACTGTCCGCTTATTATCGCCATGCTTGCGCTGTCGTTAACTCTTCTTATGAGGAAGGGTTTTGCTTTCCAGTTCTTGAGGGTTTAGCTATGGGCAAAACGGTAATTGTTAATAACCTACCTATCTATAAAGAATACCGTAAGTACTTTGACAATTTGCAAATAGCCAAAGATGAAAAAGAATTTACCCTTTTCATGCAGAAGGCAGCCGAAGAAAAAAAATCGCGGCGCAAGTCACAAATCGCTCCCTCATTCACTTGGAAAAACTTCACCAAAGAGCTTCTTGAGGTTATCGACAATCTTGCTTAAGCTGATATAAATATTCCCAAATGGTTTTCGGCAAGCGTGCCAATTCGTAGAATTTTTGTTTAATAGTGCCGTAACGCAGCAAAAATCTTAGTCTGTTTTTAGCTAAGAAGTATTTTTTATGCTTATTGTTGTCCGAATTTTCAAAGTGAAGATAAACATGGACGCTATCAATGCCTACCTTAAAACCCGCCTTTCTCGCCCTCAAACAATAATCAACATCCTCATAGTACATGAAATACGATTCGTCAAAAAAACCAATCTTTTCAACAACTTTCCTCTTTACGAACATAAGAGAACCGCTGACATAATCAACTTCAGCTATTTTGTTTTTAGGTCTTTCATCAATCAAACCTCCGCTCATTCTCCATTTGTCTATTTCTCCTCCAAAATATATCTTTCCCTTTTGCTTCATTGCCAAACCCCAGATGTCTAAATATCTTCCGGCTTCTAACAAATCATCTTTAGTTAGACCTCTAAGTGAGATGTCGGGATTTGTGATTAAAAAAATTTCGGCTCCTTCTTTTAATCCCTTTTTAAGGCCTCTGTTTATGCCATAGGCATAACCAAGGTTTTTTTTGTTATTGTTTATCACATAAAACTTTACGCTATCACCAAGGTTTTTTATCTCTCTTTCAAGATTTTTGATTAAACTCGGTTTAGTCTTATAATCAACCGTAATAACAGCTATTTTAGTCATTTTGATTTAATTGTTAAATTAATTAAATCATTGTTTTTAATCACTTAAACAACATCAAAAAATACGTTAAAAATTCCATATAGGCAAAACCGATATCAAGAGGTAGACGGAAAAGTCCGTCTTTATATCCTTTATCTTCAATAAATCTAGCCCATAACATATGGGTTGGGTAGAATATGATCTTTTTGAGACTTGTCCTTTCACCATTTGCTTTTTTTTGCATAGCGGTTTTGACGGCATAGTTGGTGAATTTGAGAAAAATTTGTGGCAGACTTTGATAGGAGTAATGAAGAATTATGTTTTTCAGGCAACCTACTTTACCATTTTTTATCAGAAATTTTTCATGCACTAAATTTGGGTTGATAACCGCTTTTTTTCTCTTAAAAAAAGTCATTTTTTTATAGCTTTCGCCACCATGTTTTAAGGGCTTGCCTAAAAAATGATTTTTATAAGAAATTTCAAAACCGTCAAATAATGTTCTTTTGGTTGATAATATTTGCTTTAATTCCTTTCTTAATCCGCTGGTTATCACTTCATCCGAATCGAGGACCAATGCCCAATCGCCAGTGCATTTTTTAAGGGCGTAGGCTCTCTGCTTGCCTAGGTCAATTTCATGATGAAGGAATGTTTTTGCTTTATATTTTTGGACGATTTTGACAGTATTGTCGGAAGAATAATCATCAACAACAATGATTTCATCGGCCAAATCTTTAACTAAACGCAGACTCGCTTCAATCGTTTTTTGACAGTTTTTGGTGATCATGAGAAGCGAAAGCTTTTTCTTCATTGCTTTATATTATACTCAAAAGTTGCTTCTTAATTTATGCGGTTTGAGTTTGATTAGAAGTAGCAATAACCTTTGCATCCGCTTGAGTCTTAAGCTCATCGGCTTTCCGGATAAAATATTCTGAAGCTATGACTATTGGGCCAAGTCCGGCAAACGCTTTTGTTAGTTCAGGATCCGGTTCAGGATAGCTGGGATACGGGTGCTTGATAGAATTTTTAGTCCCAAACCTTGAGATGTCATACTTTTCGCCCATATTTTTTATTTTACCTTTTGAGTTATGTCCGTTGCAATAATCATAAAAAAGTCGCCTATGTCTTCGATACATTTCTCCGTTCATTGAAGGCCAGAAAGCATCAAACTTTAAGAATGCATTGATAATTTCAAATGAAGTTGGCCTTTTTAGAAAGACACACCCGTCTTTATTAGCTCTTGCTCTCATTTGCTCGTGAGCTACACGATAATTTCTATATATTTCAGTCATGTGAAGTAATTATTTACAATAGGAGGAATTATATAATTTTCTCTTGTAATAGTCAACGTTACAAGCATTGATCCAAAAAAATATATTTTATTAACTTAATCCTATTCAGCTTGAAATTGATGCTTTATTATATAATTTAATTCAATGTACTTAGATCAACCTTTAAAATTAGGATATCTTGTCTTCCTTTTTACAGATTTATCTTATTAAATTGGCTAGGTTGGCATTTGATATGCGAAAGCCGTATAGAAATAAGTCCAATGTCTTATATTTGGTCATTGCTAATGCGAAATTATTACATTAACAATGTGGTGGTTTTTAAATTGCTATAGCCCTTTTAATTATTGTTTAAAACTTAGAAGATGAGCTTAGATAGCTAAGTTTAATCTTTCCTTGCTATCACAAATATCAATCCACCATAACCTAATTGCCATATAACTTTTCTTAACGCAAAATATAAAGGAAAAAATATTGAAAAATAAATTAATTTACTGATTTTCCTTATTATTTGATTTGTTATAGAAGTAAAATTTCCGTCTAAATTTTTTTTTAAATCATAAAAAGGTTCATAAGTATGAAAATGTAAAATTGTGAAACCAGCTCGTTTTAGTAGTCGAGCTATTGACTCTGAAGAAAAGTGAACTTTATGATCTTCCACCATCCACCATGACCAATTATTACATAACCAAGCCATTAAGCTTTTGTAATTAGGCACTTGAATAGCTACCAATCCATTTTTTTTCATAATCTTTTTTGTTTTTATTAATATCTTATATGGATTGTCAAAATGCTCTATTACATCAATAAATATTATGCAATCGTATTTTTTAACACATTTTTTTAAGTAACGTTGATATGTTAATCTGTGGATTA
>Ga0207433_10011910_pt1 | contig 13135 bp, 13 predicted proteins | sample YelNatPaOPGAMG01_FD_187559 | JGI IMG/M metagenome (GOLD analysis project Ga0207433, IMG submission 187559) | Hot spring thermophilic microbial communities from Obsidian Pool, Yellowstone National Park, USA - OP-RAMG-01 (SPAdes) (version 3) | ecosystem: Environmental > Aquatic > Thermal springs... | reverse complement strand
GTAGAAGAACTAAAAAAGGATGTGCGTAACCGAATATGGCCCGAATGAGAATCTGTGACGCAGCGGCAAATTTGAACCTCTCTTCGGAGGCATTGGTTTCTATTCTTAAGTCCTTGGGCTATCCAGCCCGCGGTTATACTTCTTATATTGAACCCGAAGAGTACAAGGCGGTTTCGGAAAAATTGAAAAAAGAGAAATCGTTTTATAAGAAATCCTTAAAGGCAAAAAGTTTAAAAAGAAAAGAAGAGACTCAAAGCCGGGCTTTGGAGCAGAAGATTCAGCAATCAATCAAGCAGACGCTGGTTAAATTGGAAAAAAGAGAGATACGTCATCGCCGCACCAAACCAAAAGTCACCACGACGAGCAAAACTGAAGAGCCAAAGAAGGTAAAAGTTACCCCTTATATGAGTGTTGCTGAACTGGCACACGCCTTTTCCGTTACCACGGCTGAGGTAATTAAAAAATGTTTAGCAATTGGATTATTAGCCACGGTTAATCAAAGGTTAGATATGGATACAATTACAGTTCTGGCAGATGAATTTGGGGTGGAAATTGAAGTAGAAAGTGAAGAATTCTTAGAAGAGGTCCCGTCCGAAGAGAAGTTTGAGGAAAAACCCCGGCCACCAGTAGTAGTGGTGATGGGCCATGTTGACCACGGCAAGACGGCGCTTTTGGACTATATCCGGAAGACCAAGGTTGCCCAAACCGAATACGGTGGAATTACTCAGAGTATCGGCGCTTATATGGTCAATTATAAGAACTCCAAGATTGTTTTTCTGGATACACCCGGTCATGAGGCATTTACTTCAATGCGGGCGCGTGGGGCAATGGTGACGGATATTGCAATTTTAGTGGTTGCGGCGGATGACGGCGTGATGCCCCAGACCTTAGAGGCATTAAATCATGCCCGTGCGGCTGGTGTTCCCATTATTGTCTGTATTACAAAAATGGACTTAGCCCAAGCGAATCCCGAGCGAGTCAAGGCACAACTCGCCCAACATAACCTTAATGTTGAGGGCTATGGCGGAACAACGCTCTGTGTTGAGACCAGTTCCCGCACCGGACAAGGGATTGAAGAATTATTGGATGCAATATTTTTAACCAGTTTAGAACTTAATTTAAAGGCACGTTACAGTGGTCGCGCCAAAGGTGTGGTCTTAGAAGCACGGGTGAGTAGGGGAAGAGGCAATCTGGCTACGGTTTTAATCCAAGAAGGAACCCTTAGGCGCGGCGATGTCTTTGTCTGTGGCAGTGAGTACGGACGGGTTCGGGATTTACTTTCGGAAAATTTCGTCAAATTGCCCGAAGCCACCCCATCAATGCCAGTTCAGGTTATTGGCTTTTCCGGGCTGCCGGAGCCCGGTGACCGATTTGATGTGGTTGGCGATGAACGAACCGCCCGAGAAATCGCCCAGCGCCGCTTTATGGCAAAGCGCAACCGTATCCTCGCAACACCAAAATTGACATTAGAAAATCTCCAAAAACGGATTGTGGAAGGCAAAGTTAAAGAACTTAAGATAATTCTAAAAGCCGATGTTTGGGGTTCAGCCGAGGCGCTCCGCGAAGCATTAGAAGGATTGTCTTTAGATGAAGTAAGAGTAAAGATTATTCATTCCGGAGTTGGCGCAATAACCGTATCCGATGTGCTCTTAGCCTGCGCCTCCGAAGCAGTGATTGTCGGATTTCATACCGAACCCTTAGCCGAAGCCAGTGCAATGGCTGAACGGGAAGGGGTTGAAATTCGCACTTACCGAATTATCTATTCAGCGATTGATGATATCCGAGCCGCAATGCTTGGGTTATTAGAACCAGAAAAACGCGAAAAAGTGATTGGCAAGGCAGTGGTGCGCCAAGTCTTCGTAATTCCCCGCGTCGGAACAATTGCTGGGTGCTATGTCCAAGAAGGTAAAGTGGAACGAGAGGCAATGGCAAGGGTATTTCGCCAAGGCGAAGAGATCTTTGTAGGAAAAATCATTTCGTTAAAACATTTTAAAGAAGATGTCAAAGAAATTGATACTGGTTACGAATGTGGTATCGGGATTGCCAATCTTACCGACATTCAACCTGATGACATTTTAGAAGTATTCAAAATTGAAGAAGTCGCACGCACCCCACAAGAAAAAGGGAAAGAATAACCAAATCATCCAGAGAAGTAACTACAGGATTTCACAAGGTCAGAAGGACCACAAGATTCTATCCATTGGAAAAAGAGAGTTGCCTGAAGCAAATCGCAGGTTGCTTAAAGCAATTAGCGGAATAAAATTTTATGGTGGTTGGGCTTTTGCTTGTTGACTTGATTTTAGGCTCAGGTCACTCGTTAAAAGAAAAACGGAGTGTCTTACTCTCGCTAATCAAAAAATTACAAAATCAATTCAATATCTCAATTGCCGAAGTCAATTATCAGGACCTTTGGCAACGTTCACAACTGGCAGTGGTATGTGTAAATACCGAGTGGCAGGCGGTTGAACGAATCTTACAGCGGATTGTTGCGGTAATCCAATCCGACCCGCGTTGCACATTACTCAATTCCGAATTTCGTAAAATCTATTAAGAATAAAAACCAACAAAAAGATAAACGATGTATCAAGATATCATTATATCTAATTTTGCGACCGGAAACCTATTTAGATGCTTGAGAAGCGACTTAAAAGACAACTTTGAATTCAACCAGCAACGGGAAGTGTGTATCCAGCACCTTTCCTCAAGATTTTTTGAGTAATGTTTTCCCTTTTCGTTTTTTTATCACCCACCAGTCGAAAGGTGCTGGACAAAGCGGGTTTGTGGGGTAAATTTTAATGTAAGTCATTGATTTTTCAGTCAAAAATTGCTCTTGACATATCATTGGGGGCTAGGGTGGGGCTAGCCCCTATACGGTATCGGGAGCGGCATCGGGGGGTAGTCTGCCTATGGCGGATTGGATTAGCCGCTTCAGTAGGTTAATGGCTTGTTTAAGGGTTTGTCTACAGAGTAGAATAAAGGGCGAGGCTAAGATTAGGTAAGGAGATTGGGCTGAGATTAGGATGGAGGTTAGGTTAGGGGATAGGTTATAGCCAACCTTAGCGGGTAGGCTATGAGTTATCCTAATATGGTTTCTTGTCCGAAGCGTCTAAGTTATCCGATTGAAATCAACACTCAATAAAGTCAACTTCTATTGCCTTTTATTTTCGGCTGACCGACTTAGACTGGTTGATTTTTAATAAAAACAACTTTATCTTCTTATAGCACCACCAGAAAAAGGAAATGGCTACGAGATAACATAAACCAGGATTACCACAATATTGGCACATTTCACTCCTTTAATAAATAATCAACTGGTTTAGTTGGTGAGGAAATCCTTGCACGATTGGAAGATGTAATCTATTTGTCCTTTCCAGTTCTAATAGTGCATTGGATATCGTTTTTGCTAACTCAAACGGCATCGTGAAGATTAACTCATAGTCTTGAAATAATCCATAGCGCTTAGCACCAATGCAAGGAATGGATAGATTTGGTTTTTTAGTCTGATATGACACAACCGTTCCGTAAGAACATAAGGCAGAACTTACCCCATTTCTAAATGACAAGTCCTTGCCGGTCGCTATTCCGTATGCTTCAATTAATGGCAGGGATTGGCCACTATCAACAATCAATATTACCAAATCCGGTTCAAAATTTTCTAAAGGTCCGACTAAAATCCCTTCAATCTCACCCAGTTTAAATTTTGGTTTGACCGCAATTACATTTTCGGCTATTTCCCGATTATCGGTAAATTGTTTCATATGATGCTCGACATCTTTTTCGCCTTGTGGTCGGAACCCAAAGATTAACTGGGCGGTAAAACAACCCATCTGCTCTTTTGGACAAGGGCGAACCTTTAGGTTTGCTTTTTTGCTCGAATCAGGACCTACCGGAAATCGATTGTCATTTCAGCCCATAAAGATACTGAATTATTGACCACGCACGATTAAACGATTCTTCGTTACATAATAAAGTGTTGGTAAAAAGAAAAAGGTTATAAACAAAGAATAAGTTATTCCACCAACAACAGCAATCCCTAACGGACGTAACATTTCCGTTCCTTCTTGAACAGCCAACACAAATGGAAATAGTCCTGAAACATCTGTTAAGAATGTCATAAATATAGGTTCTAATCTTAAACTCGCGCCGGTTATTATCGCTTCTTTTAATTTTATCCCGTCGGCAAGTTTTTCTTCAATAAAAGAAAGAACCAGAACCCAGTGGTTTATTAACATACCGACAAGAACAATAATGCCTATTAATGCGGTCACGCCAATTGGTATTTTGGCAATAAAAAGAGCAAATAAAAATCCTGCGATCGGGAATGGGATGGTAAAAAGAATTAGCGTTGGTAGTACTAATGACTCAAACTGAAGTGTTAATACGACAAAAGCAAAAAACAATCCAAGCAGAACAACAAACAATACATTTCGGAAATTTTCACTCATCATCTGCGCCTGGGCACCAAGTTTAATAAAACTTCCAGACGGTAGTTCTACATCTTTTATTTTTTGGTAAACTTTTTGCGATACTTTACCTACATCGCCTCTCAATACCGAGGCCGTAACTTTTATTATTCGCATCTGGTCAAGTCGGTCAATTTCCACCGGACCCACCCCATGAATTACCCTCGCAATATCCCTAAGATATATTAGACCATTTTTATGAAACAGAGGTATATTTGCAACATCCTGTTTTCCTCTAAAATTCTCTTCATTTACGACCAATCGTATCGGGTAATAATACCCTTCTTCTTTGTAATAGGTAACAATCTGACCATCAACAAGTGTCTTGATGGAATTGGCAATCTGGGTTGGGGGAATTCCCAAATCGGCGATTTTCTCTCGGTTAACAAGAATCTGGTATTCTGGTTTTGTTAGATCAATGGATAAATCCAGGTTCCCTAATTCCTCCATTTCTTTGACCAGAGACATCATCTTTGTTGCAGTATTGAACATTTCAATCAATGGAGTTGTCCTTGGGGAATGTAATTCCACTTCTATATCATATTCACCAACCTGTCTTATACCTTTCATTTTTGTATGAAATACCTTCACCTTTGCACCAGGATATTTTATATTTTTTTGTATCGGTTCAGCATATCGGTTCACCCATTGGTCAGTGCTAAGTTTCCTTTTGCTTTTTGGCACAAGTTGAATATCCACCTCACCTTCATTTGGGATTTCATAAGTAACCAGTCCCCAGACCTTACCACCAACTAGCGTAGAATAACTTTCTATGTAAGGCAAATCCTTTATCGCATTTTCTATCTGGGATAAGACTTGACCGGTTACACTAACTGCAGTTCCGGTTGGCATCTTGACCTTGGCGGTAATCATTCCGTCATCGGCTTTAGGCAGGAATTCTGTTCCAATAAATCTGAATATGAAAATAGATAGCAGTAAAAAAACAAATGCCAGAATTATGACCAATCCCTTTTTCCGTTCCAGAATGTTTTTCAACAATTTGGCATATTTTTTGGTTATACCCAACATGGTTTTGTCAACAATAATTTGAAATCTATTCAAAGCAGGTTCGGTTGATTCATTTCCCTTGCTACCAAACAGCAATGTGGCAAGCGCCGGAACAACGGTTATTGCTGATATTAAAGAAAAAGCGATTACAATAGCTACAGTTATAACAAGTTCTCCAAATAAAAGTGAGGTTAAACCAGGAACCATTAAAAATGGCAAAAAGATTGCCATAAATGTTAAAGTTGAGAATAATATCGGCTTGCCTACCTGATTCGCCCCAAAAGAAATTGCATCCCGCCTTTTTTCTTCTTGCAGTCGGGTGATATTTTGTAGAACCACAATACTGTTGTCAAGGATTACCGTAAATGATACAACCAGCCCACCGAGAGAAAATATGTTTATTGAAAAATTCAAAAGTTTCATCACCAAAAATGTCGCCAGAAGCGTTGTCAGAAGTGTTAAAACAATAATTAAAACCCGACGCCAGCCAGTTAAGAATAAAATTGTAATCAGAACGACAAAAATTCCTGCAAGCATAGCGGCATTGCGGACACCTTTATTTGCTGCTTTGATATAATCGGCCTGATTGTAAATTATTTCTATTTTTATTCCAGTTGGCAGCATTGATTTCAATTCTTTGAGTTTTTGCTGTACGCCCTTTTCTACATCAATCGTATTGGCTGCGGATTGTTTAAAAATTGAAAGTTTGACACCTTCCCGGCCATTCAATTTTGTTATAATTCTTTGTATATCACTCGCATCTTTCACTTCGGCGATATCCTTCAAATATATGTTTCTGCCGTATTTATCAGGAATAATAATGACATTTTTTATTTCATTTATATCCTTAAACTCAGCCAGTGTTCTAATAATAAATTCTTTTCTTTCAGTCGTCACCCTTCCGCCGGCAAGTTCTATATTTTCTTCTCTTAACCGCTGGGCAATCTTATCCAGAGAAATCCTCAAAGCCTGCATCTTATAAGGGTCCGGATAAATTCTTATCTCTCTCTTTGCGCCACCTGATACTTCGGTGCCCGCACTGCCAGGTATTGAGGAAAATTGTGGTTGGAGATAATTTTCAACCCAGGTCCGGAGTTTTACGATATCCCATTCATCTGAAGTGATAATCAAGTCCATAACGGGCAATTGGGATGGGTCGGCTTTGAAGATTAACGGCTCATCCGCATCTTTCGGTAGATTTTTTCTCACCAGCCCCATCTTGGCAAGGACATCCTGATAGGCGATATCCCTATTTGCGTTATAGGTAAAATTTACTAAAAGAGTGTAAAGTCCTTCAGTGCATTGTGATTCCAAATAATCTAAGTTATCAACAGTCGCCATTTTCGGTTCGACAACCTCCGCAATATTATCTTCAATCTCTTCGGGCGTAGCACCACGCCAATTGATATAAACCTTTATCAGAGGATAGGTTATATCAGGCAATAGATTTGTCGGCAACTGACTAAATGATACCACACCTATTACCCATACCGCAATCATCAGAATCAAAACGGAAATCGGTCTTCTAAGGGAGATATCAGAGATTTTCATTTATTCCTCACCTTTTTTGATTTCAGGCAGTTTGATTTTTACACCTTCTTTGAGATTTTCCTGCCCCAGGATTACAACTTTATCTCCTTCTTTTAATCCCGAAGTCACTTCAACTTCAGTATTGGATTCAATACCGGTGGTAATTTTAACCATTTTTGCTTTGTCCTCTTCAGCAATGAACACATACTTCTCTCCATTAGGTTTTATTATCAGTATATCCTGAGGAACTACCAGCGCATTTTGTTTCTGCGCCACTACAATCTCAAGGGTCGCGGTCATACCGGGCTTGACCCTTTTATCGTATAGAATAGATACTTCAATATCAGCAGTTCTGGTTTCGGTTCGCACCCCCGGGGTTATAACAGATATCTTCCCGGTAAAAACACTATCTCCGATAGAATGAATTTTTACCTTTACGGTCTGCCCTAATTTTATCCGAGAAATATATTCTTCTGAGACTGCGGATTTAATAATCAATTGTTTGAGGCTGGCGATTTCAATAAGTGGTTGTTTTACTGAAACATTGCTCCCTATTTCAATATTCTTTGATATAACCGTGCCTTCAACCGGGCTGGCAACCGGAATTGGTTGGTAAAGTTTTCTTGCTGATTCAAGTCGCTCTTTCGCTTCATCAAGTTTTTTCGCGAGTTCATCCTTCTTTTGTTCAAAGGCTTTTTCATAAGCCATTTTTGTCTGTTCATAATCTGCCTGTGCCTGCCCCAAAAGATTTTGCTGGTCAACCGGCATAATGTAACACAAAATTTCTCCTGCGTTAACATTATTTCCTTCAATAACATTCAATGAAGAAACACTGCCTTCCACCGGAGAACTAACCCAGGTATGTATCTTAGAATCAACTGTTCCGGCAAGTGTTATTATCGAAGAGATGGACTTCGGCAGCAAAACACTTACCCTGACGGGAAATAATTTTTCCCGGGGTTGTTCTTTCTTGGCACAAGCAGACATAAAAGCAAGAGCCAATAACAAAATTTTTATTTTGTTTCTCATTTCTTTTCCTCCTGTGAAATTGCTTCCGGACAAATATACTCAATTTCGGCCAAGGAAACTTGGCAATCAAGGATATTATTGATATAGTTCAATTTGGAATTTAACCACATCGTTTGTGCATCAAGCAACTCGGTAGCACTTATTTTTCCGGTGTTATACTTTAACTCAGCAGCAATTAGAGTTTCTTTTGAAAGGTCAAGAACCCTTTTTATTGTTTTCAGACGATTCAGTTTATCAATAACTGTTGCCCGTGCTGATTGGAATCTGACATTTAAGTTCAACTCAACCTGTTTTTGACTTTCTGCAACCTGATTTTTTCTATACTTCGCCTGGTTTATTTTTGAGATAATAGCGCCACCATGGAATAATGGCATACTCAAACCCACGCCCACATACCAATTTGAATGGTCAGGGAAGAATGTTTTATCTTCCCAGAAATAGTTCGCCCGGAAGAATATAGTTGGGAATTTTTCACCAGATTCAACGGAGATATCATATTCTGCTTTTTTAAGCAACTCCGCTATATATTTTAACTCGGGATTGTCGGTAAAGTCGTCATCAACACAGTTGGTATTTATTTTGATATTTTCGTTCAGTCCTGGCAGGAAAGTCGCTATGTTGACCGGTTCATTTATTCCCATTGCCTGACCCAATAACAGTGATTTTGTATAAACCAAATTTTTAAGGTTATCAAGGACGTCTTCTGCAGATGCAAGTTGTGTTTGAATCTTTAAGACATCCAGATTAGATGTTTTGCCACTTTTATATAATAACTGGGTAATTCTATATTGTTCGTTTAACTTATCAATCAGTTCCTGCTGCGTTTGTAGGGCAAACTGGGCACGGGAGAGTTCGTAAAATGCCCTTTTTACAGATAAATGCACTGCCCTTCTTATCAGTTCATACCGCTGTTTTTCTGCATTGAGCAGAGCATTTGCCGATTTTATTTTTGCAATATTTTTTCCACCGCTGAACAAGATTTGTTTTAGGGATAACTCGGCATAATAATCGTCTAAGGAGGGACCGAATAATGCCTTTTTACTTGGTGGTTGCCAATCATACCTTAAATAACTCATATTACCATCAATCTGAGGCAATATGTTACCTATCTCCTGATTTTCTTTAGAATTCATTTCTTTTATCTTGTATTTCTGGGATATCAGTTCAGGATTGTTTTTATCAGCGATAATCAAACATTCTTCAAGTGTAAAGGTTTTTTCTTCACCATAACCGTGAGCATAAAAAACAGCAATCGCCGTTATTAATATTAAAACCAAATTTCTTTTATTTCTCATTATTAGTCCTCCCTTGCACCGCAAGAATTATCATATCGGTCTTTGCCGAAATACTCCTTGATTCGGCTTTTCTGGGGACAATGACAGAGACCATTTCTTTCAAGTCCTCTGTTTCGTTGTCTACAATTATCTCGCCCTCACCCTTAATGATATAAAACAAGACATCATTGTTCATTTTACATGGCGGAATTGTTTGCCCGGCTTTAAGGCAAACAATCTGCGCCTTAATCCCACCGCCATCATAAAATATTTTTTTATAAGGACCTTCAGAAATATAATTTATTATTTTCTTGACATCGGTCTTATTCATAGTGCCGACCCCCTTTCTTGATTAACTCAGGCTGTCTTACTTCAAATTTTTTATCTCTCAAGTAAATCTCCATAATCTCGCCGATAAGAATGAATACTGGAAGCGTTACTGCGGTCCGCAATAGGGAAAATTTCAATCCCAAAAAACCAATTTCAAAAGTAAGCATCGGGATTTTTAGGGTTGAGAATGCACCAAGATAGATAAAGATATTTTTGATACTACACCCCTTTTTCCATAATAAATATGCAACTGGGAATGCGCCATATAGTGGTCCTGCCTGAAGCATTGCAAGAAGTATACACCAGATTGTTCCTTTAATTCCGGATTCTTTACCGATATGTTTTTCTACTTTTTCCTTTTGAAACCAGACATCAAAAAGTCCAACAAGAATAAACATAAACGGCAAAAAGGTTATCATCTCAACAAAAAATAACCAGAAATTCCTTTGGATAATTTTTGCTGGAGCAAAGTTAAAGATGCGTGAAACAAGGATGAAGATACCAAAAATGATTACTAAAATATATTCAGTCTCGGCAATCTGTGTAATAATCTTCTTCATAGAAATATTCCGATGATCAGACCGATAATTATTGCACCGATGAAACTCAAGACATTTCTGATTACACTGACTTTCAAGCCAAAGTATTTTGCCTCCAGAGGCAGGGTTAAGACACCAACCATTAATAGAGTCGTGATAAATACTGCAAGGACCCTGTATGATACACCGCTTTTTAAAAGTATCGCGGCTAACGGGTAAGTTATGAACATCGGTATCAATGAGACCGAACCCCAGACCGCCGCGGTAGCCATTCCCACCCATCCAGAATCTTTGCCCAACCATTTGACTAAAACTTCCTTCGGGACCAAGGCGGGAAAAATACTTACAAGTATTAAAACATTGAGCAAACCAGGAAGGATGTTTAAGAACATCTTTAGTCCTCTTTTAATTCCAGATCTTGTTTTGCTGCGGTCAAAAATCAACGATGCGATTAAGCAAATAAGGGTAAAAACAGTCAGGATGAACATATTAATTTTCCATTTTGCACTGTTCACTCATATGTATAAACCAACCATTTAGTAATTCAACCAGTTATTGAGGCAGCAATAAGACTGAGAACAATTCAAATTATCCCACCGCTAATACTTAAAACTAATGTCTCAAACAAAATTTGAATTATAATATCTTTTCGCTTTACCCCAACTGCCGGCGAGTGCCAGTCTAACGAGTCCGCAATTGAACACTTCTTTCGTTGCTATGCAGGGGGAATCTGGTCGAAAGATTCCCCCTGTGTAGTTGAAGCGCGTTAGCGTCTTTAGTTAGTGACAACCGTGACAGCTTTTGCCATAACCCGGACCAAAACCACGAAGGTCAAAGTATGCCTTCTGTTCATCAGTCAGGATTTTTCGAACTTCATTGCGGTACTGTATACCCTTTTTTGTTAACTCGGTGCGAATCTTAGCAATTTCGTCAATCTTGGCATCAATCTTTTTCTGTTCGGCATTCTCGTTAAGTAAGGTTTGCAATTCCAATTGTTTGGTTTGCAAGTTAGTGCGAGATAAAAGCATTTCTTTCTGGAAGTTCAGTTGCAATTTCTGGATTTTTGAAGTCTGCTCCGAAGTTAAATTCGGGATGTTATACAAGCCGCCGGTTAGTCCCATCCGATGCTTGCCTTTGTCACAGTATCCGGCGTCGTTTCTGCCACAGGCAAAAAGGGGTAACGCGATAAACAGTGCACCAATTAGGATGGCAAGCACCGTGACAAGGTTTTTTCTTTTCACTGTTCCACCTCCTTTCTTATTTTATCTTGGTTTTAAGTTCTTTAATCACTTCTTCTACTGCCTTAATCTCGGCTTCTAAGTTTTTCTTATAATCTTCCAGCCAGTTGATTCTTTCCGTTCTGGTCGTAAACCGACGAGGCGAACAACAGCAACCACCCCTTCCGCCAAAGAAACTGTGGTGATGAATGTTTTCTCCTTCGCTACATCCGCACATTTTTATCACCTCCTTTCCACGCTTCTTTCACAGGGCATTAGATGTTTCTTATCAGGGCAAAGTCCCTGTTCAAAAAAATCATAAAATTTCTTTCGTTGCTCAGGTCCAAGAATTTCTCTTACTTTAATCGAATGCTGTATCACCTTTTTCTCGATCTCCGATTGCAAATGGGCAATATTATTCAATAAACTATCTGCTTTTTTATCATTACTTTTTTCATCCTTTACAAGATTAAATAGTTCAAGCCGGTTTAGTTTTAGTTTTTCTCTAAGTGGTTGAATTTGTGATTCCATCTCTTCCCGATATTTTTCTAATCTGCTTATTTGCCCGGAAGTCAAATTAAGATTACGACGCAAAGGGGTTTGATGCCAGCCACATTTTACACGGAATTCTTCCTTCGATGCCTTTTTATGCCACCAATAATAGCCAACCGTAAAAAAGACGCTAATGTTAATCCCTAAAGAAATTATGAGAAATATGACCAAAATTTTTGTCTTCATTTATCTTTTTCCGGTCAACAAATTATTATAAATATTACCAAAAGATTCCTCCGGAATATCATCGAAAACAACAAGTCTTAAGGTTGTATTGAATTCTTGGTTGATCGTAGACTCTTTTTGTGTCTTTGCGCTTAAAATAATTTTACCTAAATAATTACCAGTTAGTGAAGAAAGGAAAAACATAACTATTAAACCCAATCCAACCGTAATTGGTCTAAGCCACCGTAACGGCGGGGCTGCCTGAGGTAAGGGGGAGATGTGTTTCAAGTGTTCAATTTTCTGTTTTACTTTCAGAAATAAATAAGGTGGCGCTTCTATTTCTTTTGGGACTTCAATAGTGGTTAGTAAAGAGGATAACATTTCTTTTTCCTTGCGACAGGCATCGCAAATCTCAAGGTGATTTAGAAGTTCCTGCTTTTCGTCTTCCTTAAGTTCACCGTCAAGATAGACTGATATTTTCTTTTTTGCTTTTGTGCATTTCATTTTTCTTCTATTTATTTAGACACTATTTATTCCTAAAAACCTGCGGTCAGATTTTGCCTTTTTCTATATAGGGCATTAACTTCTCTTTTAACTGCTGTTTTGCCCTAAATAACAGTGATTCAACCGCAGAAACTGAGATTTTCATTATTCCAGCGATTTCTTTGTAAGAATGCCCTTCATATTTGCACAGAATAAAGGCAATTCTTTGATTAGGGGGTAAAGATTCGATAGCCTGATTGATAATCTCTTCTTTGCGTTTTCTTTTAAAAATAGTTTCTGGCTGTGTAGTGGCATGTGCCAAAAGTTCTGTTTCAGAGTTTGAATTATCAAGGGATTTTACGACCGGCTGTTTCCTTCTTTTATAATTTTTACAGATATTGACAGTAATCCGATATAACCAGGAAGAAAATTTTGCTTCTCCCCGAAATTTATTTGCCGATTTATAGACTTGAATAAATACATCTTGGGTTAATTCTTCGGCTTCAGAATAAGAGCCAATATATCGGTAGACTAAATTAAAGATC
>Ga0207433_10011901_pt1 | contig 13141 bp, 18 predicted proteins | sample YelNatPaOPGAMG01_FD_187559 | JGI IMG/M metagenome (GOLD analysis project Ga0207433, IMG submission 187559) | Hot spring thermophilic microbial communities from Obsidian Pool, Yellowstone National Park, USA - OP-RAMG-01 (SPAdes) (version 3) | ecosystem: Environmental > Aquatic > Thermal springs... | reverse complement strand
GTTCGAGATCCACTCGCGCAGCAAGTCGCCAGGCATCAGCAGGTTGCTGGCAAAGTCGTCCGCCTCACGTTCGATGACACGGATGGTGTCAGCGCCGGAGTACACGCTTTCCTTGTCGCAGTTGAAACTTTGCCGCTGATCTCGGTGGAGGATGAAGTGGCCCAGCTCGTGGGCGATGGTGAAGCGCTGGCGTTCTGGATTGGCCTTGCCGTTATAGAAAATACCCCACTCGGCCGTGTCCTTTGGGTTGCGCACGAGCATGCCTTCGCAGGCATTGACGTCCAGCACCATCGGGGCTTTGATCTCCCGCACCCCTTTGCCGTAAGGCGTCTCCGGAAGCATCTGACGGACGACTTCCAGATCCACAGCATCCGGCATGCCGTCTGCGTGCCAGGCCCGCAACCATTTCAAGACGGTGCTCGCTGCGATGGAACCGGTTAGGGGCTGGGATGCGCTCAATTGTCGGACCGCCTTAGCTCTTGTCGGGGAACATGATTTTGAGGGCCTGACGGTAGCGATCCTTCTCCTCGTCCGTCATTCCGGCGTACTCACGGAAGAAGGCCACATCTTCTGGGCTGGCTTGGGGAACCTGATCGACGGGCTCCCCCATTACATCCTCCATCGTCACGCCCAGCACCTTGGCTATCGCCTGAATTCGCTCGGCAGAAGGGCGCTGGCCGTCCTTCATCTCCAGTTCCCATATGTACGCCTTGGTACAGCCGACCGCGTCGGCGACCTGTTGCAAGGTCAATTTCTTCGCCTCGCGTAAGCGTCGCAGGCGTGCTCCGAACGCTGAAGCCATAGCGATGCTCCTGTAGGGGAAAACAGTCAGTTAACAAAAACAAGACCGCCAGTATAGCCGCGAGATACAAATGAGGTCTAGATGTGCCGCGTTGATTGACAAGCGGAAATCCGAGGTTCAGAATCGCGCTTGTATCTCGCTACTTTACTTGTGCGAGGTGCGTGTTCAGTAACCCAGTCGCTGGCCAGTGCAGTCCGTACATCGGTCGCAGACCTTCGACGCCGATCCAGAAAGGACGATCAAGATGAAGAAGACCTTTGTCGACGTGATGCTCGAGCTGCCGGTGGATGCCACGCTGCGCGACTTCTTGACTACCCACAGCCTGCCTGTGCCCGATGGCTTTGCCTGGGATGACACACCGGAGACCAGCCAGTTTCTGGTCGAAGCGGTCAAGGTCTGGCCCGACATTGCTGCCCGCGACCGGATGACGGCCAACCTCATGGCCAGCGTTCAGTTGGGCGATGCGGCAGGCAAGCAGGCGATGTTTGAGGCGGCCGTGACCGACGGTGCCGCTTTGGCGGGTTTGACGCTTTGCGCAAGTGACATCCACCGTTCCTTCTGGCTCTACGTCCACCACCCGGCGCTGTTCGAGCGCGCCTATGACTTCAGCTTTTGGGAGCAGCATGGGCAGCAGACGCAGCAATACGATCTCGGCTTGAAGCGCCAGCCGAACGGTTCGGATACCAATCTGACTGCGTTGCGTCACGCCATCTCGGCCTTCTACAAGCGCGAACTCCAATGTGGTGACGGCAGCGTGGCGCACTTGGTCGAGCGCAGCCCAGGGGTGTTCCTGTTGTCAGTCCATGTCAAGGACATGGCGATGCTGCGACTGGAGTTCGAGGGCGCAACCCTGAAGCGCAGGGTCGGCAACCCCAACATTCACATGGTGCTGGAGTACGCCAAGTCCACCGGTGTCGTGCGCACGCTGGTGCGCGGCGGCGCGAAGTACCAGCAGATGCTGGTCGAGGCCTTCGCGGAGCATGTGCTGGGCGTGAAAGCGAGCGCTCACAAAATCAAGTCGCCGACGCTGGATTTGTCGATGCTGCGCACAGGATTCGATGTGCCGGAGGTCTTTGAGGACGGCTTCTCGATGGTTCAGCTGAAGTCACTCACCCTGCTCAGCCCCGACACGGCGCTCAAGATCGAATGCACGGCGATGCAGTCCAGCCAGCAACGCTCGGTACACGATCTGCTGAAGGAGAAGCTGCCTGGCCCGCTGGAGGGGCAGTGGGCGGTGACGGCGGCGCAGGTCAATCTCTATTACCCGCCCGAGCCGGGCAGGACACGCCCCAAGGTGGTCACCATCGAAGTGACCAGCAAAGGGCGGCTGAACCTGCACAAGTTCGACGCCAAGATGCAGGCACAGCTGGAAGGCTACCTGGTTGCGGTGGGCATCTTGCAGAAGGGCCAGACTCTCAGTGCACAGGAATTGCCGCCGGAGACCGACGCAGTCAGTTCCTCATCGGCCTTCGAGGACTGACCAATGGCGACGCACGATGCCTGGGCCCTGGTTTGCCGCCTGTTCGCGGGCGGCACGCCGGTGCTGCGTTCCACGCTGTCGCCGCGAGAGGTATCGGCTTTGCCTGTGCTCGGCAAAGCGGTCAGGCCAACAATGTTGGATCAGTCTTTTGTGCTCTGCCCGCACTGCCAGCAGCACCGGGCGCAGGTCTGGAGTGATGGTCGGGGCGGCCGGATCTGCCGGTGCCCGGATTGTGGCCAGGTGCCCGTTGAAGCAATCGACGGTGCGGCGTTGGCCCTGGATGAAGACTGGCTGCGGCAGAAAATGCGCCTCGCCCTCGACATCGAGAGCCGCGACGACATCGATGACTTGGGCGACGGAGCATGGCGAATCGGTGACGCCCGCCGTTCTCCGGTGTTGCTGGCCCGAGATCTGACACGAGTGCTGCATGAGCCGAACTTGCTGGATCGTGTGCGCGTGGCGGGCAGCAGCATCCGGGTCATCACTCCCAGGCCGCGCACGACTCGCGGATCGCCCTTCGGCTCGGGTGTGGAATGGCTGGCGCTGGAAGAACGATTCACGTTCTATAGCGGCGGGATCTCGTTCATCCCTTCGGTACCGTCTGCAGCGCCAGCAGTGGCCGATCCGGCCGCGCCTGTGAACGGGCCATTTTCGGCGGACTTCAAGTGGGCGACGCTGCCGGACGTGTATGCCACGCCGATTCGGTTCACCGATGGTCAGGCTAAGGTGTTCGAAGCGCTGTGGTCGTTCAAGGGAGCCGAGGTGGACGGAGAAAGGATCATGCAGCGCGCTGGCCAAAAGAGCGACAAGCCGATTGACCTGTTCAAGATCAAGTCGAAGGACAAGGGCAAGCCGGAGCACGAGGCGCGGCTGGCGGCCTACGGAGCACTCGTTGTCACGCAGCAGCGCGCTGGACTGTATGCGATGCCGTGTGCGGCAACTGGAAAGGGGGCGACCGTCATGACATGAATTCAGCACCGAAGCGCCTGGCTCGCGCCGACTTCAAGAGCCTGACTTTTTCATTTTTTGGAGAGATTGAAATGAGCGGAAAGAACCAATGGGTCGTACCCATCAACGGCGGTAATAAGTGGGGTGTGCGGGGAGAAGGCAACGACCGCCTCACCTCCATACATGGCACGCAGCAACAGGCGATTGACCGTGCACGGGGCATCGCCATCAACCAGCAGAGCGAAATGCTCATCCAAGGGCGGAACGGCCAGATCCGTGAGCGCAACAGCTACGGTGACGATCCATTTCCGCCCAAGGGCTGACATGGAAGCACGCCTCGCGGGTTTGCTCTTCTGCTTTGCACATGCAAACCCGCGAGCCAACCATTCGAATCGGCGCGCGCACAAGTGGTTGATGAACACCGCTGTCTGCGTGTGCCACGGCGAAGAAGTTAGCGCCGATTTCGAGAGAAGAGAGGGCGGAACGGAGGGCAACCGGGGATGTTCCTGCCAGGCCACAGGAGCCGGGTCGCACACGCAGAATGTGCGGGAACCCCGCGTGTCATGCGGGAAGCACAAATGAAAACGCCCAACTGAGAACAGTTGGGCGCTGAATTTTGGTGGCCAAGGGCGGAATCGAACCACCGACACAAGGATTTTCAGTCCTCTGCTCTACCGACTGAGCTACTTGGCCGAATTTCGGATTTTAATCGTTAGGGAGTATCAGGTCAAGGTCAGAACAGGTAATCGAAGACCATTTGAGTGGCGGCGAAGGCGACTGCGACCAGGACGCCGGCGATGATGGCGCCGAACATGACTTTCTCCCCGGTGCGCATCCTGCCCGCATTCTTCGACTTGATGAAGAACCAGATGATCACCGAGAATACCACGATCCCGATCATCATGAAATAAAATACGCCGACGCTGAACTGCTGACTGTTCATCCCCTCGATCGACAGATCGAGTTTCGGCGAGATCTGCTGCTGCCCCACCACAGGTTCGCTCAACGCACTTTCTCCAAATTCATTCGACCCCGCCCGTCTCGCGCAGTTCCCGTTTCGCTTCCTCAAAAAGACAATGCCGCCTATGGCGGCATTGTCTCACTTCACCGATGCTGCGTTCAATCCCTGATCTGCGGATTCTTCTTGTCGTAGTGATCGACAAAGAAGCTGTAAATGAACGGGCAGATGTACGCAACCAGAATGATCCCGAACAGGCATACCGGGCCGTTGTCGATTTCTATCATGTGATATCTCCTCCCAATTGTAATTAGTGCTTCGGCTGCCAGGTCGACGGCGGCAGACGCTTCACCACGATCATCACCGACAGGCAGAACGCGCTCAGGTAAAAAATGTCGATGGTGTAGCCCTTGTCCCACCACGGCTGCTTCCGCTCGATCGAACCGTCAGGTTTGACGTTACCCTGGAAATTCGCAATGTGAACCTGGTTGCCCACCACATTGTATTCCTCCAGATCCTTCCCGGCCTTCTCCAGCGCCTCGACCTGCGGCTTGATGATCCTCAGGTCATCCATCGTCACCGGATGGCGCACGATCATCGGGCCGTATTTGGCAAAGTAGGTCGTATCCGCCTGAACCTTCTGGTTGATCGCCTCCATCGCCGCCTTGTCGTCCTTGATCGCCTGGATTTCCGGCGTGTCCATCAGCCTGATCTGCTCCTGATAGATCGCAGCATTCGGCCTCTGGCCCCACAGCGGGAACGTGATCATGAACGCCGTCACGATCGTCAGCGCCATCAGCCACACCACCGGAACCGGCAGACGGTTGTTGTCCTCCGTCAAGCCGCCCAGCCGCTCCAACTCCCAAAGGTCCTTCGCCGCCTTGTTCTGCTCTTCGCTCGTCAGCGTGTGCAAAGGATTGTCATATATCCAGGCCATTCTTCTCTCCTCCTCTTATTTCAGGCTCAGCATGAAGTCCAGAAGATTCCGGATTTCACTGTCTTTGGCAGGCATCGGCACGTCAGGCGGCGTATCGCGCTGCCCTTCGTGGTAGGCATCGTACTCGGCGCGCCACTTGGCGAAGTCGATCGTGTTGCCGTTCGCATCCTTGTCGCCCCACAGGTAGTCGAAGCGCGGCATGATCGAATGCGGCTGAACCAGACGCGGATTGAAGAAGTGCATCATCAGCCATTCGCGCGACGAATTGCGCGAGGCCACGTGCAGCAGATCGGGCGCCTTGCGGTCAGATCCGAACGACGTCGGCGATGCACCGTTGAAGTCGCCCAGCATCGGCGGAACGCCGAACGCTTGCCAGTCCTGCGTCTCTTCAGGCAGCAGCGTATGGCACCACCAGCACCCTTCCCTCACGAACATCGTCTTGCCCGCACCAGCGTGGCTGACGTTCGCATCCGGAACCGAGTTCAGCACGTCGGCAGGCATCCAGCCCTGCGTCGCCGTCACGTCCTCGATGTACGGATAGTCCTGGCCGTTGAGGGTCGCGTGCTTGATCATGAACACCGCGCCCGCCTTGTTGTCGGCCTCGGTAACGCGCCCCTTCTGCACCGACAGGTCGCTCACGCCGGCGCCCAGAATCACCGGATGAATGATGCCGCTCGGGAACCAGGTCCCGGCCTGGTAAACGTAGGCGTAGGTCCCGGGAGGAACTGCAGCTCCCGTCTTCGGATCCTTCGTCAGCAGCACCTTCACCGGCTTGTTCCAGCCCTTCAATCCAGGATCGGTCAGGTTGAAGCCCGCGTCCCAGCCGTCCTGAAGCTGACGATCCAGCGCCGACTCCGTCGCCGTCACATTGCGAATGTCGATCGACGGGAAGAACAGCGTGATCATCATCGAGCTGCCGAGCGCGAACCCGAACAACCTCGCCCCTACCGTATATTCTCTAAATGCCATTTTATAGTCTCCTCACACCCGTTTCGATCAACGCTCGTATGCCAGCTCATGCGGCTGCCGTCCGGCAGGGATCAAGGTCCCGGCGCGTGCCGTCATCCACATGTTGTACAGCCATACGATGTTACCCGTGAACACCATCGTCCCGCCGATCCAGCGTGCGATCATGTACGGATGCTCAGCAACCACCACATCGATATACGGCACTTCGTAGATCTTGCCCGCGCCCTGGATCAGACCGGCAATGGTCATCGAGATCCAGTAGGTCGAGAAGCCGATCAGGAGCATCCAGTAGTGGAAGTTGCCCAGTGCGATCGAATACAGCTTCCTCCTCATCAGCGTCTGCATGCCCAGATAAACCGCAGCCACTTCCATGAAGGTCGAGAAGCCCAGGAGCGCCAGGTGCGCATGCGCCACGATCCAGCCCGTCCCGTGAATGTACCAGTTGATCGCGCGGGTCTGCTGGAAGCCCCCTTGCATGTTCAGCGGAATCGCCATCAGCACGCCCGTCACCGTGAACTTGATCTCCAGGTTCTCGACGAACATGTTCCACTTGCCCTGCATCGTCAGCAGAATGTTCGACACGAACGCGATTGCCGGAACCAGAATCAGCACGCCCTCAACCGACGCGAAGGACTTCAGCCACTCGGGCAGCGGAGCCGACATCAGATGATGCGCAGCAGGCGTCGAGTAGAACACCACCACCGACCAGAAGTGCAGATGGCCAATGCGGTGCGAGTACAGCGGGTTGCCCGTCACTTTCGGGATCGTGTAGTACGCGATCGCAGCAGCAACCGGCGTGATCCACAGACCCAGAACGTTGTGCGCGAACCACCAGGTCAGGTACGCTTCGGTGAGCCCCGTAAGATGAAAGAACTCAGGCGAGTTGCCCACCAGGAACACGATTGCAACCATGAAGGTCGCAGCAGCGAAGAACCAGTTCGTCGTGTAGATGCCTTGCGTGCGGCGGGTCTTAATCGTCATCCACACGTTGATCGCCAGCGGCAGGAAGACAAAAAACACGATGTACAGGTCGATCGGCCACGGAAAGTCCGAATACTCCCGGCCAGACTCGATGCCCCACGTCCACATCAGGATCAGCCCAAGGGAGAGTCCGATGTTCCACAGCAGACAGTTCCACAGCCCCAGCTTCTCCGACCACAGCTTGGTGTTCCCGATGATCGGCGTGATGTACATCATCGCCATCGCAAACGCCATCGAGATCCAGCCGAAAATCACCGCCATCACGTGAACCTGGCGCATGTGGCCGAATGCGAACACGAACGACCCGGTCACGAAATCGGGAAATCCCAGCTTCGCCGCGTTGAACGAACCCAGACCCGTCCCGATCACAAACCATACGATCGATGAAAAACCAAAATATATCGCCGCAGAACCTGTCGGGATATCCTCATTCTTTGCAAACAAATATTTGAACATCGTTTCCTCCCTCTCCCAGCCCAAAATCTCAGTGGTGATTATCGCGCTTGTGCGGCATCAACAAATACCATGACAAAATCATGCTGGAAAATGCCAGCAATATCCCCAACGCACCCGCTATCATCGGCAGCATATACCCCTCCTCGCTTTCTTAGATATCAAAACCGTTTCAATGGCCAGCTTCCAGCGCGCCGTGACGAATCGTCGAAATCGCCAATATCCCCACGTACGAAAACCCGAATATCAGCATGCACCAGTCCACAAACCCCGTAAACGTATACGGATTGTAGGCCAGATGACCAATCCCGCCCCAGTCGCCAAACGATCCGCGACCAACCAGACACATCATCGCAGCGCCAAACACGCTGCCATTACCCATCCCGGTCAGCATCCCGCCAACAATGGTCACCCAAAACGATTTCTGCGCCAATGTCTTTTTCATTCATCACCCCTCAAAATTAACAAACCCGTTATTTTTTCGATGACCTCGGGATGCCTCATCCCCCCTTCACCCACTACCTTAACAAACCCTTAATACAGTTCCCGAATCATAATCACTCAGCGCAAGACCCGTCAAGTCCAAATTGATCCCAACTCGAAGAATAACCACCTCGACCGAATAAGTATTTTGCACTCTCCGAAACAACGCGCCGAACAGCCGGGTTTCACCAGAACGGGGTCCTATGTAGGACCCCGTTCTTTGCACCTTCACGCCTGTCAGGGCGTAACCGTAATCCCCTCTTCAGGAGAGTTCGTGTAATGGTAGGTGTCCCCTTCCGTCGACTTCGGCGCCGTCGCAAGATAGGCCGCAACGTTCTGTATGTCCGCGTCCGACAGATTCTTCGCGATCGCCCTCATCTGTCCCAGCGGATCGTTCGCGCGGCTTCCGTCCCTCCAGTGCGTCAGCTGATTCACCAGATAAACGTACTTCTGCTGACCGATCATCGGATAGATCGGCGCAGCACCCCGGCCATTGTACTGATGGCAGGTCAGGCATGCGCTCACGCCCTTCGACTCGATCCCGTACTTCGCAATGATCTCGCCTTCGTACCGGGTCCCAACAGGCTTCCCGCTCGCCTTCACGTCGTCCAGATTCGACAGCTCAGGCTTCACCTTCAGCGTATGCAGATAATACGCCAGGTTCCGCTTCTCCTGATCCGTGAGACTCTTCGCAATCCCGTTCATCACCCCAAGCGTCATGTCCGTGCGCTTGTTCGTCGCAAAGTCCGTCAACTGCTTCACCAGGTACGTGTAGCCCTGGTTCGCCAGGCGCGGCGTCCCCATCGAATCGTTCCCCATCCCCGTGTCGCCGTGGCAGCTCACGCACGCAGGCACCGCATCGCCCTTGCCGTTCTTGAATATCTTCTCCCCGCCGCTCACGCTCACCGTCACGCCTTCGGCCCATGCCGTACCAGACATCACCGCCATCGCAGCCAGCGCCACAGCACCATATCTCAATGCCTTCATCTCAGCTTCCCTTCTTGTTGTCAATGCCATCTCCCACCCCCCTCACGTCAGCAGGAACCCCAACCAACCTTCACCTCATGAATTCTTCTTGAACAACAAGGCGGCCAACCCAAAGAAAAATACAAAGAAACATACATACATCGTCACTACTTGCGTCGTCGTCGTATCCGTCTCAAACAGCATGGCTTCCTCCCGTGAATGATGTGTTCTTAAGATAACGTTAAGCTCGGAGTGGGTATTAAACACAGGGTCCGGCGCAATGTCAATCTCAATCCATCGATATGATTCCCGCCAAAACAAAAAACCCCGCATTAAGCGGGGTTTTTCGCGGCTGCATGAAGCGCAATTACATATCCATGCCACCCATGCCGCCCATGCCACCCATGCCGCCCATGCCGGCAGCGGGCTTGTCTTCGGGCACCTCGGCGACCATGCAGTCCGTCGTCAGCATGAGCGCTGCGACAGATGCTGCATTTTGCAGCGCATAGCGGGTCACCTTGGTCGGGTCGAGCACGCCCATAGCGACCATGTCGCCGTATTCGCCGGAAGCGGCGTTGTAGCCGAAATTGGCCTTGCCCTCGACGACCTTGTTGACCACCACCGAAGGCTCGTCTCCGGCATTGGCGACGATCTGGCGCAGAGGCTCCTCGATCGCGCGCAGCACGATCTTGATGCCGGCTTCCTGATCAGGATTGTCGCCCTTGACATTGATCGTCCCCCTGGCGCGGAGCAGCGCAACGCCGCCCCCGGGAACGATGCCTTCCTCGACCGCGGCGCGGGTCGCATGCAGAGCGTCTTCCACGCGGGCCTTCTTCTCCTTCATTTCGACTTCGGTCGCAGCACCGACCTTGATCACCGCAACACCGCCTGCCAGCTTGGCGACGCGCTCCTGCAGTTTTTCGCGGTCATAATCGCTAGTCGCTTCCTCGATCTGCTTCCTGATCTGCTTGACGCGCCCCTCGATGGTGTCGGCCTTGCCGGCGCCGTCGATGATCGTGGTGTTTTCCTTGCCCACTTCGATGCGCTTGGCCTGCCCCAGATCGGCCAGGGTGATCTTCTCAAGCGTCAGCCCGACTTCCTCGGCAATCACTGTGCCGCCGGTGAGAATCGCGATGTCTTCGAGCATGGCCTTGCGGCGGTCGCCGAATCCGGGCGCCTTCACCGCGCAGGTCTTCAGGATGCCGCGAATGTTGTTGACGACCAGGGTCGCCAGCGCTTCGCCATCGACATCTTCGGCGATGATGAGCAGCGGACGACCGGCTTTCGCGACCTGCTCGAGCACGGGCAGAAGATCGCGGATGTTGGAAATCTTCTTGTCGTGCAGCAGCACGAAGGGGTTTTCCAGCGCAGCGATCTGCTTGTCGGCATTGTTGATGAAATAGGGCGAAAGGTAGCCGCGGTCGAACTGCATGCCTTCCACGACGTCGAGCTCGTTGGAAAGCCCGGAGCCGTCCTCAACGGTGATGACGCCTTCCTTGCCCACCTTGTCCATCGCATTGGCGATGATTTCGCCGATATCGGAGTCCGAGTTGGCGGAAATGCTGCCAACCTGGGCGATTTCGCGGCTGGTGGTGCAGGGCTTGGATATGGCTTTCAGCTGCTCGACGATCGCAATGACCGCCTTGTCGATGCCGCGCTTGAGATCCATGGGATTCATGCCCGCCGCAACGAACTTCATGCCTTCCTTGACGATTGCCTGAGCCAGCACGGTCGCAGTCGTGGTGCCGTCGCCGGCCACGTCGGAAGTCTTGCTCGCGACTTCCTTGACCATCTGCGCGCCCATGTTCTCGAAACGATCCTTGAGTTCGATCTCTTTTGCGACGGAAACGCCGTCCTTGGTGATGGTGGGGGCCCCGAAGGAACGCTCCAGCACCACGTTGCGGCCCTTGGGACCGAGGGTCACCTTGACCGCATCGGCCAGAACGTTGACGCCTGCCACCATCTTGTGGCGAGCCGAGTCGCCGAATTTAACGTCTTTTGCTGCCATTTTCTGTCTCCTTGAATTCTGAATCTGATTAAGACTCGACTACGCCCATGATGTCTTCTTCGCGCATCACGAGCAGCTCTTCACCCTGAACCTTGACGGCCTGGCCGGAATATTTCCCGAACAGGATCTTGTCTCCAACCTTGACTGCCAGCGGACGCACCGAGCCGTTTTCCAGGATCTTGCCGTTGCCGACTGCGAGCACTTCGCCCTGATCGGGCTTTTCTGCCGCAGCATCGGGGATCACGATACCGGACGCCGTCTTGCGCTCTTCTTCGAGTCGCTTGACGATCACGCGGTCATGTAAAGGACGAATTTTCATGTTGTTACTCTCCTCTGAAAAATTTGGACAGCCGAACGTATCGGCCTGGTCATTAGCACTCTTTGCCAACGAGTGCTAATGATAGGGGCTAAACATGACAATTTCAAGACCCGGGATTTTATTTCGGGGTGATGGCGAGGTATTTCTGGTAGAGCTGATCCTTCGACTCGACATAGTCGGGATTCTTCGGGATGCAGTCGACGGGGCAGACTTCGACGCACTGCGGGGTATCGTAATGCCCGACGCATTCGGTGCATTTGTTGGGATCGATCACGTAAATTTCGTCGCCCTGGGCAATGGCCCCGTTCGGGCATTCAGGTTCGCAAACATCGCAATTGATGCATTCGTCGGTGATCATCAGTGCCATAAGAATTTCCTCAAATTAAAAATCGATTTTCGCCGCAAGGCGCGACGCAATCAGCGGATGCACGAAAGGGCTCACATCGCCGCCGAGCCTGGCGATTTCCCTGACGATCGTGGCGGAAATGAACATGTACTGCTCGGAAGGCGTCAAAAAAAGCGTCTCGACTTCCGGATAGAGATTCCTGTTCATCCCGGCCATCTGGAATTCGTACTCGAAATCCGATACCGCCCGCAGCCCCCGCAGGATGACCTTCGCATTCCGATCCCGCACGAAGTCCATCAGGAGTCCCGAGAAGCTGACCACACTCACATTGCCGTAGTCAGCAAGCACGGACCTTGCCATGTCGACGCGCTCCTCGATGTCGAAGAACGGCTTCTTGGAAGCGCTGTCGGCGACGGCGACGATCACGGAATCGAAAATGCGGGACGCGCGCCGCACCAGATCCTCGTGCCCTCGCGTGACGGGATCGAAAGTTCCCGGATATACGGCTTTATTCATGGTCATGGCTCAGCAATCGGTAATGGACCTTCCCGGCCTTTCCGCTTTTCAGGACGATCCAGCCCGGCGGCACCTCTGGATCGCCCCCGGACTCGACATAGAGTCGTCCGCCCCTCGCCAGGCGCGGCGCGAGCATGGGCCAGAGCTGCGGCAGATAGTTCATGCCGAAGGGGGGGTCCAGAAATATCAGATCGTAAACCCGGCTGTCCGCGGATATGAATTTTAACGCATCCGCGCACACCAAATCCAGATGATCGTACTCCAGCATTTGCGCATTTTCCCGGATGGCGCCCGCGATGTCGCGATTCTGCTCGACCATCACCACTTTTTCCGCCCCGCGGGATGCCGCCTCGAAGCCCAAAGCACCGCTTCCGGCGAAAAGATCGAGGCAGGTTTTCCCGTAAAGGCTCTGGCCCAGCCAGTTGAAGAGCGTTTCCCTGACCCTGTCCGGCGTGGGTCGAATATCGAACCTGCCGGGAAACCGGATCACCCTGCTGCGCCAATCTCCGCCAATTATCCGGACCCGGTTATCCACCGCTGGGCGCGCCCACCACCACCGTCACCATGTCCGCGGGATTGATCCGCCTGGAAAAGGCGTCCCTGATTTGCGCAGCAGTCACTCCATTCACCTTTTTCGTGAAATCGTCGAGATAGGTGAGCGGCAGATGATAGAAGCCGATCATCGCGAGATAGTCGACGATCTTCCTGTTGCTGTCTATTCTCAGGGGAAACCCGCCGACGAGGTTGTCCTTGGCGGCAGCGATCTCCTTCGGGGTCGGCCCCTGCGCGATATAGTCGTCGATCGTCTTTCTCACGATGGCGAGCGCCTCGCGGGTCTGGTCCTTCCTGGTCTGCAGACCGACCTCGAAAGGGCCCTTTCTTTCCAGGGGATAGAAATAGCTGTAAACGCTGTAGGCCAGGCCGCGCTTCTCCCTCACCTCGTTCAGCAGCAGCGATTCGAACCCGCCGCCCCCC
>Ga0207433_10011897_pt1 | contig 13147 bp, 22 predicted proteins | sample YelNatPaOPGAMG01_FD_187559 | JGI IMG/M metagenome (GOLD analysis project Ga0207433, IMG submission 187559) | Hot spring thermophilic microbial communities from Obsidian Pool, Yellowstone National Park, USA - OP-RAMG-01 (SPAdes) (version 3) | ecosystem: Environmental > Aquatic > Thermal springs... | reverse complement strand
CTCCTGTTTTTAAAGTAATGGAGGTTTCGCTTGTTCCGTAATATCCTGAAACCTCTACTTTACAAAAATTTTTGACTGCATCTGCTGACATAGTTTATTAAAGCCAGCCCTTGTTAAAGTAATCAATACTTTTCATTTTAATTGGCTCTATTACCTCTACTTTTAAATCGTCAATCATTTTCTTTAAATAAAACTGGTATAACTCAAATTTTCTGTTAGCGTCTGGATGTCCTATTTGTTCTAAATACTTAAAAGCATTTCCATAAACAAAAACATCATAATAAGTATCTAAAATTGCGGGGATTTCATCTGAAGTAGAAGTAAATTCTGGTTGTTTAACGATATACCAAATTCTTAATCCGTTTGCTTTGTCTTCTTCTGGTTTGGGAAAAATAAAAACTTGTCCGCCAAATAAATCCATTAATGGCTTTGTTTTTGGTTGGGTTTTTAATAATTCATACCATTCATAGGGCAAATTTCCCAAATCTGCTTGGTCTATTTTTTTCCATTTATCTTCGTCAGTTGGATCATCGTAGTTAATTTCTAATCTTAAAATAGTTAATAAATCACTCGGCAAAGAATAGTTTGCTTGTCCTGCCACTAAATCAGTTTTCTTAATTGTGCCAAATAATTCTATTTCTTCGTTAGCCAAACTTCTTTGAATATCTAAATAAGTCTCGTTAGTAAGAGATAAAAGGTCAACGTCTGATAAAGTCGTTGAATTCGTATTGGTTATTTTTCTGGTTTTTTCAAAGATGGTTGACAATTGCATTTTAGTAAAACGGGGGCGGAAGCCACAAGGATGCTTCCCTTACCCATAGCCCCCAATCAGGGTTTTTGAGTTCTATCTACTCACTATAAAGCGGTTGCCGCAGATTCAATTCTAATCAATCTTTCCTCTTGAGTTCTTGCAACCCCGATATTGGTCTTTGCACCAACCCATCCTTTCTGTCCTAATTGGTTGGTAATAGAAACAGCGTTTTCTGGAGGATACACATAAGTATTTACTTTTCTTGCCAACCAGTAAGAAATTCTATAAGCATCAGCAGCAATTAAGGTAGTCGGATAAACAGTCGTAGTTGAAGTAAAAGTCTGAACATTAGGAGATTGAACAATCCTTGCTCCAGCAATAGCGCCAATCTCTCCACGAAAGAGATTTTCAGGTTGAGCGTATTTGTGCATCTCCCAATAACTTGCTCCAGTTCCAGCAGAGGTCATTAAATCATAAGCAACCGATGGGTGCATTACACAAGCATATCCTCCGCCAGCATATTCGGGAGCAGAGTTTTTTCTTAATTTCTGGACTGCCTTAAAAATCAAGCCAACAGTAATCAAATCAGATGAAGTAATAGAGGATCTGGCGGTGCAGGTTCCAGGATAAACCACATTAGTTCCAGCATTAACAACTGTCTGAATTACCTCATCAATTTTCCTTGCCATTGCTTTACCAATTTCATTGAGGGTTGTATTTACCAATTGAAAGACAGAGGTCAAGGCGACCAAATCTGTTATTTCAATGCTAACCCCATATTGAGTTGGAGTCGTGTCAATGGCATTAACGGAAACAGAGATTGCGGTAGGAGTGGTTCCTTCGGTCAATTGTGTTACAGATGAGCTTGCAATCTGGTTAAACGTGAAAAATCTGGAAGTGTAGTTTCCTTCGGGGACAGTCTCAACAGTTCCAAATTGTTCAAAATAGAGGTGGGGTTGTAAACTTTCAATTACTCTCGTGTCAAAATAAATACCCAGGGCTTTTCCAGAAGCTTCAAGATTAGAAGTAGTAGTTGTTGCCATTGTAGGAAGTCTTTTTTATACGACCTTTCGGCGACTTCCTACTTCATAAACTTATTCTCTCCCAAATACTTGTTTAAAGAGTTCTCTTGCTATTTTTTCTTGTTCTTCTTTGGGCAATTTAAGGAAGTCGGGTTCAGATACAATTCTTGGAGTTTGAGCAGAACCCAAAGAAAATCCAGCCTTTTCCTCTCCAGAAGTTGCTTTTTTCTTGCCAATGTATCTATAAATTGTTTCCTCCCAGTTTTCTCCTTCTTTTCTTTCTTTCATTATGTTTTCTGCTTCGTCTTTTAATTCTGGGAATTTCTTATAAAGTAAATTCTCGAATTCAAGTTTGTCTAATTTATTTAATATCTCGTCTACGTTGGCAATTCTGGCAACCTCTTGTAGAGAGGAAATTTTTTCCTCTAATTCTTTTTTCTCTTTAAGTGTCTGCTCATATTTCCTCCGAAGAAGTTTGATTGCGTTTCCTTCAATTTCCTCTATTGTTGGACTTTTTTCCTCGGTTCTTTGTTCTATTGGCTTTTTTCCTTCTATCTCGTTTGTTAGTTGTTCTTGTTGTTCTTGTATTTGTTTGGTTTCTTCCATGGTTTTGTTTTACGCCCTTTTTATACGCCCCTTACATCGGGGAATGTAAGGAGGAATTAAATTACAAATTTATGGATTGTAAAACTTTAAAATTTTTGGTTTAGCATATCCACCTCTCAATCCTGCCTGCATTCTGCATCCCTCCGAATTACAAATCCAAGCCTTCCATTCTGGCACATACATGTAAATTGATTGATTAAACGAAGAAGGGTTATAACTTGCACCGCACAAACATCTAAATTTCCCTTGTGCGAATATCTCTTTGAAATGTTTACATTCTCTTGCTGGTATCCCGCAATATTCACAAATTCCACCTATAATTTTGGGATACTCCGTTGCCTCTTTTCTTTCCTCTCTTTTGGGCGAAACGCTTTCTTTTACTTCCCCTGGGATACTTTTTTCTGGCGCTATGTCTTCTTTTACCATTTTTCTTTTTGGCATAATGTTTTATTTTTTTTCGACCTTTATTCTTCTTTCCTAATTATCTCAATTTCAAGAAACTTTGTCAACTCTGATGGAAGGTTCAGCAAAAAATCTAATGCTCCTATTTGTTCTTTATAACTGATTAAAACCTCAAAGTCAAGGGAGGAAGATTTCAGGTTATCAATTATTCTTTCTCTCGTGTTTCTAATAATCTCCTTTAAAATTCTCCATTCAGGACTATTTTCAATAACCCTAAAACTTCTCACTAATTCTCTTGCTTTTTCTACATCGTTCCCAAGATATTCTGCTAATTCTTGCCCAAAATAATATTCTAATTTGGTATTTTCCATACTATTTCTTTTTCTTTTTGTGTTTTTTCGCATAACTTCGCTTTGCTTTTTCAAGTTTTCCCGTTCCCTTTCCGTGAATTCCTTTGTCTGGTATTTTTCCTTTAACCAAACTTGCATAAAAGATATTTTTTCCTCTTTCTCCGTATTGTTCTATAAATTTTTTAAGTAGTTTTTCTCCCTTCTTTGTCAAGGGCATAGTTTTGATTTAATTTTGCGACCTTTAAGGAATTATACTTTTCCCCAATTCTTTTGCTCCTTCTTGGGGAGATTGTAAAACCTGTTTAAGAATATCCTCTGATGTTTTGGTTGACATTCTTACTTCGGGGATCTCCTCTGGTAAGTTTTTTTCTCCCGCAGGAATTCCCCCTTCTGCCTCCTCGCCCCCTTTTGCTCTTTCCATCATTTCTAAATTTCTCTTTTCCTTTTCTTTTCTCAACATATTTGCTAAATGGGACGCAATATGAAGTTCCCTTGCCTCCGTTGAACTAATTCTCATGTGAACTGAAATGTGTTGCATATCGTCATCTTCTGAATCAATTTGAACCACTTTATTTAATTTCAAAATTTCGTTCTCTTTTTCTGCTTTAAACTCGTGAGGTGTTTGAGGTAAAATAGCCTCTATTTGGTCTGGGCTCAAATCTGTTAAAAAGAGCATATATCTTAACGCTTCTCTTGCATTTCCGCCAATTTGTGGCAATGTTGGTAAAATTTCTCCTAAATCTCTTCTTTTTATAATTCTCTGCGGTTCTGCCTCCAAAGACGAAATAATAGTAATTTTGGGATCAACTTGGGGGATAAATTCGGATTTTCTAAGCTCTAAAAATTCTTTTGCTCCTTGAAAACCAGTCAATTCTACCAATTTTGTATCGTTTTCGCTCATAAATCTTTGATGTCTTTTTAGCCAGCGATACCAGAAATCTTTTTCGCCCTCTATTATGTTTCTCATTAAAGAACTCATTAATACATCTTCTTTTGCTTTCCTTAAAGCGTATTCTGTGGCTGTTTTTTTTGAAGTTTTTCCCATTAGCGCTCCAGCCAACCTTGTTTGTCCTGCCATTCCCAACGCTTCAGATTGGATTAAAGACATAAAGGCCAAAGTATCGTTTGAAACCACATTCGTTTTGGGAAAGGGAACAATTTGATTTGCTGGATAGCCCCTAACTGGTATTGATTTTCCCATCTCTTTTGTCGTTAAGTGTCTTGGGTTAATGATTGCTTCATAGTTATACAAGAAAGTAGGAGTTGCGTCTAACTTTATCCCCTGAAAGAGATAGTTTTTCAAAACAACATCCGACCTGTGTAAATCCTCAACTTTCTCTGGTAAACCTATACCCCAAAAAGACAGATTTGTTTTTATGTAGTAGAAAGGAACAAAAGGAATTTTGCTTTTCTTATCTCCTGCGTCTCTGTAATCTACTTTTTGGTATCCCAATAGAATGCTTACTGCATTATCCGTCCAGACAACGTATAAATCATCTCCAGCATAAAGATACCATTCCAAAATTTCAATATAAGATTGGGGATGTAGAGGTTCTTGAAAGTTCAAGTTCCCAATTAAAGTTCTCCTTGCTTCATCTACTAATTGCTGTTTTTCGTAAGATTGTGAACCCACTTTTCTGGCTACCAATTCTTTTACTTTGCTCTCATCTATTCTTGGATCTTGTTTTAGCTCGTATGGAGTTTTATAAATGAATCTCCCTGCGTATCTTGCCTCCTCGATAGAGGTTGCTTGTTTGTCAACGAAAAAAAGCATTGGATTTACTGGTCTCGCTATCAAAAGTTTTCTTTTCTTGTCGTATAAAGAGACATCCAAAATCCCTATTCCAAAAAAGATAACATCCCAAATTAAACCTCGCATTACCTTTCCTAATTGCATTTCTTCGAAATCAAAATTTGCTACTGCGTTTGTGTATTTAACTACTTTAATGTCTGCTGGATTTCTTGCCTCAAATTCCGTCCTCCTTTGATCGCTATCTATCGCAGAGAAGGTTTCTTGAAATTGATTGAATACCAAATTAGAACCCAAATAAATATCGTCAGCAATTAGTTTCTTGTATTGGTTGAGATAGAGTTTAATTAAGTTTAACCAAATTAGTTTCTTTTGGTTTGTATCTTGGGAGGCGTCGGTGTGTTGAGTTTTTACAACCTGTAAAATCTCTTCTGGTTTCCATTCTTCTAGAGGTAGAAAAGGAAGTTCCAGTTGTCTATTGAATGGTATTGATGTTTCTTTGTTCATATTGTTGAATATCGTCTGGTGTTACAGGAACCAAATCAAACTTATTTAGAACATCTAAACATCTTTTTTCAAATTCTTCTTGTGTAATTTTTGGCATTATTAATTTTTTTAACCTATAAAGAAAACCTTTTGGTTCTGCAATTGTCATCGCTAAAAACGAGTTTTCTGTTTCTCTTATAACAATGTTTTCTAAAATTTTAAACTTTCTTTCTTTTGCCCCTTGATATATTTTCTGTAAAAGAATTTCTTTTAATTTCTCTTTAACCTCATTTTTTAAAAATTTCACAGGACCTCTTTGAACTAACCAATCTGGGTGAACTTTTTCAATTTCTTTTTTATCAAACCTTGCTAAAAGTATTCCCGTGTATTCTTTTGCCATTTTGTTATATTATAAAACTATTTTTTAAAGAAAGCAACCAATATTTATCTTCTTTGCTCAATTCTATGTTATCTATATTTTTAAAGAATGTCAATAGTCTAAATTTCCATTCAAGCAAGGGGGAAAATATGTTTAAAAAAACCCTAATAATAAACCACTTTCTTTTCATCCCTTTGTCTTTTTCTCTTTTCTCTAATTCTTTAAAAATTAAAATTAAATCTTTTTTGTTTTTAATTTTTTTGCCAGCAAGAACCCTTTGAAATCTCAATCTATAAGCACTGTCTAATTCCAAAATCATAAAAATTGAATAATAAAAATCTCTAATGTCATCTGTAAAATTTAGTCCAAAAGTTTTAATAAAAGCATCTATTAAGGCTCTAACAAAAGAACAAAAATATGGATAAGAAAATTCAAACCTCTTTAATCCCTTCTTGTAAATCATCAAATAAAAACTTTTAAAAAACGGCAAAAGATAAGAGTGAGAAAGATAAAACAAAAGAATATATTTTTGAATTGCTGCCAAATGTAAAAATTCTGGGCTTAAAAACCCTGGGAATGGTTCTTTTTCCCCCTCAATATAAGTAAAAATTCCTTTTTCTCTAAACTCAATTCTTTCTACTTTAACATTTTCAGAAGACCCAGAAAAATTTGGCAAGATTTTTGTTATGTCCATAATTCATTTTCGTAAAATTTCATTTGATTTAAATCCTCAACAAACGTTAAAGCAAACGCATCCCACACGTTTGGAGAAGCAATCCCTTTTTTCAATAAGTTTTCTTTTGGTTCCATTTTTATTTTCCTGTCTGAATGGATTTTGTATCTAATAGTTAAAGCTTCTTCCCAAGCATCGTTTTTTATTAGTTTTCCTCCTTTTAAAATCCATTCTCTGGCTTTCCAATACAATTGTGCTTTTTTATTGAAAAATCTTTCTTCCTCGTCTGCTTTAGAGCCAAAAACAACTCCGTATGTTTTTTCGCAAAGCCTTGTCTCGTTTAATCTGTCATAAATTCCCTTGCCAACGCCAGTAACATCAACTGCTATTGTTCTTGGAGTATAAATTGAATAAAATTCTGCTATTTTGGGTAAAATTGCCATTGTATCTGAAAGCCGTTGATTGAATAAAACTTTGGCGGTTAATTGGTCTCTTACCACGATTGCTGTTGCGTCTCCCCCTGCTCCTACATCTACGCCAATAATACAGGGTTGTGTCAAGGGATAATCTGTTTCAATGATAGCATCGTTTAACTGTTGAGATGTAATTAAACGCATATAGCCTTCAGTATCCATTTCTCCTTGTAGGGCATACCAATCGCCATCAAGCAGTGCTTTTTTCGTTTTCTCGTCCATTCCTTTGCTTAATTCTTCATAATAACTTTCAGAAATATACGGGTTGTCTCCTCTTTCTGCCTTCAAAAATCCTGCCTCTTTACATCTTTTATCTTTTGATGTTTTTTCAATAAAAAATTCTCTCACCCAATCAGAAAATTCTCCGAGTGGGTTTGATACCGCAATGCATTTTGGATTTTCAATTCCTGCCCACCTGTTCCTTTCTAAAATCAAGTCAAAGGTTTCTTTTGGAATTTGAACTAATTCATCTATTCCTACAATCGCCCATTCGCTTGACCTGTATTTCTCTGGTTCATCTAAATTTCTAAACATTAAAATACCGCCCCCATATTCTGGTTTTAAATGAAACTCGTGCTTTTGTTCATAATAAGTTCCCAACCATTCTGGGAATTCAAGTTTTATCCTCTTCAAATGTCTATCGTTTAATTCTGGATAAGTTTTACAAAACAATCCACCCTGCACCCCTTTAAATCCTTTTGCTCCCCAGTATAAAAGCCAATAAAGAATAGTCCATCTCAAAGACCTGGAATTATGAGTAACTATTAAATCTTTTCCAGCAATATAAAGTCCATTAGGATTATCAACACTAATACAAGCCATTTCATCTTCTCCAATTTCTTCAATTTTTACAATTTTTCTTGTAAGTTGGTCAAAAGAGTTTTTTGTTTGATGAATGCGTTCTTTTTTTCTTGGTAATGAAACAAATTGTTCATTGTGTTTGCTCAAAATATATAAAACGTAACATTTTTTACCCTCTTTTCTTGTGCCATCTGGTAATCTATAAAAGGGATTTTTTTCTGAGATCATAACCCTTGCTCCTAAACTTCGTAAAACAAATTTCAAATCTTCTGCTAATTGAAAAGAAGTTGTATAGAACACTAACCTTCCCTTTTTGTCAACAAATCCATCTGTATCCATTAAGCCCCTTACCAATTCAATTCTATCTTCAATAGAAGCCCATTTATAGCAATCAGGAATAAATTTTTCATCACTTTTTTTATTTTCTAAACCTAATTCTTTTATAAAACCATAAAGTTTAGAAATACTATAAACATGCCCCCTGCTCCATTCATTTACTTTATATCCCAACTTTCTTATTTTTTGAACTATAAATTCATCATAATTTGTAAACGAAACTGTACTTTTATTACGAAATGTTCCATCTCCTAATAAAACTCCTAAAACATATGGATGAATTTTTCTTTTGTCCCTGTATTTAACAAAATTAAATTTTAAAGGTTCGTTAATTGGTATATAATATCCACTTTTCCCTATTAAAAATTTTGTTGGTAGAACTCTCCATTGAGCCTTCGTCTTTCTTTTAAATGTTGCTCTTCTAACAAGCCATAAATGGTCTTCAGAACAATCTAAATGTGCCCCATCACTAAAATAAACCCGATAAGTTTTCTTTATGCCCTGTGGATAATATCCAACAATAGTTTGACAATCACCATCAGGATTTAAAATTAAATCACCGACTTTCAAATCTTTGAGTTTCTTAAAACCGTAAGGAGTTAAAATATCTTCTTCCAATTTAAGAGCTTTTCCTGTACCCACTACTCCTCCCAATAAAGTATATCTATAATTTTTCGTGAACTCTAAAAAGAGCTTTTGTTTTGGAGTAAAATTAGCAAGTTTAAAAAAGTTTATTTTTTCCATTCAAGATATTATTTTTTTTCATTTTTCTTTTTCGTCTTCATCTATTAACACCAGAACTTTCTTTTCTTCTGTTTCGATTGTTTGTTTTGCCTGTCCGTATAATCTATCAAGGATATCTTTATAAAAAGAATAATTTCCTTTTAACGCTTCTGCTATTCCTTTTTTAACTATCTCTACTTGTATTTTATCTGGTTCTTTTCCCAATCTTAAAGCCTCTGCAACTGCTTTTGATGCTTCAATAAAGATTGTTTTGAAATTCTTTGTTCCCTTTGGTCTTCCGTTGGGATTTCCTGAAATTCCTTTGGGATATGGTTTCAAGTTTGCCAAGGATTTTTCTGATACCATTATTTTATTTTAAACTCTATTTTTAAAAAGTCAAGATTTCTTCTCTGCTCTTTCTTTGTTTTCTTTTTTTTCTTCTTTTGCGAGATGTGGAAAACTTGTGAAAAAGTAAGTAATTTTAAGGGAGAATTTGATATTTTTCTCTTGCCTCTTGACTTTTTTGTTTCCCTGATTATAATAAAAAGTGAAAATAGATTAAATTAAAAAAGAAAGAAAATTAAAACAAAAAAGAAAACGAAAAGAAAAGGGAGAGAGAGAAACTACACCGCAGACAGCCAACGATAGCAACGGGGAAGGTGGACAAAACAATCACAGCGTAAAGCATAAAGTTTAGTCCAATTCCTTCCCAAAATGATTTGAGAAGTTAGCGGAAGTTTCTCCTCTCTCCCAAAATTAAAAAAGGTCATAAAAATAATTAAGATAAATGAAAAAAGAAAAAACAACAGACAAAATTAAAAAAGAATTAGGAGAACTTGGATTTAGAAGTTATTTTCCCATCGAAGTAAACGATAATGGAGATTGGAGATGGACAGATGACGCCTTAGATGTTTTGTCTAATTATGTTTATAAGAAAATCTTAAAGGTCAAAAAATATTATAGAACAAAAAAAAGAAAAACAAAAAAATAATATGGCAAAAAGAATTCTTTTAATCACTTTAATTGTAGCTTTCTGGGTTGCTATTGCTCATTATCTTCTGGTAGATTCCGAAAAAAGGGAATGTCTTTTCTGGATTGAACAAGAAGCAAAGAACCAAGGTTACCAGTTGACAGATTGGCAAAAAGAGTATTGTAAAGAAGTTTTAATTAAAGGGTCAATAAAATAAACAAAAAAATATGAAAACAAATAAACAAATAAAAATGAACCAAGAAATAGAGGATAAGTGTTGGGATTATTTAGAAAATGGAATGCCAACTGAATGCTACGAATACTTAAAGGAGTTAGGGTTTTCAGATGACGATATTGACTATTTTATGGAAGTATGGACTAACGGCAAATCCCTTTATCCCTACGGGGATATTCAAGAATAAAAGGTCGCAAAAATAATTAAATAAAAACTATGGAAAATTTAGGAGAACAATTAAAAAATCAATTTGGGTTAGATACTGATAAAATGGAAAAAGAAATTTTAGGAGAAAAACAAAGAATTTATAAGATAGATTTAAAAGACACCGATACTGGAGCGGTTTTAACTTTACAGGTTGAGGCAGACAATGTAGTAAGAGCAGTAAAAGAATTCCAGTCAAGATTAAAGAGAATGGACACAATAGATATTCTTAAAAAGATTGAGTTCCCGATGACAAATTTAAGCGAGGTTGATAAGGTAATTTTAAGGTTGTTAAACGAAATAAGGACGGAAGGTTAAAGTCCTTCCTCGCCTTTGGGGAGTTTTCAGCGGTTAATTGTAAAACTCCCATTTTTTTGATAAAATTTAAACTATTAAAGGTCTACTCTTTAATAAGAATATGAACCATAGAAGAAAAAAAGTAATAGTCTTTTTGCTCTTTATATCAACGTTAATAGGAATTGGGTTTTTCTTTGGGTGGAAAAGTTATTCCAAATTCCACCAAGTAAAACCACAGATAATTGAAAGGGTTAAAGAGGTAAAGGTTCCAATAGATTTTGATGACGAGGAATATGTTAAATACTGCTTTGAAAAGGTAGCAAAAGAAGAAAACATAAAGCCTGAAGTTTTTTATGCCATTAAAGAGTGTGAAAAAGGTTCTGCTTGGATATTAAACAGGACAAAAGACGGAGGACATTTACAAGTTCATTGGGAAACAGGCTTAAAATACGGAGCGAATGACTTACGAGATTTTGTAGACCCTTGTAGACAAGCAAAAATAGCGGCAGAGATTTTAAAGAAAGAAGGAATTTCTGCTTGGATTACTAAAAATTGCATTGAAAAGAAACTTATTTTTTTAGAGACTACCCCAAAATCCCCCTAAAAACTTCCACAAAATTGCCCTTTATAGGCGAGTTAGTAAAATCAAATATATTTTATCTATCTCCAAGCAAATGCCTCTTTAAAGCCTCTAATTCTGCCTTTTCTTTCTCTAAAAATTTTAAGGGAGACATTTTTTCTGGCTTTTTCCTATAAAGAGAGAGCAATTTTGAATACCATTCCTGACCCATTTTTCTATAAATTTGAACCGCAATAGCGTGGTTTTCTCTTTTGTGTAAGTTAAAATGACATTTTTGGCATAGAAAAACCCAATTATAAGGATTATAAATTAAATGTTTTGCCAAGTGCCTTGGAATAAAATGGTGAATTACTACATTCTTTTTGCTCCCACAAACCAAACATTTTTTTTCCCATAAAAGTTCTGCTACTTCATTCATTAGTTTTTCGCATTCCTCTTTTAATAGTTTTATTTTAGATTTTTTTCTGGTCATAGAAGTTAATAACTTTTTCGTGAAACTCGTATAACCTTTTTTCAATGTCTTCCCATATTTTAGGGTCGTATTCTATGTTAAATCTCTTTCTGGATAAGTGCCAAGAAATAAGATAGAGACGTATTTTAGATTTATTTAGAGCTTTCATATAAGCGGTGCATTGATAAAGATAAGGTAAAGGAATTTCTTCATAAATCTCTGGAACTTCTTTTGTTTTAAACTCTACAATTTCCTCGTTTGGTAAGATTAAATCTACTTTCCCCACCAAAGTTATTCCGTGTTTTAGAACTATTTCTATTCTTTTTTCCTCATAACCAAAAAGAGATTGAATTCCTTTGTGAATAATAGTTCCCCACTGCATCATCTTTAACTCATCTAAATTTGGAATTTTAGGTTCTAAAAACTTTTCTGGCGGTATTTTGCCTGTAAAATAATCCCATAGTTCCGAACAATAATAAACCCCTACCTGTCTTTCCCTTGCTTCTTCCATTGCCTTTTCCATCAGTTTCTCATCTAATTCAGGGAATTCATCCATTAGAGTTCCCAATTGCCAGGTTTTTTCTGCTAATTCTATTGCTTTTTGAAATAATTCATCTGGCGAAGGAGGATGGGGATGGTTTTCATAAAGTTTCGTTAAAGACCCAAAATACATTGAGACCCTGTCCCTAATAAATTCTCGTTTGGTCTTTATTTGTTCATTTTTGTAATACATTTTGAATTTTTTGAGTTAGAATACCTTCCCATTTTTTAATATGTTTGCAATTTTTGTTCCTTATATAACCAAAACAATCGCATTTTAATTGTCCTGTTTTGATATTTAGCATTATATGATAAACCCAATCGTCAGGAAGCCCAAGTTTCTCTTTTGCCTTTTCTGAAGGCTTTTCTTCTCCAACAACAATCCATTTAGAAAGATAAGGTTTTTTTTCAAGTTTCATAAATTAACAGGGGAGGAGTAAATCCTCCCCCATTGTTTATTTCGTTTCCAACCTTGCTATCGCAGAACGAATACCTATTAAAGCCAATCCTTTAAAAAAAATATCTATTGTTTGCGATTGTTCCAATACTCCCATTTTCAATCCTATAAAAGCCCATACTATCATTGCTACCGCTATCAAATAAGTTTTGAGCCCGCTCAAAAATTTTATTTCCATCTTTTTTATTTTGGTTTCGCGACCTTTAAAATCTTTCCTTTAAATTTCCTCGTCCCAAATTTCCTCATCGTCTCCTCCTACTTCTGTTTCCTCTTCTTCTGGTTTTCCTTTTTTGATATAATCTTTTATTATCATAGTGTTTTTATATTTTACAACCTTTATTTCTTTTTTAGTAGAGACCTTTTGATATAATTATTTTCTGTTTTTGCCCCTTCTCCTTTTGGGAATGTTTGTATTCCCGTAGAGCCTCTTATGTCTTCTTCGCCTTTCGGCGTTTGTTCTGGGTTTACCACGAGGCATAAGTTTTTGTTTGTTTTAATTTTTCGACCTTTAAACTATTTTATTTTCTCTTTCGGCCATTTATTTATCCAAAAACAAAATACCAAGCTTCAATCGTCAATCCTATTGTCGCTAAAACAATCGCAATATTAATTAAAATATCTTTGGTTTTTTCCTCCATTTTACTTACACATCTCATTTAAT
>Ga0207433_10011892_pt1 | contig 13151 bp, 16 predicted proteins | sample YelNatPaOPGAMG01_FD_187559 | JGI IMG/M metagenome (GOLD analysis project Ga0207433, IMG submission 187559) | Hot spring thermophilic microbial communities from Obsidian Pool, Yellowstone National Park, USA - OP-RAMG-01 (SPAdes) (version 3) | ecosystem: Environmental > Aquatic > Thermal springs... | reverse complement strand
CTGAGACGGCCTCTTCGATCTTGGCTTCTTGTGGCAAACCCATCAATAGGCCATGTTCACTACCTGATGGGAGGAGGGCGTGATAGAGGAAGTCTCCCTTACAGAATATCTTCTCAACTTCTATTACAGGTTGCTTCCGAACGATGTCATATGTGCCTGTTATATCTACGAACGGGCCCTCCTCAACCTCCTTATCAAGAAGAATCTTTCCCTCCAGAACGATTTCTGAATCTGATGGAACACGCGCCTCAACCGTTCTGCATTCTGAGAGCTTCAATGTTTTGTTCAAAATTTTGTTCGCAACTGCGTACTCGCTTACTCCGAGAGGAGCTGGTGCAGACGCCGCGATGAGAACGGCAGGATGTAAGCCGATAGCTATTCCAACATCTAAACTCTTCTCACCTATCTCAATCATTTTCTTACATATGTAGTAGAGATGGCGTGGAACGATCCTGATAGCCAGGTGTCTTCTGTCGATAACCATGAGTCTATGAATTGACACGTTTTCCAGACTATTGTCTGGTAGTCTCGCTGAGACTATTGCCGAGGTTATGTAGGGGCCTGCGTCCCTTTCAAAATGTGTCAGAATAGGTAAGCTTTCTAGATTGGGCAATTCCTTTTCAGCCTCGTAATCGTTAACTACTTTTGGATACTCCGGTAGTTTGAGGGCTTCTCTCAGGAAAGATCTCAATCTCTCTGGCTGTATTCCTAGGGCGTAAGCTATTCTATCTCGGGTTCCACAGATTCCCGCTACAACGTTTTTATGGCCATCAACATTGTTAAACAGCAACACCTGCTTTCCATCATACTTCTTCATGATCGCAGCTACCTCAAACCTTAATGAGACTCTCTTGTCGATCAGCATCACCTCCCCTCTATCGGTAAGGCTCTCGATCAATCTCCGTAAGCCCGACTTCTCTTCTTTCATTTCCGACCACCTTAGACCAATTTTATCAAATTATCTTTCCCTTCCAAGGCTCGAATAACTCTTGGTTCAGACCTAACCTCTGTAATATTCGCCCTACGATGAAGTCTACAAGATCCTTTATCTCTTGAGGGTTATGATAGAATGCTGGTGTCGCAGGCATCACAATCGCACCTGAGCGGGCTAGTTTCAGAAGGTTGGTTAGATGTATCACGCTAAGAGGGGTTTCCCTAAAGACCAATATTAGTTTCCGACCTTCCTTTAGAGATATGTCTGCAACTCTCAGCAGTAGGTTTTTCGATATCCCATTCGCAATCGCCGCAGCTGAGGCCATGGAGCATGGAATGATCACCATGGCGTCGAAGTTCTGTGATCCGCTGGCTATTGGTGAGGTGAGGTCGTCTATGTCATAGTGGCCTGTGGCGAGGGCGTAAACTTCAGATGGTTTCTTTGACAGTTCATGAATAAGGATCTTCTCTGCTGGATGTGTCATTATTACGTATACGTCGAGCATTTTCTGCCTTAGCACCTCCAGTAGCCTCCATGCGTATATCATTCCACTTGCACCTGTAATACCTACTATTATGCGCAATCTAGGTCTACTCCAGTAAGTCGAGTCTTCCAATAGTTTTAATCTATCCATGTGGCTATTAAGATTTGGAAACAGAGATGAGCTGAATAAACTCCTATTAGATAGATCGGTTGGAGATTTCTAGACGTGGGCGGTCAATACGAACGTGTAGTCGCATTGGGTGGGACATTCGATCACCTCCACAGGGGTCATAAGAGTCTCATACGTAAGGCTCTGCAGCTTGGTGATAGGATCATAATTGGTTTAAGTAGCGATGAATACCTCTCCCGATGGAGGAAGGGCCATTCTGTAAATAGTTATGAAAAGAGGCTAGAGAAACTAAAGTCATTTCTATCTGAATTGAATGTGTTGAATAGAGTTACTATAGTTCCACTAGACGACCCATTTGGACCTTCAGTCTCAGACAGCGCCATCTCAGTGTTGGTTGTCACCACAGACACTTTAAAGAGAGCTTTGGAAATCAATAAGATTCGGATTTCAAAAGGGTTGCCGCCTCTCCAGATCTATGTATGCGACTTTGTCTTAGCCGATGATGGGAAGCCGATATCCTCGACGAGGATACGAAAGGGGATGATCGATGAGGAAGGCCACACTCTTAATGTGAGCCAGCAATAACCACCTTCGAAAAATAAAACTTATTCACCATCTGATATTGATTGATCCTAAAATTTTACTGAAGAAAACGATTCGTAAAATTGATAGTTGTTAAAAAATATTTCTTAACATTTTGGTATACCAAAAAGAATTATAAATGGTAAAGTATTGCCTATAATGCGTTGATTCTAAAAATTGGAGCTGTTACTTATATCCAAAAAATCGAAGCCTGAAAAGATGACTTTAATCATTCTTTAAAGCTTGGTCAGCCTCAGATGCGGCGAACTCTCGTTCCCATCTATCTGATATTTTTATCAGATTCTTCCTGAATTCTTGGAACTCCACAAAGAAACCTTCTTTGAGCGAGTCGCCTACATATCTCTTGCTCCAAGAAATCATCCCCATACGTAACATGTCCTTCCAAACATAGTAAACGAGCCTCCTAGATGCCGTGAATGGTCTGTTTCTCCAGACGAAGCTTCCATTCTTAATTTTGGTTGCAAAAGTGTTTAGCGCATGTTTTGAGAAGTATCCTCTGCTTTTCTTAAGTTCCTCCATTAGAAGATGTAGTATTACACGTTGCTTAGTGTTGGCTGGGTAGATGATGCTTGCAAAGTCAGGGTATAGGTTCATTGATAGCGAATCCTTGTCGAAATGTATTCCACGTAGAGGCTTCTGTGCACTCTTAGTTGCATTTTTTCGAACCATTAAACCTCACAGCCAGACATCTTGTAGTTTTGCCGATACCGACCATTTTTGCAATATAGGTTGCATATACGCTTTTACAGTTAAAAAGGACGTGGGCAACTATAATTGCACTAACTGATTGAGAGCGTAGGAAGGCCCAGAGACGAAAAAAGGCTCTTTGTAGCAGGTAACGACAGGGGGAGCCTCCAATTTATCGTAGCGATCACAATTCTTCGAAAAATTGGAGACCTACACGGTGTATCTGGCGTCAGGTCTTGGCCTCTGTTGCTCTTCAGGAATTGAAATAGGCGGGATAGGTGGAGGAACACCTATAGTCTTAGCGATCACTATAGCCTCAGCAACAGCTGCATTTGAGATTGCCTGAGCGATATAGGGTGGAGGCGGCTTACGATTCTTGTAGTCTTCCATTATTTTGTTTAGTTCGTTTTCTTCCCCTATCGTCTGGGCCCTTCCCTTGATGCTTATCTGAGCCACCGATGGTGTAAATGAAACCGTAAATACAAAGGGTGCCTCAACGATACCTGCAGATTTTCTTTCGAAACCTAGGATGTTAACGTTTATTGCGATCTGCACCTCTGGAGGAAGTGAGGAGTCAACACCCCAAAGCCTCTCCCCTGAGATCTGAGTCACGAAGACCCTTATACTAACCATACCAACATCCTCTATGATGAATAACAATCTTGTCTATAAGTTGGTCGGTTTAGACCTCCTCTTACGTTTAGGTTTCTGGACTTTTTCAAAAACAAGTCTTTCTCCGACAATCTTAGCCAAGAGAGGTTGACCCTCCTTAAAAGGAAAAGCAGAATCGTCAACGAACTTCGTTGGCAGGTATATTCTCGGAGATCTGTAAGCCGGTAAACCTTGTTTATCTTTTTTTCTTACTACTGTCAATTTTGTAAGTATTCTGTTAACCATTTAGCACACCAAATAATATTTTATAAAGCAGCTTTAACTAGTTTATGGTCGAGCCCTACCGTAAACTGCTTAGTAACGTTTTCATAGTAGAATGAATCCAATGTTTAGAACCGAGACTAAGCCTTGGAAAACGCCAGGAGAGGATAAGTTTGGGTTCCAGACAAGTGTTCTCCGTATTCCTACTATTAGCTATATTAATTGTACTTCTCTACCCCACAACTGCGACTGGGACAGTAGTATTAACAGCATCATATGCTCAGGCACCTCCAATAGAGACCCCCCTAGGACCCATAATAATTAAAGGCGTCACCAACCTATACGTATCCTTCAGCGAGATCAGGATCCACTTAGCTAATGAAAGAAACGATAGCGGATGGGTTCCAATAGTCTATAACACTGCGAGCGTAGACATTATAAGATTTTCAAAAAACCATGGACTAATCTTCAGTACACCAACCGTTCCAGTCGGTGAGTACGATAAGGTTATCCTCAGATTTGGAAATTCTAGCGCTGTGGTAAATGGAACTAAACTAAATGTTGAAAGTGTACCAAGATTCATTATCGTCGACTACCGTTTTTCTGTCAAGTCAGGCTCAGAGACTACGTTGAAGTTGAAGTTCACAGCAGATTACCGTGCAATAAATATAAGTAAGCCCAAAGTCTTCTTCGAGATAAGTCCTATACCGGACTAGTAGATTCTACCGAAGGATGGAGGAGAAATATATGTGTGTAATAGGGAAGGATAAACTTGTCGAGATGATTGAAAAGTACAAGGTAATATATCCGTACGACAGCAATCTGCTCGACGGTGACGGGTACATTCTCACAGTCAAGGACGAGACAACCCTCCACTACCTAGAGCATAAGAATCTGATATCATATGAGGTTGTATTCACTCCACCAGACACGGTAGCACATCTAACTGCCAAGAGTCGATACGGCAGGATGGGTCTGTCATTCCTGAATGCAGCTAAGGTGCATAGTGGCTTTATCGGGAGACTCGCCCTTGAACTTGTTAATCTAAGCAATGATCGGCAGCCGATAGTGATCAAGAGAGGGGATCCACTTATGCATATAGAATTCATCACACGGGACGGGGCTCCGTCACCCTACACAGGACCATACCAGTTCCAATATATGAGTGATGAAGAGACAGTGATGTACAAAGCTGTTATAGAGAAGAAATTCCCAACTTTATTTAATCCAGAAAATCTGGACCGTATGGCCAAAAATCGCATTGTCTAAAATCTTGAGAGATATTTTCACAGCCTCAGTCTTCTCCTCAACTTTGTTTCATAACGGTATGTTGCTGACGTTACCGATGCTAACCCAATGATTGCTGCTAACATTAGTGTGGCTTGAGTGTTGTTGGTTGTCTCGACCAGAAGAGTATCGTCAATTGCGACTCCATATCCGTTTATGGTGATTTGGGCGTTCGACTCAGTATAACAGTAGAAGTTTCTTGATATGTTTCCTGACTTAACCTCAGCCCTAAGGTCGACGAGTTTCCCCACAACAGTCTTCCAGATAGTGGTCTTTGAGTCAGTATCGAATTCTCTAACCCAAGAACTTACTTTAGACTCTATGCCAGTTAGATCGATAGATGTTATGTTACCTGCAATGTTTGCAGCCAACTTGGAATCTACAGGTGTATATATTGGAGAATAATATTTGACCCCAGACTCATTTGAGAAAGATCGAATGAAGGGTTGTAAGTATCTCTGTCCCACCAGGTTGTAACTTATATTGTTAGCCCGCAGATCCTCCTCCACTTTAAATGGTATCCAATTCAAATCAACTCTTTTAACATCGCGTTCAATCTTAGTCACTCCTTCCAAGATGAATTGGGTTGTGAGGTTCAGCCAGACATTGTTAGAAGTAATCTTTATCGATATGTTTGAAATTTCACTGGCAGGATAGTTTTTCAACATCGAATTTTTCAAGGCTTGTTCAGCCTGTTTCAAATCAACCCCAGTGACATGTATGTTTGTCTCAGGCATAGCTGTCATATTCTGAAAGATTTTAGACTCGATCTTGACAATTAAATATCGGTCCATAACCTTTATTTCGATGCTTGCCCCCTCAGCGGGGTGCGCGACCGAGGATAGGCATATTAGTATTATTACAACTGTCGCTATAATTTTATTAGCCATACTTACCATCTATCCTTAATGTCTTCTATTCTTAGCGTACTTTCGTGCCTGGAGGGATATCGTCCGGCACAGTTAACCATATAGGCTTACCGTTGTGATCCGCAGCCAGAGCCATGCCTCTTGATTCTATTCCTGCAATGATTTTCGGTTCTAGGTTTGCAACGATTATCAGGTTGATTCCAACAAGGTCCTCAGGCTTATAATACTCGCCTCCACCAGCAATAATTTCTACCTTCGAAGATCCAAGATCGACATTCAATTTGAAGAGTTTATCCTTCCCAGGGACTCTTTCTGAACTTAGAACCCTACCAACCCTGATATCTAACTTCGAAAAGTCTTTGAATGTCACGGACATCTCCTGAACCCTCTTAATTGGTTGAGATCCATGAATAAAAACCTATTTTGATATGCGGATTAGCAACTCTACAACTCCGTAAGAGAATAGTAGGGCGATCGCTGGAACGCTTGGAGTCAGATAGAAGATGAATTGCGTTTTCCTCGGCAAGATGAAGAACAGCCCGTAGACGAATGCTATCCAAAAGACGGGTAGAAGTCTAAGAGTAACCTTCCTTATTTTAAAAGCTTCATATGCTAGCAGGAGTGCAACAGGTAAGGATGTTGGGTAGATTATGGGGTTAGCGGATGCTGAGAGTGAAAACTCAGGGCCTGAATAAAGTGGGAACGGAACTAGGTTGAACATCCAACTGTAAGGGTGAGATGCTGAAGGGTGATGAGCTGCCAAGGTGGTGTGCCAACTTACCACAAACCAGAAACTATCTGTAAATGTTGGGTCCTTCCAAGTGAAAGCTATAGCGATGGATAGGAAGAAGGTGCATATGCTCAGTGGAATAATCACCTTCAAAGCCTTAATAGCCCTCCCTGAACATGCCAAGTAAGCAATGATACCTACCGCCGCAAAGGCGCCGACGACCTTGACACCACAAGCCAAACCCAATGATATCGCCGATAAATAGTATCTGTCGTAGCAGATGCTGACGAAAGCTAAAGTCACGAAGAATGCGAGGAGTATATCGAGCATGGCGATTTTTGACATGGCATACTCCAGAGGATCTAATATTAAGAGTGCCGCTGCGGACAAACCAACAATCTCATTGAAGATTCTTCGTCCAGCAAGATATGTCAACGGGATGATGGAGCTACCTGCCAGCACACTGACAATTCTCCATCCAAATGAATTGTATCCGAAGGAAACTATCCCAGCAGCGATTAGGATCTTTCCAAAAGGTGGATGGACATAGTTCGGGTCTCCTTCAAGGCTTAGAATAGAGTTTGCTGCTGGAACATAGTATGCCTCATCGACCATGAATGTTTCAGGAATTGTAACATTATGTAACCTCAGTGCAAGAGCAAGAAGAAAGAGTCCCACAGTAAATGTTAGAACCATCACCCTATCTCGGGGGAACACGTTCATGATAAGCCATCTTGCGAAATTCGCATCTGAACATTTGGATTTTGACAATGTTCAAGTTCCACTGCTGTTATCGTCGTCCATATAGGTACGATGAATCTTGTTTAAAAGAACTTTCAGAGACCTCTAGAGTCCCCCACCAACAGGATCCATCAGAATTAGGACTGCGCCATCTTCAACAACTTCGTTGAGGATTCCTCCTGTAGAAGGCTCTATCTTGCCCTTAACACCTATAAGGAAAGGAAGTATCCGACCAGTCTCTTTATCCCATATGAGATCTCTGAATGCGGGTCCAAGTCTTTCAGCAGCTAAACATAATACGTGGTAAATTGTGACGCCCGGGGGTGTCTCCTGCTTAATCTCTTCCACACCGGCGACTGTTCGAAAGAGAGTAAACAGTCTTAAGGTAACGTTCGGCATTTACAAAGAAAGGGGGGAGAGAAGTTTATTTATATAGGTCTCTGATCGCTTCTGTTAAGCCCAGCCTACTGAGTGTCTCTTTCGTCGGTATTCCGGTCTTCTTGTCCCATCCTCGGAGTTCATAGTACTTGTCCTTCAACATTTCAAGCTCCTCTGGTGGGCAATACATCCCCTTTGATGGGCCTTCAGGTATTGGTTCAGTCATGAACCTTATCGCTTGAACGTCGTGCTCCCTCCGGTGGCCTTCACGACAGTTGAAAGCCCTCTCCAGATTCCATATTCTATCTGCGATATCTACGATTTCAGGCAGTTTGAGACCCATGCCTGTAACGACATTTATGATGTTCATATGCTCGTTTGTGATGTCGATCAGGCCGTATATGCCCTCAGTCATTCTGCAGACACACATAGAGTCTTGTATCGTGGTGAGTCTCTGGGTCCCTATCGCATATTCAGGTTTACCTTCAAGTGTCTTTCTATCTACTTTGCCGATTCTTTCCCCTGTGGGCCTACCGTCTTGGTGGCTTCCACCCCTCGTCGATGTGATCATACCTAGAGAGTAGCCCTTCAAACCTCTCGGAGAATGTCCTGCATTCTCCAAACCTTTGATGGTCACCGCGTATTTTTCCGCTCCTCTACCGATCTTCTTCGCAGCCCTCGCAGCCCCTTCGGCCAATAGATCGCCAACACCTTCACGTTTAGCTATCTTCTCAAGTAGCTGAAGAAGTGCAGTTTCGTTTCCGAACCTGAGATCTAAACCGTCAACCTCTTCCTTTGAAAGTATTCCTTTCTCGTAACATTCCATTGCGAAAGATATCACCGCACCTGTAGATATGGTGTCCAAACCATACTCGTCTGACATTCTATCTGCCTTCGCAATCATCTCTAGAGAGGCTACGCCACAGTTTGAGCCATACGCAAATATTGTTTCATATTCTGGGCCCTCATCGAATGTGCCTGCGTAAGGTCCGGCCTTGACGTAGCTGAGTTTGGTGCAGTATATGGGGCAAGCCATGCACCCTCTGTCTCTGACGACCATTTTTGCCCGCATAGCCTCACCGCTTATCTTCTCAACCTCCTCAAACACTTCGGTCTGCCAGTTTCTTGTTCCCAATATTCCAAGTTGATTTTGTGTTGTGGTCACCCCAGGTGTCCCCAGTGAAGGGAGCGCTTTTCCAGTGCCTGGATTCGCTTTTATCCTCTCAATCTGGTCTGTGATGACTCTCTGGAATTCTTCTATGTTAGGAACCTCTACGTCTTGAGTTCCGCGAACTACAAGGGCTTTAAACTTCTTCGATCCTAGGACTGCCCCGCTCCCACCTCTCCCAGCCGCCCGAGCACCCCATATCGTGCAGGCAAACCTCACAAGCTTCTCTCCGGCTGGTCCGATGCAAGCTATCTGAGCATTCGGTTCTTTCAAATCTTTCCTCAGAATCTCCTGAGTCTCGAACGTGTTCTTTCCCCATAAGTGCGATGCATCTTTGAATTCAACCTTGTCATCGAAGACTGTTACGTACACAGGTGTCTTCGATTGGCCCTCAACTATTATTCCGTCCCATCCAGCATACTTCATCTCCGGTCCGAAGCATCCTCCTGCATAGGAGTCGAAGAAATATCCTGTCAATGGTGACTTTGTAAATACGCCTGAGCGGCCAGCTGTTGGAACCATTGTGCCCTGTATCGGGCCAGCAGCAAATACAACCTTATTCTCTGGGCCGAGAGGGTCTATGCCTGGTTTCAGTTCATCATATAATATCTTGACTCCGAAACCGTTCCCACCTAGGAACTGTCTTGCAACCTCCTTTGTTAACTGGACTGTTGAATGCTTCTTGTTTGTCAGGTCTAAACGTAGGAATTTCCCTGCGTATCCTCCGTAAATCCACATATTCACCATCCTCCTCCAACAGGTTCTAACAACGATACTGTATCTCCATCTCTTAATTTATGGTTTAAGTTTCCTTTCACACTACTTATCTCTTCTCGGCCGACCATGATGAGGAAAGGTGCTAGGCTACCGGTCAATGGGTCCCTTATCCTATCTTCAAAGTCTTTGCCGAATCTTCTAGTCAGCTTACCTATTAGGTCATTGATTGTTTCTCCTTCATCTATCTCGATATCCACTTCTTTCACTCCAGCCGCTTGCCTCAGGTGTGCGAAGAGTTTAACCTTCACCTTCCCCATCTTATGGAGCCTCTGAATACTCACTTTGTAATCTTCTCCCTCACCTTTGCTATTTGAGCTGCACCGAAGTCTCTGCGTCTCTCCGATGCTAAAGATGTTTGTCCACCTGATAGTAAAGCGTTGGTTGGACAGTATTTAACACATTGGGGGTCTCCATCACATACATCGCATACCAAAGGTATCTTCTTTGTGGGATGCCAATCTATTGCGGCGAACGGGCATGCCTCTATACATCTTCCACATTGAATACATATGTCCTCACGGATCTTCATTCCGCCTCCAGCCTTTTCGTCTCTGTAGATAGCTTTAGGTGTAGTTGGACATGCTTCACTGCATGGTGGTTTGCCACATGATCTGCATGCATTAGGATAATAGAGTTCAGGCATGCCTTGGAAATCGATCCATATCCTTGACTTCGATGGATTAAACGCCTTCTCATGAACCATTGAGCAGGTGAGTTCACATATTCGGCACCCTACGCATCTCTCTGAGATTATTGACAGTATAGCCATAGTGACACAACCTTTCCAATTCTACTTATGTTCTCAACATTATTTTAAGATTAGCCTCCAGATTTCTTAAGAATCTTCTCGAGTAGCTCCTCAGCCCTCAATGTGTTGAAGACTCCGCATACACATGGTTTCGCCAATTCACGCGCAGCCTCCTCTATTGAGATTTTGTCTCTCTTAATGTCGCTTATCATCTTCTTCACAAGCAATGGTGATACGCAGTGATGTCCGCACATGGTCGTTATGTCCAATATATCCTGCTCAGGCAGTAGTTCTTTCTTGCCGAATACCCCTAGAGAGATATTCAGTGAGTGAGGTTTCAAACCTATATTTTTCAATGTGGGCCAAACTTCAGAGAAAAGGCCTGAGACTACTACTGAGAGCCCTAAGTCTGCCTCTTTCAATTCTTTCAAACATTCCTCGAGATCCTTCTTGTTCGTGAATACCCCGTGAACTATCGAGTTTTCCTTTGTACTGTTTAATATGGGCTTCAAACCTTTTCTGAAATAGTTTCCTGTCCTCATATCACCAAAGTTTACCGGGTTGTGTTTCAAAATTATTTCTAGAGCTTTCCTAAATTTTGGAGCTGAGTCTTTACTGTTTATCCCTTGGGCTGCTATTACGAGTATCGGATAGTCTATGGAGAGGGATTCAACTGTTCCCGACCTATGTAATGTATGGGTCATTCATATTCACCTCTAGAACTTCGCCGCAGGTTTACCTATTCCGATGTTGGTCTTCCCATTAGGCCGGTAGTATATATTATGTTCGTCGAGGTACTTCATTATTGGAACTGAGCCGTCGGGGTTTACTTTGACACATATTCCGAGGCTGAAGACAGAGTTTATCTCCTTCGAAACCCTCTGCAGAACCTCCAGGACTTCTGGGAACTTCTCTTCTCTGATCTTAAATTCAGGAATGCATGAGTGAACTCTTTCAGATAGGACATCATCCCTAAGTTTACCTGTCTTCTTATCGGACATTAAGAAGGTCAAGGGATTCAGTGGTTCAAATTCTACACCAACCTTCGCTAAAGCCATAGTTAGTTTCTCCACATCCTTCAGATCGACTCCTACACCTGGCCTACCCATATCTACTGAGAAACCTACCTCCCCAGGTCTGAACCGCCCTGTCACATCATTTGTCTTCATCTCTTCTGTACCTCTCCCAGGCACGTTCGTCTGCTTATGCTCCTTGTAGACAGTTGCGAAGACCTCCCTCACTGATCGGGGCCACTCGAGCTCCTCTAGCTGTATTGCATTGACTGGACAGTTTGCATTATTGTAGCATACTGAACACTCTACGCATTTGTTTCTGTCTATATGCGCTTTCTTGTCCTTTCCAATGGATATAGCCCCAGAGGGACAGTATGGAACGCATCTAGTACAGCCCACACAGAGATCGGTAATCAACATTCCATATAACACCATCACGTTTTTGACTCGAATGAATACCTAACTCGATATAAGTTTAACTAATATGTTATTGACTGTAAACCCAACAGAGGTTTCCATATCGAATCACTGAGCTGACTCATTCTAAACCTACATAATCCTACATAATATGTCACCACTGATAAGAAGCACGAATCATAAAATCAAAATATCCTATAGGTGCTTATATTTGGGTGGAGGTAACTCCCCCTCATAAGAGAGTGGCATTTTACTAGCCTATCAAATACTCATGATGTGAAGGTGATGTTTAGACCTAAGTCAAAAAGGTAGGGAGCGTTGGCATCACTAATAAAACGGAGGAAGGAAATTATTCAGAATCCGAGAAATCAACAGAACAGAATTGCAAGGGAGGTTGTCGTCTCAGCGTTAGAGGTAGCTATTGAATCTGCTAATCCTTACAAGTTGGTGATGGAACATGTCCGCCTCGAGGATTCGAACCTGATCATTGATGGAGAAGAATTCTCCTTAAATAAATATAAAAACGTGCTAGTTGTGGGAGGGGGGAAAGCTGTTGGTGCTATGGCTGAAGCCTTAGAGGATATTCTGGGAGACAGGATTAAGGAAGGCCTAGTCAACATATTGACTGGCACAGCTGGCAGATACCGGACGAGAAAGATAAAATTGAATGAGGCTGGCCACCCTATCCCCGACCTCTCAGGCATGGCAGGAGCAAAATGTATGCTTGAAATGGTTGAAAAGTCAAAGAAGGAAGACTTGATAATATGCCTGATATCGGGTGGAGGTTCGGCGATGATGACGCTGCCTGCAAGAGGAATAAGTATTGAGGATAAGCAGAAGCTCACAAAGCTTTTACTGTTGAGTGGCGCAAATATCAATGAGATCAATACTGTTAGAAAACACCTTTCGATGTTTAAAGGTGGGCAGCTTTCAAAAGCGGCTTCTCCAGCGACCATTGTCAGCCTGATACTCTCGGATGTTGTAGGCGACCCGATAGACTCCATCGCCTCAGGACCTACAGCTCCCGACCCAACCACCTATAGAGACGCAATAGAAATTCTGCGCAAATATGATCTGTGGGATAAGGCGCCTGAGACCATCAAGAATGTTCTTGAGAATGGTTTAGCTGGAATCTTACCGGAAACCCCGAAGCCTGATGATCCTATCTTTGAGAATGTAAGGAATATCGTAGTTGGAAATAATCTGATGGCTTGTAAAGCAGCAAGGGATAGATTGAAAAACCTCGGATTTAAGACACTCATATTAACCACAAGAATGCAAGGTGAATCAAGGGAAGTAGGCATGTTCCTCGG
>Ga0207433_10011889_pt1 | contig 13152 bp, 15 predicted proteins | sample YelNatPaOPGAMG01_FD_187559 | JGI IMG/M metagenome (GOLD analysis project Ga0207433, IMG submission 187559) | Hot spring thermophilic microbial communities from Obsidian Pool, Yellowstone National Park, USA - OP-RAMG-01 (SPAdes) (version 3) | ecosystem: Environmental > Aquatic > Thermal springs... | reverse complement strand
TCAGCATCCCCTGGTTCGGCTCGTATTCCCTGAACTTCTTCATGCCTTAGATTTCGACGAGCCACTCCCCACTTCCTTGCTCTTCCGTATTATGGAAATACCCTAATCACACAGCCTGCTAGATCGCGTCCGCCTCAGCGAGGGCTCCCGGGGCGTGCCGTCGGGCGTCGCCCACGGAGCCGGCGGCGCTCACGGGCGGTGAGGTGAGAGAGCAAAAAGCCCTCTGTGTCCTCTCCGGCTTGGACAGCTTCTGCCTGGACCCTTCTCAGGACCTCGACTGAGAGCGGAAATGCCCGGGCCGTCTCGAAGGCCAGATGTCTTTGCCCCAGGGCCAGGGCGAGCATGGCTCGACTCTCCGGGGGAACGGACTCCCTTTGGAGAATGGCAGCACCTTCCTCCCCCAAGAGTGCGCTATGGCCGTTCACGAGGGACTGGACTTCCTCCCAGGCGCCCGCCGCCACCGCCTGAAGCCGGAGGGGACCTTCCCGAGGGGAGCCCATCTCCGCGGCCGCCCGGATGGCGAGGCGGAGGAGCGGGAGCCTTTCGTCCGAGGATGCCGTGAGGAGCGCCCGATCCAGATTGTGGAGCGCCGCGCGAGGCCTCCCCGCGGCGAGAAGGAGCCCTGCCACCTCCCCTGCCAGGGAAGCGTTCGCCTGGGGCTCCTCGAGAAGCCAGCCGATGGCACCCTCCCCTCCGGGGAGACGGGCAAGGAGCTTGGCGGCACGTCTCAGGATGACGGAGCCGGTCGAGGCGTCGGCATAGGCGAGGGCCTGCACCTGGGCCAGGAAAGCGCCGAGGTCCCCGAGCGTCGCATGCGCCTGAAGCCAGACGGCGAGCGGTTCGAAGGTGCCGTCGGGTGCGGTGAGGGCGAGGTAGGACATCTCCGAAAAGGGGAGCTGGGGTGTGAGCGCGAGGGCCCTCGCCAGAAGGGAGATCCTTGGCGGAGTGAGGCGAGCGAGGCGGGAAACCGCCTTCATCTGCTCGGAAGGACGTAGCGAGGCGAGGCGGGAAAGGCTTTCCCCCTCCTCGAAAGGAGGAATGAACAAGCCGTCGGTGAAGCCTTGAAGGGCTTTCAGGACATCGTCTTCGAGGAGGCCTTCGACCAGAGGGCCGGGCGAGGGGGAGACGAGATAGGTCTGGACGAGGGCGTCCAGATCGACGAAGGAACCGCTATCTCGTATCCACGCCACCGCCACGGCCGCTGCATGGCGGCAGGGGCTCTGGCAAGAGGAACAGCGGGTGCCCTCTGGGGTCACGATGGCCCAGTAGTCCGCCCGCCTTCCCCGAATCTCGCCGGCCAGGCGAGAGCCGGATCTCAGGAGACGGTGGACAAGTCCCATCCCCACATAGTCCTCCCCGACCCGCCAGGCCCCGGGCGGAAAGAGCGCCTCGAGACGGGAGGCGGCGAGGGAGTCGGGGCCCTGTGACACGATTCGTCCTCCTTCCGGGGCCTTAGGATTCGACGACGGCCCCGATCGATGCCTTCCGGTGAGGGGAAGGGTGAATTCCACCATTTCAGAAGGTCTGCTCGTTGTGGCCTTCCGCCTGACTTTCCGGCCGGTCGAGGACGAGGACCATCTCGTCGAGAGGATGGTCCTCTCAGCGCAGAACACTCCTCGGACCGAAGGGTCTTTCTACGTCTACCCCGGCCTCCTTCCCATGGGCCTTCTTCCGGATCTTTTCCGGATGGAGCCGGAGGGGATGGCAGAGCGTGTCCAGGCCGCCGGCTCCGATCTGAAGAACGCTTATGACCGCCTGGGAAGAGCCCTCGCCATGAGACTTAGAAGCTGGGTCCTGCCTGGATCTGTTCTCGTCCCTGGGGAGACCGGCTATCGACATATCGCCGCCATCTTCAGCCCAGAGGGAGAAAAGTGCGGCGAACAAGGCCAGACCCATGCCTTTCGTGAGGAGATCGAGCTTGAGGTATCCTCCCTCGTGACGGTGATTCCCGTGGGCGGGATCCAGGTGGGGATCCTCCTCGGCGCTGATCCCTGGGTGCCTGAGGTGTCCCGCGTGATGGCCCTCAGAGGGGCCGAAATTCTGGTGGCGCCGCTTGCGCCCCGCGCCCCCTACACGGCGGAGCGGGCCGTCGCAGGGCTCTGGCAGGAGGTTCAGCAGAACCAGGTTTTCGGGTGCGAGGCCGGCCTCACAGGTCTCCTGTTCGATACGATGGTGGAGGGAAAGCTCGGCTTCATGGGACCGTGCGAGATCACGCCCGGAGAGAGCGGCTTCTTTGAGGGAGTCGGCTACCAGACGATCGAAGGGCCGAAGGCGACGCGGCTGGATCCGGCCATGCTCAGGAAGGCCCGCGAAGCCAATCCGCTCCTTCGCCAGATGAACCCCGGCCTCTACCGCCGGTATTTCCCCCAGGCCTCATGGAGGGACGGACCTTGAGCGCTGCCTCTGTCATCCTCCGCACGTCGCTCTGGATGAAATCCCGACGCGGCCCCCTCGTCAGGGCCATGGGAGCGGGCCGGAAGATCTCTCGGCCGGATCCGAGGGTCGGCGTGGTACGGGTAGCCGCCGTCCAGATGCCGTTTTCCTTCTACAGGACCGGTGAGGCCTTTGCCAGAGACGTCTCGCGCCTTGCCCGGAGGGCCGCTGAGGGTGGGGCGGAACTGGTGGTCTTCCCTGAGGATCTCGGCACGATGCTCCTCGGCCTGCTTCCTCGCTTCGAGCGAATCGAGGCCCTGGGAAGCTTCGACGAGGCACTCGCTGCCCTGGGCGACGGGGTGCGGGTGGCCGATGTCGTCGAGCTCGCCAGCCCGGCAACGCTACGCATCTACAGGACGGTCCTCTCCGAGGTGGCCCGTTCCCTTGGCCTTCTCGTCCAGGGAGGGTCCATCATGGTGAGCACGAGGGACGGAAGGACCTTCAACCAGGCGGACCTTTTCGGCCCGAAGGGGCGGCTCCTCACCACTCAGAGGAAGTGCCATCTCCTCCCTGTGGAGGCGGAATGGGGCCTCGCCCCCGGAGACGACCTCGACGTGGTGTCGACGCCGCTCGGGATGGTCGCTGAGCCGATCTGCATGGACGCAACCTATTTCGAGACCTTCCGTATTCTTAGGTCCAAGGGGGCGGAGATCGTGTGTCTCCCCAAGGCGGACCCGGAGCCCGTGGAAAATCCCTGGAAATCACTTCGAGGGCTCTGGCCACGGGTTCAGGAGAGCCCCATGTACGGCGTTGCAGCCGCCATGGTGGGCGGGGCGATGGGGCTCTCCTTCTCGGGGCATGCGGAGGTGTTGGCCCCCTTGGAGCTCACGGCGGACGGAACCGGGATTCTGGCCCGGAGCGAGGAGGAGGGGGAGGATGTGGTCCTCGCGGATCTGGATATGGACGCCCTCAGGGCGATCCGGCAGGATCCCGCGATCCGTCCCAACCCCGCCTTTGTCCAGGCGTACTTCCCGGGTATCTACCAGGGATTCTGGAGGGGAGGAGCCCAGAGGTGAAACTCAAAGACACCGGGTCCTGCCTCATCTGTGGGAAGTCGAACCCGATAGGGTTGAAGCTCGCCTTCAGAGGGATGGAAGGCCACGCTGAGACCTCCGTCGTGATCCCGGAGAATTTTCAGGGCTGGGGGGGTATGGCCCACGGAGGGATGGTCACAGCCCTCTTGGATGAGGCCATGTTCTACGCCCTGGCCGGGCTCGGCTGGTCCGGGGTGACGGCGGAGATTACGGTGCGCTTCATCGCCCCGGTCCCGACCGAAGAGGCGCTTCATCTGGAGGGCGAGGTGGAGGCTCGGCGGGGACGGTTCGGTCGTGCTGCCGCTTGGCTCCGTCTCGGGGAGAAGACGCTCGCCGAGGCGAGGGGGAAGTTTCTGACGCCGGCCGAATGACGGTCGGCATCACCGCCCGAAAGAAGCCGAGGAGATTCGTCTGAGAAGAGGCCGCCGATTCCGGCGGCCTCTTCTCAGACGTTCTTCGAATGGTGGCACTGGCAGGCAGAGCAGTTGCAGCTGGTTCCGCATGTGCAACCGGGGCCGCAGGCTCCGGATGCGCAGTTCGCACAGCAGCAGTGCGTCTCGTCGGAGATGAATGGATCCTCGACGAGCACATGGATCACCCCCTGGATCCTTAGGATCACCCGACAGCGTCGATCCATGTGAACCGATCGATGCTTGAATGGTGAACTCGCCGGAGGAAATGAAGCCGAGCCGAGGAGTTCGAGGAACAGCGGAGGCCGATTCCCCGAACAAAGGGGTGGGGCGGCCGAGGGTCGGCAGCCGCGTCCAGGCGGTATCCCCAGGGGGCCCGGTGCCGGAAGCGCGGCGCCTCGAAGGGGCGCCGCCTCCCTCGGCGGGGGCAACGTCGACTACAGGAAATCGTCCCGAAAGCGCTCCTCCCGCCAGGGGTCGCCCCGCATGTGATACCCAGCGTTCTCCCAGAAGCCGGCCACATCCTCCGGAAGGAGCTCCAGGGAGCGGACCCACTTGGCGCTCTTCCAGAAGTAGAGGTGGGGGAGCATGAGCCGGAGGGGCCAGCCGTGCTCCGGTGTGAGCGGCTCGCCGCCATGGGAGTGGGCGAGGAGCACGTTCGGGCGGATGAGGTCCAGGAGGGGGATGTTGGTCGTGAAGCCCTGCTCGGAGTGGGCGAGGACATAGCGCGCCTCGGGTTTCGGGCGGGCCATGGCCAGCACGTCTGCCACCCGGACCCCCTCGAAAACGTTGTTGTAGCGGCTCCACCCCGTGACGCAGTGAATGTCGACCTCGACCCTTGTCTGGGGGAGTGCCATGAAGGTCTCCCAGTCGAGGGTCACTTCTTGATCGACGAGCCCTGTGACGCGGAGGTTCCAGGTTGCCAGATCGACCCGCGGCACCGATCCGTAATGAAGGACCGGCCAGTTTGTGACAAGGCGCTGGTGCGGCGGAAGACGATCGGTCATGATGCACCCCCCGGGGGACAACCTTCGCAGGCTAGTATACGATGTCGGGGAAGACGGGGCGATCTGCCCCGACCCCTTTCCGGGAGGTCAGCCATGAAGACGCGAGACAACGCCTGGACGCTTCTCACTGAATACACCAAGACCGAGGGCCTTCTTCGGCATGCCCTGGCCGTTGAGGCGGCCATGAGGCACTACGCCCGGCAGAGAGGCGGAGACGAGGAGAAGTGGGCCCTCACGGGCCTCCTTCACGATTTTGACTACGAGCGCTACCCCTCACTCGAGGACCACCCGACCAAGGGATCTGAGATCCTGCGCCGAGAAGGCTATCCAGACGATGTGATTGAGGCGATCCTGGGGCACGGGAACCACACGGGGGTGCCCAGGCAGTCGGATATGGCGAAGGTGCTCTTTGCCGTGGATGAACTTTCTGGTCTGGTCGTGGCGGTGGCGATGGTCAAGGGCCGTCAGATGAATCTTGTGGAGACGAGGTCGGTCATGAAGAAGATGAAGGATAAGGCCTTCGCCAGAGGTGTCAACCGCGACGATGTGCGCTCCGGAGCTGAGGAGATCGGCGTACCCCTCGAGGAGCATGTCGAGGCTGTCATCGAGGCTCTGAAGGAGGTCGCCCCTTCGCTCGGGCTCTGATGTACGTCGGGACCGGACCCCTCTTCAGGGGGTCGAGTTCGACATCGGGGAGGCTCGGATCTAATGGCCGAGCGGGTCGAGCACCACGCGATCGTTCGCTCGACATCGAAAGGCCGCCCTGAAGGGCGGCCTTTCGATGCTCTGTCAGTACCCGGATCTGTTGGGGGGTTCGCCGGAACTGCCGGCGCTCTCACCCGACGTCAGCGGTCGCCGGCCTTGAAACCCTGCGAACGGGGCGTGATAGAAGAGAACCTCACTCTCCCCCGATTGCCAGCAGAGAAGCACGTCCTCACCTTCCACGACGGCCGGGAAGTCCACGAGCCCCAGCTCGATGTTGCGAAGCTCACATCCTGAAGCGCCGACTTCCTTGATAAGGACGTTAGCCTCAGCCACCGTTCGTTCGAAGACCTCTTGGGCGAGTTTCAGGTCGTAGTCAAGGATGTAGTGGCTCTCATCCCTCTTTCCGACCAGTTTGAGTTGTTCCATCTCGTCAAATTTCTCCTGAGCGACATGCTGAAGTTTTTTGAGTCGGTCGAGTTGCTCGCTCAGAACCGGAACGAGCGCGTTGGCCTCGCTGATCGTGAACGTGCGTCTTGGCATCCGGATCCCCCCTTCGGAGAATGTCCGGCGGACATCCTGACCGGTTGCCGGGTTGACGTCTCGTGACACCATCTTACGCCTGAAAGGCACCCCTGGGACCATCGATCGGACCCTTCCAGGATCCAGGCGGTTGGACAGGTGCCACCAAGAGAATTCACCGGAGGACGAGCCGGCTCCTCTCAGAAAGTCTTTCCAGGTGAAGAAATTCCTATAGCCCTTTTGGAAACGATGGGAGTTGCAGCCGCAGAGGGCCGGTGGCTAGAATGATGGGGCGAAGGAGGCCCGTTCTCTTGCTGAAAAGGCTCATGTTCTGGTGTTCGTTCTTGGGGGTGCTGGCCCTGCCCGGGGTGGCCCTGGCAGCCAGCCCTCACGCTTCGTTCGCCCTCAGCTGGACGGATGTGGTTCTGCTTTTCGTAGCGACCGTGGCGGCTTTTCTCTGGATCCTGAGCGCGATCGAGTAGAAGATTCGTTAACACCACGGGCCTCGCGGACGACGGCTTGGCTGGCGGCAAGGAGGACCTCCTCGGTGAGACGGGGGTCCTCCTTGCCTGCGCCCGTAAAGTGTTCGGACAGGGCCCAATTCAGTCCCCCCAGGAGGAAGCGGGCTCGAACCTCTGCCGCCCCCCATGGAAACGAGGCGCCTTGGAGCTCCGCCAGATCGGCGGTGAGGAGCCCCGTGAGGTCTCGGGCGATGGCGAGGACGCGGGCTCTGAGCACTGGCTGACCGCTCTGGAGGGCTCCCAGGACGAGACGGGAGAGTTCGGGCTCCCGCAGGAACACCTGGACGGCGGCGCGGACTGAAGCGATGAGCTTCGCCTCCGTGTCAACCCCCTTCGCCCGCTCTCTCAGAACGGCGCCCATCAACAGCTCATAGAGGGTCTCCACGAGCCCCAGGAAGCAGGACTCCTTGGATGAGAAGTACGAATAAAAGGAGCCCGTCGCCACACCCGCCTCGGAGGCGATGGCAGCGACCGTCGTCTCGTAGTAGCCTTTCTGATGGAAGACCTTTCGGGCGGCTCTCAGGAGGGCATCCCGCTTGGCGGCGTCTGCGCGCTTCTTTCCCGGCATGGGGGGAAGTTTACCATAGAGGGGACGGGCACCTCTTCATGAGCCGGTGGAGGAGAAGGAACGCCACCCTGAGGCACGAATGATCCGAAAAGAGGTGCCACCCAGGTGTCGGGCATGACTCAGGGAAGGGGCCGGCTTTTGAACGCGAAGGAAGCATTGGACAAGCAGAAGAGATATATCGTCCCCGGGGTGGCTCTCTACTACAGTGAGCCGCTTCTTCTCGTCCGAGGCGAGGGCCACCGGCTCTGGGACGACAAGGGTCAGGATTATCTGGACTTCTACGCTGGAATCCTGACCGTATCCGTGGGCCAGGGCCACCCGAAGGTCAAGGCGGCCGTGAAGGATCAGCTCGACAAGACGAACCACGTCTCGACATTCTATCTTTCGGAACCAATGCTCGAGCTCGCCGAGAAGCTGGCTCATTGGACGCCCGGCGACCTTTCCGTCTCCATGTTCACGGCCTCCGGCACGGAGGCCAACGAGACGGCCATCCACCTTGCGCGCCAGGCGACCGGCCACGGTGAGATCGTCGCCCTGAGGAACGGCTACTCGGGCCGATCCTCCCTCGCTCAGTCCCTGGCCGGAATGAGTATATGGAGAACCCCCTACGAGGTGCCAGGCATCCGTCATGCCGTCTCCCCCAACTGCTATCGCTGCCCATTTGGAAGAACTCCCAAGACCTGCGCCGTCGAGTGTGCCAAGGACGTCGAGGAGGTCATCCGCACCGAGACCACGGGAGCTGTGGCGGCCTTCATCGCCGAGCCGATCCAGGGTGCTGGAGGCTTCGTGGTTCCGCCTCCTGAGTACTTCGAGATCGTGGCGGAGGCCGTGCACCGCTACGGGGGCCTGTTCATCGCCGACGAGGTCCAGACGGGGTTCGGGCGGACCGGGAAGCGGTTCGGGATCGAGAACTGGGATGTCACGCCGGACATCATGACCTTCGCCAAGGGGCTTGCGAACGGTGCTCCCGTCGGAGCCACCATCACCACGCCGGACGTCGCGGGCCATTTCACCGGCCCCACGATCTCGACCTTCGGGGGAAACCCCGTGTCGTCAAGGGCGGCGATCGCGACGCTCGAGGTGATCGAGGAGGAGAATCTCGTCGAGAACGCCAGACTCCGGGGCGAGGAGTTTCGCTCAGGCCTCGACGCCTTGAAGGAACGCTACAGCTTCATGGGTGATGTCCGGGGTATGGGGCTCATGCAGGCCATCGAATTCGTCCGGGCGGGGAAGGAGCCGGCTCCGGACCTTCTGGCGGAATTCCTGGACGAGACCAAAGCCCGCCATCTCCTCGTGGGCAAGGGTGGGATGATGGGCAACGTGAGCCGCATCGCCCCGGCCCTCAATATCACGTCGGACGAGGTCGAGGAGGCCCTGACAGCCATTGGTGGTGCCGTGACGGCCATGGAGAGGCGCCATCCGGAACTCAGGGAGATCGCCTGAGGGACTCGTAACGGTTGACGGGAATGTTGACATTGCAGCCGCGGGGTCCATCATCACCTCGTTCCTGACCGTGGGGATGTCGGGACTCTTCGTCACGGGATCCGGACGCAGTGGTGACCAACCCACCCTGCGCCCTGAGCCAGTCCATGTTCCCCGCCTTCCCGGAGCCTCAGATCGGCGTTGACTCCCGTTTAAATGGGTGCATGACTCGGGAAGAGACGCCCAGCTTTCGCATCACGCCACTCACCGAGGCCGACGCCCACCAGGTCCTCGGCTGGCACTGGGATGGAATCTGCACCTTCTCGGACGAGAACGCGGATGAGGAGGACGGAGGACAGTTCCCGAACCCACCAAACGGCTCGCCTTCAGGGTTTTTAGGGCGTTCAGGAGACGGGTGCAAACCGGCAGTGTCGTCTTGTTCGGTTCGAACTCCCATCCCCACCGCACAAAGGCTTCACGTGGTCTTAACGATCGGAGCCTTGCCCTCCGGCTCGGCGGGCTTATAATGTGCGCCGATCCGCGTGGAGTTCACCCCGGAGGCGGTCGCCACGACCCGAAGAAACGTCCTCGTGCTTTCGCTCACCACAGCCATCCTGTCCTTCGCTGTCCGGACGTGGTGGCCGATTCTCCCGATCATTCTCCGTGACCGCGGGGCGAGTGTCGTGGAGATCTCCCTGGCATGGGGCGCCTTCACCGTCTGCGCCTCCATCCCCCAGCTCTGGTCCGGCGTCCTTCAGGACCGCTACGGCCGGAAGCCGCTTCTCGCCCTGCCGACGTTCGTCGCCGCCATCGCTTACATTCTCATCGCCCCGACCTCGCCTTGGCTGGTGACGGCCGGCTGGCTTGTCCTCCTGAACCTTTCACAGGGATTTCAGGGCCAGTCTTTCACGGTGCTCCTCGCCGAATCCGTGGGCTCGCACGAGAGGAGCCGGGCCTTCTCAGTCTTCCAGTTCGCCATCGGTCTCGCCTCGGTCGCCGGGCCAGCGCTCGGCGGGATTCTCCTCCTGCGGATCGGCGTGAGTCCGCTCATTCTCGCAAGCGGTGTGGTCGTCTTCCTCATGGCCGTGGCCCGCGTTCGATATCTCAAGGAGACGAAGTCCCCGCAGCGGCAGGCTTTTGACTTCCGCCAGATCTTCAGGGGTCGCGCCCTCTGGCTTCTCATCGTGGCGTCAGCATTCCAGATCGCCATCAACTGCTCGGTCAACGGTCCTTTCGTTCCGCTGTTTCTGAGCCATGACAGGTCGTTCGCACCCTCGGCCGTGAACTACCTCTTCAGCTTCGGGATGCTGCCGGGCGTCGTCGCCTCGGTTCCGATCGGCCGCTTGATTCAACGTCTCGGGTCGTTTCGGTCGATGGCCTGGGCGCTTGGAGGCCATTTCGGCCTCCTTGCCCTCTGGCTGCTGCTTGCCCAGCCCTTCCTGGTGTACGTCGTCTTCGGTCTGTCGTTCATCTGTTATCAGGCCGCCCTGATCGCCTTCTACGTCGTCCAGAGCGATGTGGCCGAGGGCCGCGGCTTCGGGGCGATGCTGGGCGGGATCGGGATGCTCTCTGGGATTGCGGGAGCCCTGGGATTGCCTCTGGCCGGGGTGGTGGCCTTGAACTTCGGGAGAGGGGCCCCGTTCATCATGGGAGGGGTTGTGGCCCTTGTGGCCATGGTGACGCTGAGGCACCTCCAGACCAAGGCGGGCACCCGGCCTTGGAGCGTCCAGCCGGCTTCTTTGGCCGCCGACCGGGCCCGAAGCTGATCACCGACGTCTCGGTAAACGAAAGCGCCGGCGGCGCAGGCGACCCCGCCAAAGAGAGGAGGCCGAGGGCAATGCGGGGAGGCGGGCTCTGCTACGATGCTCCCGTGCAAAGATCAGCGGTCGGTGTGGTCCTGGCGGGTGGACGAAGCTCCCGCATGGGGCGGGACAAGGCCCTTCTTCCCTTTGGCGGGAAGACCCTCTTGGAGTGGCAGGCTGCCACCCTCGCCAATGTGGCGAGGGAGGTCTGGGTATCGGGAAGCCCTGAGGAATACGCCCGGTTCGAATTCCCCGTGATCTCGGATTCCCCAGCAGGTGCCGGACCGCTAGCCGGTATCGGAGCCGCTCTCACCTTAGGCGATGTGGTGGTCTTGGCCGTCGACATGCCATTTGTACCGGCTGGGCTTCTCGGCCACCTGGTGGCGACCGCAGGCGACGACGGGGCCCTCGTCGATGACGGGGAGCTCTTTGTCCCCACGGCCGCCTATTATCGCCAGGGTGCCCTCCCGGCCGCCAAGAGGATGCTTCTCTCCGGACGCGACAGGAGCCTGCGCGCCTTCACGGCGGGACTGGATGTCCGCCGCCTCACGCTCCGAGAGACCGAACGGTTTGGACCCGTGGCGGAAATCTTCTTGAACATCAACGATGACGCATCCTACCAGAGGGCCCTCATGGTGATGGGGCGGAGAGGGCGTCAGAGCTGTCGCCGTCCGCCGATCTAAGGGGCAAGGCGGCGCCTTCTGAAGGGCCGGCCGCCAGAGATGCCGAGGCGACTGGTGCGGCAGCCTCGTGGCATATCAGCGGAAAAGGGGTTGACACCCGCATCTAAATGAGACATTGTCTCTATACGTAGTGAGACTAAGTCGCAGTTTGGGGGACGCGCCATGACCGTGCCCGGCCGGGTGATCGGGGAACGCAAGGACGCCTTCGTGCCGCTCCTGAGCCAGGCGCTCAGGGACGACGGGCTCAGGCTCACCAGGTCTCGCCTCACGATCCTCCGGGCCGTGAGCGAGGCAGACGGCCCCTTCACGGCTGCCGAACTCTGCGAGAGCGCCTCATCGATCGACGCCGGGATCGGCCGGGCCTCCGTGTTCCGAGTGCTCCAGCTCCTCCGGGATCGAGGATTCGTCGAGCGTCTCCACAGCGAGGACGCCGAGCACTACACCCTCTGCATGGAGAGGCGTCACCATCACCATGCCACCTGCACGATGTGCGGAAGGACGGAGCCCCTCGTCCTGGGAGACGACGCTGAACGGGCCCTCCGGAAGGCTGCGGAGCGGATCGGCTACAAGCTCTTGGAGCACGTGCTGGAGGCCCGGGGCATCTGCGCCGACTGTCGTTCCAAGGGGAGCGGAGAGAAATGAGACAGAGGCCCGGGCCCATGACTCTGTTCCTACTCGCTTCCGTGGGGCTCATCCTCACCGGGTGCGCAACCCCTGCGGTACCCAAGTCCGGGTCGGGCCCCATTTCGGCGGTGGGTGCCGAGAACGAGTACGCAAACGTGATCTCCCTCATCGGGGGCCGGAATGTCCGCGCCGTCTCCCTGATGTCGAACCCGGCTGTGGATCCACACGAATACGAGGCCTCGGCCCAGGACGCAGAGGAAGTGGCGAGGGCAAGCCTGATCGTCCAGAACGGCGTCGGCTATGACGGTTTCATGAACGACCTGGAGAACGCCTCCCCCTCCAAAAGCCGGATCATCATCACGGTCGGGAAGGCGCTCGGATACGGGAGTGCAGTGAAGAACCCGCACCTCTGGTACCGGCCGGGCACCATGACGAAGGTGGCAGGCCTCGTCGCCAAGGACCTGGAACGGCTCCGCCCGTCGGAGAAGAGGACGTTCCAGAAGAACCTGAGGGCCTTTGACGCCTCGCTTCGGCCGTGGCTCGCCACGATCGCCGCCATCAAGGCCAGATACAGCGGATCACCCGTCGCTGTGACCGAGCCGGTGGCGGACGACCTGCTTCAGGCCGCCGGGCTCCGTATAGCGACACCATGGGCGTTCCAGGCGGCCGTCATGAATGGGACAGACCCCTCGCCCCAGGCGGCCGCGGCCGCTCGCACCCTTCTCGTGCGAAAGAGCGTCAAGATCTTCGTCTACAACCGGCAAGCCGTGGATGCGACAACCCAGAACCTTCTGGCAATCGCCCGGAGGGAGCACATCCCCGTCGTGGGGGTCTACGAGACCATGCCTCCGCACATGACCTACCCCACATGGATGCAGGCGGAGGCCCGGGCCATCCTCCGGGCGCTCGAAGGTAGAGGCGGGGAGGCGACGCTTCCATGATCACGGAAAGAGCTCGGAAAGGAGTGCACCAGGCTCCCGCCCTGGAACTCGAGGGCGTGAATGTGGTCCTGGACGGGCGGACGGTGCTTCGGGACATCTCCTTCGGCGTGAAGGCCGGCTCGTTCACGGGGATCATCGGGCCCAACGGCGCCGGGAAGACCACGCTCCTTCGCGTCATTCTGGACACGGTTCATCCCACCCGAGGGGAGGTCCGCCTGGGGGGCAGGCCGGTCCGGAGGGGTCGTCCGGGGATCTCCTACGTGCCGCAGAGCTTCGATGTGGATCCGGATCTTCCGCTCCGGGGGTGGGACCTGGTGGCCCTCGGGCTCGACGGGCACCGCTGGGGGTTTGCCCTCCCCAGCCGCGAGCGGAGGGCGAAGGTCGATGAGGCGCTTTCGGCCGTGGGAGCGGCCGCCTACGGTGGGGAGCCCATCGGGCGGATCTCCGGCGGCGAGAGGCAGCGCCTCCTGATCGCCCAGGCGC
>Ga0207433_10011883_pt1 | contig 13156 bp, 16 predicted proteins | sample YelNatPaOPGAMG01_FD_187559 | JGI IMG/M metagenome (GOLD analysis project Ga0207433, IMG submission 187559) | Hot spring thermophilic microbial communities from Obsidian Pool, Yellowstone National Park, USA - OP-RAMG-01 (SPAdes) (version 3) | ecosystem: Environmental > Aquatic > Thermal springs... | reverse complement strand
CTCTACTGGATCTGGAAGCAAAAGAACCATCGAGAGCAACCTTCAGCCTAAGCTATCTCTCCGAAATAATTAAGGCAGCATCAGCCACATCAGACATAGCAACCCTAGAATTCTCAACAGACATGCCCATAAAAATAGACTTCCAACAGGCAAAAGAGGGAAAACTAACCTTCTATTTAGCGCCAAGAATAGAGACTGCCTAAAGTGGAAAAATGCAACTCGCCACAGTCAAATTTACAAAAAATGACTTGGCCAAATATCCGTTCCTAAAAGAGGCCGTGGCATATGTAAAAACCCTAGACCTAAAAATCGAAGACCTAGCAAGCCCTGAATTCACTCAAATTCTAGAACGCGCCGAAGAAAGAGTTGAAGAAGCAATACTGTACGCCATAGTAACTAGGAAAACCCAAAACGAGGAAATAGAAATCCTATCATTCCCAACAGCAATAATGCTTGCAGCAGCCACCCAAAACCCATTCATAAAAAGGAGATACGCCCTAGCAGAGGCAAAACAAGCCTACAACAACATGAAAAGCGAACCGCCAGAAAAAATTTTGGCAATAGCAAACAACTTCCAATGGAAAATAGCAGCAGACACTGAAATACCGTACGCGTTTAAACTCCATTTCACCGACTACCTCAGAAACACAACAAATCTGCGAGAGAAAAAATGGAAACTGGTAAATCGCCTACTAAAAGATGGAAACGTCCACCTAACATTAAACGAAACCGCAAGACTCCTCAGCGAAGAAATCAGAAGGTATATAGAAAAGCGCTTGGAAATAAAGGATCTACCAGAACTTCCAAGAAAGATAACAGAAATCGTTGAAAAAATCAAGAGTTTAACACTTGAAAAAGTCAGCAAAGCAGAAATAGAGGGCGTCCCAAAAACCGTGAGAAAAGACGCCTTCCCACCATGCATAAAGGCGCTTTATGATGCTGCATCCAAAGGACGCCACATATCCCACATAGGGAGATTTACCCTAACATCCTTCCTTGTGAACATAGGAATACCAACCGAAAACATAATTGAACTATTCAGAAGCTTCTCAGACTTTAACGAACGCATGACCCGCTACCAAGTAGAGCACATCGCTGGCGAAAGAGGTTCAAGAACCCGATATAAACCACCAAAATGTGACACGCTCAAAACCCATGGGTTGTGTACAGAACCAGACGAAACGTGCAGAAAAGCAAACCATCCCATAAACTATTACAAAATGAAAAGCAAGGAATTAGGGGAGAAGGGACAGTCACTTTTATAAGGCTGAAAACGTAAATAGTGCGACAAACTTAAAACTTAAAAATTAACAAACTCAAAAATAAAGACAACGGTAGTAAAATTGAACATTCTAAAACTTGTAAGCATAGTTATACCCGTCCTAAACGAAGAAGAGGGACTGCAAAAGGTATTGGACGAGTTCCCAAAAAAGAACTTGAGGAAATGGGCTACAAATGTGAAATCATGGTAGTGGACGGAGGATCAACTGACCATACTAGGGAAACAGCCAAAAGAAACGGAGCAAAAGTTATAGTTGAACCACGAAAAGGATATGGAAGAGCCTACAAAACCGGATTCTTATATGCTAATGGAGACATAATCGTCACATTGGACGGGGATTACTCATATCCAGCCTTCCTAATCCAAAACTTGTTAAAATGTTAGAGACCTATAGACTTAATTTCATTTCAACAAACAGATTGAAGAAAACCGCACATAAAAGCTTCCCAACACTCCACGTTATTGGAAATAAAATTTTAACCTATCTAACAAATCTTCTATTCAGGGTCAATATAAACGATTCACAGTCAGGAATGTGGGTTTTCAGAAAAAGCATACTGGAAAAAATGGATCTGCAAGCTGATGGCATGGCATTCAAACTCTTTAAGGCAGCAGAAGTTCCAGTACCTTATAGGAAGAGAATTGGGAAGCAGAAACTAAACACGTTGATGGACGGGTTTAAAAATGCACTTCACCTATTCAATTTAAGATGGTACTTTGCAACACCAATACCATCATGGGCTCCTATTTATACAACCGTTAATGTTTTGGAAAACAATCGCGCGCCCGCATTCTTTAACTTGAGACGGATAATTATATGTTAATTATGCTTGACATTCCAATTTTTAGATTTGCTTTTAAGTAGCTTCAATGTAAGTGATAAAAGGAATGCGGTGTATGTAAAACTTCAGTTATAATAGTCACGAAGGAATCATTATTGTTCGCCGAAAAATTCGTTAAAACACTGCCAGCGACCAGTATACCAGTAATATGATATTCTAAGACGCCGCCACGGTACACTTTTATGGAGAACTATAATATTTCTTGTATCTTTTCATTAAAGCTGATGAAACTTTGAGAGGCTAAAAGTAGAAAAAGTCTATTGGCTTCCATCCCGCCAAGATGATTTTTACAATTTCTTAAATTTTTACCCGGTTAAGCTTCTTTATTGCGCGCCGGTTTTGATCAAGAATGGCTTCAGTCAATACTTGACCAAACGCTCTCGCTGAACGATCCCATGTAAAGCGTGTCGCTAAGCGGTGGGCGTTTTTAGATAGCTGTTGGCGCAAATTTTCGTCCTCAAGAAGGCGCATCATGGTCTCTGCTAAAGCATCGATGTTGCCGAAAGGGTATATAAGCCCATTAATACCGTGACTTACAACTTCGCTTGGCACTCCGTCACTTGCAATGACAGGAGTCCCAACCGAGTTTGCCTCAACAGCAACTAAACTAAAACCTTCTACCGGTGAAGGTACGATAAGAGCGTGAGCATTGGAGAGAAGCCAAAATTTCTCCTCTTCTGAAATATTAATGAAGAAGTATACCTTCTCTGATAACCCAGTTTTTTTAACTAAGTCCCTTAGCCTCGTCTCATAAGAGTAGGAACCCCGTCTCCCCGCGATCACAAGCTTGCATTCTGGATGTTTTTTAAGGAGTTTTTGAAATGCGTAGATAGCATGATGAAAGCACTTGTATTCCCTTATTTTATTTAATACAAGGAAAAAAGGCTTATCCACCTTAACGCACGAATGAATACTTGTCACAAACTCTTTTAGTTCAACACCGCCGTTTACTATTCTAATTTGCTCATCGTCTATACCTAACGCAATAAGCTCTCTAGCCCTTTCAAGTGTTGGCACAACTATAAATCGCCCTTTAACAGACAAGGCGAAAATATAGTCAAGAATAATCAACAGTAAAGCGACGGGTAATGGGAACTGGTTGAGGAAGATTTTTTTCCCTCGTTGGTGCCATAGAATAATTAAAGGCTCTCTAACATAGAGAGAGGCAAAGAAAGGACCGGCTGGTCCCTCAGCCTCTTCAATCACTACATCAAATATTCCCCTGAAATGCTTATAGTAGTAATGAAAGTTTCTCAACGCCCTCAACAGTCCGCCTTTTATCCTCATTATTTGTACGCCATCGATGACTTCTTCCTCCTTGCCTCCAGAGTAGCGGTTACATAAAATGGCTACCCGATGACCTTGCTGTACTAGACGTTTCGCTATCATATGTACATATACGTCCCCACCTGCCCATGAGGGATTACCTATGTCTCTACTTGCCAGAAAAAGAATTTTCAGGTTTTCGCCCCCCTATTTCACCAATTTTTGATCTTGAAAGTTTTATCTTTATGTATCGTAAACTCATGCCCATTATCAATGGTGGCCCATTATAATCATCTAATGTCATTGGGGTTATTGTTTAGCTTCGATATTTATAAATTGCGGTTTAGTAACGTGTAAGCGAAAGACAGACGCTAAATAATTGTGAGGTTTTGACCATTTCTCCTTTTCCTGCATATTCCGCTTCTCTTGCCTTGATTAGAGTTGTAATTTAATCCATAAAAGTTTAGTTTATATTAACTTATTAAGCTCCAAAAACATTGAACAATTAGAAACTACTCCATCAATCCAGTTTTTCAAGTATTGTATTGAACAGTGTCACTCCGCAGATGTTAAACGCGTCTAGCTTATTTCCTATAAGCACTTTCATGAAGTACTCCAGCGTCGCTGTTGTCATGTACATTATTACCGTTTATAGAATCCTTAAACCATAGTTTAAGAGTTATCGTGAGGATCATTATTAACAGCGTCGAGTAAAGAATTCCGATAAATGCGCATGCGATATTAGATAAATAAGGGTTGTCAAAGACGACTATTTCTACTCCGCTTATAAACTGTAGATAATTTCTCCATAGCGCTACATATATAAAGCCAGTGGCGATACTCATGGCAGTAAAAATAACTGGAAAATATTTTTCGTTGGATAAAATATATGCAACCAATAAAAGCCCAGCTATCCATATTACAAACTGGTCGAATACTGTCGGAAAGGTTAATTGGAATACAATGGCTGTACATAATGCGAAGGTTCCAATGAGCAAGTTTTCATGAGAGTTTAACGTATTCGCTTTGTTCACTTTGTATAGAAAAATTGCAGTCAAAACCAAAAACGCAATTAATGTTCCATATGGGAAAATGAATGGAGGAAGCCCGTATCCTATCAGCTCGAGCATGAATCTAAAAGTTAAACCATATCCTACCGAGGAGGATATTTTTGAACCGTACACGTAAAAGTCGAATTGACCCCCATAAAAAGCTTCACCTGGGATACCCGAAAGGAATCTTTCGTAGGATGTGAGAAACACTGGTGATTTTGGCTCAAATGCGAATGGAACCATTAAAATGCAAAAAATACAAACGGCTAACAATAATACTTTCAAAGTTTGAAAGAGTCCTTCCTTTTTCTTTGTTGTTGCCATAAGAGGTACAAAAGTTGCGGCTCCAAGGGGGTTAATTATTGCACAGAAGCTTGAAAACAGACTTGCTTTAATCTTATCGTATTTCACAATTAAGTAATAGATGCTGAGAATTACGGTGAACACAAATATGGTGTCGAATTGACCCAGTATCGCGGAGGTATAAATCGTTAGTGGGTTAAGAAGGTACACACCTATAACGAAGGCTTCTTTTTTCGGCGCATATTTTTGTATCATTTTTTGTAGATATAAGGCTATCCCTAAATCACTTAATATAGATGGAATTTTAACGAAAAGTGATTCTAAAACATATGTGAAGGTTAAAAACTGAAAATCGTGAAAACCAGCTGCTCTTAAAAGAGCATATGGGAAATAAGTGGCGATTTGTATGTAGACAAATCCCGGTAGGCTGACCCACTGCGCTCCCAATATGCCTGCTCCATAATACAATGCGCCTAATTGTGCGAAAACATGAAGGTCGTTTGTGTAGGCAGTAAAGGGCGCAAGAATCAACCGTAATGCTAAACCTACAGTCAAAATTGTAGTCATAGTTTTTTTATCGTTATTTAATATGCCTTTTTTGTACATATAAAGTACGACGAGAAGTAAAGATGTTGGAAGGATTCCAGCTGTTATTAAAATGAATAATGTTGCTACCCAAAAAGCTTCTGCACTTAAAGTGGGTATAGTAAACTCAGCGGATTGAATTTCAGAAAACGTAAACTCTACTTTGTGAAGGGTTACACCATTTATTTGGCTTCCATTAACAGGGACAAATATTACTGCATAATCTCCCGTACGCATTAAATTATAAAGCCCATTCGCCGGATCATAATTCGTATTAAACATCACCAATTGCTTCCAGTCAATATACGTGCCTATTTCATTCAAACGGCTTGAATGGCTAAAAAGGAAGTCACTTCTCGAAGCAATCATGGCGTCTTCCTTTTTCGAAACCAGAAAAATTGTGTACAAAGCGTTTTGTGGCGCGTTAATTGAATATTTTACGTAGACTCTTTGAAGATATGGATAATTACCAATGGAACGTCGTAAATCATCACTTTCCTTGATAACATAAACTGCTGTTCCATCCGGGAGACAATAATCTTCAATTTTGGGACTTAGATAGTAAGGTAATTCTCTCATCACGCTTAACGAGGCGAGCTTAAACACGCAGTGACCTTCGATTTTTGGTTTCAAAAAGCCAAGAAGTTTCACTTTAATTTCAATGGCAGAGAAAATTTTATTGACCAGTACATATTTTGATTTTAAAAGAATCTCTTTTACATTAAGTGTTAAAGAATGATTAATGTAATCGTCAAAGCCCATGTCAACGTTAGAGGAACAATTTATCCAGATATATTTATCAGTCACGATAATATTAGAAGCAGCTTGCAGCTCGTTTTCATGGTTGTTTAAAGTTCCTACTAGTAAGTCTATTGATACGTCAGGACTGCTGGAGAACAAAGCGTGAAGATAGGGAAAAATTGAAAAATTTAAGGAAAGTCCTTCCAGCGTAATATTGAAGATAAACCGTCTTGAATAATTAATACGACAATTGACCAGCAAGGTTTCGTCCGTTATGCTATACTCTGCATTTTTAGGTTCAACACTCAATTGGCATTGGGAGAGTTTTATTGGAATACCATCGCTTACAGTATCATTAATCATTAACGAGAAGATTCTCAAATCTTCAGCGTCGATAACTGTTGCAGTTTGATTTGCAAGCTTGCCCTTGGAAACTATTATACACGTTCCATAAACTAATAATATAAGCAACATTGCTAAGGTAACACGGTGCTTCATGAGCCTCACGTAAATATGTAGCTTGTAGCTCTCATTTTTTAAATATTTTACGTGATAGCTGCCGCTTAATTCTGGTATAGGAATGGATAATTATACCACTGATAAAGCTGAAGAAGTCCTATGTTTGAAACCAAACCATCCAGAGAACTGCAATCCCTAAGGATGTCGATGCTTCTAATACGTTCAAAACTTTTTATATATCATTCCCTCCTAAAGTCTCTTGGTTTTAATTTTGATAAGTTCGATGAGGCTTATTACTGCAAGATATGGTAGGCGTGCAAATCTCATAAATCTGGATTTTCTAATCTCGTAAACTTCAAGCGGGACCTCGCTTACTTTTAGACGCATTTTTCTGGCTTTTGCTAATATCCACACATTACATAGGTGCGCTCTAGTTTTAACATCCGAAATGAGCGCTTGAACTTTTTTGGTGTTATATCCATGATAACCCTCCACGTCAGAGTGTCTTAATCCCAAAAAAATTCTAGTGACAATATTGTAAATTCTATTAGCTAGACGGTTTAAAAATGGTCTCCCGTCAAACCCCAAATTCTTGGAGCAAATAACTATGTCAGAATACTTTAACTTATGAAAGCATCTTTTTAAAACCTCTAAGTCTACAAAATCAATTCCAAAGACAATGCTGTACTCTCCTCTTGCACGCTTCAGTCCTTCAATAACTGCAGTAGAATAATCAGCTTGATTAAGCCTAATCAGTCGAATAAAGCTGAAACGTTTCTGAAGCTCCCTCGCAACTTGAAAAGTTTTGTCGGTACTTCCGTTTTCAACAAATAATATTTCAAAACGTTCGGTCATATTTTGTATATAATCTATTAATCTAAGAGCTTGTCGCTCTAGTATTTTCTCTTCATTGTGAATGGGAACAATAATCGACAAAGTATAGCCTTCATTTTCAGCTACATATTCAGCGCATTTAGTTAACGCTTTGACGCTTTTGTATATGAAAATCCTTGCAACATCCAATTAGGCAAACCTACCTCGTTAATTTAAATGGTTTTATCCTAATGGACCTTAAAGACATGTCCACAGTTACAGGAGGACCATTATACTCCTCTAATTTCATGGGTTGAACGTCCGGAGTTGTGATCTTCGCTAACTCAAACATAGAAAGTTTCTCCTCACCGCAAACATGTAATATTCCAGTAAAGCCTTCTTCAACAACATTTTTAATGGCCCTTGCCAAGTCATCAGCAAACAGATAAGTTCCAAATCTGTCAACAAAAGCCTTTGGATAAGGCCATCTTTCCCTTGCCACAAAATTAGTCCTTATTATTAACCATTTTTTAAGATTTGAGCACTTGACAATAAACTCGCCCAAAAGCTTAGTGAGAGAGTAAAAATTTTTGGGATACGGTATATCCGTCTCCACATATTCCCCTTTATCGCCGTAAAAGACGCAAGCAGTGGAAATATAAACAAAATAACATTCTCTGGCAAACTTTTCACAAGCCTTAACCAAATTTTCTGTGCCCTCAACATTAACGCGCCATGCAGTCTCCTTATTGCTCTCACATTCTCTAATACCTGTTAAAGCTGCACAGTGTATTAATAAATCTGGTTTACAATTTTTAATAAATCTAAAAACGGCTTCCTTATCAGTTATATCGAGTTCCTTACGTGTTGGAGCCAAAGAGTATGGAAAAACCTTCAAAAGTTCCTTACCAAGTTTACCTGTAGAACCAGTTATCATTACTGTAAGTGCCATAGCTGTTTCAACCATTTTGCATTATCAAAAATCGCATCTCTATAATCCTTGATCAAACCACGGTCATATGCACTTTTTATCTCATCGATCCCAAATTCTATTTTCCTGAAACTTTTTTCACCGAAAGTTTTTTGGACAGCTGTGGAGTCAACCGCATAATCTCTTGGATCCTTTTGCTCTTTTTCTATCAATATTTCACACCCCAACTTTTGCTTTAAAAAGTCTGCAACGTCAATTATTTGATAATTATTTCCACCAATATTATATAAACCACTTATATCTCTATCTAGAGCTTTAATAAAATATTCAGATACATCCAGCAAATGCACAAATGGTCTGCGTTGCCTTCCACCATAAACCGTTATCTTTCCATCTTGAATCGCTTGCGCTATAAATCTATTCACAACCAAGTCAAACCTCATGCGAGGAGACAAGCCAAACAACGTGCCAAGTCTGAATATAACGTATTTTCTGCAGAGTCTTTTAATCGCCTTCTCTGAAAGGAGTTTTGAAAACGCGTATAAAGATAAAGGGGCAACTTTAGACTCCTCTGTAAGTAATTGATCATTTTGGGCGCCATAAATCGAACATGTCGATGAAAAGATGAGCTTTATGTCCCTCTTGCCACATAAACTTGCTAAGTACGCAGTTGCCAAATAATTCACATCAATTGTTAATTCCATATCTATGTTGCTAGCAGCATCCCCGATGATCCCTGCCAAATGGATAACGGCTTCAACGTCGTCTATGGCGCTCCGCAGAATTTTTTTATCCCTAATATCCCCTTTTATAAGCTCAAAGTTTTTCTCTTTCTCGGCTAAATAATTGTTATAGATAATTGAATCTAAAACTCTTACTTCATAACCTCTTTTAATAAGCTCTGTTACAAGAACGGATCCTAAGTAGCCTAAACCTCCAGTAACAAGTACCTTCATCTAGGTTTAATCACCCAAACCTCTTTTCCGAAGGTAAATGGGTCGATTCTTTCATCGTCTTTGAGAGACTGCTCCAAACTCTTATTGGACATGCCTATCAAAATCGTGTTTTCTTCTAAAGATATCCAACCGTGGAAATATCCTGGTGGAACTATCAAAACACAAGGTTTCCTAGGGCTTAATACGTATGATGAGATATTTTTATTCTCATCTACAACTACGAATTTAGCAGAACCGCTGACTGCAAAATAACCTTTCCATTCTTCTTTATGTTTGTGGAAACCTCTAATAACCCCCCGGTTAAAATTCCCGACGACGTAAACCCTCTCAAGTTTTGGAAACTTCTCTTCGTAATTGCCATAGATTTGATAGAGGAAACCTCTGTCATCAATATGACACTGTATCTCAAGCTGCTCTGGTTTCATTAGGTCACCCCGCTATTATCTTAATATCCTTTATAATATCTTTAGCTCTATTACTTGCTTTATAAAATTTGTCCATTTTTAACACAAAAATTTTGGTAGACTTAGGATATTAGAAGTTTAAATTTATTCCATAGAAATCTACTTCCAATTATTAATAGCGGATAAGAAATTATCCAAGTTGTTGAATAAAGGGGACCGTAAAGGTTGTGGAAAAGCAACCAATCACCCCCGTTTATTTTCACTAAGAAAATGGAAACAATTCGCAGTACATTGATTAAAAATGTGACAGCAGCTCCAAAAACAAAATAGACGATCTTCTGCCATTTCGGAATTGAACTTTTCTTCAAGAATAGTAAAATTGTTAATGCATATATTATGAGGCTTTCTACACCCGCGCATGGCCAAGCTATGCCAAAGTTTGCAAGTAGCTTGGTCGGATTTTTTGGATCAAAAACGAATAGCACTGGAAAATAACCGTATTCATTACTTTTCATAACTATTGAGCGGGTGGGATATCCCAATGAGCCTAAAATATTTTGAGCAAGACTTGTTGTTGGATAAGTTAAGGACTGGAATGGTGTGAATCGCCCAACAGGGTACAGTTCGTCAATGGCATATATTAGTCCGACAATTCCTAGAAAGGTTATAGAAATGGAAAATTCTTCTAAACCCGCAATCCCAAAAACAGATATAACTATCATGCATAGAAGCACAGAGAAAACCATGTATTCCACTGATAGTGGTACTAAGGGTGCATGATAAACCATGTTTCTATTAGCTAAACTTTTAATCATATCATTTAATCCAAAAAAATTGGCAGCTATAACATATATTGTCGGAAGCGACGTAAGAATTATAAGAACAAGGATTCTCCGCAAACTTTTGTTCACTTCATATGAAGAGAGACTTTCATAACCGATTATTACTTCTAAAAGGCACAGCCACAAGAAAAAACAGTATAGAAATCTTCCTTGCCAAGTTCCTTCCCACATGCCTTGAAATGAGTCGGGGCGAAGATGGTATAAGATTAAAATAGGCGGTATAAATGAAATAGCTGGTATAAGTGTTTTAAAAATTTTGGAAATTCTATTTGTTAACAAGTGCGCTTCCTTCATTTTAACTCCACGTTAACAGAATTGATGATGGAATTTAAATTTTTGCGCTATTGCTTAAAGATTAGCTAATATGAAAACATTTAAAACCGTTAAAGCAACTGATACAATAAACTAAAGGCTGCGCCATGATTAAAATAAAAGAGTACGCAAAGGTGTTCTGGGTTTTAGGTTTTGTAGTGTTTATTACCGGGTTCCTTGCCGGAGTTTTGGCGATTGCCTTAATTCCAACAAAACCTGATGCCTCAACACAGCAGCTGTTGGTTTTCGCTTTTGGTTTCATTACAGGAATCGTTGTGGCATCATCAATTTATGTGGTGGCGAAGGTAGAAAGAATGCAAATTCAAGGTGAGTGATGGCTGAAGATTTAAAAACTAAGATGGATTTATTAGATTTAATGGATTTGAAATCTGTAAATTTTATACAGAATTTGTTCCGCGAATATTATGTAGAAGAGCTGTCTCTAGATACCACGGGGCTCAAGGTTGATAACCGTGAATTTGGCTTTATCTCTTTTGAGGGTTCCATGGTCCGTCATATGAGCTTTAAGACTGTAAAAGAGTTAGTAGCCTTTATACAGAATTTTGTTCCAAGAGATGCTTATTTCTCATGTGCCTACTATGGAAACCCCATGGCGGAGATGGAGAAGAAAGGTTGGCTTGGGGCAGATTTAATCTTTGACATTGATGCAGATCACATTCCAACGCCTTGCAATAAAATTCACGACGAGTGGGTTTGTTGCAATTGCGGGTTCTCAGGAAAGGGAATAACACCCCAAAACTGTCCCATATGTCACGGTGAAAAGTTCGAAACAAGCACATGGATATGTCAAGACTGTTTGGACACAGCGAAAAATGAGGCAATAAAACTTTTAGACGTTTTAAGAGAGGACTTTGGTTTTTCTAATAAAGATATGCACGTCTACTTTTCAGGGCACAGGGGATACCATATTCATATAGAAAATGAGCTTGTTCAAAGCCTTGATGCTATTTCTCGTAAAGAGATAGTTGATTATCTTTGTGGTATAGGCTTCAACCAAAAAATAACAGGTTCGGCAAGCTGGTATGCTCGAATTCGAAAAAGGTTGCATCATTTCATATCAAACGCTTTTGAAGAAGACTTCGCAAGGTTAGGTTTAAAGAAAAACGTTGTTAGGGTGTTAGTAAATAATAGGGGAAAAATTTTAACGAATTTAGAGAGAGCTGAAGCTTGGAAATCCGTAAAAGGTATAGGTCCGGAATCTTGGGAGAAAATTCTTGACCATTGTGCAAAAGATGAATTCGTTAAAATTGACACTGTCGTTACAGCAGATATTCATCGTCTTGTTAGACTGCCAAATACTTTACATGGCAAGACAGGATTTAAAAAAGTTGAATTTTCCATTTCACAAATAGATGATTTTGATCCACTTAAAGAGGCTATAGCCTTTAAAAAAGGAACAGTTAAAGTTTTTGTCTATAATTCTCCACAGTTTAGGGTTCGAGAAGAAACTTTTGGTCCGTATAAAAATGTTAGAGTTGAATTGCCAACAGCGGCGGCGGTGCTGTTAATTTGTAAGGGTAAGGCGGAGGTTTCGCTGTAGATGTATGAAGAATTATATAAGATATGGAAAAATGAACTTGAAAAAGTGGCGTTAGAGGAATTACCAAGGGATTTCTATGCTAGAGTGGCTGATTATTTGAAAAAACTTAAAGAAGAAACACGAATGATGGACAAAAAAGCAATGAGGGCAAGACTTCTGCGTATTGAAGAGCGTAACATCAAAAGAATGCTGCGGGAAGTTATTCAAGTAAGACGAAATAAAATTGTCAGGGAAATTATGATGGGAAGGGAAATTCCTTCCAGCTTTTTATCGGATGATGTGCAGAACATGTACCAAAATGTTTTGCAATTTTCAGAAAATTTCCAAGAGTTTATGAAGCAGTTTCTTCAAGGACGTAAATTAACAATGACACATGAATACGCGTCTAAAAAGACTGTGTTGAGGTTCTTGAAGGATGTTCCAGCCATTGTCGGGCAAGATATGAAGATTTATGGACCTTTTAAAGCTGAAGATGTAGCTTCAGTGCCTGTCGGGAATGCTAAGATTTTAATTAAGCAAGGTTTAGCTGAAGAAATCAACATAAGCTGAAATGTTTTAGACTCTGCTCGCTAGTTTTGAATAGAAAAAGTATATGAGTGGGTGTGTTTTCTTAATGCAGAGGCTGGCTGGTTTAAATGAATGTGCCGAAGGAGATTAGAACCTACTGTCCAAGGTGTAAGACGCATCAGATTCACACGGTTTCACTTTATAAGGCTGGTAAGCGTAGAGCCTTAGCCAAGGGAGAACGCCACCACGAGAGGGAAAAGAAAGGCTATGGTGGCCAGAAATACCCATTACAGAGGAAGT
>Ga0207433_10011881_pt1 | contig 13158 bp, 8 predicted proteins | sample YelNatPaOPGAMG01_FD_187559 | JGI IMG/M metagenome (GOLD analysis project Ga0207433, IMG submission 187559) | Hot spring thermophilic microbial communities from Obsidian Pool, Yellowstone National Park, USA - OP-RAMG-01 (SPAdes) (version 3) | ecosystem: Environmental > Aquatic > Thermal springs >... | reverse complement strand
AAAAGAAAAAACAGCATGATTTCGGAGCTAATGTTATACCTGAGCTTGTAGAAAGAGGTTGCAAGGTTTATTCTTATGATTTTGCAGTAAATACAATACCTGATATTAAAAGTTACGAAGAAAAGGGATACTGGAGAGATGTAGGAGCAATAAGAACCTATTTTGAGGCACACATGGACATGCTTGGTGAAAAGCCAAAGTTTGAGGTTTACAATAAAGCCTGGCCTATTTATCCATCAAGATATGATGGACCTCCTACAAAAATTCTTGAAGGAGATATTAAAAACAGCGTTATAGCTGATGGAGTTATAATTTATGGTGGCAGAATTGAGAATTCTTTTATAAGAGGCGGAGTAATTATTCATAAAGGCACAGAAATAAAAGATTCCATAATAATGGATGATGTGATTGTAAAGAAAAACAGCAAACTTAAAAGAGTCATAGTTGATAAAAAAAATATCATATATGAGGGAGAGGAAATAGGTTTTAATCCTGAAAAAGATAGATTTCGTTGTCACATTGACTCATCAGGAATTTCCATAATACCGAGAGCTGCAAGATACAATGACTGGTTAAAAGAGATAAGCTTCTGACAAAGAAAATTTAATCTTTCATGCTTTCGTAAATGCAGTCAAACTTTGAGTGGTTTTCTTTGAAGATTTTCAATATATTTGGGTCAAAATGAGAGGGCATTGTTCTACCATCTCCTTCGGTAATTATTTTAAAAGCTGTGGTATGGTTAAATCCTTTTCTATAAGGCCTATCCATTCTTAATGTATCATATATATCTGCAAGAGATACTATTCTTGCTTCTAAAGGGATTTGCTCTCCTTTAAGTCCCTTTGGATAGCCTGTTCCATCCCATTTTTCATGGTGATACATGGCAATATTTCTTGCCATTGAAAAATAGGGATGCCCACCAATTATTTGCCATCCATAAACAGTATGTTGTTTAACTTTTTCCCATTCTTCGTCTGTTAATTTTGTATTTTTTCTAAGAATATCAGAAGATATATATATTTTGCCTACATCATGAAGGGCAGATTGAATTTTTATTTTTCTTACAAATTTTTCATCCATTCCGAGATTTTTAGCAATAAGAGCTGAATATTCTCCAATCCTTAACATATGTTTTTTAGGGTCTTCATCATTAGCCTCTGAGGCTCTTGCAAGTGTATAAACAGAATAGGTTACTACTTCATCAAGCCTCTGAATTTGTTTTGCGATTGTCTTAAAGAAAAGACATTGAGTAATAAGAATTCTGATCACTTCAGCATCATACTCTGTCACATCTCTGCCGTAATTTAGAGCAAAAAGATAAAAATCAGAATCTATATATCCCGTAAAATTGGAAACAACAATCTTAAATCTCTCCATTTCATCTATAAATCTTTTTATTTCTTCATTCAAAGTGTCTCTTTTGTTATAAGTGATTGTTATTGCTCTTTCTTCTGGTAATTTGAATACTTTTTCAATGTCAAATTTTATTTCATATCTTTTTAGCTGTAAAAAAACATATTCATAATAAAAAGCCTTCCATTTCCCAAATTCTTTAAAGCCAACAATTATATTGGCGGGTTTGTCAATGTTATCACTTAAATCTCTTGCAATATTACCTACAAGCATGTCTAAATTTAAAGAAAAATCAAACCTTAAAGGTTCAAATCTGTCAATAACTTTCTTAGAATGGTCTGAAAGAATCAAGATGTTATTCATAGAACTATAAAGTAAGTCATTGAATTCTTTGATTTTTATAAATTTTTTTATGGTAGCAATTATTTCTTTTTCATTAAATGGTTTAAATATAAATCCATCTGCCTCTGCCTGAAGGACTTTTATTCTTTCATTATTGTCCGTAAGTGTAGTTAGCATAAGGACAGGAATTATTTTATATCTTTCATGTTTTTTTATTAACATACAGACATCAAATCCGTTCATGTCTGAAAGGATTACATCAAGCAAAACTAAATCAGGTGGTTTCTTTTTAAGTATCTCAAAAACTTCTCGTCCTTTATCAATTGAGATTATTTCATATCCCTGAGAAGTAAGAATATTACCGAGTGTTTGAAGATTTAAAGGCTTACAGCTTGCTATTAATATTCTTTTCTTTGTAAATAGCATATGGAAAAATTCTATAACTTTTACATCAAAAAAACAAGATATTAATTTAAACTTAAATTTGCCGATAGAAAAGAGCTGTCTTGAGCCCATCCTGTCATTTTGAGAGGCTAAACGCTCCGAAGCGCTGTCCTGAGCCAAAGCCCTGAGCTTCAGCGAAGGGTCTGCGAAGGGTCAGCGAAGAAACTCTCTAATTGAAAAATCTTTTGGGTGAAAAAAGGATGAGATTCTTCCCCTTCGCTTTGCTCAGGGTCAGAATGACTGAACAAGAAACCCAGAATGACCTCTTACTGTGTCAACCTATTTTTTTCCTCTGTCACCCTTATTTCTCCTTGTCATCCTTATTTCTTTTCTGTCACCCTGAGGCGTAAGCCGAAGGGTCTCCTATGGAGATTCTTCGCTATTGCTTACTCGGAAAAGTATCAGATTCTTCACTCCGCTTGTGCTCCGTTCAGAATGACAGAAAAAATGCTTAGACGCTGTCCTGAGCAAAGTGAAGGAATGACAAAATAAGAAGGGCAGACGCTGTCCTGAGCCGAAGCCCTGAGCTTATGCGAAGGGTCTGCGAAGGAATGACTCCGATGACAAAATAGTCCAAAACATAATTTTCTATCGGCAATTTCAAGGTAAATGCCATAGAAAATAAAGTTGGCTGGCTCATTGCTCAAGGTAGAACTTTTCTAACGCAATTTTTAGTTTGATTAAAAATTTAAATTTTTATTCTCTATTTTGTTAAAATTATTAAAATTATGAAAAATAAAAAACTAAAAATACAAAGCAATTTCCCGACGAAAAGCGGGAAGTATCAATTCGGAATCTCTCCCTGCCCTAATGATATTTTTATTTTTTATGGAATGCTTAATAATAAAATCAGTTCTGATGGATTAGTTTTTGATTTTTTAATAGAAGATGTAGAGACACTTAATGATTTATGCATTAAAAAATTTCTTCCAATTTCAAAAATATCTGCTCATGCCTTTGCCTATCTTGAAAAGGATTATGAAATTCTATCTGCTGGTTCAGCAATTTCTGATTTTGGTCCTGTTGTTGTTGCAAAAAATATTAATAAATTAAAAGAGCTTTCTGAAATAAAAATAGCTTTGCCCGGCAGGCACACAACTGCTTCTGCTTTGATGTGGTTTTACTGGAAAAGAAATTTTTTTGGAAAGATTTATCATTTAAATTTTATGCCTTTTAATCAGATTATTGACAAAGTTTTGAGTGGAGAAGTTGATATTGGGGTTTTAATTCATGAAGGAAGATTTACTTATGAAAATATCGGTCTTGAGCTGGTTGCAGACCTTGGTATATGGTGGAAGGAAGAAACTTCTTTACCTGTTCCTCTTGGTTGTATCATAGCTAAAAAGAGCTTGAATTTAAAAGAAAAACTTGAAGATATTATTAAAGAAAGCTTAAATTACGCATATTCTAATTACAGTGAAGTTTTGAATTTTGCAAAAAAATATGCACAAGAGCTTGATTTGAATGTTATAAAGTCTCATATAGATTTCTATGTTAATAAAATGAGCTTTGATATGGGAGAGAGAGGCTATAATGCAATAAATACGCTGGTAAAAATGATTCACAGGGAGGGAGTATGGTCATTGATGAATTTATAAAAGAGCCAAAAATTGCATATTTCTCAATGGAAATTGGAATAAAGCCTGAGATTCATACATACAGCGGCGGACTTGGTATCTTAGCAGGAGATACTTTGAAGTCTGCAGCAGATTTAAGAATTCCTATTGTTGGTGTAACCCTTATTCACAGAATGGGTTATTTTAGACAGGAACTTGACCCTTTTGGAAGACAGATTGAATATCCTGACCCGTGGAATCCTGAAGATTATATGAAAAAGTTAGATATCACAGTATCTGTAACAATAGAAGGCAAGCCTGTGTATCTGACAGCATGGCTTTATGTAATAGAAAGCACCACAGGTGGAAAGGTTCCAGTTTTATTTCTTGATACAGATATACCTCAAAATAAACCTGATGACAGAACTTTAACTCACTTTTTATACGGTCCAGGGCTTGAATATAGGCTTAAGCAGGAAATAATTCTTGGTATAGGAGGTACAAGAGTTCTTGAGGAACTTGGTTTTGAAATAAAAAAATATCATATGAATGAAGGACATTCAAGCTTTTTAACCCTTGAACTTCTTAATAGATTTAAAAGACCAATTGAAGAAGTATGGTCTGAGGAGCTTGTATGGGATGTTGAAAAGGTAAGGAATCTTTGTGTTTTTACAACACATACTCCTGTTGAAGCAGGTCATGACAGATTTCCCTATGACCTTGTTCAGAGAATACTTGGTGAGCCTGTTCCATTAAAGTTTCTCAAAAAACTTGCAGGTGACGGTTCTCTTAATATGACCTTGCTTGGGTTTAATCTCAGTGAATATATAAACGGGGTTTCAAAGAAGCATGAAGAAGTTTCTGAGAGAATGTTTCCTGGTTATGAAATTCATGCAATAACTAACGGAGTTCATACATATACATGGGTATCTGAACCATTTAAAAAGCTTTATAATAAATATCTTCCAGGATGGGCTAATGAGCCAGAGATATTTGTCAGAGCATGGAGAATTCCTTCTGAAGAAATATGGGATGCCCATATGGAAGCTAAAAGGATTTTAATAGACCATGTGAATAGACTTACTGGAGCCAATCTTAACTATGATACATTTACTATAGGCTTTGCCAGAAGAGCCACTCCTTACAAAAGAGCAGACCTTCTTATTTCTGACCCTGAAAGACTTGCTTTAATAGGAGAAGGAAGAATTCAGATAATTTATGGAGGAAAGGCTCATCCAAAAGATGAAGGTGGCAAACAACTGATTCAGAAGATATTTGAAGTCAAGGAAAGGCTTAAAGATAAAGTAAAAATTGTTTATGTGCCTAATTATGAAATGAGTCTTGCAATGAAGATGGTTGCAGGAGTTGATATATGGCTTAATAATCCTTTAAAGCCTTATGAGGCATCAGGGACTTCAGGCATGAAGGCAACACACAATGGTGTGCCAAACTTCAGTGTTCTTGACGGATGGTGGATTGAAGGTTGGATAGAAAGCTATACAGGTTGGGCAATTGGTTCTACTGAGGAGAGTTCTGACCCTAAAAAGGATGCAGAAGACCTTTACACAAAACTTGAGCATGATATTTTACCGCTTTTTTATCAGAATAGAAGGATATGGATTAATATAATGAAAAACGCAATTGCGATGAATGCTTATTATTTTAATACTCACAGGATGGTTAGACTTTATGTGACCGAAGCTTATATAAGATAGTTTTTTCGTGGTTTAATAAAAAAATTTTAGCATCTATTCCAAGACTGTAACCGCCAATTTCTCCATTTGTTTTTATTACTCTGTGACATGGAAAAACTATTGGTAAAGGGTTAAATTTTAATGCCTGCCCTATGGCTCTCGGAGATGTATTAAGTTGCTCAGCAAGTTTTTTATATGTAACTGTTTTCCCATAAGGGATTTTTAAAATTTTTTCAAGAACTTTTTTCTGGAATTCTGATTTTAAAAAAAGTTTTACAGGATATTTAAATTCATATAACTGCCCTTTAAAATAAAGAGACAGCTCTTGAATGAATGCTTCTACAAATTTTGATTTTTTAATATTTTTTAAACTCTTTTCTTTTGATATTTTGATAACTGCATGGGAGTCTAACTCAAATGAAATTTTTAAAATACCAATTGGGCTATCAGTATATGCAACAACGATTTTTTCTTCAGATAGCATTTTTGTTATGGCTTTTTCAATTAGTCCAGCCACAAGGCTGATAAGTTTATTGTGAAGACCATTTAATCCATCTTTTTATTTAAATTATATCCTATTCTTGACATTTCCTTAATACCTTCAATTATTCTGGGACTTAAATGGTATATTGTTTCATTTATATAGTAAACTCGCGATTTCTTCACAGCAGAGGTGTATTTTATTCTTTCAAGAAATTTTTCAAGATACTCTTTCCCAGCATGTCCTTCACCAATAAATATTATCTCAGGGTCTCTTTTAATTATCTCTTCAACATTTAGCTGAACATATGTAAGAGGAATATCAGATGCTATATTTTTAAGTCCCAAAATATTCATAATCTCATTTATATGAGAGTTTGCGCCAGCAGCTATCAAAGGCTCAAACCATATTATAAACATAGCTTTTTGTTTTTTAAAACTTTTTTTTAGTTCATTTATATCATTTTTAAATTTTTTTGCTATTTTTATTCCCTCATTCTTTTTACCAATGGTTTTTCCAAGTTTTATTATTTCTTCTGGTAAATTACTTATATGTCTTGCATTAAAAACATATACATTTAGATTTAACTTTTTCAGTCTTTCGTAAACTTCCTTTGGAGTGCCATCCTTAGAAATAATTACCATATCAGGTTTTAGAGAAATAATTTTTTCATATGAAGGGTTTATCATGCCTCCAACTTTGGTTTTCTTTTTAACTTCCTCTGGCCAGTTACAAAACTCTGTTACGCCTACAATTTTGTCTCCTGCTCCAAGATAATAAAGAGTCTCAGTCACATTCGGAGCCAATGAAACTATTCGCTGAGGCTCTTCAGCCCATACAGAACTTGTAAAAAAAATAAACAGAAGAATAAGTTGTAAAAAAAACATTTTACAAATTAACGGATAATCCTATAAGAAAGTTTCTCCCTGGAGATGGATAATATGCTTTTTCAACTGGAAAACCTCCCAAAACGCCATATTCTGAATATTTCTTATTGAATAGGTTGTTTATGTCTAAAAATGCTCTTATATTTTTGTTTTTATATGTAATTTTTGTGTTAAAAACTAAATAATCTTTTTGTTTATCAAAACTGTTTGAAAAATCACTAATAAAAGGACGACTGCCAACATAGATGCAATCAAGATAAAGGCTTAGTTCTTTAGTAATATCAGATGTTAATCCAAAAGATGCCTTATGCTTTGGAACATTTGGGATATTTTTGCCTTCATATTGTCCATCTTTTATTTTTGCATTAATATAAGAGTAGTTAGTAAATAATGTAAGCCAGCTAAAAACTTTTGCATTTAAAGAAAACTCAATGCCATCTCTTCTGGTTTTCCCATCAAGATTTTCATTGTTATAGGTGACAGGATTTAAAAAAATTTCATCATAGGTATAAATTCTGAAAAAGTTAATATTAGAGTAGATATTGTCATTAAAGTAATATCTCAAGCCTATTTCGTAGTCATAAGATTTTTGAGGGTTTAATCTTGTATTGACAGTATTTGTATAGAAACTGTAAAGTTCATCTAAAAGAGGATACCTGAAGCTTTTTGTAAAGCTGATATAGGCATAAGATTCTTTATAAAATTTATAATTTGCCCCAAAAGTATATATGTCTTCTCGCATTGATAAAGTATCAGTATTTGAAGGATGAAAGTAAAAATCAGCTATATCATGTCTATATCCTGCAGAAATAGATAAATTTTCTAAGACATTTAATTCATCATGGAGATAGTAACCATAATTTTTCTTTTTTAGCTTAAATTCACTGATAAAGGGGAAACCAAAAGATACACCTTTGTTGATAATTTTATCAGTTGTATTATGATAATCAAATCCTGCTGTTAAAGAGTTTTTTCCAATTGAAAATTTTTGTTTAAAAATAAACTGAGGAAGAATTCCAAATGTTTTCATCTCACTGTCACCTAAAAAATCTCCCCAATCACCTGAAGCAAAAGATATCCATGCCCTTTTTCTGTAAGAAAGGTCAATTTTAAATATGTTGTCTCCCATGAAATAAATCTCTGGAGTTAAATTAAAATAGTAATCTTCTGTTTCTGAAAAATCATTTGGATGGGTTGACTCTTTCCTTGAAATGCCAGCAGAAATATCACTTTCCTTTAATGCACCTGGAAGTCCTGTATTATCCTTGTGATACCCAGTATTAAATTTTATGTTGATATTATTGTTAATAGAGTAATTTAATTTTAAGCCTAAATCTTTAGATTCTATATCACTGTTTCTTCGGTATCCATCAGAATTTAAATAACTACCTGAAAGATAAAATGCCGCCTTGGCATTTAATTCTGCAGTTGCATATGCATACTGCTTAAATGTCTCGTAACTACCAGCCGAAACTGTTGTTCCTGCATTAAGTTTCTCTGCTTTTTTTGTAATAATATTTATCACTCCGCCAGTTGCATTGTCTCCATATAAAACACTTCCTGCAGAACTTCTTATTATTTCTATTTTTTCTACTCTTTCTAAAGGAATTAATAACCAGTCTGAGCCACTAAGGTCTGGTTGATTAATTTTCATTCCATCAATCAGAACAAGCAGGTTGGATTGAGAAGTTTCTCCAAAGCCTCGTATATCTACATTGAAAGTTCTTTTATTTCCTGTAATATCACTTACATGGATACCGAATTTTCTTAAAATATCAGGGATTGTCTGGGCAGTTGAATTTTTAATATCTTCTTCTGAGATTACTGTGATGAATGAGGGAATTTTGGAGATTTCTTCATCATACTTTGTTGCTGTAACTATAATCTCTTCTAAATGACTTTCTTCTGCATAAACTGATTGAAAGGAAAATAAAAAGATTAAAGATAGAAAAATTATAAGCATATAGTTCACCCTCCCGCGAGGTTATGGAAAATCCAAAGGATTCCCAGCTGAAAAGGTCTTCCGGCTTAGGGCTAAAACCTACTTGCCCGCCTTCCCATCATGGTATTACCCATGACAGTGGCATAAATGGACTTTCGTTCCCAACACGGCTGCGGGGCAGCAGAGGATTTTCACCTCACTTTCCTTGCTTTCAGCTTACTTAATATACGAGAAAGAACTTCAAGTCGTCAAGTTAATTTTTATACTTGAAATTGCCGATAGAAAATTATGTTTTGGACTATTTTGTCATCGGTGTCATTCTGCCCTTCTTATTTTGTCATTCTGAGCATTTTTTTCTGTCATTCTGAACGGAGCGTAAGCGGAGTGAAGAATCTCATCCTTTTCCGAGTAAGCAATAGCGAAGAATCACCACAGGAGACCCTTCCCCTTCGCTTTGCTCAGGGTCAGGGTGACAAAAAAGGGTCATTCTGAGCGATAGCGAAGGGGAAGAATCTCATCCTTTTTCACCAAACAGGTTTTTCAATTAGAAAGTTCCTTCGCTTCGCTCAGGACAGCGCTTCGGGGCATTAAGCCCTCAGAATGACGGGATGAGAGAAAAACCTCCTTTTTCTATTGGCAATTTCAAATTATATTCCAAAAGTGCTGATATAGAAAAAGCTGTCTTTCGCTCATAAGAGATTTTTTGGCACCTTCGGCTTCGCCTCAGAAAAAAGCCCTGCATATTGATTTAACTATTCTGTTTCCCCTCCCCTTGTGTAGAGGATCAGGATCAAGGGGAGGGGGTTTTCTGACCGTCGTTAACCTTTTTGCGTAAGGTCTCCACTTTACGCTACCAAAATTTTATGAGTCAATGTGTCGAGGGAGAGTTTCAAAAGCCTCTCCATCTTACACCAAACAAACATGTGAACACCTGTCCAGTCTGATCTCCAAATACATACCCTTTATTATCATCGGTATAGAGATAACTGGCAGAACCTGTAAGGCTTATATTTTTGGTTATCCTGTATTCCGCGCCAAGCGCCGCTTCCCAAATATTGTAACTGAGTTTGGAGTATTTGTTCAGAGCGCTGATGTCAATTTCATTGCCGAGGTCTGTTTCGCCGCTTCCAGGGCTTGTAAAGCCGCCTCTGGAATGCTGGTAAATTAAAGTTCCGTCAAGAGAAATCTTTTCGTTCAACTGGTGAAAAACGGAGAAAGAGACTATGTGATTTTCAATCTTGTCTTTAACCCTTGATGAATAATTGCCCTCGACTTTGCTTAGTGCACCTGAACTTTCGAGCTGAAGGCTTTGCCAGATTGTGCTGTGCATATCGTTTCTGTTATAACCATAAGATAGAGAAAGCCCTGTTTTTGGTGTGGGGGTGTAAGTAACCGAGAGGTTCGTGTAGTAATTTTTATTATCAAAGTCATTGGCAAAGTCGTTTTCAGCGTAAGTGTAACCTATGTTCCAATTGAAAGAGACCTTGCTCATTGGGACATAGGTGAGTTCAAATCTACCGAGATATCTATTTTTCGGCTGATTTGTTACAGAATCGCGACGATAGGAGTTTGTATTTAAATAACTACCAAGCTTCCCAAGAAGCGCTGTCGCGAGGGCTGTATCTTCGTTTACCGTATGCAAATTGCGGAATGGGTCATGGATATAGTCATATTCCGCATTGAGTCGGTAACTAAGATTTTTATAAATACTTCCTCGCAAGAGGGCTTTAACTTTATGGACGGTTGTATTGGATACCTCAAAATTATCTCTATCAGTGTATTTGTAAAGATATGAGAGCTTTAGGAGGTTGCGTTGTGAGATAGGCATCGAAACATTCGCCTCTACTGAATAAACATCTCTTGAAGCAGTGGAATCAACAAGCTGCTTTAAGGCATCATTATAGTTGTTTGTAAGATTGGTTTGTCCAGTGGCGCTACCGACATCCCAGAGTATATGGTTGTTATACGCATAGGCGAGCGCATCTCTCTGGGCATTGATAGAATTGTCGATGTCAATGTTCTCATATCTTGCTGAAACATTCAGTGACATAAACTTTAACGGCATAGGCAGGTCTGAATTGATAAAAGGGGTTGATGAAAAAGCTGCTCCAGCTCCTATGAATTTTGAACGAATATCATTGTAATCACTTTCGGTGTAAGAATAAACTCCGTGAATGTAGAGGTTGGAGACTTTTGACAGTGGTATGCTGAATTCTATATTGGGACCGTATTTTTGATATTCAGGAATGTTGTCGTAAGGTATCTCTTTGCCGCCATAAAAAAGCCTCGCCCCGGATCCATTTGTAAAGTTTGTGTAATTTGGAACTGTGTAGCTGCCCCATGTGCTTATGTCAAATGGAGAGTAAATGCTATCGGGTTTATACCTGGGTTCTGCCGCACTTACATTGAATTTCCTGTAGAAAAAGCTGATGTCCGACACGAAGTTTTTCTCTGTGGCAAATGTTACTCCTGCAGTGACATCATTGGTTCTATCATCAATCGACCTCGTTCTTCCCTGAATGTGGCAAGCCGAACACATGGAGAAGGAGATCGCCTGGGCATGTCCAACTCTATTCTCGCTTGCAAAACGGAAATAAGGAGTGATGAGGAGAGAAGTGTCTTTTACGGCATCAAAGGAAAGCCCCATATTAAGCGAACTCCTTTTAATTCCGTAAGTTTCGCTGGAAGCGAAATCGTCTTTCCAGACTTTTCTCATCGTGCTTCCTGTGGCTGGTCCAGGTGGAGGTTGGTACTTAGGGTCATTAGGGTTTTCAACAATATAGTAGTTGATAAGGGGGTCATGATTCAGAAAGGAATAGAAGGTTTTATAGTCAATATCAATTTTCAGGCGGGGAGAGTAAAAGTCCGCGCCAAATCTGTATTGGTCGGGATTGTAATATTGACCGTAAATCGACAAATTACTCCCCTCTTTGTCCCAAAGATTAACATTCCCACGGAAAAAGCCATTGATTTCATTTTTGTTTTTAACAGGAAGGTACTTTCCTGCTTGCGTGGGGCTGTCTTTAACATTGAAATAACTTATGCCTGTCAGGACCTCAGGCTCTACCGTCCAATCCGCTGAATCGGACTGCCAACAGAAAACCATCATATAAAACATTGAGACTATAAATAAAACAACAATTCCCTTTAATTTCTTAGCCATCTTGTTTTCCCTCCTTATCTTGTGAGACTTCTGCCACCAAATGGTATCCCTTGTGAAGGATAGTTTGAGCCATGAATTCTTGAATGGCATTGAGTGCATCTGACAGAAGCCGTGTATTGAACATCCTTGTGTTCACCTATCTGGAAGTGGCTGTGATGGCACTGCAGGCAGAGAATGGGTTCTGAATTTTTAAGCAGACTGAAAGCCGTTGTTCCGTGCGGCTCATGGCAGCTTGTGCAGTCTTCCTCAACAGGAGCGTGTTCAAAAGCAAATGGTCCTCGTTTGTCAGCATGACATTGATAGCACAGCTCATTCAGCCTTTCCTTTGTTTTGAGCATACCTACCGTGCCCCCATGAGATACATGGCAGTTGCTACAGGTAATTTTCCCCTCTTTTATCGGATGGTGAGAGGGGTAGAATGTTTTTGCCCTGATTTCGCTATGGCAATTGTAACATAGATTAGGTTCCTGCTCTTTGAGGAATCCTTTTGCAACGGAGTCATAGTAAGGCTGGGCAAGCGTACTTGCTATTTTTGTTGATTTCTTGACGTGCACGGAGTGGCAGGAAGTGCAAGCTATCCCTGCAGTAAAATGAGCGCTTGTTTTGTAATACATAACCTTTTTGTTTTTGGCATGACAACTCAGGCATTGTGAAGAATAAGCGAACATGCTCGGAATATCATCCTGCTTAAATGTGATAATGTCTTTAGGGTTTTGAGAACTGGCATGTAAGCTCCCCGGACCATGGCAAGATTCACAATTCCCTTTACCTCCATGATAAGTAGTTTTAAAACCTGAAGCTATTGCCTCGTGACAAGCCTTGCAGGCTTCATCCCCTACATAGCTTGCTGCTGGAATTGTGGGCAAATCGGCAGTAGATTTCTTCGTCTCCTCCTGCAAACATCCCATCGTAATTAAAAGCAAGCATACCACCATTACTCCTAAAAGGCATCTTCCCTTTTTTCCCATTAGGCACCTCCTTTCTGGATTTTCATTTTAGCAGCAGGATAACATAAAAAAAATTTTTGTCAAGATATTTTTTTTAAAATTTTTTAATTACATAACCTATTGAAATAATGAAAAAAAATAAAAAAGACAAGTGGAAAAATTTTTTGACAAAAAAATATTCCTGAGTTTAATATCTTTCATTTTATGCAAAATCTTATTAACCCAAAAAATGCATTTAGATTTTGACAGGTGTATAAAAAAATTTCCTTTCGTATTAGAATCAATAGGTTTAGGAACCATTAACTCTAAACGAAAGGAGAACAGAAATATGCAGTCAAAATATACCACA
>Ga0207433_10011880_pt1 | contig 13158 bp, 14 predicted proteins | sample YelNatPaOPGAMG01_FD_187559 | JGI IMG/M metagenome (GOLD analysis project Ga0207433, IMG submission 187559) | Hot spring thermophilic microbial communities from Obsidian Pool, Yellowstone National Park, USA - OP-RAMG-01 (SPAdes) (version 3) | ecosystem: Environmental > Aquatic > Thermal springs... | reverse complement strand
TGAAGCCACCACTACCGTGCTGTAAGACATAGCTCCGTAATCTTCCAGTGATTTGATGATTTGCGCGATGGTAGATTTTTTCTGGCCGATGGCCACGTAGATGCAGATAACCCCGCTGTTTTTCTGATTGAGGATGGTATCGGTGACAATGGTCGTTTTACCTGTCTGCCGGTCACCGATGATGAGCTCTCTCTGGCCGCGGCCGATGGGAATCATCGCATCAATAGCCTTAATTCCGGTCTGCAGGGGTTCGCGCACGGGCAATCTTTCGACCACGCCCGGGGCCAGCCTTTCCACATACATGTACTTATCAGTTTTGATCGGACCTTTTTCATCCAGAGGGTTACCCAGCGGGTCCACCACTCGACCAATCAGGGCCGGACCGGCTGGCACCCGCAGAATCTCTTTGGTCCTTTTCACTACGTCGCCTTCTTTAACCAGGTTGGTTTCGCCCAGCAACATGACGCCTACGGAATCTTCTTCCAGGTTGAGAGCCACCCCGTAAACATTTCGGGGGAAAGTCAGCAATTCGTTGTACATAACATTTTCCAGGCCATAAACCCGGGCAATGCCGTCTCCCACGGAGATTACGGTCCCGGTTTCTTTGATGTCCACACCGCCAGAAAACTCCTTGATCTGTTGTTCAATTATTCTGGTAATTTCGTCAGCTTTAATTTGCATGGTCTACCCCTGACTGATAATTTCTTTAAGTTTTATCAGATTGCCTTTTATAGACACATCATAAAAAATGTTCCCCTTTTTCAAAACCAGGCCGCCGATGATGCCCGGGTCAAGATGGAAGGCCAGCTGGACGGGTTTTTGCTCCAGTCTTTCAAGAGCCTGATTTAGCTTTTCCTTTTCCTCAGCAGTAAGTTCCACGGCCGAGCTTACCTCAATCACCTCAAATCCATGCTCTTCAGCCCAGGCTGAATTAAGCTCTTTCAGAATATCCTTCAACAAAAACATCCGGTCGTGCTCAACCAGCAGGCTAAGGAAATTGACCATCCTGTGGTCAAATTGCTGCTCCTGGCCCAGGGTTTTTATCAGCGCCAGCCGCCTGGATCTGGGGACAAAAGGAGAAGTCAAGCCAAAATTTACCTCGGCGCTGGAGCCCATCAAATCAACCAGGTTTTTCAGCTGTTCCCGGAAATACAGGAAGTCCTTTTCCTCGCTTAGAGTTCTCACTAATCCGCGAGCATATTTTTTAATCAGCGCCTGATGATTCATAGAGGTCCCTCAAGCTGTCAATGGCTCGGTTTATGACCTTCCGGTGGAGGTCCGGGTTCATCCTTTCTTTGATCCTTTGTTCTGCCAGAGCCACGCTCAATTCAATCGCGTACGCTTTGAGCTCTCGCCGGCTGGCTTGAGCCAGGGAATAAATCTCCTCGGTGGCCAGTTTTCTGAGTCGTTCAGCTTCAAAGGCTGCTTCCTGGAGCAATCTTTCTTTTTCTCTCAAAGCTTCATTTCTGGCGTCGTCTTTTATTTTCTGGGCCTCAGACGCCAGGCTTTGAAGTCGGTCCCGCGTTTGTTCGAGTCTCTGTCTGGCTTCCTGTTTTTCTTTTTCGGAATTTTCCAGCAAGCTGGTCACTTCCTCAACTTTTTGGGTTAAGTAGGCTTGAAGTGGCTTTCTCAAAAGATAAGCCAGACCACCAAAAAGCACGACGAAGTTAATCACCTGGCCGATTAATAAGCCAGCGCTACCGTGTTCTTGCTCTTCTCCGGCCTGGAGCAAACCAGCTGTGAGCAATAAGCACACCAGCAAAAGATATAAAACAGTATTGCTTCTAACTCGGCCGTTCAATGGAGTATTTTCTCCTCAAGTTCTCTGGCTAAAGATTCCACTCTCTGGTCGAGTTCACTCTTTAGCCCGTCTACCTGTTCCTGCAATTCCTGCCTGGCAGAGGCAACCTGCTTTTTTACTTCAGCCTGCATTTCCGAGATAATTCGCTCTTTCTCGGCCAGAGCTTCAGAAACTATCTTTTCTCTAACTGCCTGAGATTCCTGCCTGGCCTCTTTTAAGCTGGCTTCCACCTGTCTGAGATGCTCCTCGTACTCGCTGACGGCTTGCTGGACCTGTTGTTTGTTTTCCTTCAGGATACGTTTTCTTTCAGCTCTTACTTTCAGATAAGGCTTGAAGAAAACTTTGTTTAAAATGAGGACAAGAATCCAGACTAATATGAAAACCACTAAGGCCGTCAGGTCAATCTGCAGCAACTTACGATCCTCATCACATTATAGATAAAAAATTTAGCACTAAAAATGTCTAAAAGCAACCGCCCGGCTGTAACTCAGGTCGATAATCTGAACCCATCAGCCTCGGGCGGGATGGTAGCCAGAAAAGAATTTTTTGGCCTCTCCCACCAGATAAAGAGAGCCAGCGACGAGGATTGGAACCTGGCCTTCAGACAAGGCCAGGGCCAGGCGGAGAGCCTGAGAGACATCTTCCTCCAGAAAATATTTTCCGCTGGATTCTGGTAATTTTCTGGCCATTTCCTCCGGACGGGCAGCCCGGTCAACCGGTGGTCGGGTGAGAATTATTCTGGCCGTTAAGGGGAAAAGGCGGCTGGCTATCTTCTCCACTTCCTTGTCTTTCATCACGGCAAAAACCAAGATGACCGGTTGGTTAACCGTTTTCTTCAGATAATCACTGATGGCCCTGGCTCCATCCTCATTATGACAGCCATCAAGGATGATTAAGGGCCTTCGGCTGATGATTTCCAAACGGCCCGGCCATTCTGTCTGGTTCAGACCTTTAAGAATTTTCTTTTTCTCTATCTTCCAGCCCTGTTTCTTCAAGACTTCAAGGGTCGAAACAGCTATGGCCGCATTCTCACCCTGATGAAACCCGGGCAAGGAAGGAGTGAAACGGTAAGTCTGAGACCCGGTTTGATAAACAAAGGTCATGGGCCAGGAATCTTTTTCCAACCAGAGCTTTCTTCCTCGACCGAACACTTCTACCAGGGGCGCAGATAATTCCTGGCATTTTTTTCTGATCACCCGGGCGGCTTCTTTATTCCGGGCCCCAGAAACGCATGGTTGGCCCGGTTTTATGATTCCTGCCTTCTCCCCGGCTATCTTTTCAATGGTATCGCCTAAATACTGTTGATGGTCATAAGAAATGCTGGTAATGACCGACACGACTGGGTTTACTACGTTGGTAGCATCATACCGACCACCCATGCCCACTTCCAGGACGGCCAGGTCCACCTTCTTTTCGCGGAAATGAAGAAATGCCGAGGCCGTTAATATTTCAAAATAGGTGAGCTGGCCAGCTATCTGCCCCCTTTTTTTTAGTTTCTCTTCATGTTTTTTAATTTCTTTCAGCCAAATGCTCAGTTCCTCGGGGGTCATCATCTGACCATTAACTTTTATTCTTTCCCGGACCTCAACCAGGTGCGGCGAGGTGTACAAACCGGTTTTTAAACCATGCTCCCGCAAAACGCGCTCAAGCATGGCGCAGACCGAACCCTTGCCGTTGGTTCCGGCCACATGAAGTACTGGAAAAGCAACCTGTGGTCTATCAAAAGAATCGAGCAGGGCCGTGATATTTTCTAACCCCAGCCGGATGCCAAACAGCTGCGCCTGGTTCAGGTATTCGAAACTCTTGGAAGATGACATGGCAGTTTATTTGGGTTTGTTGAGGAAAAGCCTGATGGCCTTGATCAGGTAATTTCTCAGGTACTTTCTTTCGACCACATCATCGAGCATTCCGTGAGCCAGAAGGAACTCCGCCCGCTGGAAGCCCTTGGGCAGTTTTTCCTTGATGGTTTGCTCAATAACCCGAGGTCCGGCAAAGCCAATCAGAGCGTTCGGCTCACCCACGTTGATATCGCCGAGCATGGCGAAACTGGCCGTGGTTCCGCCTGTGGTGGGGTCAGCCAGGACAGAAATGAAGGGCAGACGGGCCTCGCCCAGCCGGGCCAGAGCCGCTGAAGTCTTAATCATCTGCATCAAGGACATCATGCCTTCCTGCATCCTGGCCCCGCCCGAGCAGGAAACAATGACCAGGGGCACCTTTTCCTCGATGGCTTTTTCCGCGGCCCGAGCAACTTTTTCACCCACCACTGAACCCATGCTGCCGCCCATGAAACCGAACTCCATGGCCAGAATTATGACTGGAAGGCCGTCCATCGTTCCCCTGGCCGAAATAATAGCATCCGCCAGACCGGTTTTCTTTTGGCTTTCTTTAAGACGAATTTCGTATTTCTGCTGGTCTTCAAAATCTAAAAAATCAACCGGGTAGATGTTGTCATCAAAAGTTTCAAACTGCCCCTCATCAAAAAGCTGCCTTAATCTCTCTTTAGCACTCAGTCGAAAATGATAATTGCAGGAAGGACAAACGTAAAGATTATCAACAATATCCTGCTTGTAGAGAATTTTCTGGCAATTATTGCACCTCGTCCACAATCCTTCGCTCATAACGTCCTCCTCAGGTTTCTTTAATCCAGACTATTGATTATTTGGTCTTGGTGGAAAGGAGATTAACCACGGTATCCAGGTCAGGAAGCGCCTCCTCAATATCTTCTTCTGCACTTAAAAGCCGGTTTACTGTTTCCAGCAGAGTCTCCGGGTTGACCGGTTTTTCAAGATACTCAGAGGCCCCCAAGTTCGTCAGCGCTTCATGTTTATATTGAGGCCCCTTGTATAAGCCAGTAACAATAATTATCGGAACAGTCCCCTTTGACTCCTGAAAGATTTTCTTGGTGAGGTCAAAACCATGCAGCTTGGGCAGAATAGCTTCTAAGATAACCAGGTCCGGCTTCTCCTCCTTGAAAAGGTCATAAGCCTGGGCTCCATCAGAAGCTTCAATAATCTGCCCTTTGAGATTTTTCAGTATTCGGACCAGAGACTCACGGGAGCCGGCGTCAAAATCAACCACTAAGATTTTCTTTTCTGACATCTTCCTGTTGAATTTTAGTTTATCCGGCCAGGGCTTGTCAACCAGAATACACTTTACAGGCAGAGGGCTTTTAGCATATAAATCATTCTGTTACCTTTAAGGCAGGAGACAAGGAGAGCTTAATTGGCCAAAAAGATACCGCTTCATACGAAAATATTCATCGGCCTGGTCCTGGGCGTGGTCATCGGCCTGGTCTTCGGACCAAAGGCCAGGGCTATTGAGTTTATCGGGACTATCTTCATCCGCCTCATCACCATGATTGTTGTTCCGCTGGTTTTTTTCTCCCTGGCTCTGGGAACGGCCAGTCTTGGAGATATCAAGAAGCTCGGCCGGGTGGGGCTTAAATCATTTATCTACTTTACCGCGACCACGGTCCTGGCCATCATCATCGGTTTGCTGGCCGCTAATCTACTGAAGCCGGGAATCGGGCTCAACGACCAGGTTAAACAGGAGCTGCTCAAAAACTACCAGCAGACGGCTCAAAGCCGAACCTCCCTGATTCAGCAAAAACCCTCTCTCGTTTCCGTACTGGTCAACATCATACCGACCAACCCGATTAAAGCTATGTCTGAAGGAGAAATGCTTCAGGTTATTTTTATCGCTATCATATTTGGCTTGGGCCTGACCTTTATTTCCGAGGAAAAGTCTCGCCCGCTGCTCAAGATATTTGAGGCTGCTAACGACACCATTCTGCAAATTATTAACCTGGTGATGAAATTTGCTCCCTACGGAGTTCTGGCTCTCCTGGCTTCAATCATCGGCCAGTTCGGGGCTGGCATCCTGCTTACCCTGTTAAAATACGTGCTGGTTACCATCATCGGCCTCCTCTTTCACGCCCTGGTGGTGGATGGACTGCTCGTTAAGTTCCTGGGTAGAATAAAACCAGGATATTTCTTCAAGAAAACTTCTGATGCCACCCTGATTGCTTTTTCCACTTCGAGTTCCAACGCCACCATTCCGGTCGCTCTCGAATGTCTGGATAATATAGGCGTGAAAAGAGAATATTCAAGTTTTGTCATTCCGCTGGGGGCCACCATCAACATGGACGGCACTGCCCTTTATCAGGGAGTAGCGGCTATTTTTATCGCCCAGATATACGGCCTGCAACTCAACCTGGCGGCTCAGACTACCATTGTCTTGATGGCTTTGCTGGCTTCAATCGGCACAGCTGGCGTTCCAGGAGCAGGCATGATCATGCTGGCCATGGTCCTGAAGCAGGTTGGAATACCTCTTGAAGGAGTCGCTCTGATACTCGGAGTTGACAGGTTAATTGACATGTGCCGGACAGCCGTCAACATGATCGGCAACATGGCGGCTTCGGTTTTTATCCACACTTCTGAAGAAAAGAAATCGCCGGCCGCCTGACTGTTTTGGCCATTTCTTGGCATCCAGTTAAGTTTTCTTTAGAATAAAAGAAGCAGAGGTCAGAAACATCCCATGGCCAGAAAAACCAGACGACAACTGCTGGGCCAACACTTTCTCCATGAAAAGAAAATCCTCGGAAAAATTGTGGCGGCCGTAGACCCGCAAGCTGATGACCTCATTATAGAAATTGGACCCGGACCAGGCACCCTGACCTTTCCCCTGGTTGAAAGGGCTGGAAAGGTAGTGGCCGTAGAAAAAGATTTCTCCCTGATTCCGGCCCTGGAAAGCTCTGGTCTTCAAAACCTGGAAATAATTGCCGGAGACATTTTAGAAATTGACCTGACTAGCCTGATAGATGAGAAAAAAAGCGGTTTCAGCCGGGTTAAGCTGGCCGGTAATCTGCCTTACCATATTTCCAGCCAGGTACTTTTTGTCCTTCTTAACGTCCGGGAGAAAATCGAGCGGGCAGTTTTCCTTTTCCAGAAAGAAGTGGCCGAAAGAATCGCCAGCCCGGCTGGCCAGAAAAAATACGCTCCTCTTTCTGTCCTTCTCCAAAATTACTTTGATAGTCAAATCCTTTTCCTGATAAAGCCCGGTGCCTTTAAGCCGCCGCCAAAAGTTGATTCCGCCTGTATCCGGTTAATTAAAAGGGAGTCACCTCGTTACTTTCGGCCGGAAGAGCAAAATTCTTTCCATCGTTTCCTTCGGCAGGCTTTCGGCCAGAGACGGAAAACCCTGGTTCGCAACCTGAAGAGCACTGGTTTTAACCGGGAACTCATTCAGGCTGTACTCGAGAGAGAACACCTGAAGCCCGGAGCAAGAGCCGAGGAATTGCCGCCCGAAGTCCTGGTCCAAATTTTTCGCCAATTAAAAAACTCGCCGGGATGAAAATCTAAAGATTTATGTGATATAATCAGAAAAAAATGGGCTCAAACAAAAAAGAAAAGAACCAAGCTAAAAACAACAGCCAAAAAGAAAGCAAGAATAAACTCTGGATAGAAATTATAGGCCTGGTTTTTATTTTTCTGGCTCTGTTCAGTTTTATCAGCCTGGTCAGTTACAACCCGGCTGACCCTTCCTGGGCCAATGTTCCAGTAGAAGGTCATAAAACCCAGAATTTCGGCGGTCGGGTTGGAGCCTACCTGGCGGAAACATTGCTCCAGGGTCTGGGCCTGTTAGGTTTGCTGTTTCCTTTTTACACCGGGTTTATCGGGGTTAAGACTCTTTTGCCTGACCAGGCCAGAAAACTGGCCAAACGTCTCCTGATAGGTTTTCTTTACCTTTTTCTCCTGGCTCCTCTCCTGATCCTTTTCCCTGAAAAAATTCCCTGGCAGGGGAAGGAATTTCCTGCCGGTGGCTTGGCTGGAGACCTTTTGCTGAGCTTCACCAGCCGTTACCTCAACCATACGGGTTCCTTTATTGTTTTTCTCTGCTTGCTCGGGGTGCTCTCTCTTTTTACTACTCGCTGGACTCTGTCTAAGACCGTTCATTACCTGGCCAAGATTTTCAGCTCAACTACCAGCACCATAAAAATAAAAGTAATCGGCAACACGCAAGAGAGGAAAAAGGAAAAACAGCGGAAAAAGCTGGAAGAAAAATACGCCAGAGAGAAGGAAGCAGCAAAGGAAAAAGAACAAATAAAAGAGAAAACAATAAAAGCCGAAGAAGAAAAACCCAAGCCCGCATCTGAAAAGAAAGGTCTTCGCTTGGGGAAAAAACCGGCCGTAGGCTTTGAACCGCCCCGGCGCCCGGAAGAAGAAGAAGCCCAAAACCTGCTGCTCCCAGACCTCGGTAAATCAGGGGATTACCGTTTCCCGCCCTTCAGCCTGCTCGACCCTGGGAAACCCAGTGAAAAAATTGACCGCAACGAGCTTTTTGAAAAGAAGCGAAGAATCGAAGAAAAGCTCCGAGAATTCAAGGTTTCGGGCGAAGTAAGGGAATACCATCCCGGCCCGGTCATTACTACTTACGAATTTTTCCCGGATGCTGGCATCAAGGTCAGCCAGGTGGCTAACCTGAGCGAAGAGTTATCCCTGGCCTTAGAGGCTGAATCAGTGCGCATCCAGCGCATCCCGGGAAAATCATCCCTGGGCATTGAAATTCCCAATAACAAAAGAGAAATAATCAAGCTCCGGGACATCATCCAATCAGAAAAATTCCAGAATTCGCCTTCCAAGCTGACCTTTGCTCTGGGTAAGACGGTCCACGGCGATGTCTACATAACGGACCTGGCCATCATGCCCCACCTGCTGATTGCCGGAGCCACAGGCACTGGAAAAAGCGTGGCCCTGAATGCCCTGATTGCCAGCATCCTCTACAAGGCCACCCCGGACGAGGTCAAGCTAATTCTTATTGACCCCAAGCGCCTGGAATTTGCCCTTTACGATAGCATCCCCCACCTGCTGGCTCCAGTAGTAAATGATGCCAAGAAGGCTGGAGTCATCCTGATGGATGCGGTGAAAAAAATGGAAGAAAGGCTTAAGCAACTCGGCCAGATGAAGGTGCGCAACATTGAGCAGTACAACCAGCAGGTTCGTTCGCTCCTGGCCCAGAAAAAGGGTAAGCTGACTGAGGAAGAGAAGGAGAAGTTAAAACCACTGCCCTACATTGTCATCATCATTGATGAGCTGGCCGAATTAATGATGACCAGCGCTCAAGACGTGGAATACTGTATAGGCCGTTTAGCCCAGCTGGCCAGGGCTGTGGGCATCCACTTAGTTATGGCTACCCAGAGACCGTCAATTGACGTTATCACCGGAACGATTAAGAACAACTTTAACAGCCGCATCGCCTTTCGGGTTCCTTCCAAGATTGATTCCCGGGTCATCATAGACACTGTCGGGGCCGATAAACTTCTTGGCCTGGGAGATATGCTGTTCATGCCTCCGAATTATCCCCATTTAATCCGCCTGCACTGTGCTTATGTGTCCATTCCCGAAGTGCAGAGGTTAGTAAAGTTCGTCCGGGAACAGGGAATTCCTGAGTATGATGATAGAATCGTCCAGATTCTCAAGCAGACCGGCGATTATTCCCTTGATGAAGATCTGGGTGAAAAAGACGAGCTTTTCGACAAGGCCGTCGAACTGGTGCTGGCTACTGGCCAGGCCTCGGCTTCTTTTCTTCAGCGCAAGCTGAAACTGGGCTATGCCCGCGCTTCCAGGATAATTGACCAGATGGAGCGCGAAGGGATAATCGGCCCGCCTGAAGGGGCCAAACCGCGAGAAATCCTGGTTGACCCCAAGACTTATTTTAAAGAGAAACAAAAAGCCCAGAGCCGCAAAGAATAAACCAGAGGCGGCCAAAAACCTGATTTTTAACCCCTGGGGAGCCGCCTTTGTTTTGTTTTTAGGCCGGCTATATTTCCCCACAGGCTTTAAGGTTCAAAGCTGAGCAGCCCAGGAAAACGGCCAGGGCCACTAATTACTACTATTTTAGTAGTATTTGCCTGATTACGGCAAAGGGTTAAAGACAAGACCGGGAAAATAAAAGGGACTTTAATTAATAATCGGTTGTTTAAGAGAAGACAAGACTTTTTCTTTTATTTTTTGCCATTTGCCTTCGGGAATTTTGAGCATCATGCTAACCAGCTCTGGATCAAACTGTGCTCCCCCGCATCTTTCAATTTCCCGCAGAGCTTCTTTAAAGTCCCTTCCCCGCCGGTAAGGCCGGTTGGAAGTAATGGCATCCAGTGTATCAGCCAGAGCAAAAAGCCTGGCGCTTAATGGAATTTCTGCCCCTTCCAGGCCAAAGGGGTAGCCAGAACCGTCATACCTCTCATGGTGGAAAAGGACAATTTCCGCGGCACCCTGCAGGAAGCTGAATTCCTCAATCATGGCGAAGCCGATCAATGGATGGTACTTAATTATCTCCATTTCCTCAGTCGTCAGAGGGCCTTCTTTCTGCAGGATTCTTTCCGGAATGCCTATTTTGCCCAGGTCATGGAGCAAAGCTCCACGCTCAATATCGGCTAAAGACTGCTTGTCGCTCAGACCAGCGACCTGGGCCAGAAAAAGCGTGTAGGCGGCCACAAAACGTGAATGCCCCAGGTTTTCTCCGTTGCTGTCAGCCGAGGCCAGAAAGTAAATGAGCTCAGAGTTTAAAAAATTTCTTCCGCGCAACAGTCTCTTGAACTTAGGCTCGCTCCCGTAATTGTCCTCCTGAATTACATCTTCCAGCTTTTCCAGGATGCGGCTGGCCTTCAAAAAAGATTCAATTTTGCTGTAGGCTTCGGGCAGGTACCGCTGGTAAGAATTAAGTAATGGACTGGGAACAGAATTAATGTTCCAGTTCAGACGAAGCCAGTCTAAGTCGAAAATTTTTATTTTCTGGTTGACCGGTTGCTCATCACTTTCCCGTAAATAGGCAGACTGCCCTTCTCGAAATTGTAGCCGCTTTTCTCTATCCTGTTTCATTTTGCTCAAGCGACCGGGTAAGGCTTTTCTTCTCTTGCGCTAAAGGCTAATTGTCTCGGCTTTTTCTCCTTTTTTAACGGGCAGGTCTCTACCAGGACATAACCCTGAGAGGCAAGCAGCCGGTCCAGGTATTCATAGAAAGCTTCTTCCCGGTAAAAAGTCAGGGTCTGTATAATTTTTTCTTTTGGGTTCACTCTCGCCTCCACTTCCTTTTCCCGCAAAATGTTAGTCGGATTTAAAAAGAAAAAATTGAAAGCTTTTCTGAGATGTGTTATTTTTAGGCTGAAAAACTCAGAGTTTAATTATGACTGTAAAAAAGAAAGAAGAAGACGTACAGGAACTGATAATCAGGTACCGGCCGATAATTACCTTCAGAGTCCGGAAAGCTCTCGGCGCCCAGAACCCAGAAGCCGATGACCTGGTCTCGGAAATTATTTCCCAGGTCCTGGAAAAGATTCAGACTGGTGAATTCAGAAGAGAATCCTCCCTGGGCACGTTTATCTATACCATCACTTCCAGAAGAATCGTGGATTATATCCGGGAAAAGACCAAGGCCATAAAATACGCTCCCGAAGCCCAGCCCTATCCTGATCCCCAGGAAACGCTTGAATCCCAGGAAAACAGCCAGAAAATCAGGGAAGCTCTTAGCCGCCTGAAGCCAAAATACCGCCAGGCCATCTATCTCTATTATTATCAAGAGCTTAGTCGGGAAGAGGTGGCCCGTACCCTAGGGGTTTCTCCCCGTAAAGTAAGCGAACTGGTTAACTATGCTTTGAAGCTTATAAGAAAAGAAATAAAATTATGAAAAATATTCCATTTTTAGCGGGTATCCACGACTAAAATTGTGGATAAAAGGGAAGGCATAGAAACATGAGAAAATGCAAGTTTGAAGACATGATTGATGGGTACCTGCTTAACAGGCTAAGTCAGGGGGATAGAGAACTTTTCGAAGAACATTATTTTAATTGCAGTTCTTGTTTCGAAAAGTTGCAGGAAAGGGACCTGATTATCAGGACAATTAAAAATCATCCAGAAGCTCTCACCCAGGAAAGCGAGGTTAGAGTACCTTTCTTCTCCAGGCTCAAAACTGAACTGGCGGCCATGTTCACGCCCCGGCAATTTGTACTGGCCGGTGTCACGGCGGTGCTGCTGCTGGTGGTTATTTTTGCCCTGGTGCCAAGGCAGCAAATTCCAGCTCCCAGCTTTTCTCTTACTGATGAAGAAACCGTGCGTGGCTCTTCCATCACTCTGATTTCTCCAGTCATAGACATGGGACAGGTTCCTGCTTCTTTTGAATGGAAAAAATTGGGTGAGAACATAGAATACCAGGTTTCTATTTACAACCACGAACTGCTCTGGAAGGCAACCACCAAGGAAAACCGCATTACTCTACCGGAGGAAGTCAGAGCCAAGATGGTCCCGGGTGAAAAATATTCCTGGCAGGTCAAGGCTTTCTCTGCTGATGGCACCCTGATCGCTGTTTCCAGTAAGGTTCAGTTTAAAATCGCCGACAGATAAGACAGCGAGTACCCCTTTTCAGGACCCAGCTTAATCTTCAATCAAACCGGAATCAAAATCTTCTATGTAAAGCCGCCCTTTGGATTCTTCCTCAAAAGCCAGACAACACATCAGCCGTCCACAAACTCCAGAAATCTTGGTTGGGTTGATGACTATTTGCTGCTTTCTGGCTTTCTGAATGGTAATGGGCTCAAAATTCTTGATAAAAGAAAAGCAGCAGAGCGGCCGACCGCAAACCCCGAGCCCCCCAACCAGCTTGGCTTCATCCCGCACGCCTATCTGCCTCATCTCAATTCTCATGCGCAGTTCCTTGGCCAGGTCCTTGACCAGCTGACGAAAATCAATACGACCGTCGGCCGTGTAATAAAAGATACCTTTCTTCTCGTTGAAAAAATAACGCACCGCCACCAGCTTCATCGGCAGGTTGCGGGCTTTTATTCTTTCAAGGCAAAATTCAAAAGCCTTATTTTCCCTTTCTTTGAGCCACTGGAATTTTTTAAGGTCATCGTCCGTGGCTTTCCGGATAATTTTTACAGCCCCGCGGGCGGCCCTTGGACACTGAACCAGCTCACTCGAATCATCAATAACCATGGCTAAATCTCCGCCGTACTCAGATTCAACCAGGCAGTAGTCTCCCACCTCGAGCGGCTCCTCGCCTTTAATGGCCCGAATGATCTTACCTGTTGATTCGGACAACACCAGAACTATATCAGCCATGGCTAATTTCCCTCAGAAAAATGAAAAGTTCATTGTTCATTATAGCTAAATTTGGGTTTTTCTTTAAGCCAGACAATAAATCTTCCATAAATTTCACTCCTGCCGCTGCTTTTTTCGGAACTATTCTGGCCGATAAGTTTTGCAGCTCTGCTTTTATATCTGGATTCAAGAGAAACTCACTCTTCCCTTCATGAAGGACCAGGATGTCCCGAAAAAACACCGAAAAAAAAGACAGCAACTCGCGGT
>Ga0207433_10011878_pt1 | contig 13158 bp, 10 predicted proteins | sample YelNatPaOPGAMG01_FD_187559 | JGI IMG/M metagenome (GOLD analysis project Ga0207433, IMG submission 187559) | Hot spring thermophilic microbial communities from Obsidian Pool, Yellowstone National Park, USA - OP-RAMG-01 (SPAdes) (version 3) | ecosystem: Environmental > Aquatic > Thermal springs... | reverse complement strand
AATAACCGTAGGTAACGCGCTGCGCCGAGTTTTACTTTCTTCGGTCGTCGGCGCGGCCATAACCGCGGTCCGGATTGAAGGCGTGCTTCATGAATTCTCCACCGTGCCCGGAGTAGTGGAGGATGTCACGGATGTTATTCTTAACCTCAAGAGCATTCCCCTAAAACTGAAGGGCAATCAACCCAAGACTATGACCCTTAAATTTGCCGGCCCAGGCGAAGCCAAGTCTTCTGACATTGTCCATGACGGCGATATTGAGATCCTGGATGGCGGAATACATATTGCTTCCTTGGATGAGGATGGAAAGCTGAACATCGAGATGGTCGTGCGGAATAATCGAGGTTATATCTCGGCTGACCAGAATTATGATGACACTCTGCCGGTAGATTTTATTCCGCTTGATTCCTCCCATTCACCGATAAAAAAAGTTAATTATCGAGTAGAACCGGCGCGAGTCGGCAAGCGCATTGATTATGAAAGCTTGACCCTGGAAATCTGGACAACGGGGGCCATCCGGCCTCAGGACGCCCTCTCGCAAGCGGCCAAAATTCTCCGTGACCATTTGGCCATTTTCATGAACATTGTCGATGAACCTTTAGAAAGAGAAAGTATTACTGTGAAGAAAGAAATCCCCTATTTTAATCAGCTTGACCTCCTGGTAAAACCGATTGACCACTTAGAGCTATCTGTCCGTTCCAGCAACTGTCTCCGGGCCGCGGGGATCGACCGGATTTATCAATTAGTCCAGAAAACAGAGGAAGAACTGCTGAAGACAAAGAATTTTGGTCGTAAGTCCTTGGCTGAAATCAGGGAGACCTTAGCCAACCTCAATCTGGGGCTTAACCTGGAGCTCCATCCTAAGCTATTGGAACGAATTCAAGCCGAAATTCAAGAAGAGAAGAAGCGAAAGGAGTTAGAGGGATGAGGCATCTTGTTAAGGGACGTAAGCTTCGTCGACCTACAGAGCATCGGTTGGCTTTATTGAGGAATCTGGTCACTTCTTTTTTAGAAAAGGAAAGAATAAAAACCACCTTGGCTAAAGCCAAGGAGACCCGTCCTTTGGCTGAGAAAATGATTACTCTGGCCAAGCGGAACACTCTCCACGCCCGTCGCCGGGCGCTGGCTTTTTTGCGAAAAGAAGAGGTGGTGACTAAGCTATTCGACCAGCTTGGCCCGCGGTTTGCGGAAAGACCAGGGGGCTATGCGCGGTTGGTTAAATTAGGCCCGCGCCGGGGGGATGGAGCGCCGATGGCCATGCTGGAACTTATTGGTTCTGAATTCAAGAAAAAAGAAAAGAAGAAGAAAGAAAAAAAGAAACCCGCTTAGTTTCTGACCAGCTCTCTCCAAAAAATTGGCAAGAAATTATTCCCCGCGGAGGTTGAGTTTCTCGCCTTTCCTAAGGATTTTCTAAAAAGACTTCCGAAAGCTTTTTTATCCAGTGATGCGAATCCGTTGCCCGGGCCGGATTAATTTTGGGTTTTTGAGGTTATTTAATCTAACCAGGCGGTCAACAGTCGTCCGGTAACGACGGGCAATGGAGGAAAGGGTGTCTCCTGGTTTGACGATATGAACCGTTGGTTCCGGGGGTATCCAGGCAGGAAGATTCTGGATAGCTAAGAGAGCGGCTTCTGCCGTGCCCGCAGGGACCTTAAGCTCGTAATCATAATTGGGGGTTCCGTCTTGACGAAGTTCGGAATTGAGGAAAGTCAGCTCGGCTTGGTCAAGGTTCAGCGCTTGGGCTAAAGCCGATAGTTTTACCGGCCGGTTAATCTTTATTGTTTCCCACTTGAGGGGAGGGAAAGGGTCGGGCAAGTTAAATCCGTATTTTTCCGGGTTCTTAATGATCAGGAGAGCGGCAATAAACCGGGGCACAAACCGAGCCGTTTCATGAGGTAAACGGCGGTAGAGGTCCCAAAAGTTATCCAAATAGTTAACCCGCTGGGTCCGAATAACATTCTGGACTTTAATTTCTCCACAATTATAAGCGGCCAGAGCAGTTGTCCAATCGCCGAAAAGGTCATGGAGCTCGGAGAGATAACGGATAGCGGCCCGAGTGGATTTGACTGGGTCCATTCTTTCATCCACCCAGCGGTCTCGCTTCAGCCCGAAGCGGTACCCGGTAGAAGCAATAAATTGCCAGAGGCCAAGAGCCTGAGAACGGGAAAGGGCTTTGACTTTATAAAAGCTTTCGATAAGGGGGAGCCAGACGAGCTCTTCAGGCAGGCCAGCTTGCCGGAGCTCTTCGAGGATTATCTCCCGATAAAAACCCGACCTTTGGTAGGCTTCTTCTAAAGCCCTTCTTTCTTTTGTTTGGAAGGATTCGATCTCCGCTAAAACTTCTTTGTTTTCTTCGAGCGGGATAGTGCGATGGTTGTCCCCGACCACCACCAACCGGGAGGCGTGGATTTGCTGAATCTTTTGAGCGATAAGCAAGCGTAACGCATTCTTCTCCTGGTGAAGTGAAGAATCTGCCGGGAGCTTGGTTTTGAGTAAGAGGCTATAAGCTTTATCCAAGGCTTCCATGGCCTCATCTAATTGGCCAGCCTGCCAGCAACTATCTGCTTGCTGGCAGAGGCTGAGAGCTTCTTCGAATAAGGCTGTAGCTTCCTCGTTTTCGCTGCCTTGAGTCTTCTCTTCCTGAAGAACTTCCTGAGCTTCAGCCTGTTTGACTTGCTCCGTAATATTTGTCGGCCGCGTCTGGTTATTGGTTGCGGCTGTCTCGATATTGGCCTTTGGCGGCTCAGTTACGGCTTCTTGCGGTTGATTGCTCGTCGCGGGGCGGCTGACGGGAGGAAGTTTTTCTGGCTTCGGGGCTCGCGAACAAGAAAATAAGATTAAAAAGATCAAAAAAAGGGAAAATAAATTTAGCCCTTTGGGTAGCTTCATTCTATTACCCTTTGAGGGAATTATTTTTATACCATCCTCAGGAAGCTCCGTCAACCCCAAAAAACTCGTTGCTTAAAACCGGGCTAATTTTTTAACTGCCGCCAAAAGGTCTTTTACCCCCGGTTTTTTCAGCGGGTTCAGCGGCTGGCTTTTTAGCGTGCCAGGCCCAGGCGGTTTTAATAATAGTTTTTATATCGGAATACTCGGGAATCCAGCCGAGCTTTTGCCTCGCCTTATCTCTTGAGGCTAAAAGAACCGGGACATCACCGCGGCGGCGGGGCTGGCGGCGAATTTCGACTTTCCGGCCGCTCACCGCTTCGACCTGTTTGATTATTTCTCTTACCGAATAGCCTTGGCCGGTCCCCAAATTAAAAACTTCTTGGGTGGGGCGTTCGAGCATCAGTTTCAGAGCCAAAACATGGGCTTGGGCCAAGTCCGAAACATGAATATAATCGCGGACTGCTGTGCCGTCGGGGGTGGGGAAATCATCGCCATAAAGTTCCAAGAAAGGCTTTTGGCCTAAAAGATGCAGCATAATATTAGGAATAAGATGAGTTTCAGGCTGATGGAGTTCACCGAGCTCGCCTTCTGGGTCAGCCCCGGCGGCATTGAAATAACGCAAAGAAACATAACTTAAATCATGAGCCCGCCCCAAGTCTTCGAGTATTTTTTCGACGAAAACTTTGGTCTGGCCGTAGGGATTTACCGGCTGCAGAGGGTGGCTTTCATCTATCGGGATAGTCTGAGGTACTCCGTAGACGGCCGCGCTCGAAGAAAAAACAAATTTTTTTACCCCTAAGGCTAACATCGCATCTAAAAGGTTCAAGGTAGTTATCAAATTATGGGTATAATAGAGGCGGGGGTTGTCATAACTTTCGCCCACCTGAATAAGCGCGGCAAAATGAATAACCGCTTCTACTTTATAATCCTGGATTACTTCTTCTATTTTCTTCTTGTCTTGTAGGTCAGCCTGAATGAAATGCCGCCCCAGAATTAATTCCTGATGACCCTGAGATAAATTATCAAAAATGACGGGGTCAAAACCTTGCCTTAGCAGGAGCTTAACAGTATGCGACCCGATATAACCCGCCCCGCCTGTAACCAGCACTCTCATTCCATCTTTCCTTTCATCAGCTCCTTGGCTAACCGCAACCCTTGTTCCCTGGTTTCAAAGGCTGCCTCCAGTTGAAGTTCATAAAGCTTTTTTAATATTTTCCCTAAACGGGGGCCGGGCTCAGCGCCGAGGGGTAGGAGGTCTCGGCCCATAATTAGCGGCCGGATGGTTTCTCGAGTGATGTTTAATTCTGCCAGCTTTTTCCTAAGCCAGACGGCCTGGCGGTCGAACTTCTTGATTAACCTAATTTTTCTTCCGGCTCGGTCTGCCTGGTCTAAATAGATTAACAATTCTATCTCGCCCTTTACATCTGCCATAAGACGGTTAAAAGCTTTCTTGGTGACAAAGCGCCGGTTTTGCCAAAGTTCAGCCAGCCGGTGGTGGAGGCGGACCAGCAAAGGCACTAATTCTCTCAGGTTGCAGTCTTCCCAGGAATAAATTTTATGGCGGGCCAAGAACTCCCGGGCCATTTTTTCACTGGTTACATCGTGGTAGTTATTGGTTATGACCATTCGGCCCTTCTTAAACTCCCAGTCAGCAGTTTTTGGCTTTCCCACATCATGAAGGAGACAGGCTAAAAGGAGGGCTAATCTTTTGCCTGGGGGCAAGGCGACCAAGTCGGCAACTCTTTGTCCCTGGTCAACAGTCAATTTGGTATGATGCCAGACTGTATGATGGCCATACGCATCCTTTTCCGGGTGAAAAACTGGGTCCTGGAGGCAGAAGGTAAGGGCATAAAGTTCAGGGAAAAGTTTTTTTAGAGCTGACAGACGCCACAATTCTTCCAGGCCGCGGGAGGGCCGCCGTGATTGCAGGAGCATTTTGAAAAGCTCTTCATTTATTCTTTCGATACTCAGACCCTTTAGTTCGATTGTCTTGCAGGTCTCGTAAATAGAAGGGTCAACAGAAAAGTTGAGGACGGAGGCAAATCGGGCGACGCGCAAAACACGCAGGGGGTCCTCAGGAAAGGCAGTGGGGTTCGTCAGCCGGATGACTTTGTCCCGGATATCTTGAGCGCCGCCAAAGGGGTCAATCAACAGGCCGTCTTTTAGCCTTAAAGCCAGGCTGTTGCAACGAAAATCTCTCCTTTCCAAGTCTTTTTCCAAAGGAAGAGAGGGGTCGGCGTGAACAAAAAAATCCTTATGGCTGGTGATTTCAGTGAGCCGAGGAATTTCTTTGCGCGGCAAGGCGACATCGTAAGTTTTTTTATCAACAGTAAATTTAATGATGCCAAAACTTTTCCCCACCAGGTCTACTTTTCCGTAGGGCTTGAGCTTCCTGATTATTTTTTCGAGGGGATGCTCGATGACGAGAATATCCACATCCTCAGAAGGAACACCCCGGATAAGGTCGCGGACATAGCCGCCAACAGCATAGACCTTAGGGCCAAAAAGCTGGACGAAAAGCCGGCGATGTTTGAAATCCACCTTAAGTTTTTCTCGCATTAGCCTTTAAGCGCGTTTTCCTATTATAAGTAACCAGGCCAAATTAAAGCAACCGGCTTCTGTTCAGCCTTGGCTGGCCCTCCTTAGGAATAGCTTTGAAGCGCATTGGGCTTTTCCTTGGTAAAGAATTATCCTTGGCTTTTAAACCACCCGCTGAAAGGCGGCCATCTTTTATTTCTTAAGGTTGCAGTCCTCTATTTTATTTAGAATCAGGCAAGGGGTGATTCTTGGGTGAATAATATTCTCGGGCAAATAATTTTGGCAGCCAGCGTTAGGCTCATTTTAAAGGAAACTCGGCATTAAACTAAATTGCTCTTAATTCTAATTACCGCTGTTTTTTAGTCAGATAATCAGAGCCAAGAAATAATATGGAGAAAGAGGGCAATAAGCTTGGATTGCCAGCCGCTGTTTTTTACTTGCTCCTCTTGTGCTTAGCAACGCTATCAGGTATTATCAAGGAGGTTAATCAGAAAGGATGTCAATTGAAAAATTCAATTTATTTTAGCTCGGCTGGGAGGCTGAAATTTTCAGCGGCATTCTTTTCTGGTTATCTTCTCCTTATTTTTATTTTACTTTCGCCTGCGGCCGCGGCTAAGAAAGACATTGAAATACTCCTGGAGGAAAAGCGGCTGGAAGGTTTGAGTTCTTCTGGCTTGACCATTAATTTTGTTTTGCGCGTGGTCAACAACTCTGTTGTCGAATATCAACTGGCCCGCACGACCCACAGAGTGCTCGTCAACCAGGAGGAATTCTTCCGGATTGACACCCCGGTTGAACCGGCCATTCCTATCCCGGCGGCTTCCAGTACCTTGATTACCGTCCCGGTTAAGATTACCTATGATTACCTTTTTCAAACCATTCCGGTGCTTAAGGGCGAAGAAAGGTTCAATTGCCTCTTGACCGGGCTTTTTTCTTTTTTAGACCCGCGTCGCCGTGAACTGAAGGTTCCGCTGGCAGTGGCTGCCGACTTTCCGCTTTTCCATGATTGGAAAATAGACTTTCTGCCTCTTCAGGTAAAAAGCCTCAGCTTGGGCGGAGCAGAGGTGGAATTTGGTGTTCGTTTCATTAACTGCGATGCTTCTAATTGGATATTGCGTCGCCTAAGCTATCGGCTCGAGTTTTCGGGTAAGCCCATTCAAAGTGGGGAGCAAACCTTTCAAGATTCCGTCGGCCCGGGCGAGGGGAAGAAGTTGGTGCTATCCCTGCTGCTTGATTTTTTTGAGTTGGGACCAGAGCTGGCGCCAGCCCTGGAAAGCGAGGCCATCGAGGTTAACTTTTCTGGAGAAATTGAGATGGAGAGCGAGTGGGGCAGGTTTCAATGGCCTTTTGTCAGCCGACAAAAACTGGCCGTGGTCAGGCAATCCAGAGAAATTGGGGCTGGGACAAAATCGATTTCAATTAATTGACTTGGTCTTCATCCCTTTTTGCCAATTCTTTTTGCGTAAGGCCATGTTTAGAAAAGTGATTTCCGTTAAAGAAGTTGGTCCTCATCCCCTTGACCTCGGAGGGTGAGATAAGATTTATATGAAATCTTCGATAAAAGGCTTTGGCCTTTAAGGCGAAGATATTTTAAAGCAAAATGATTCTCTTCCATCTTGTGTGGGTTAGGCCCGGAGACGTTCGGGATGGCCTCGCTCCCACTCCGGTTTTTAACGCCATTCCCTCTTCGGCCTTCTCGGCGCCGGCGGAACTCGCCTCCCGGTTCATAGACATAGCGGGGAAGTCCCTTGCCCCCCCTTTTAGCTGTCCGTTTGTCCGGTTCAGGCTCAGACATCCTCGGCGCCAAGAGCTTCCCTCGAAGCCCGATTCGGGAAGGCTAAACCTTCCATGGTCGCTTCTGCTCTCCCGAACTTAGCCCACAAACCAGCCCATATAAAATGGAAGAGAACCATCAAAATTTATAGTTCGTAGGCTTTTTTAATCAGAGAAGGCGAAATGTCTTTTGTCGTCGGCAGTGAGGAGAGCGGATGATTTCGGTGATTATTCCTACCTATAACCGCGCGCCGTTTATAATTGAAGCCATTCAATCAATTTTTTCTCAGACTGTTTTTCAGCCTGATTCTGAAAGATATTCTTTTGAAATTGTCGTCGTCGACGACGGGTCGACGGATAAAACTAAGGAGGCCATTCAGAATCTCTCTGGACCAATTCGCTATTATTATCAAGAACATCAGGGAGTTAGCCGGGCGCGGAATCGGGGGCTCGAATTAGCCCGGGGGGAGTTTATCGCCTTTTTAGATTCTGATGACCTCTGGTTGCCGGAAAAAATTAAGCTTCAGATGAATGTCATGGAAACTTTTCCCCAGCTCATGGGCTGCACCACGGAAGAACTCTGGATTCGTCGCGGCAAGAGAGTCAATCCGAAAAAAAGGCATAAAAAATATTCTGGCTGGATTTTTCCCCACGCCTTGCCTCTCTGCATCCTCAGCCTTTCGGCCTCCCTTTTTCGACGGCAAGTTTTTGAGGTCATAGGTAATTTTGATGAAACCCTGCCGGCTTGTGAGGACTACGATTTTTGCCTGCGCTATTCGCTGCGCTACCCTCTTCATCTAATTGACCGGCCCTTAATCATCAAACGGGGCGGTCATCCCGACCAGCTTTCGCGTCGGTTGTGGGGCCTGGACCGGTTTCGGTTGCAATCTTTATTAAAGCTCCTCAGCCTTAACCTAAGCCCTGAACAACGCCGGCTTGTTTTCGAGGAAATAATTCGTAAGGCTCAAATTCTTCAAGAGGGTGCCGTCAAGAGAAAACGAACAGAGGAGGCTCGCTATTATCAAAACATTATTGACCGGATTAAACTGGAGGCCGCGCCATTTTAGCCTTAAAAATAGGGGAGAGTCGAGCCATTGAACCTTATCCTGCGCCAGGCTGCAGCAAAAAATACTTCGGCCTCACAGGAAGAAAATCAAAAGCGATAATTAACTCCAACGGCCAGATGATAACCACCCAAATCAAAGGGTTCAAAACCTTCAAAAGCCTCTTTCAGCGTCCCCTTTAAGGTCGAATACCTTAATTCAACTTCAATCGCCATTCTCTGGGCCACTCGGTACATCAAGCCAACAAAGGCATGATAGCCAAGGGAAAAGTTGTTGTCGTCGCGGGCGTTGGTAGGATAAATGGGGTAAATATCGACATCACCCAAATCAGGGTCTTCGTATACCCAGGGGTCGCTAAAATCAACCATATCTCCCTGCAAGCGGACACTCCAGATGTATAGGCCAACTCCTCCGCCTAAATAAGGCGAAAAGCTGGCCCTGTGTCCTAAGGGTACAAGTTTTATGCCCAGCTGGATGGGAGTAATAGACACACCAAAAACATGACTTAGACCAAAGGCCCCTTGATAATACTTGGCCGGAAAAGCAAAGTCTCCCTCTTCAAAAGTATAACCAACATAGTCTTTGTAAAACCCGGCCCTGTTTTTGCTGTAACCGTCCAAACCAACGACGACGCTTAACTGCGAGGTGAGATATTTTTCATAAACAAAACCCAAGGTCGAGTTCTGATAGTTGGAATGGGTAAAGTCCATGTTTTCAAACTCAATATCCCAGAGGTCACTCTTCGCTCGGGGAATAAAGTAGCCGAGACGGATGGAAATAGCATCAGCCCAGACTATGGCCGGCAATAAAAGCCAAATCACTGCCCCGAAAAGCAAAAGTTTCTTCATCTTCACTCTCCTCAAAAACTAATTTAAGCAAAATATATGCCAATTTTCCTCTTGACTACACTTAGATAAAGCCTCATTGCCAAGTCCCGTTGGTTGTTACCTGGGGAGGTCATCTGTCCTTATTTGCTTCTTCTGATGTCTTTTGCTCCATTGATGGCCGCCGAGGCCGGTTCTGACGGCCCGGCGCAAAGCAAAGGAGGAACAGCAGAAAAACCTAAGTTGAAGCGAGGCCATTCTCGAGACGTCATTTCATAATCCCCATAAGACGGGGGAGAGCCCTTTTATTTGACTTTAGCCCCGGTCGGGACATCACGGTCAAAGAAAGGAATAATCGCTTTCCCTCCCACCTCGGCTGCTAAGAGCATGGCTTGCGATTCGATTCCCCGGATGACGGCCGGCTTGAGGTTGACAATGACCACAATTTTTTTGCCGACCAGGTCTTCGGGCGCATAAGTATCTGCCACTCCCGCCACCATTGTCCTTATTTCCTGGCCGATATTGACCTCAAGACGCAAGAGCTTGTCCGTATTCGGGACTTTCTCCGCTCTAAGTACTTCGGCCACGCGCAAGTCCATCCTTTTAAACTCCTCGAAAGAAATCCATTCACCCTTGGGTTCCATTTTTGCCTCCTTGGCGACTTCCAGGCCTAAGAAATCTTTCCAGGTCACCCGAGGAAAAAGAGGTTCGGGTTTTTTGACCAGTTCCCCGGGCGAAAAGAGGTCATACCTTAGCGCTTCATAATTAATGGAGTTGATGGCGCGTTTCTCTCCCAGCAGCTGCCAGGTCTTTTCGGCCGAACCAGGCATTACCGGATAGAGAAGATAAGCCAAGCCCCAGAGGGCGCGAGCGGTTTGCAACAGAATTCTTCCCAGACGGCTTCTTTTGGCTGGGTCAGCGGCCATCTTCCAGGGCTCGTTGTCGGCCAAGTATTTGTTGACGCTGTTGATATATGCCCAGATTTCTTCAAGCGCTCGACTGAAGGCGCAATCATCAAAAAGCTCCCGAACCTTTTCCTTCAACCGCTCAAAATTTACTCTTATGACCAGGTCTTCTTCTGTTTCGGGCCCCACCGCATCTATTTTCCCTTGAAAATAATTCCCGATCATAGTCAGGGTTCGTTGAATTAAATTGCCCAGGTCATTGGCTAAGTCAGAATTGACTCGGTGGAGAAAGCCTTCATGGGAAAAATTGCCGTCCTGACCAATGGGAATCTCTCGCAGCAGGAAATAACGGAGCGGGTCAGGACCAAAAGCCTGAAGGATGACCTGCGGGTCAAGCACGTTACCCCGCGACTTAGACATTTTAGTTTCATCCTTGAGCCACCAGCCGTGGCCAAAAACAGTGCGCGGCAGCGGGAGCCCAGCAGCCATCAGAAAGGCCGGCCAAAAAATAGCGTGAAAACGAAGAATATCCTTGCCGATTAGATGAAGGTCGGCGGGCCAGAAGCGGGAAAAAAGCTCTTCGTTCCAGTCATAACCGATTCCAGTGACATAGTTGTGGAGCGCATCGAACCAGACATAAATCGTGTGTTGCGGGTCATCGGGGACAGGAATGCCCCACCTAACCGTGGTTCGGGTTATGCTTAAATCTTTAAGCCCTTGTTTAACAAAGGAGACGACCTCATTCATCCGGCTGGGAGGTCGGACAAAATTCGGGTTTTGGGCATAGAAAGCCAACAACCGACTTTGGTAGGCAGAAAGACGGAAAAAGTAGCATTCCTCGGAAACCAGGAGGGCTTTTTTGCCGCAGTCAGGGCAACTTTTTTCGCCAGAAGGTTCCAGTGGCACATCTTCGGCTAAAAAATTTTCGTCGGAGACACAATACCAGCCCTGGTAAGTTCCTTTGTAGATATCTCCCTTTTCTTTAAGCTGCTTAAATATTTTTTGCACTCCGGCCTCGTGGAATGGCTCCGTCGTCCGGATAAAATAATCATAGGAAATATTTAGAGCCCGCCACAAATCCTTAAACCTGACTACGACCTGGTCGGCGAGCTGTTTCGGCGTTAAACCTCGTTCGGCCGCGGCCCGCTCTATTTTCTGCCCATGCTCGTCGGTTCCTGTGAGAAAGAAGACTTGTTTGCCACAAAGACGCTGGAAGCGGGCGACGGCGTCAGCAATGATGGTCGTGTAGGCATGACCGATATGGGGGACGTCGTTAACATAATAAATTGGCGTTGTCACATAGAATTTCTGACTATCTCTCTTGACCACTACCTAAATCTCCTTTGATCAGAGTCAAAGCCTCAGCTCTGGTGGCCGGGTTGTTCCGAAAAGATCCCCGCACAGCCGAGGTTACGGTTATCGACCGCGGTTTCTTAACCCCCCGCATTGACATGCACATGTGCTCGGCTTCAATTACTACCATCACTCCTAAGGGTTTGAGTTGTTCGTTAATCAGGTCGGCGATTTGTTTGGTTAACCGTTCTTGTACCTGAAGACGCCGCGACAAAACGTCCACGACGCGGGCGATCTTGCTCAGGCCAACAATTCTTCCTCCCTTGGGAATGTAAGCGATGTGAGCTCGGCCAGCAAACGGCAGGAGGTGATGCTCACACATCGAATAAAGAGGAATGTTCTTGATCAAGACCATTTCATCATGACGCTCTTCCTCGATGACTTCTAAATGTTCCTTAGGGTCTTCAGTTATTCCTCCGAGGATTTCGGCAAACATCCGGGCCACGCGCTGCGGCGTTTGTTTGAGTCCGGGCCGCGATGGGTCTTCGCCTACTCCTTTCAGGATAAGTTTTACTCCCTCTTCGATTTTTTTTAGGTTCATCGCCCGTTCATCCTCACTCCTGGTTTTAACCTGCCAGAATTAGTTTAAGATTCCGCCTGCTTTTTCTTCCAGGACTCGAGAGCTTGGCTCTGCAGGAGCCGCAGAGGCAGGCCCTTTTTCTTGGCAATCCTTTGGCAAGCCTCAAATTCAGGTTGAGCCTGGATTATCTTCCCTTCGAAATAAGCAATCTTTACCGGTATCTCTTCGCCCGCCACTTGCACTTTTTCGATTTTCCGCTCCAACACGCGTCTTTCCACCGGCTGATAACGAACACCAATCGTGCTTGTCTCCCGGAACAGAACCTCGATAATCTTATCTATTTTATCAGCTGGCGCTAAGGCGGTCAATTGAACGGCCAGACGGCCCTTCTTCATCACGACCGGAGTCTGGAAAACATCCAGCGCGCCGGAGTTAAGCACCTGCTCGAAGGCATAGGCCAGAACTTGAGGTGTGGCGTCATCGATATTGGCATGAATTTCATAAACTGGAGTCGAGCTCTTAGCAGCAGTTTCTTCGCCCCAAAAAACTCGCAGGACGTTAGGAAAACCGGGAAAATCACGGCCTCCGGCGCCGTAACCCACGGCGCTGACTTTGACCTCGGGGAAGCTAAGGAAAGAATTAGCTACCTGGGCGATAATTGCGGCTCCCGTGGGTGTGGTCAATTCTGCCTCCACTCCAGCCGAGTAAACGGGAATATTTTTTAATAGCTCACTCACCGCCGGCGGGGGAACAGGAAGCAAGCCATGGGAGGTTTTTACCCAGCCCGAGCCGAGGTTAATGGGCGAGCAGGTGATTCGAGAAACGCTCAGTTTCTCCAGCAACCAGCAAGAGCCAATTATATCTACCAAAGCGTCATTAGCTCCGGCTTCATGGAGATGAATTTTTTCTACCGGCTGACCATGGACTCGGGCTTCGGCCACAAACAGGGCCTGAAAAATCTGGAGGGATTTTTCCTTCACCCAGGTCGAAAAAGGGCTGTTTTTGATTAGGCCTTCTATCTCGGGCCATTTTCTCGGCTTTATTTTTTCTTCCTTGGGCAGGATAACCTCCACCCGTTTGGCTCGGAGTGAGGCCCGCTGGACATCGTTGACCTTGACTTTAACTCCTAAGTTTAAACTTTGGACAGCGCTTCTGAATTCGGCCGGGTCAAGGCCAAGGTCTAAAAGGGCGGCTAAGATCATATCGCCACTTAACCCGGCAGTCGGCTGAAAATGGATGACGCTCATGGCTTTCCTTTTAAATTTGTTTATTCTCCCTTCGAGGCGAAGGCTTCT
>Ga0207433_10011868_pt1 | contig 13168 bp, 13 predicted proteins | sample YelNatPaOPGAMG01_FD_187559 | JGI IMG/M metagenome (GOLD analysis project Ga0207433, IMG submission 187559) | Hot spring thermophilic microbial communities from Obsidian Pool, Yellowstone National Park, USA - OP-RAMG-01 (SPAdes) (version 3) | ecosystem: Environmental > Aquatic > Thermal springs... | reverse complement strand
GCCTCTGGCCGAACGGCACCGGGCTCAGGGTCAGACCCTCAGCCATCACGACCTGGACGAGGCGCTCGAGGCGACGCTCTTCGTCAGGCGACGGAAGGCAGACGACGAGGGCGGCGCGAAAGAGCCGATTGGTCCGCTGAAGGATGGCCCCCAGGAGCGTCTCGGTGTCATCCGAGGACTGGCTCCAAAGCGGGTCTTCCTGCCTGTGAGGCTTGAAGGCCCGAATCCGCTGCCTGAGGAGGTGGATGGAGGCAAGTCGGTTGAGCGGGGCGAGGTCGATGAGGACGTCGATCGGCGGATCGAAGGTGAAGAGCGGCGCCAGGAGCCCTGGAAAGAGATAGGGGGGCCAGGCCGTCGGTTGAAGAAACGCGACGCGCCTCGCGCCGAGCGTCATCGAGGTCACACTCTCCTTGACCTCCGCACCTGACAGCCGAGGGAGGGCCGCTTGGCCCAATACCTCAACCCCGAGACGCCTCAGGTGCTCCCTCAAGTTCACACCCTTCGGATGGAGCATCCAGAGGCGGCGCTCCTGGGGTTCGCGGTAGTCCTCTCTGAGCTCGCCCACGAGCTCCTCCTCCAGAGGGGAACCTACCCCAGGACGTTCGGCCCGGAGCCAAAGGCGTATTCGAGACGGGACCGTCAGTAGGAAATCCAGTTCCCGGGCACGGAAGGACTCCCTTTCGTCATCGGGCATCCACCGAAGAGCCACTGAGCCCAGTCTGAGCGTCATGACTCAGCCCCTGAAGAGCGATCTCGGAGCGGCGGGAGCGTGCCTCGCCGGAAGCCGCCGTCTGGCCCAGGCGGAGGCCCAGCGAACGACCTGCCAGACCGGGAGTCCGTGAACCTCCCAGAAACCGAGCGTGATGAACGATCCCCACACCAGGACCAGGAACACCGTGCGGCCGAAGGAGAAGTGCCACGTGAACGACCAGAGAGTGAGGAAGGCTGAGAGGGCTAGGCCTGCGGCCCTCGGAACGTCGAGGCCCAGATAGACCGGCTCACTGGAGGAGCTTAGATCGGTCGGGATCCGATGGTGGGGGATGGGCATGGAGCCACCTCCGGCTCAGAAGCTGAGAAATCTCCAGGCGAGATAGGAGACGGGTGAGGACGTCTGTCCCGCGGCCACCCAGCGCCTGAGATACGATGGGGCACGAATCAGAAGGATGAGCATCACAAGCCCGACCAAGCCGTTCTCCGGCGCCTGGGGACCTAGAAGTCCCGACAGGCCCCGAGAGAGGATGAGAAGGAGCGCCTGGACCGCCTGGACGAAGGTGACGACCGTGAGCTCCCGGAGATAGCGGTAGCCGAGTGGGCGGCTCATGGGCCAGGCCAGCGCGACGAGACCCAAAGGCGACACACTGATGAGGAACATGAGCTCCACAGCCCGCATCAAGTACACGATCGCAAGGACGATGAGCAGGACGATGTAGGGGAGCCAGAAGATGAGATCGTCGGCAATCTGTGTGGCCACCGGGACAGGCAGGGCCCCGGCGGCGGCCCGCTGGCCCAGGGTGACGATGAGGGCGTTGTTGAGGCGGACGAGAGTGATGCAAAGGCGTAGGGACAAGAACATCCCCAGGACCGAGGAGAGAAGCGGGACGGCCACGGCATGCCAGAGACTGGTCGGCTGGGACATCTGACGCTCGGCCTCCAGGACGACGAGAAGGAGCGCCAGGGATCCGGCCAGGGTCAGAGAGACGTGCCACAGCGTTTTGACGATGGGGTAATCCCACACGGGGGCTGTCGATGTCATGAGGGGCGAGAGGATTCCGAAGGCCTTTGAGGCCCAGGAGGCCCCCATGGAGCCGAGGATGTTCAAAACGGCGCTCCGTTTCCGGTCCACGAGTAGATGAGTCGGATGAAGTCCTTGGCGAAGACCACGACGAGAAGTCCTCCGACCACGGCGGCGATATGATGCCAGGCACGGCTGCGCTGCGTGGGGTTATCCCCGCTTGTCCAAAGTAGGTACCCGCCCCAGAGCAGGAAGAGGACGCTCGCTGTGCCGAGCCACTGCTGCAGGGTCGTGACGGCGTTGAGAAGAAATGTCTGGACCACGATTTCATCCCTCCACCTTCTCCTCTCTCCGGACGGGTTTATCAAGGAACCGGACGGAGTCGGCGATGACCTCGACGACCTTGCGCTTGGTCCCGTCCCGCACGTAATTTCTCGTGGAGATCCGTCCGTCGATTCCGACCAGCCGACCGCGGGACAGATGGGGCGAGACCGCCTCCGCCAGGCGATCGAAGATCACCACATCGACGAAGTCGGCCTGGGAGCGCCCTTCGGCTGTGCGGGCTGGGTGCCACCGGGAGACGGCGAGTCCGAAGGAGGCCACAGCCTTGCCGCTCTGGGAGTATCGGAGCTGGCTGTCGGCCGTCGCACGACCGACGAGAACGACATGATTCATCTCGACTCCTCCTGACAGGAAACCCCATCAAAAGAGGAGGTTCGACAGAGAAAATACATGTCCTCCCAGATATGGATAAGTTTACATGTTCCTGGGGATGAATCTAGTTTCGAGTCTGGAACCTCCTGAGGGACCAGGCCGCGAAGAGGTTCGCGGCTACGAGGAAAAAGGCCAAGTACATGAGTTCCAGCCAGGCGGTTCCGGCGATCGGTCCGGTGAGCCCGGCTCGTGCCGCGACGGTGGCCCAGTTGACCGGGTTGAAATGGGAGAGGTTCTGCATCCAGCCAGGCATGAGACTGCTGGACATGAGGGTGGCCGATAGAAACATCAGGGGCAAAGTTGCGAAATTGAGAACGGCGATCAGGGTGTCCTCCTTGCGGGTCAGGAGCGCAAGACCGTTTGACGCCGCTGAGAACCCGCCTCCGAGGAGGAGCGTGGTGAGGATGATGATGAGGATGCCGCCGATGCCCGCCTCCACGCGGGCTCCCAGAAGCGTGCCCACCCCCAGGATGATGAGCGTCTGCACCCCTACGGTGATCCCCGCGTGGAGAGTTTTCGAGAGAATGATCGACTGTCGCCAGATTGGGATGGCCAGGAGACGGTCCATGACCCCCTCGCGGTAATCCTCGATGAAGGTCATGCCGGCCCAGGCCGATCCAAAGAGGCTGGTCATCACGATCACGCCGGGCGTGAGAAACTGGACATAGGACGAGGAACCGAAGCCGGGAATCATTGTGACCTTCTGAAACAGCTGGCCGTAAAGGGCCAGCCAGATGATGGGCTGGGTGAGCTCGACGGCGATCCAGATGGGCTCGCGCCAGCTCCTTTTGAGGTGCCGTCCGAGGAGATACCAGACCGCCATCAGGCACTGTCCTCCTCGACTGCGTGGATGGTGTGACCTGTATGGAACAGATACACGTCGTCCAAAGTTGGGCGGCTTACCGTCGCCGCCTTCACGGGGACCCCGTCGGCCTCGAGCTGGCTCAAGATGCGAGGGAGGGCCTCGGCTCCGGAGCGGACCTGCGCGTAGACGTGAAGACCGTCCCTTCGGACCGACGTGACACCGGGATGGTCGATGAGAATTTCCGTCCGTTCGCTCTCGAAGAGTTCGATCGCCACGGTGTCGCCCTGGATCTCGCTCTTGAGTTCATCGGGGGTGCCCTCGGCCACAATGCGGCCATGGTCGACGATCGCCACGCGGTCGGCGAGGCGATCGGCCTCCTCGAGGTAGTGTGTTGTGAGCAGCATCGCCACCCCGGACTCCCTTCGGAGGGCCTCCAGATCGTCCCACAACTCCGACCGACTCTCGGGGTCGAGTCCCGTTGTCGGTTCGTCAAGGAAGATGATGCGGGGCTCATGAACTAGGCCTGTCACCACATCGAGCCTCCGACGCATGCCGCCGGAGTATTTCCCGGCCAACCGGTCGGCGGCGTCGGTGAGGCCGATGAGCTTCAGAAGTTCGTCCGTCCTTGATCGGGCCCGTGCTCCTGTGAGCCCGTGGAGTTGGGCCTGAAGCATGAGATTCTCGCGTCCTGTGAGATCCCTGTCGACCCCGCTCGCCTGGGCCACGAGCCCGAACACCCTTCGTGCGGTGGCGGGTTCGGCCACCACGTCCACGCCTCCTACCCGCGCCTCTCCGGAGGTGGGGAGGGTGAGTGTGGAGAGGATGCGAACCGCCGTGGACTTACCGGCGCCATTCGGACCGAGGAGTCCGAAGATTTCTCCATCGCCCATCGAAAAGGAGACGCCGTCAAGAGCTCTCACGCCCCCTGAGAAGGTCTTGACCAAGTCAAAGGCCTCAACAGCTTTCAACCGTCGGGCTCCCCCTCCTGGGTCCCAAAGACCTTGGAACCCTTATACCGCGGAGACCTGCCGGTTGGGAAGGCGAAGTCCCTCCGTCTTCCTGTGCCGGGCACCGGGCAGAGATGCCCGTCGGCGCTGGTCGGAGGCGAATCCCTCCCGGGGATCGCCCCGGTGGAGTTCTGCTGGGGCCGACCTAAATGCTGCATTTGACAGCGCCCCGCACCGTCCATATAATCCACATCACAGTGAGGATCGGGGATGAGTACGTCCGGCCTCCCGGGTAGCGAGCCGGGTTCGGTGCGAGCCGGTGCGGGAGGAGAGCGGAAGATGGCCCCGGGAGCCCTCCAGGGCGGATTTCGTCCCGAAGGAGGCGGGTGGCCCCCGTTAGCAGGCTCCGGGCTCTGCCCGGCGCAAGTCCGTCCCTCGGACGGAGAAGAAGGGTGGTACCGCGGCCTTGGCCGCCCCTTTACGGGGCGGCGTTTTACTTTTTTGGGGAGGCACGGAACATGGAGAAGTTCTACATCACGACCCCGATCTATTACCCGAGCGACCGGCTTCACATCGGCCACGCCTACACCACGGTGGCGGCCGACGCCCTGGCTCGCTTTCACAGGCTCCGGGGCGAGGAGGTTTTCTTCCTCACCGGCACCGACGAGCACGGGCAGAAGATCGCCAAGAAGGCCCAGGAGGAGGGGAAGGAGCCCAAGGCCTATGTGGACGGCATCGTATCCACCATCCAGGATCTCTGGCGGGCCTTCCACATCTCCTACGACGACTTCATCCGGACCACCGAACCCCGTCATACCAGGGTGGTCCAGGACATCTACCGCAAGCTCGAGGCGAAGGGCGACATCTATAAGGGCACCTATGAGGGCTGGTATTGCACGCCATGCGAGACCTTCTGGACGGAGGGCAAGCTTGTGGAAGGCAAGTGCCCGACCTGTGGACGGGACGTGGAGCGACTCAGGGAGGAGAGCTACTTCCTGAGGCTCGAGCCCTACGCTAAGACGCTTAGGGAGCACATCCTTTCCCACCCGGACTTCATTCGCCCCCAGAGCCGGAAGAACGAGATGCTGGCCTTCATTGACCAGGGCCTTGAGGACCTGTCCGTCTCCCGCACCAGCTTCGACTGGGGCATCCGCCTCCCCGACGACCCACGACACGTGGCCTACGTCTGGATCGATGCCCTCACCAACTACATCACAGCTGCGGGGTACGGGACAGACCAGGCCCGTTTCGAGCGTCTCTGGCCGGCCGACGTCCACCTCGTGGGGAAGGAGATCGTGCGCTTTCACACGATCATCTGGCCGATCATCCTCCTGGCTTTAGGCCTGGAGCTTCCGAAGACCGTCTTCGGCCACGGCTGGCTCGTCCTCGGCGGGGCCAAGATCTCGAAGTCGCTCGGGAACACCGTGGACCCCCAAACCCTGATTGGTCGCTACGGTGTCGATGCCGTGAGACACTACCTTCTCCGGGAGGTCCCCTTCGGTGCCGACGGTACCTACACCGAAGAGGCGCTCATCCTCCGCACCAATCAGGATCTTGCCAACGACCTAGGAAACCTGCTCTCCCGAGCGACCGCTATGATTGGGCGCTTCTCAGGCGGGATCATCCCGGAGCCGACTTCCGAAAGCGGCCTTGAGGGAACGGCGAAGGATGCTCTGGAGAGGGCTACGGCCCATCTGGAACGGCTCGAGATCTCGGACGCCGTCGAAGCGGTCTTCACCCTGGTGAGGCGGGCCAACAAGTATATCGAGGAGGAGGCTCCCTGGAGTCTCTCCCGCTCGGGTGACCCGAGGCTGGCAACCGTGATCTACGACCTCGCCGAAAGCCTAAGGGTGGCAGCCGTTCTCCTGCGTCCGTTCCTCATCGAGGCTCCCCAGGGCATCTACGACCAACTGGGGCTCGGGGACATCGCGGGCACCACCTGGGCGGACGCCCGCTGGGGGGGCATTCAGCCGGGAACGGAGGTCAAGCGGGGCCAGCCGCTCTTCCCGAGGATCGACACCGCGCCTTCCGGTTCCCAAGCAGATCCTGCTGAAGAGACGGTCGAGGCCACCACGGAGGAGATCGACATCGGCCTCTTCCGGAGACTCGACCTGCGCGTCGCCCAGGTGCGTGAGGCGAAGCCGGTCAAGGGAACGGATAGACTCCTTGAGCTCACGCTCGCCTTGGGCGACGAGAGCCGCACGGTGGTCTCCGGAATCGCCGAGCACTATGACCCCTCGTCCCTCGTCGGCAAGGACGTCATCGTCGTCGCCAATCTCGCCAAGGCGAAGATTCGCGGCGTGACATCCCACGGCATGATTCTCGCCGCCAAGGACCCCTCAGGGCTTGCGCTGCTGACCGTCGATCGTCCCCTCGCCTCAGGCTCGCCGGTCAGCTGAGTGGTGTGGACTGACACCCATTCGCACATCACCGATGACGCCTTCGCCGGTGACGAGGAGGCCGTGCTGGATCGCGCGCTCCAAGCCGACGTCACGAGATTGGTCGTGGTCGGGTGCCGGCGGGAGGATTTCACCACGGTCCTGAAGCTTGCCAGGACACGGCGGGGCATTGTGTGCGCCCTTGGGCTCCACCCGGATCGCGCTGGGGACCCGTTCGACGAAGACCTGGCCCACCTGGCCGAGCATCTTACCGACCCCCTCGTCCGAGCACTTGGCGAGGTGGGCTTGGACTACCACTGGACGCCGGAGACGAAGCGGGCTCAGAGACGGCTCCTCGAAATCCAGGCGGAGATGGCCGAGATGCGAGGCCTCCCCCTTGTGATTCACGAGAGGGAGGCCTGGAAGGACCTCACAGCCCTCCTCTCCGGACTCAAGACCAAGATCCTTCTCCATTCATTTGCCCACTCAACGGCGGAGCTCGAGACGGCCATGAGAGCCGGGTGGTACGTGGCCTTCGGGGGCATTGCCACCTTCCGCTCGGCCGCAGACACCCGCGAGGCGGCGAGAGTCTCCCCGGAGGAGAAGATTCTTCTCGAGACAGACGCCCCTTACCTTTCGCCTCACCCCTTCCGGGGTGAGCGTAACGAACCCGCCCGGGTGGCGGTCATCGGCACCTATCTGGCGGGTATTCGCGAAACGACTCCGGAGGAGTTCGCCTGGAGGACGACCCGGAACGCCGAGAATTTTTTCGGTCCCTGGCAGACGCAGCAGAAACCCGAATCCCGTGCTCGGAAAGGCTGAGAGCTCGGTCGCTTTCCCGTAGCATCTGGGAGGTGGTGGAAAAAAGACCGGACGAGGTGTTTACGGAGCCGTAGCGGCAACTTATACTGGCCACTGAGTTGCCTTTCAAAGGAGACCCTGATCGGTGGGACGCATCGGTTTCAAGGATCAGTGGAAAGCGATTTCTCTTGTGGTGGCCGCGGTAGCTCTGACGACCGGCGTCCTCCTCTATTCTGGCACTCCCAAGCGGACCTCTGCCGCCTCGCCCCTCCGGAGGTCGGCCCACACCATCCGGGCTTCGGCTTCCTCCAAAAGCGCCGTTCGCCCTTACGGGGTGCGTCGGTGGACAGTGAGAATCCCCTACGCCATCCGCACTGAGAGGGACATCCACCTTGCCATCGGTGTCCGGAAGATTGTGAGGGGCGGCAGGGACGGACTCTACGCGGTCCGTGAGGTCTACGCCGTCCGAGGCATGAAGGTTTTCACCGCGAGAACCCGCTCCCTGGTGAGGAGGGCCACGCCTGAACTGGTGGCGCTCGGTCCGACCGAGGTCTCCCGCGGCTCCGATGGAGTGGCGACGAAGACACTTGACGTGAAGATCACCGCCTATTCGGCGCCCGCCGGGGACCATACCGCCACCGGATCTGTGGTAGGCCTCGGGACCATCGCCGTCGATCCGAACGTGATCCCTTACGGGACGAGGCTGTACGTACCCGGCTATGGTTACGGCGTCGCCGACGACACCGGATCGGCGATCATCGGTGACCATATCGACATCTTCTTCCCGACGTACCGCCAGGCCGTCGATTGGGGCGCCCACTACGAGCAGATCACGATCTACGGTTCGTGACATCCTGCGGCCCAAGTTTCGCTTCAGCTGAGAAAGTCTTAGAATAGCGGCGATGCCGCACAGATACGGGCTTGGGCGCATACTCGAGGACCAAGGGTTCCGGCCGGCCAAAGGGCTCGGCCAGAATTTTCTCGTGGATCGTTCGGTCGTCCGGAGGATCGTGGATGCCGTCCACGCCCTTCCGGGCGACAGCGTACTCGAGATCGGCCCCGGTCTCGGCGCTCTGACCGTACCCCTCGCACAAGCGGGGGCGAACGTCTCGGCCGTGGAAGTGGACGAGAGGCTCCGCCGGCCGCTTGAGGCGCGACTCCCGGAAGGTGTCCGCCTGGTCATCGGTGATGCTCTCGCTCTCGACTGGCGAGAGGTGTCACCCGGGGCCCTCGAGGACACCCTGGTTGTGTCCAATCTGCCCTACGGCATCACCTCACCCCTCATCATCAAGCTCCTCTCTGCCCCCTTCGGGCGCGCCATCCTCATGGTCCAGAGCGAGGTGGCCGAGAGGATGACGGCCGGAGCCGGGAGGCGGGAGAGAGGGTCCCTCACCCTCCTCGTCGAGTCCCGCTCCAAGGTGCGGCGCCTCTTCGACGTCAGGCCCGAGGCCTTTTTCCCGAGACCCAAGGTGGCTTCGAGCGTCCTCGAGCTCGCTCCTTCCCATCCACCCGTCCACACCCGATCGGAAGAGGTCTGGAAGGGGCTCTTCAGCTACCGGCGGAAGACGCTGCGGCGTGGCCTCCGAGAGGCTTTCGGCCTGAGTTCCGAGGGCTCCGCCGAGGTTCTCCGCCAGGCAGGCGTCCGGGAGGCAGCCCGCCCCGAAGACCTGAGCCTCGACGATTTCAGCCGTCTCGCCTCCAGCCTCTTCCCGTTCCATTAGGAGAGAGGGCCAGACATGCTCTTCACCAGTCCGACCCACGGCAAGATGGATTTGGACGCGGTCTTCGACGACATCCTGGACTTCGTGAACCAGGGAGGGGATTGCAAACTCATCGTCGGCTCAGACTCCCAGGTCGGCCGCGACGAGGTGCTCTTCGTCACGGCCATCGTCATCCATCGGACGGGGAAGGGCGCCCGCTTTTTCTACCAGAAGCACCACCATCGGCCGATGAAGTCCCTCAGGCAGAGGATCTTCTACGAGACATCGCTCTCTCTGGAGGTTGCCGGAAGGCTTGCCGCCCTTCTGGCCCAGACCGGCTCACCGATCGAGAACGTGGAGATCCACCTGGACGTCGGCCCAAACGGTCGCACTTCCGAACTGATCCGGGAGATCGTGGGTATGGTCACAGGATCGGGATTCCGCGCCAGAATCAAGCCAAATTCCTACGGAGCCTCAAAGGTGGCCGACAAGTTCACAAAGTAGCTTGCGTAAACGCCTTGACAGCCGGATCGGCACTTCGGTAAAATCCAAGTTTCTTGACAGAGCAGTCGTCGGGGACTATACTGAGCCCAGATTTTTGCTCTGGCAGGAAGGGCGTGGTCTTACGGCTGCGAAAAGGGTCTTGTCGGACATCAAGAGGGACCTCGACAGCCTCATCGGTGAGCGAATCCGGCTCAGGGCGAACCGGGGACGGCGCCGGGTGGACGAACGTGAGGGCATTCTCGAGAAGACGTACCCGAGCATTTTCGTCGTGAGGATCGAAGAGGACGTAGCCGGAGCAAGGCGGATCTCATTCAGTTACGCTGATGTCCTGACCGAGATGGTCGAGTTGGAGGTGGCCTCCGGAGAGGGTTACCGACGGGTGCTCGTGAACGAATAGATCGAAGACGGTGACAGATGGTGAGGGCCCACTGGGGCCCTTGTTTCGCGTGCAGTCCTAAAGTCGAGGCCAGGAGAGCATCCCCAAGCGCATAGCGGCACCCTGTCCCTCGAACACTACTGAAGTGGCGAAGGAAGAAGGGCGCGGCCGCCTCGTGATCATCGGCGGGCACGAAGACAAACGGGGACCGAGGACCTGTCTCGAGGAATTCGTCCGCCTGGCGGGCGGGCGCGAAGCCAGAGTGGCCATCGTTACGACGGCGGCATCCGACGAGGAGGCCGCCTTCGACACCTACCGGAGTCTCTTCTTGGACATGGGGGCGGGCGAGGTGCTTCCACTCCGGATCCAGTCACGACGAGAAGCCCTTCAGCCGAGTTCGGTAGATGTCGTGAAGAAGGCCAATGCCTTCTTCTTCACCGGCGGGGACCAGCTCCGCATCACGAGCGCCCTTGGCGGGACGCCCGTCCACGCCGCCCTCGCCGAGGCCCACCGGGCGGGGGCGGTGGTGGGGGGGACCTCCGCCGGAGCATCGATGATGACGGCGGTCATGATCGTCGAGGGGGAGGGGGATGCGAGCCCCTCTCGCTCGGACGTCAGGATGTCGCCCGGAATGGGATTCCTCCGGGATGCCGTGGTGGACCAGCACTTCGCTCAGCGGGGCCGGATAGGCCGACTCTTCTCGGTGGTGGCGCAGAACCCGAAGATCCTGGGCATCGGAATTGACGAGGACACTGCCGTCGTCGTCGAGGGTGCGGGGGGAACCATCCGTGTCGTGGGCTCGAACACGGTCACCATCGTGGACGGGCGCTCCGTCACCCATACCACCGTCTCCGAGGGCGGAGGCGGCAACCCGTTTTCAATCTCCGATCTCATCGTCCACGTGCTGGCCCGAGGGTATCGGCTGGACCTCGCCACCCGGAGACCACATCCTCCCTCAGGCCACCGCGTGAATCGGCAGAAGGACACGGCGAAAGAATAGCGGCGAGCCGTTCATCCAGAACGGGAGGGCCAGTCTTTGGTCATCACCCAGTGGCGGTACTTCGAGGGCCCGAACGTACACGCCCACCGCCCGGTCATCGAGGCCGTCCTCGACATCGGGGAATTCACCGAGAGGCTCACGAAGGACATCCCTTCGTTCAACGATGCGATCATACGGGATTTTGGGGGACTCGCCGATCACCATTGCGGGCTGGGGCGTCCGGGCGGCTTTTTGGAGCGGCTGCGGGAAGGGACCCTGCTCGGGCACGTGATCGAGCACATCGCCCTCGAGATCCAGACCCTTGCCGGTGAGATGGTCACCTGGGGGAAGACTCGTGAGGTCTTCTTCCCCTCCGTCTTCCGTGTGGTCTTCGAGGCGCCCTCCGCGGCGATCGGGCACGGTGCTCTCGAGGCCTCTTTCGCCTGGGTCAGGGACAGGGCTCTCGGCCGGCCCTTCGACCGAGACCTCCGCCTCGAGTCCATTCTGGATAGCCTTCATGCCCTCTCCCTCGGGCCGAGCACTCGGGCGATCTCTGACGCGGCAAAGTCACGCCAGATCCCGATCCGACGAATCGGGGACGGGGCCATGCTCCAACTCGGGTGGGGGCGGCACGCCCAGAGGATCATCGCCGCCCTCGCCGACCGCACATCGGTGGTCGCCACCGACATCGCCGGCGACAAATCTCTCACGAAACGCCTCCTCGCCGAATCCGGGCTCCCCGTGGCCCAGGGTGAGGTCGTGGAGACGGTCGAGGAGGGTCTCAGAGCTGCCCGGGAGATCGGATGGCCAGTGGTGACAAAGCCCCTCGATGGCAACCAGGGCCACGGCGTCACGCTCGCTATCCGGAGCCGCCGCGAGTTTCGTAGCGCCTTCGCGATCGCCCGCCGGGTGGCGCCCAGAGTCATGGTGGAAAGGCACATCGAGGGGCACCAGTACCGTCTTCTCGTGGTGGGGGAGAAGGTCGTGGCGGCCGCCGAGCGCCGGCCTGCCGCCGTCAAGGGGGACGGTGCCCACACCATCCAGGAGCTCATCGACATCGCCAACCGGGACCCCCGTCGAGGGAAGAAGCACGAAAAGCCCCTCACAAGGATCTCTGTGGACCCGGTCGTCCTCCTGAGTCTCGCCCGGCGGGGCCGTACCCTGTCCTTCGTGCCGAGCGCCGGGGAGCTGGTGGTCCTGAGGGAGTCCGCCAACCTCTCCACAGGAGGCGAGGCCTGGGACGTCACCGACGAGCTCAGCCCGGAGATGCGACTTAGCGCCATACGGGCGGCGCGCATCGTCGGACTCGACATCGCTGGCGTGGACATCATCGCTCCCGGTCCAAAGGGACCGCTTTGTGAGGGGGCGATCCTCGAAGTGAACGCCTCACCCGGCCTCCGGATGCATGAATATCCGTCGGGAGGCCGCCCGAGACGTGTCGGCGAGGCCATCGTCCGCCACCTCGTCCCCCGCGGCCGAGGCCGGATCCCGCTCGTGGCCGTGACCGGAACCAACGGGAAATCCACCACCGTCCGACTCATATCCCGTATGCTCTCAGATACCGGACTCACCCCTGGCACCACCACGACCGACGGGGTCCGCATTGGAGACGAGACCTTGGGTCACTGGGACGCCTCGGGACCCCGGAGCGCCCGGATCGTGCTCTCGGACCGGCGGGTCGAGGCCGCTGTGCTGGAGGTGGCGAGAGGCGGAATCCTGCGCGAAGGACTCGCCTTCGACTTGGCCGATGTGGGTGTCGTCACCAACATCACGTCGGACCATCTCGGCCTCGGGGGCATCTCCACGATGGAGGAACTCGCCCGTGTGAAGGCCTTGGTCGTGGAGTGCGTGCACCCGGAGGGCGCCGCGGTCTTGAACGCCGACGACCCCTGGAGCCTCTCCATCCAGGACCGTGCCCGCGCCCCGGTGATCCTGACGAGCCGGGACGCGTCGAATCCGGCCATCCGTCAGCATCTCGCCGCGGGGGGCCGCGCCGTGTTCTGCCACCACGGAAGGGTCATCCGTGCCAAGGGGGCGCGAATCGAGCCCGTGGTGTCCGTCGCGGACCTCGGCTTCACCTTCGGCGGGCGCTCCTCCTCGATGGTCGAAAACGCCCTCCTCGCTTTCGCCGCCGGCTGGGGGCTCGGTCTCGACGCCGCGAAGACGGCCGCCTCCCTTCGTGCATTCTCCTCCTCCCCCGACGAGAATCCGGGCCGTTACAACATCTACCAG
>Ga0207433_10011866_pt1 | contig 13169 bp, 13 predicted proteins | sample YelNatPaOPGAMG01_FD_187559 | JGI IMG/M metagenome (GOLD analysis project Ga0207433, IMG submission 187559) | Hot spring thermophilic microbial communities from Obsidian Pool, Yellowstone National Park, USA - OP-RAMG-01 (SPAdes) (version 3) | ecosystem: Environmental > Aquatic > Thermal springs... | reverse complement strand
CTCCGGGCAGATACTGCCCGTACTGAGATCTTTGCCGCACTCATCGCAAAAGAAAGGCAATGCCTTACGATTTCCCAACTACTCGCCCTGTTTCTATTACTTAGCCGACCGGCTCTCAATGACGTTTATGAACGCATTCACATCTTTGGTTGCACGCTCTGCCGGATAAAACGCCGATACGGTTACGAAGTATTTGCCCATCGCGTAATAAGCCATCACATTCGGTTTCACGGTAACAAAACCGGTCGCTCTCTTACTTGTGGTAACCTTACTGACCTGCCGTTCTTTGGCCCAATACTTCACAAAATCCTTCGCGGCCTTTTCCGACTTCATCGTATGCACCGTGACTTCCACGAAGTCTTTCCTGCGTTGATACATCTGCCGGGCCGCATCCACAACGCCGTTTCGAGTATACAACTCATATCCACCGTCGTAGATACTGGTTATCCCTTCGCCCTTGCCATAATTGAGCGAATCGGACATTATCGTAAACCCGGGCACATCGCCTTTCTCAGGCAGCAGCTTCTCCACCGCCGGCGCCGCGGCATGCGCCGCCGAACTCACCAGCATGAATACGAGCACCGATACTACGAATAACCATGTGAATCTATACTCTTTCAACATCAACCCTCGATAATAAACTATACTTTTAACAGCTCGATTTTACCAGGATCACAAGTCCCGACTCCACGCTCCTGGGCGGCTTCCATCCATTTTAGCTGCTCCGGTGTGAACGGTTTCATTCCCATCTCTTGCCTCTTAGCCTCGATGATTTTCAGTCCCTGATAATCCGCCGCGAGCGGATCCGTGCTTACCATCAGGCTGTAATGGTTAAACTGATCCCGTACCTGCAGCCCCGGTCCGCCGTCATACTGCGGACGAAGCGCGTCGACCACTACCAGCCGTGTCTTATTTTTAACCAGAGGAAGAGCATTGAAATCAGCCATTGCAGGATTACAATTATGAGTGTGATGAGAGCCGGGATTATCGAATGAGCCGTAATGGTTCTTAAGGCAGCATGAGATACCGGTCATACCATGGGTTTTCAAGATCGGCATATTGACGATAGCCGTTACCTTTTCAGAGAGCACCTTCGTCACATGGCCTTTGAATGCGCCGCTTTCGATTGTCTCGCCCCAGTGTCCGTCATCGGCGATGTACTTCACGCCCTGGCCGTCTTTATTGGGAATGAATCCCGCTTTGATTAAATCAGAGGAACTGCGATCCCAGACGATAATATTTTCTTCGCGCACTCCGGCCATCTTCAAGCCCGCGATCACCGCGTCCACCATTTCCGGTCTGGTCGATACGCCTTTTCCGAACAGGCAGTTTACCTTGATACCAACGATATCATCCGGCTTGAACAGCTTTTTCCAGCCAGCCGCGCCGCTTTTGGAATCGGTAAGCCTGGCGACGCTTTTACCCAGCATCTTCTCGAGAACGCTCTGGACGATCTCGCTATTGCCCTTTATCACGGCGCTGTCGGTGGCGATCACTACGCGCGATTTACCGTTTGCGCCTTTAATTGCGCTTTCCGCGGCCTCAACGACACCCGGAAACGCCGAAAGGGCGGCTCCGGTGATAGCCATCTGTTTCAGGAATTCTCTTCGGGTAGTTTTATGTCCCATTGCGAAATATTTCTCCTTTCAGAACTTGCCGTTGGGCGGATGAACTTATTCCCATATATAGCTTAACACATCCTGGTAACTTGCGAGTTCACTGCTTAGCCCGACCTCATCAAAATTACGCTCCGCGCGAATACGCATCCTTAGCGATTGCACTCCCGGCTGCTCCGTCTCCTTACCTTCGATCGATCGCAACCGGCCACCATGTTTAGCTATCATACGCAGTACTTCGTCCAGGTGGCGTGCGTCCTGGCCCAGCGCGATGATCAACAATCTGTAGTCGTGCGATACGATCAGATACCTGTCTATTCTCCCCATCAGATACAGGGTTCCGAAGACGAGAAAACTTGCGATTGCCGCAAGATACATCATTGTGCCGCCGATTCCTACAGCGATCCCAATCGCCGCAACTGCCCAGATGCTCGCGGCTGTTGTGAGCCCGCGTACAACACTTCCCTGGTGGATGATCGTTCCAGCGCCGAGGAAACCGATGCCGGTCACGATCTGCGCGGCTATACGCCCGGGATCATTTATCGGACCAACTGCGCGCTGCGGCCCGGCTATGACATAGGAGGCGATAGTAAAAAGGGTCGATCCCATACACACGAGCACATGCGTCCGCAGACCTGCCGGCCGCCCATGTGTCTCGCGCTCCATTCCGATCAAGCTGCCCAGCAAAATTGCTACGATCAGCTTTACGACCATACCCCAAAACGGCATTACCATGTTGAACTACTCCTGCCTGTGCTGCACCAGCCTCTCCCCCAATGTAGAGGTAGTTCTATCACAAAATGCGCTCCTTAACAAGCTCAAGATTATAAATAACACAAAAGCAAAGCTGTATTGACCTTTGGATATTGACTATACAGCCAGCCATAACCGGTGCATCGGGAATTTATTCCGACACCTGCCCTAACACATAAACACCTTAACAAGTTATGAAGAGCCTATCCTGAAAAAGCCTCTGCCTTCTCTCTCAGCTCCGAATACAGCCTTTTTCTAAGCTCCAGCACTCTCGCGGTCGCCTCGTCGAGCGATACCTGTTCCTTCTCCGAACTGGTTCTCTGCCTGACTTCGACTTTGCCTTCGCCCGCAAACCGGCCTGCTACCACCTGGATCGGCACTCCGATAAGATCAGCGTCCTTGAACTTCACCCCGGGCCTTTCATCGCGCTCATCGAGAAGCACATCCACGCCCGCCTGCTGCAATTCTTCATAGAGCCGCGCGGCGGCTACGCACTGGTCTTCATCGTCCGGGTTAAGAAGCAGCACTTCCACCTCGAACGGCGCTACGCTGATCGGCCAGATCATCCCATCCTTATCGTTATTTGCTTCAGGGATCGCCGCGAGCATCCTGCTGACACCCATTCCGTAACAGCCCATCACAAACGGATTTTCCTTGCCGTCATCGTCGAGGAACATCGCGTTCATCTTCTCTGAATAGACCGTACCTAGCTTGAATATATGCCCCAGTTCGATTCCACGCTCCTCACGAAGAGAACCTTTGCAGCGCGGGCAGGGATCGCCTTTGGAAGCCACGTGCAAATCAGTAAACTTCGCCGGCTCGAAATCGCGTCCGATATTTACATTGACGAAGTGCGCATCAGTCTTGTTACCGCCAACCACGAAATTCACCATATCCGCGATCTCTCGATCCGCGATGATTATCGCACCGTTAAGCCCGACCGGCCCCGCGAACCCGACCTCCGCGCCGGTGAGCTTCTCTATGGTTTCCGCGTCAGCCATCTCGACGCTTTTTACACCGAGCGCCTGTCGAAGCTTTGGCTCGTTAAGCTCCCTGTCACCGCGCACCAGCGCAGCTACGACCTCGTCGCCCGCTTTATAGATAAGCGTCTTCACGAGCTTTTTAGGTGACTTCTTGAGGAACGAGGTCACCTGTTCGATCGTGCGCACATTCGGGGTATCTACAAGCTCGATCGCAAGCATCTCATCGACTGTTTTCTTCCCGTCGCGCTCACCAACAGCGCATTTCTCCGCGTTCGCCGCGTAGCCGCAGTTAGAGCAGACCAGGACCGTATCTTCACCCGACTCCGACAGCGCCATATATTCCTGGCTGTCCTTGCCGCCTATCGCGCCCGAATCCGCCTCGACTAGCAGCGTATCGAGCCCGCATCTTGCGAATATCCGGGAGAACGCGATATACATCTTGTCATACGCACGGTCGAGGTCTTCCCAGTTCCTGTCGAAGCTGTATGAATCCAGCATTATAAACTCACGACCCCGTATCAATCCGCCGCGCGGTCTTGGTTCATCGCGTCCTTTGGTTTGAATCTGGTAGAGGTTAAGGGGCAGTTCGCGGTATGATCGCACGTCGCGTCTGACGATATCAGTAACGACTTCTTCGTGTGTGAATCCGATGGAATAATCCCGGCTGTTGCGGTCTTTGAGGTGGAAGAGAACATCGAGTTCCCACCTGCCGCCTTCCTGATAGAGCTCCGCGGGCACAATCGCGGGCATGAGGATCTCCTGCCCGCCCTGCGCGTCCATTTCCTCACGCACGATTTTCTCGATCTTCTTAAGCGTTCTGTATCCCAGCGGTAGATAGTCATAAATCCCCGCTCCCACGCGCCGGATGAACCCCGCTCGCAGGAGCAGCTTATGGCTGATCAATTCGGCTTCCGCCGGAACCTCTCTTAGTGTAGGGAAAAATAACTGTGATGCGCGCATGTGTTTCTCTGTTCCTGATTTTGAGTATTTAATTCTTAATTTTGAATAGGCATGGGTGCGGTGGTCTGATCGTGATGGGTGGAATCTCCGAATCCGGCTGTTTGAAAACAGGCTGCGGGGTTCGAAGACCCCCCATTGGCTCTGAGGTGGCGATTCGGAGATCGCCACCTGTCAGTAAAAGACTGTCACTGCTGATCAGACCACCACTATGCAAACATTTGAAATTAAAAATTCCAAATTAAGAATTAAAAACCTAAAACCGTATCTCGACTGCCTCTTCCCCGCAATCCGGGAATTTAGGGCAGTTAATGCATTCTGACCATATCTTTTGGGGCAGGGCGCTTTTATCTATCCGCTTGAACCCGAGCTTCTCGAAGAATCCCGGCACGTAGGTGAGAGCGAATACCCTCGGCAAGCCCATCTCTTTCGCCTCATTCAGGCATGCTTCGACGAGCCGTCTGCCGTGGCCGCCACCCTGGGCGCCCTCATCGACCGCCAGCGATTTCACTTCCGCAAGATCACCCCATGTCACATGAAGCGCGCAGCATCCGATCAGGCGTCCATTTTCTTCCAACACATAAAAGTCCCTGATATTTTCGTAGATCGTATTCAGTGCGCGCGGCAGCATTGCGTTCTTCGCCGCGAACGAATTCACCAGTGCTTGTATATCTCCAACATCCGGTATCTTTGCCTTACGAATCACTTCTTATCTTCTCCACTTCCTTCATGAGCTCCTCGACAAGCGAATCCTCGCTTACCGTTCGCAGCATCTCCCCTCGCGCAAAGATCGCCCCGGATCCGCGTCCACCGGCTATCCCGACGTCAGCCATTGATGCCTCACCAGGTCCGTTTACGATGCATCCCATCACTGCGACGGTTATCGGCTTCGCCGGAGGGTTTGCCTCCAACCTCTGCCTCACTTCACCTGCGATAGCGCTTAAATCCAGCGCACACCTTCCGCACGTAGGGCATGAGACCAGCGTGAAAGGCTTTTTATAGAGCCCAAGGCTGTTCAGGATTTCCTTGCCAACTTTGACTTCTTCTACCGGATCAGTCGTCAGCGATACCCGCAGCGTATCTCCGATTCCTTCAGCCAATAGCGCCCCGATTCCTACCGCGCTTCTAATCGTGCCTTCCCAAGCGAGACCTGCTTCGGTGACTCCGAGATGCAGCGGATAATCGCATCTCTCGCTCGCAAGCTCGTAAGCCCGGATCATCATCGGCACATCGAACGCCTTCAGCGACAGCACGATGTCCTCGAATCCCAGCCGCTCCAGCACCCGCACTTCATCCAAGCCGCTCTCCACGAGCGCTTCCGCTGTCGGTGCTCCATATCGCGCGCGATCGATCGAACCTGCATTTACACCTATCCGAATCGGGATCCCACGATCCTTCGCCGCGCACGCCACGATCTCGACCTTATCTTCCGAACCGATGTTTCCTGGATTGATCCTGAGCTTATCCACCCCCGCTTCCAGCGCCATCAGCGCGAGCTTATACTGGAAGTGGATATCCGCAACGAGAGGGATCGAAATTGCCGCTTTGATCTCTTTAAGCGCCCGCGCGGCTTCTTCGTTCGGTACCGCGGCTCGAATAATGTCACACCCGGCTGCCTCGAGACGTTTAATCTGAGCAACAGTCGCCTCGATATCGGCAGTGGGTGTATTGGTCATCGATTGCACCGAAACCGGCGCCCCTCCGCCGATCTCTACGCTGCCGACTAATACCTTACGTGTCAGCTTTCTTGCTGGAGCGATTTCGGGCATTCTACTCTCCACTTCTACTGCGGCACCTGCCCGCCTACAATCTTGGAAATATCAGAGAACAGCACGACCACAACCAGTAGCCCGATAATTGCAAGCCCCACCATCTGCACTACCTGCATCTGCTCCCGTGTTAGCCGCTTTCTCCTCAGCGCTTCCGTTCCAAGTATCGCAAGGTGACCACCATCGAACACCGGTATCGGAATCAGGTTTATCACCGCAAGGCTCAGGCTGAGCTGCCCGAGCGTGAAGAATACCCAGTATGGACCGAGCGCGACCGCTGTTTTAGTCACATTCGCAATCATCACCGGCCCGCCGACTCCTGTCTTGATCTCCTTGCTCGTAAGCGTCTTCACAAGGATCACGACCATCCGCCATGTCTCCGACAAGCCTCTCTCCACCGATTCGCCGAACCCGGCTTTGACAAGCGTCGGGTCCGGAACGAAGCCAAGGAGCCCCATCGCCTCGTAATATCCCGAAGTAATCTTCTCCTTACCTGCGGGAATTTCGACCATTACCGGCTTATTATCGCCTTCGCGCTTGAGCGATAAGCTCACGAATTGAGCATCCGCTTCGTGGATATCGCTGAGCATCTGGGCGCTGGTTTTGACCCTATCGCCGTTAATGCTGATGAGCTGGTCGCCCTGCTTGATACCGTTGGTCTTGCTGGTGTTGTCGATGACCGCAACCCCATCCGGGAAGAACCATCTGACCCCCCCGAACTTGACCCACTCTACCTCTGGAACCACGTTTACTCTCACCGTCTTGTCGTTTCGCGTCAGTTCCAGCCTGGCGGGCCTGCTGCCGTTTGCTTTGATAAAATTGACCATCTCCTGGCCGTTATCGATCTTAGTTCCATCTATCGATACCAGCTTATCGCCTTCTTTGATACCGGCTTTAGATGCGGTGGTATGCTGTCCTATTGCATCGACAACCCCACCGTCACCACCGGCAAACGACCAGTTTGCGCCCAGGTATTCGATCATCCATTTCGGGTGTCCGATCTTAGTCATCTTCTGGCCGTCTCGTTCCACCAGAATCCTGATTTCCTTGCCCGCGCTTGCATGGATGATATCCGTCATCTGCTTCCCGTGGGTGATTTTCTTTCCATTAATCTCAAGTATGAGATCACCCGCACGGAGATCGATTCTGGCGGCTTCGGTCTGCGGTTGAACCTGGCCTACGCGGTTCTGAGGATTACCAAGATCAGGGAATCCCCAGTATACGCCGATAAACAGGAACACGAGCACCGCCAGCAGGAAACTGAACACGGGTCCCGCGAATATGACCAGCGAGCGCTTCCATATCGGCTGCGCCTGGAATCCGTCCGGGATGTCCTCTTCTCCCGGTTCCATCCCAGCGAGCTTGACGAACCCACCCAACGGGAACGGATGTATCGTATACTCCGTATCTCCTCGCTTGAACAACCTGATCAGCTTAGGGCCGAATCCGAATGCGAATTCATCGACTCTGATACCGGTCGCCCTCGCTACGATATAATGACCGAACTCGTGGAACATCACGAGCGCCCCAAATATCAGGATCAATACAACTGCAGTTTCTATGAACAATAACCTACTCCTGTCGCCAGTGCCATTGCCTGACGGCGCGCTTCCGCGTCAACCGCGTAAATCTCTTCAAGGGTGGGGAATGATTTCGGATTATGCTTTTCCATCACCTTCCGCACTACTCTTGCAATATCGAGGAACCCGATTTCCCCCCTCAGGAACAGGTCCACTGCGACTTCGTCAGCCGCATTCATCACAACACTCAATGTTCCGCCGATCTTTGCCGCTTCCATCGCGAGCTCTAGGCACTCGAATTTTGCCAGGTCTACCGGCTCGAAGATCAGCGATCCTGTCTTAATGATATCGAGCCTCGGCAGTTCGGTATCGATCCGCTCGGGATAGAGCAGCGCATACTGGATCGGCAGCCGCATATCCGGCAGACCCAACTGCGCGATTACCGATCCATCACAATAACCTACCATCGAATGGACGATGCTCTGCGGGTGGATTACGACCTCGACCCGCTCAGCCTCTACTCCGAACAGCCATTTTGCCTCGATGATCTCGAGGCCTTTATTCATAAGAGTCGCTGAATCGACGGTAACCTTTCTCCCCATCTTCCACGTCGGGTGCGCAAGTGCCTGCTCGGCAGTTACTTTCGCCAGCTTTTCTTTCGGAGTATTTCTGAATGCGCCCCCCGATGCTGTGAGGAAAATCTTTTCAATACAGCGCCCGTTTTCGCCGTTCAAGCACTGGAATATAGCTGAATGCTCGCTATCAATCGGCAGCACCGGCACATTATTACGCTTTGCCGCATCCATCACCAGGTGCCCTGCCGCGACCAGCACTTCCTTGCTCGCCAGCGCAACGCTCTTCCCTGCCTCTATAGCCTTGAGGGTAGGGGATAGACCCGGTGTGCCGGCAACGGACACTACTATTCTATCAGCTCTGGGCAGGGTGGCAAGCTCATCGAATCCGCCGACTCCACAACACGCGCTCACCCCTGTTCCTTCGAGCGCCGTCGCCACTCTCTCGCATAGTTTCCCTTCGCCGATGCACACTAACTCCGGCTTGAACTCCCTCGCCTGTTCGATCAATAGTTCCGCGTTAAGCTGAGCTCCCAGGCCCACCACGCGGACACTATCAGGCCCCAGCCGTCGCACGACATCCAGCACCTGCGTTCCAATCGACCCCGTCGATCCGAGCACCGATATTTTTATGGGCTCTCTGCTTTCCACTCTCTGTTCTCCGCTCTCCACTATGCGCCTCCGTTATTCCTCGTCGATCACCCCGCCGAACTTGCGGGTGCGCCCCTGGAAGCTGCGTATCGCCTTCACGAGCTCGTCTTTCGAGAAATCGGGCCACAGCGTATCGGTTACATACAACTCCGTATACGCACATTCCCACAGCAGAAAATTGCTGATTCTCATCTCGCCGGCAGTCCTTATCAATAGGTCCGGATCAGGCAGCTCGGGGTGATACATCAGGCTCGATAGGAGCTTCTCATCAATATCATCTACCCCGATCTTTCCGTCGGTAACCATGCCGGCTGCACGTTTCGCGGCATCTACGATCTCGTTACGACCACCGTAATTAAGAGCGATGTTGAGCACGATGCGGGAGTTATCCTTCGTCGCCGCCATATCCTCATTGAACTGCTCCATGACATGCGCGGGCAGTTCGCTCGTTCGCCCGCTGACGGTGATCCGCACACCCTCCCGCATCATGGTTTCGAGCTCAGCCTGCAGCGCGAAGTGAACAAGGTCCATTATCCCTGTCACTTCTTCGGGTGAGCGCGACCAGTTCTCGGATGAAAACGCGTAAGCCGTCAACGCTTTTACATTCAGATCAGCAGCGGAGATTACCGTGTTTCGCAGCGCAATGTAGCCTCGCCGATGCCCTTCGAGCCGATGCATCCCTTGCCGGCGAGCCCATCGCCCATTACCATCCATAATAAGCGCAATGTGCGCCGGCGCCTGATCGATGTCTATATCTGTATAAGAATCCGTGCTCAACTTATCCTCATTTTTAGCTATCAGCTTTCAGATGCCAGCTATCAGGCTATTACAGGTAGTCTTTATCATCAAAGGCAGTAAGTACTGCCATTCCCTTATTATCTGTCATTCCTGCTCTATTCTGTCATTACCGCATAGCCTGTCATTCCCGCGAAGGCGGGAATCCATTAAGTGTGCCGGTGTTTCGGATTTGAGGGTTGGATAGATGAGTTATCATATAAACCCACTAAGCCTTCATTCCAACCCGGAAATCCCGAAACTTACGCCGCTGCAGATGGAAAAGGTGCGGGTTACAAACCCGCTCATATCTGATCCGGGATTACAAATCCCGATCATTGTACTTACTACCTGTGATGATAATTGTTACCAGTGATATCACTGAAGCTGAAAGCTGACAGCCTAAAAAAGCTAATTACGCAAAGACCCCCGCTATGCACGGGGGTCTGTATTTCTTTTAATCCTGCCGCGATAAGTTAAACCTCTTTCAGCTCAGCCTCTTTCGCGGCCGTGAGCTTATCGATATCGGCTGTATACTTGTCAGTCAGCTTCTGCGTTTCATCCTGCTGTCGCTTCGCATCATCTTCCGTAATCTCGGAGCTCTTCTGCTGAGCTTTAATATGCTCGTTTGCGTCGCGTCTGATATTGCGCACCGCCACCTTGTGTTCTTCGGAGCGCTTATGAAGCTGCTTGATCAGGTCTTTTCGGCGTTCTTCGGTGAGCGGTGGAACATTCAAACGTATCACATTACCGTCGCTCATCGGCGTCAGCCCGATATCCGAGCTCTGAATAGATTTGAGGATCGTATTGATAATCGAACGATCCCACGGTGTTACCAGGAGCTGCCGTGGCTCCGGCACCGATATCCCCGCCAGCTGCTGGAGCGGCGTGGGGGTACCGTAGTAATCCACCTTAATATTCTCGAGGATCAGTGGGTTAGCTCTCCCGGTCCGAATTGTTGCGAAATCGTGCTGAGCAGCCTCGACCGCCTTCTGCATACGTCTTTCGGCGTCCTGAATGACCTCAGTACTCAAGAGTCTTTCCCCCTAACTAGTGTTCCTATCTTCTCACCGCACGCGGCGCGAGTGATGTTGCCGCGCTGAGTAATATCGAATACCACTATAGGCAGATTGTTTTCCATGCACAGCGTGAACGCGGTAAGGTCCATTATACCGAGACTTCGGTTGATCGCCTCCATAAAGGTGATCTCATCGAACTTTGTGGCGGTCGGATCCTTGCGCGGATCGCTCGTATAGACACCGTCCACGTTTGTTGCTTTCAGCACTACCTCGGCATGAATTTCGAGGGCTCTCAGGGATGCGGCGGTATCGGTAGTGAAATATGGGTTTCCGGTTCCCGCCGCAAGTATAACGACGCGCCCCTTCTCCATATGTCTCATCGCTCGCCTTCTAATGAATGGCTCCGCGATTTCAGCCATGTTGATAGCTGTCTGGACTCTCGTCTGGACCCCTATATTTTCGAGAGCATCCTGCAAGGCCATGGAATTAATAACCGTTCCGAGCATACCCATATAGTCGGCGGTCGCCCGGTCCATTCCACGGTTCGAAGCGCTTTCGCCGCGGATGATATTGCCCGCGCCTATCACAACGGCTACATCCACGCCGGCTTCGCGCGCTGCCTTAATATCCTCCGCAACGCCCTGCACTGTGTCTGGATCTATGCCGAGCTTTTGGGGGCCGGCAAATGCCTGCCCCGAAAGCTTCAGCAAAACCCTTTTCCACTTGCGCTCTTGTAATGAATTACTCTGCGTCAACCGCCGTCTCTCCTACGCGGTATCTAATGAACCTTGCGATTGTAATGGGCGCGCCGACTTTCTTCGCCGTGTTGTTGACCAGAGTCTGTATCGTCTGCTCCTCATCCTTGATGAAAGCCTGTTCGAGCAGGCACACGCGGGAGTAGAAGTCTTTCATTCGACCTTCGACTATCCGGTCGATTACATTCTCCGGCTTGCCTTCCTTCACAGCCCACTGTCGATGGACCTCACGCTCCGCTGCCAGAACGTTCTCCGGGATATCATCTCGCTTCATATAATCTGGATTGCTCCAGGAGATATGCATCGCGATATCTTTCGCAAGCGATATCATATCGTCGGATTTTGCGGCATCGGCGGACTCAGTGTCGAGCTCGACCAGCACGCCGATCTGATCGCCGGTATGAACATAAGAACCGATCACCCCGGCTTTTCCCTCGACGTCGAAGCGCACGCACCTCGCCACCGACATCTTCTCGCCGATCTTCCCCATAAGCTCGCTTATGGTCTCTTTAACCGTCTTGCCCGGATCGGCGATATACGGCTTGTCCATCAGGCAGTTCTGGCACGCGATCTGCTCTTTACCGACCTGCACAGCCAGATTCTTTGCAAGCTGGATGAACTCGTCGGTCTTCGCGACGAACGTGGTCTCGCAGTTCACTTCCACCATAGAACCGGTCTGCAGATCGTCACTTATATAAGAGCCGATAAGGCCCTCGGACGCTTTCTTCGCTTCGCGCTTTGCTGCAACGGCGATTCCCTTCTCACGAAGCAGCGTAACTGCCTTCTCGTAATCCCCGTTGGTTTCGGTCAGGGCTTTCTTGCAATCCATCATGCCCGCGCCGGTCTGTTCTCTTAGCTTCTTAACCATGTCGGCAGTAATTGCCATATTCATTTTCTCCCTTGAAAATGGCGTTTTTGCCATTTTCGTTCCCTTCGTGGCGAACACGACAGTCCTTGACCGGCAGTGGCCCGCAGGGCTGCGAGAGGCACTGCGTAGCAGTCACGAGAGTGTTCATGCCACGATTCCTAACAGCGCGAAAGCGCCTTATTCCTCAGTATAAATCCCGGCTTCCACGGGTTTAACTTCACTCACAGGACCTTCGGCGTCGATGAAAACTTCTTCACCGATCTCGACTTCCTCGGTCTTCTCAGCTTCCTCACCCTCGGCTGCCGCCTCTGCCTCTTCTTCGACTTCTTCCTCTACAGGCATCGGTTTGACTTCGTTGATAGCTTCGGCGAGCTTGCCGGAGATCAGCTTGATAGCGCGGATGGCGTCGTCGTTGCCCGGAATGACGTAATCGACTTCGTCCGGGTCGCAGTTTGTATCCACAATCGCGACGACCGGGATCTCGAGCTTTCTTGCTTCGAGCAGAGCGATTCGTTCTTTCTTGAGGTCAACGATATAAATAGCGCCCGGGAGCTTAGGCATGGTTTTGATTCCGCCGAGGTAGCGCTCGAGCTTTTCTCTCTCTTCGCGAAGCTTCGCGGCTTCCTTCTTGGTAAGCTGCTCGAAGACTCCATCAGCTTCCATCTTCTCGAGCTCGCGCAGGCGGCCGATTCTGGTCTGGATGGTCTTATAATTGGTGAGCATTCCGCCTAGCCATCGCTGATTTACAAAATACATCCCGCACTGCTTCGCGGCGCTCTCGACCGCTTCCTGGGCCTGCTTCTTGGTGCCGACGAAAAGGATCGAATCACCATTAGCGGCTACTTCCTGGATAAAATTGCGGGCTTCTTCGAAGAGCTTGAGGGTCTGGTGAAGGTCGATGATGTAGATTCCATTGCGGCCCCCGTAGATGT
>Ga0207433_10011863_pt1 | contig 13170 bp, 9 predicted proteins | sample YelNatPaOPGAMG01_FD_187559 | JGI IMG/M metagenome (GOLD analysis project Ga0207433, IMG submission 187559) | Hot spring thermophilic microbial communities from Obsidian Pool, Yellowstone National Park, USA - OP-RAMG-01 (SPAdes) (version 3) | ecosystem: Environmental > Aquatic > Thermal springs >... | reverse complement strand
CTTGCGGTATCTGGGTTCTTCTTCTTTTTATTTTTTTATCTTCTATACCTAAATAATCCCCGCTGTGGTCTATACCCGCTATGGTCATTGTCATCATCTTTCCGTCGAATGTCTTGCGCTTGCACCCACAGGAAAATCTTACCCGCCATTATGCCAAGAAATGCAGGAGGCATTTCGCCCCGAGCAGGATCAAGGAAAAAACTTCACACTTTCTTTCTGAACGACCAGAAAGAAAGTGTGCAAAGAAAGAGTCGCCGACACCGCTTTATCGGCCGGTTCTTCCTCTATACCGATAGTGTTAACCTTAATACTTTATTTTTACCTTTCTTCTCTGCTGTATGGCTTTTTCATCATCACATCCTGTGCTGATTCAAAAGCCCCGCCGTAGTCCTTTACGGCGTGGTAAACTTCTCCTTTCTTTAATAGCGGTTAACACACTTTATCTATAATCAATGCTTCCTCTAAACATAAATTACTATAACCGTGCCGCGGTGTCGGATTTTTTTTCTTTTTTATTTTTTTATTTCCTTTCCCTACATAACCCACGCTGTGGTTTTTACTTATGCGTATGAACAACTTTTTTCTTTCAGTTTTCACCTCCTCGCCTTTACCAAGACCGCAGAGCCTGCCCTGAGGCAAAGCCGAATGGGATGCGGTCGTTGAGGGCGGAGTGTTGCTTTTACCTTTGAGCACGGTGTTATTTTTTATTTTTATTTTCCCTACCCAATAATACCCGCTGTGGCTTTTACTTCTGGTCATTGTCATCATCTTTCCGTCGAATGTCTTGTGATTCATACCCACAGGAAAATCCTACCCGATACTACGCCAAGAAATGCAGGATGCATTTCGCCCCGAGCACATTGAGGCAGGAGGCCGAATGCGCGAGGGTAGATTTTCCGTGCTCTTCCCTTGAGCAAGACCTGAGGAAAGGAAAGATGATGACAATGACCATTTACCCTCCACAGCGGGATTTTTTGTACTGTAGCACTGGCGCAGCCAGTGCTACTTTTTTTAAACCGTGTTCAATCCGGTTAAATTTTAATAATTCCATTTCATTAAGTCAAATTAGCTGTTTAAACAAAGCCTTATCCTGCATGCCCATACAATTCGTAATACTTCCTTGGATTCATAATTTTTGTTTTTTTGTAATGCACTAATTCTAATAAATCTTTATCACCTGTAAGAATAATATTGGCTTTAACATAATCTGCCAGTAATAAAATTGGATTATCCCTTGTATCTCTGCTATTTTTATATAGTTCTCCACTCGGTTCAATGACTTTACCTATATGTTTAAGAAACACTATCAATCGGTTAATTTCCACTTCTGGTACTTTAAATTTATTTTTAAGTCTCTCTCTCACTTCATTAAGAATCCATTTTGATAAATAAATATCATCATTATCAATACATAAATCAAATACTTTTTTAGCAAGTCCTTCTGTCAAAAATGATGACAGTATTACATTTGTATCAATTATAACCTTCATGAAAGCCCTTTATCATTGTAAATATCTTCATTGGTATAATATCCCGCTTTTTCTGCATAAGGCACTAATTTATTGCGAAGACTATAAAACTCATCATGAAGTAAATATCTGATAAGAGCTTTATTTATTATTTCGCTCTTGTTTAAATGCTTTCTTTTTGATAGTAATTCTAATTTTTTCTTAATATCCGGATTAATACTAAATGTCATTACCTGTCTCATACAAAGCTCCTTTTATTCTGTATTACATTTTAATACAGAGATTAGAAGAAGTCAATAACGTCAAAAAATACTTGCCTTATCCTGCATGCCGGTGCACCCGCTTTGCACACAATCTTCTGCATTTAGAGAACTTTTGTCCTGCAATGACGCTGGTTTTACTTAAATTTCCAAAAATGCCTAATTATTGTTCATAAATAATAATTTGATTAATATTTATTCATAAACTTCCACCTGCTCTTCTGGCAAAAACATTTTATCTTATTATTGGATATGTAAATATAATCCAGATTCTTTTTTTAATATGGTGGCACTATTATTGCTTTTATGCTATTATGGAAAGCTTATATTTAAGCAGTAGAAATGGCGGCTACAAATGAAAGTACTGATTTTGAAAAATGTAAGGAGATTTTATATATGGTAAACCAGGGACTTTATGATGCTTCATTTGAGCATGATTCCTGTGGAGTAGGATTTGTTTGCAATATAAAAGGAGAGAAATCAAATAAAATAGTAAAAAATGGCCTGGAGGTTTTAAGACGCCTTGCCCATAGAGGCGCAACAGGAGCAGATCCAAAAACAGGCGATGGTGCGGGTATTTTAATACAAATCCCGCATGAATTTTTGAAGGCAGTCTGTGAAAGGGAAAAGATAGATCTTCCGGAGCAAGGCTCTTATGCAACAGGTCTGGTATTCCTTCCTCAGGATAGCGAAGAAAGAAAAGTATGCAAAGCCATTTTAGAAAAAGCAATAATAGAAAATGGAATGAATCTGCTTGGATGGCGGGCTGTTCCGGTTAATAATAATGTGATTGGAAGCATAGCCCGACAAACAGAACCTGTAATTGAACAGATTTTTATAAAAAAAGAAAGAGTGATTGACAATGATGAGCTTGACTTTGAACGGAAGCTCTACATAACTCGAAAGCTTGTGGAAAATAAAATACGAAGCCTTCCATTAAAACAAAAGACATTTTTTTATATTACAAATCTGTCCTGTAAAACCATCAGCTACAAGGGACTCTTAATGCCATCCCAATTGTCTGAATACTTTATTGATCTTCAGGATTCTCTCATAAAAAGCTCCATATGCATGGTGCATTCCCGTTACAGCACAAACACATTCCCGACATGGGATCTTGCCCAGCCCTTCAGATATCTTGCACATAATGGTGAAATCAATACCTTAAGAGGCAATATTAACTGGATGAGGGCTAAAGAAGGTTTGCTTAAAAGCAATTTGCTCGGAGATGATTTAAAAAACATATTTCCAGCAATAGTACCCGGAGGAAGCGATTCTGCCTCTCTGGATAATGTTCTTGAGTTATTATATCTTGCAGGAAGATCTCTGCAACATGCAATGACAATGCTTATTCCCCCCGCATGGGAACACAATGATTTTCTGGATAAAAAAATTATCGACTACTTTAAGTATCATAGCTGCTTGATGGAGCCCTGGGATGGCCCTGCTGCAGTAGCATTTACAGATGGAAGACAGATTGGAGCAGTACTGGATAGAAATGGATTAAGACCATCAAGATATATAATAAGTCGTGATGATACCGTGGTTATGGCTTCCGAGGTTGGTGTTCTGGACATCAAACCGGAGAACATAATTAAAAGTGGAAGGCTTGAACCAGGTAAAATGTTCTTTATCGATACCTCTGAGGGTAGAATAATAAGCGATGAAGAAATTAAAGAAAATCTATCATCACAAAAGCCATACGGAAAATGGATAAAAAAACATATGTTATATCTGGATAACTTACCTTCTTCAGTTATTAATCCAGAAAAAAGAAAAGTTCCAGAAAAAACCGAAGATGTTTTAAACAACTTAAAAGCCTTCGGTTATACAAGAGAGGATTTAAAGGTTATTATTAAACCCATGGCTGAAACAGGGCAGGAACCGGTTGGAGCAATGGGCAATGATACCCCCCATGCGATATTATCCAAAAAACCACAGTTGCTTTTCAACTATTTCAAACAATTGTTTGCACAAGTAACAAACCCTCCCATAGATCCTATAAGAGAAGAGCTGGTAATGAGCACAGTAAGCTATATGGGTGCACGAAAAAACATACTTGAAGAAGTCGAAGAACATTGCCAGAGACTCTGCATAAAAGGCCCAATCCTGAGCAACGAAGAGCTGGTTGATATTATGTCTATAAGTAAAGAAGGTTATAAAGCAAAAAAAATTTCCTCTCTGTTTAATGCAAAAGAAGAAAACGAAATGATAAAAGCTCTGGATAGAATATGTGAAGAGACGGAAAGTGCTATCAGGGATGGTTATACCTTTATTGTCTTAAGTGATCGTGGTGTATGCCGGGAAAAGGCGCCAATTCCGTCTTTGCTTACAGTCGGTGCTATTCATCAGCATCTTGTTAGAAAGGGAATGCGTTCCCAGATTGCTATTATCACAGAAAGCGGAGAACCGAGGGAAGTAAATCACTTTGCAGAGTTGCTTGCTTTTGGGGTTGGCGCTATAAATCCATATCTTGCCTTTGAAGCCATCGAAATGATGATAAGGGAAAAAGATATTAATATTCCTTACAATTTAGCCATAGAAAACTATATAAAATCTATAGAAAAGGGCATTAAAAAGATTTTGTCCAAGATGGGAATCTCTACACTACAGAGTTACCGCGGTGCCCAGATTTTTGAAGCTCTGGGCTTATCCGAAGAAGTAATTGACAGATGCTTTACCGGCACTGTTTCAAGAATCGGTGGGGCAACTTTTGAAACAATCGAAAAAGAAACTCTGCTAAGACATAAAACTGCATATCCTGAGAGGGTGGAATTTGTAAAACCATATCTTGAAACCGGAGGATTTTATCAGTGGAAGAGAGACGGTGAGTTCCACTTATGGAATCCAGATACCATTTCCACCCTTCAGGATGCCGTCCGAACCACAGACTATGATAAATACAAACAATTTGCAGCCCTTATAAATGACCAATCAAAAAACCCCACCACACTTCGTAGCCTTATTAAGTTTAAACCAACTAAATCTATACCTTTATCCGAAGTGGAGCCTGTTTCATCTATTGTAAAAAGATTTGCTACCGGTGCGATGAGTTTTGGTTCAATAAGCAGGGAAGCGCATGAGACAATAGCTATTGCTATGAATAGACTTGGTGGTAAATCCAATACGGGTGAAGGTGGAGAGGATCCTGCTAGATTTTTTCCACTCTCAAGTGGCTATTCAGCAAGAAGTGCTATAAAACAGGTGGCTTCTGGAAGATTTGGTGTAACTACAAATTATCTTGCCAATGCTGATGAATTGCAAATAAAGATAGCACAGGGGGCAAAACCAGGTGAAGGTGGGCAGCTTCCGGGACATAAAGTCAGCACAATCATCGCAAAAACCAGATATACCACCCCTGGTGTAACTCTTATATCTCCACCCCCACATCACGATATTTACTCCATTGAGGATCTTGCACAGCTTATATTTGATTTAAAAAATGTAAACCCGAATGCAAGGATAAGTGTGAAGCTGGTTTCTGAAATAGGAGTCGGCACTGTTGCCGCAGGGGTTGCAAAAGGACATGCAGATATGATATTGATTTCCGGAGGTGATGGTGGTACAGGAGCATCGCCTATAAGTTCAATAAAACATGCAGGACTCCCATGGGAACTCGGGCTTTCAGAAACACACCAGACTCTTGTGCTGAACAATTTAAGAAGCCGTGTAAGGTTACAAACAGATGGTCAGCTTCGTACAGGAAGGGATATAGCAATAGCTGCCATGTTGGGAGCTGAAGAATATGGCTTTGCAACAGTGGCACTTATTGTGCTTGGCTGTGTTATGCTCCGACACTGTAACCTTAATAATTGTTCGGTTGGAATCGCAACGCAGGATACTATTCTTGAAAAGAGGTTTAGAGGTAAGGTTGATTACCTTGTGAATTACTTTAAGTTTGTTGCAGAAGATTTAAGAGAAATTATGGCATCCCTCGGTTTTAGAAAAATCGAAGAGATGATAGGTAGAACAGATCTTCTTGAAGTTAATCAGGATATTCTTGACTGGAAAACTAAAGATATTGATTTTAGCAGGATTTTATATAAACCCTCTGTGCCACAGGATGTAGAAGTATATTGTACTAAAAAGCAACACCATGACATAGATAATGTTATGGATAAGGAGCTCATTCTGAAGGCGAAACCTGCACTGGATAGAGAGGAAGCGGTTCATATAGATATGTCTATAAAAAATACAGACAGGGCAGTTGGTGCTATGCTCTCGGGAGAGGTTTGTAAAAGATTCGGAGAAAGTGGACTCCCTGAAGACACAATACATATAAAGTTTAAAGGTGTCGCAGGACAGAGCTTTGGGGCATGGCTTGCAAAAGGAATTACTATAGAACTTGAGGGAATGGCTAACGATTATGTTGGCAAAGGGATATCTGGTGGTAAAATAATAATTTACCCTGATAAAAGAGCAAACTTCAAGCCGGAGGAAAACATCATAATTGGCAATACAACATTCTATGGAGCTATCAGTGGTGAAGCATACATAAGGGGCATGGCAGGGGAAAGATTTTGTATAAGAAATTCTGGACTTAACGCCGTTGTTGAAGGGGTTGGTGACCACGGGTGTGAATATATGACGGGTGGACGTGTTGTAGTAATCGGAAAAACGGGAAGAAATTTTGCCGCAGGAATGTCGGGTGGTATTGCCTATGTTTATGATGTTGATGGAGACTTTGAAAAAAAATGCAATAAAGAAATGGTTGAACTTTCTGAAATAGATAGTGATGATGAGGCAGTAATTCATAACCTGCTGCGCAACCATCATTTGAATACAGGAAGTACAATTGCAGAGTTTATTATGGATAATTTTGAGACAGAAAAAAAGAAATTCATTAAAGTTTTACCTTATGAATACAAGAAGATCCTTGAGATGAAACGACTGCAGGAAAATATGAAATTAATGGAGGTCTATGATGGGTGACCCTCATGGATTTTTAAAAATAAAAAGAAAAAAGACAGAATACCGACCCGTCTGTGAAAGGATTCTGGACTTTCAGGATGTAACAATACTAAGACCTGAGGAAATTTCAAAAACCCAGGCTTCCAGATGCATGGACTGTGGTACTCCCTTCTGTCATTATGGATGCCCTGTTGGGAATTATATTCCTGAATGGAACGATCTGCTATACAAGGGTCAATGGGAAAAGGCTTTTGACCTTCTTCAGGCTACAAATAATTTACCGGAGATAACCGGAAGGCTTTGTCCTGCTCCCTGTGAATATTCCTGTGTACTCGGTATAAACGATGATCCAGTTACAATCCGGGAAAATGAACTCTCCATTATTGAGCATGCCTTTCAAACAAATTACATAAAGGCAAATCCACCAAAGCAAAGGACAGGGAAAAAAGTAGCTATTATTGGATCAGGACCCGCAGGGCTTGCCTGTGCTGACCAGTTAAATAAGGCCGGACATTATGTAACAGTTTTTGAAAAGTTTAATAAACCTGGTGGCATTCTTCGTTACGGAGTTCCAGATTTTAAGCTTGAAAAGTGGATTCTTGATAGGCGATTAACTCTTCTTAAAGAGGAAGGAATAGAATTTAAAACAGGAATAAATGTGGGAGTAGATTATCCAGCTAAAAAACTCCTGAAAGATTTTGATGCAATATGTCTTACAGGAGGCTCAAGAGTTCCGCGAGATCTGAAAATAGAAGGACGGGAGCTTAATGGAATTCATTTTGCGATGGATTATCTAATTCAATCCAATATGAGAATATCCGGTGAAAGATCTTTTTCGGCTGAGGAGCTAATCGACGCAAAGAATAAGAAGGTTCTTGTTATCGGTGGAGGTGACACAGGTTCAGATTGTGTGGGAGTAGCACATCGGCAGGGGGCTAACTGCGTGGTACAGATAGAGCTTTTACCACAACCGCCCGCAGGTAGAACCGAGCAGTATCCCTGGCCCAAGTATCCAATGATTCTTAAGACAACCTCAAGTCATGAAGAAGGTGGTAAAAGATACTGGTCAATTCTTACAAAACGCTTTAACGGTGAAAACGGAAAAGTAAAAAGCGTTACCTGTATTCGTGTGGATTTCTCCGAAAGAGATGCGAAAGGAAATCCTGTAATGAAGGAAATTCCCGGAACTCAATTCCTGATCGAGGCAGATTTAATCATACTTGCGCTGGGCTTTCTTCATCCGGAACATAAATGGCTGATTGAAGATTTAAATTTAGAGCTTGATGAAAGAGGAAATGTCAAAACTGATTCAAATTATAAAACTTCCATGGATAAGGTTTTTTGCGCCGGTGATATGCATCGCGGTCAATCCCTTGTCGTCTGGGCTATTTCAGAAGGAAGAAAAGCTGCTTACAATATAGATAAATTCCTTATGGGAAAAAGTGAACTGCCAGTGATATAAATCTTCCAACTACTTTCTTCAAAATTATTTAAATGAAATAAATAAAGTCTTTTACCAATTACTAATTATGGAGTAACCCAGAAATCAGCTTTTGCCTTGTAAGAAAGAAAATGACTATCAAAATCCAGAATGACTGTTGCCTTAAACCAATATCTTTATAAGCTTATTTTTAATTCCTTCTAATTCAAAATCATTCATTTCTGTGGCACTTCTTATCTCAAAAATATCATGCACATACCATCCAAGGGTATCAATATGTGCCCTCTGGATTTCAAATCCATTTTGAGTTAGAAAACTCGCGATATCATAGAGAAGTGCCGGCCTATCCATACCCTTTATCTCTACTCTGTATCGAAGATTTTCCTCCATTATGAAATTAACCTCAGTTTTTTTGTAGAAATCCGGAAAAGGCTTCTTTACTTTTTTTTTCTTAATTTCAATTTCTTCATCTAACTCCTGCAAGTTATATTTATACCTTTCCAGAAGAGTTTTCAGATCACTCTCCCAGAGGCTTAGTTCCTCCTGCATATGCTCCATAAAATCAACCCCAAAGATTCTGCTGATTATAAATTCATCCACTGCTATCCCATTAAAAGTATTAACCTCTGCCTTTACTATATCAGCACTATTTAAAAAAAGCACTCCACAGAAAAAAGCAAAAAGCCCTTTTCTATCTACGCCAAAAATCTTAACCCTGAAATAATCATTATAGCTTCTAACCCTTGTCGCCAATTCATCATCTCTAATTTTCTTTATTATTCTATAGTCTTCTGTAATTTCTTCTTTTTGATTCTGGAGAAGATAAGAGCCACCCATTTCTTTTATAAATCCCATAATCTCTCTTCTCTCTTTTCCAGGAAAACTTCTAATAATTTCATTTTCATAATCTCTTGAATAAGCCTTTAGAGATTTTCCTGATAAATATGAAAATATATTTTTATAAAGCAATGTAAGCAATTCCGCATTATATCCCTTAAAACTACCATTACCCGTTGCATACATATCGCAGAATGTAAATATGTAAAGCGCATCAAAATATTCTTCCGGGAAAGGTGTTATAATGAAGCGCTCAACAAGATCCTGAATTAAGTAATGATCCGAAATATTCCTTCTCCGCGAAATGTTAGACAGAAGTAAATGATTATCAATTAAAAAAAGAATTAAATCTTTTATCATATGCTTGATCGGTAAGACTGAGAGAATCTCATCTGCCATCTCCACACTATTTTTGGAATGATCTCCTTCATATGCCTTACCGATGTCGTGAAGGAGAAGGGCAAGTTTTATAGACCATAAATTCTTTTTGTAGTAACTAAAAATCTGCATAAAGTGCCAGAGTTCTAATCTGTTAGTAGAATTAATTTTCAAGGAATACAAATATTCAAGGGCTTTAACTGCTTCAAGAGAATGTTCATCAACGGTAAATCGATGATAAGGGTTGTATATTACAAGATGTTTTATTTCATTGAAAGGTTTTATATATTCATAAAGAATGTCTGAAAGCTTCATTATGTTCAATGCAAGAAAGGAATTTTTTAGAGATAATATCTTTCTGAAATAATAAAAAAGCTCTCGAGATTTTCTGTTTTCATCGTTAAGCTTCTCACAACATTTTTTTGCATAGTTAATAAGGCTGAAAGTAAAATCGTATCCAAACTTACAGCAGAGATAAATCTTCTTAAAAGCGTCCTCCACTGATAATGGAGTGTCTTCTAAAACATAAAAGCGTCTGTCGTAAATAACAAAATCCCTCTTCTTTTTTTTCTTTAAGCCCTTAAGTCCTTTTATAAAATAGAGATGAAATTTTTCAATTGTATAAAGAAGATTTAGAAATATGCTTAGTGAATTATCATAATACTTCTTCATTAATCTTTTTGCCTTCTCTTCTTTTGTGCCTTCTATCCCCATTTTTTCTGAAACATAAAATTGATCCTCTATAAAGAGACGATCTTTTTTTCTGCCACTTATAAAATGTAGCATGTTTCGTATATAAAGCAAAAAATCATAGCTCTCATATACCCTTTCATAATATTCCGCAGGCAAAACATACTTCAATCCTGGGAACCCACTTTGAAACTTAAAAGCAAAATTCAACCATTCCATTAAATGAACTCCCCTAAGACCCCCGTAGTTATTCTTTACATCAGGTTCTTTTAATAAAATTTCTCCTCCCGTATTTCTAAGCAAATTGTAAACTTCTTCCATTTGCAAATTTAAATAGTTTTGCCTGAAAGAAGGAATGTTTTTCCTGAGGAGAGTTTTCATATCACTGAATAGATTGTTATCTCCTCCTAAAAACCTTATCTCAAAGAGAGATGTCATAAATTGAATATCTATCTTAGAGTGTTCTAGAATATTTGCAATTGTTCTCGTACTACATGAAACTTTATAGTTACAATCCCATAGAAGGGTTAAAAAATGATGGGCAAAACTTTCTATTTTTGCTTTCTCTGAATGAATGATTAAAATATCAATATCTGAATAAGGAGAGAATTCCCCCCTTCCATATCCACCTACAGCAACAACAGATATTTCTTGAGGAATACCTCCAATGAATTCTATTACCTTTTTTATAACACTGTCTATAAAGTTAGATAATGAAGTCGATACCTCAAATCCCAATCCTCTATAATAGCTCGAGAGACTTTGCTTTTTCATTGACTCAAAGAATTCATTTTCAAGTTCTTTTATTTTTAAAATAAAACTTTCTCTACTCTGGTTTAAAGGAAGCTCTTCAAGGTGTTTTACTGGTAACTTCATATTTTTTCTTTATAACCTTTTCCCTCTTTAAATTTCAAGAGGAGGGGTCATATTTCCAGACAAACCCTCCTCCTGTTCCTGCATTGCCTATATAGCACCTTCGCCTCTTTCTTTTGTTCTTACCCGGATCGCATCCTCTATCTTTGTAATAAATATCTTGCCATCGCCAATCTGCCCGGTACTGGCTATATTTACTATGGTGTCTATAATATCTTCCACCTTGCTATCGTTTACAACAATTTCTATCTTTACTTTAGGAATAAATTTTATATCATACTCACGCCCTCTAAACAGCTCTTTCATTCCCTTTTGTCTACCATGTCCATGAACTTCAGTGTAGGTAAGCCCGGGATAACCTAGCTCTGAGAGTCTTTCAACTATAGCTTCAAGTTTATCCGGTCTTATAATTGCTTCAATTTTTTTCATATATACCTCCTCCTGTCCTAACTATTATAAGCCTCTGTACCCATTTCGCCAACATCAAGTCCCTCTATTTCTTCTTTCTCCGAAACACGGACTCCTAATATCATCCTTATGATAAGCCATATAATTAAGCTTGCTGGGAAAACTACAAGCGCTGTAAAACCTATGCCGGTAAGCTGTTTTACTATTTGTGCAGTTCCCCCTCCGTAGAATAAGCCTTTCATACCATCTGTTGCAGAAAAGAAGCCAACCATTAGAGTTCCAAAAACCCCATTCAATAAATGAACAGAGGTTGCTCCAACAGGATCATCAATGCCAATTCTATCAAAGAATCCAACCCCAAAGATCAATAGAACTCCAGCCATAAGCCCTATCAAAAAGGCTCCCACGGGAGTAACATCATAACAACCGGCGGTTATTGCTACAAGCCCTGCAAGAAGCCCATTCATCATGAGAGAGTAATCGGGCTTTTTAAATTTAACCCAGGAAACTGCAGTAGCCGAAAGCATTGCAGCAATTGCTGCCAGGTTTGTATTCATTGCTATCAGAGGAACCGCCTCATCAAATGCAAGCTCAGAGCCAGGATTAAACCCAAACCATCCGAGCCATAGTATAAAAGTTCCAAGCGTAGCCAGGGGAATAGAATGTCCCGGAATAGCATTTATTTTTCCTCCTGAATATTTACCCAATCTTGGGCCCAGAACAATCACCCCGGCAAGGGCTTCCCATCCTCCAATTGAATGCACGACTGTAGAGCCAGCAAAATCAATAAATCCAAAGGATGCTCTTGATAATGGACCTGGACCCCAAAGAAAATATCCTACTATCGGATATATTACCGCAACAAGCAGCAGGCTAAATACAATGTAAGCCATAAACTTAATTCTTTCAGCAACCGCACCAGAAACAATAGTTGCAGCAGTACCGGCAAAAGCAAGCTGAAAGAAGAAGAACGCCATTTCGCTTATTTTATGGTTTTCTGGGCCTACAAGAGAGTTAACAGCACTATAGAAAATCGCCGAAAAACCTCCATAAAACATGACGCTGTACCCAATAGTCCAGAAGGCAAATGTGGATAATGCAAAAACTATAAAGTTCTTTGCAAGCACATTTACTACATTCTTAGTTCTAACAAATCCGGACTCTACAAAAGCAAAACCGGCATTCATAAAAAACACCAACAATCCAGCAATCAACACCCACATTGTGTCTAAAAGATTCATACAACACCTCCTTACAATGCGGATAATGCAATTAAAGTGCCACAAGACTACAAGTTAATCATTTTTTCTTTAATTCCTTGTAATAAAAAGAAATAAGAAAACATTTCTGACAGGCATAAAGTCAAAAAATAAACACTGCTGTGATTAATTATTAGTCATTTTTAAGTCAGGTGTCGTTTTTTAATCTATTTGTGCAAGTAAAAAGATTAAAAAAAATATTTATTCTCTGTAAAGGCTTCGTCTTATAAAATCAGTATTATCTTTTTAAATGTAATTTTAATCTTTGCCGAAATGTTTTTTTCTAGCACAGAAACTAAATATGAAGAATTTGCAAAAAAGATTTATTAGATACTTCAAGCTTCTCTTTGAAATCACTACCCTGGCTGACAACAAGTATTTTCTTTATCTTTACCAGGATTACCAAGTTCAAAACCAGTAGTTCTACCTTTTAACCTCTTTAAGATAAAGAAAAATCCCTTAATTTAATAAGTCTAAATATTTAAAAACTTTTACCCACCACAGCAGCCGCCTGTGGTCTGCTTTCTATAATTTTCAAGCTCTTTTTTTATTTTTTCAATATCAATCCTTTTAAAATCATCCACGACCTTTGCATAACCAAAAAGCATATTCATACCACAGGTAAAAGTAAAATCTTGTGAAAC
>Ga0207433_10011854_pt1 | contig 13175 bp, 17 predicted proteins | sample YelNatPaOPGAMG01_FD_187559 | JGI IMG/M metagenome (GOLD analysis project Ga0207433, IMG submission 187559) | Hot spring thermophilic microbial communities from Obsidian Pool, Yellowstone National Park, USA - OP-RAMG-01 (SPAdes) (version 3) | ecosystem: Environmental > Aquatic > Thermal springs... | reverse complement strand
CCGTCAATCCGGAAGCTGCGTTCACTGCGACGGCCGCCAGCTTGCGGCGGATGGCCCTGACCGACGTCGTTCGGGGGCCGTCCATCATGCAGGCCCTGGAGCGGGTCGAGGCTGATCTCCGCGACCTGGGCGACCGGCGGACCAGGACTGAGGCATTGGACCGGCTGAGGGGATGGGAGGGCGGTCGGCTGTGAGATTGCATAACCGTCAGATCAAGGCGGCCTTCTGGAATGATCCAGACCTACTGCAGTGGCGCCGGGATATGCGCTGGTTTTACGTCGGCCTCTGGCAATTGGCGGACGATTCAGGCTGTCTTGAAGACAGTCCATTCGCGTTCAAAGTCCACTTATTTGCCTCGCCTCTGGATGAAGACGTCACGACCGAGGTTTTGGCTGGATGGCGGGATCAACTGGTTGAGCTCGGAAAACTGGTGCCGTACATGGCCGCCGGGAAACGGTGCCTTTTCCTTGTGAATTTCCATCGGCACCAGACTCTTGATAACCCGACGCCGCCAAATAAAGCCACCATACCCCTTCCGTCCTGGCTGGAATGGTGCGAGGAGTTCAACGAGGACGGTAAGCGGCAGCGCTACAAATGCCGGTACTTGATCCACGACGAATTGTTGCCATGTAGCCGACTTGTCGGAGACACGTCAGAGACACGTCTGCCGCACGTCGGCCTAGAACTAGGAACCGAAACTATAACCGAAACTAGGAACTTAAAACCAGGAACTAGGAACCAGGGGGGTGTGGGGGGTAAGGTTTTTGACCGGCAGGAAGCATTCTCCTGGTTCTGGGCGGCCTACCCCACGAAAAAGTCTAAAGGCAAGGCCGAGAAAACCTGGGAAAAGATCAAGCCGGACGAGCAGCTTTTCACAGCCATCATGGCAGGGCTGGAGCGGGCCAAGCGTTCCGCATCATGGAAACGGGAAGGTGGCCGCTTTATTCCATACCCATCGACGTGGTTGAACGCCAAAGGCTGGCTAGACGAAGAGGGATCTGCAACTGGAGCAACGCGCCACCAGTCGGGCAACTTCCCAACATCAAGCTGGCCCGGCCCGACCCCATGCCGACCCAACAAATGCCCCGACCAGGACACCAGCGCTGTCCATGGCAACGAGTTCACCGATGAAGACCTGTTCCTCTGACGACTCTTTGCGGCGGCCGTCCTGAGCGCCTATGACCAGGTGGAGGAATCCTTCGCCGCCCATGAATGCGGGTGTCCAGCGCCCGGCGGATCAATCCAGGACCGGAGCGGGACACCGGCCAGATGACGCAACAAATGACCTTACCGGAGGTGGTCTGAGCATGGAAAAGATGATCGCGCTCAAATTGACTAAATGTGAACTCTATCTGACAGAAGCGGAGTTGATAAGCCTTCTGGCGCATGACGCGGAAATCTGGAAGCGGGCAATCCGCAGGGGTAAGTATGAAAAGCGGACCCGCTCAACGGATGCCAGGTCCAAACGGAGGGATGAATGTGAACAACAGGCGGCGCCTTAAAGCCCTGGTGACAAGGAAGACAATAAACTTCGAGCTTGAACGGCGGTGGGTCCAGGCCGTAATACGGTATCCGGATGCCTGCAACGCCATAACCAAGGACCTGGTCGAACACGCGGAAGGACGCGAGACGGTCCATTACGCAGACTGGTACGCAAACAAGCTGCGGGAATACCTAGCTGAGGGTGGCGAGGATGACTTGACGGCGTTCATCGAGTGGTTAGGGAAAGCCCCGGTGGTCCGTGATGAAGGCTTGCCGTAAACCGGCGTCGCAATGCACAGTTTTGCAACGTTGCACTTTGCATCAAGAAAATGGTAGTTCGCGAAGGAGTGATTCAGATGGCTGAGGTGGTCATTGGACGCTGTAAAGTCTGTCACAGCCCCCACCGGGCGCAAATCGAACAATGGGTCAAGCAAGACGGTGTACGCTACCGGGAGGTTGAACGCCGGCTGGCCGAGATGGGTGAGTCGATTTCTAACCCGGCCATCGGCCGACATTTCAGGGAGCACTTCGACGTTCCTGCGGCTGTTCGGGAACAGTATCAGCAATCCCAGGCGGTCATGCAGGAGGCCGTTGAAAAGCGGCTGTCCGACCTGGAGATCCTGGACAGCGTTATCCAGGGCAACCATAGCCTGCACCAGCAGGCCAGGGCGTGGCTCACCGATATTCTGAAACCGCAGGAGGAACCGGCAGAGAGGAGGGTACCACGGCCGCCAATGAGCCTAGTTGCGCTCCACGAGAAAACCGCTGCGGAGATTCGCCAGGCCATGAGGACGAAATTGGAGCTTCTGGGCGACGATCCAGCGTCCAAGCAGGCGGATGCCCTAGACCACCTGACCAACATCCTGCAGGCAGTTTGGGTTGGTGAGGATGTCAGCGAGTAAAGAGGCCGTGGCCACATTTCGGCGCCTGGCGAATGAGCCAGGCCTTTTTGTTCGCAGCGTACTCCATGCCGATCCGGACCCGTGGCAAGACGAGGCCCTGGCCGCCATCGGCCGCCACCCGCGGCTTGCCATCCGCTCCGGTCATGGCGTAGGCAAGACGGCCCTGGAAGCATGGGTCCTGCTGTGGTTTATGTTTACCCGGCCCTTTCCCAAGATCCCGTGTACCGCTCCAACGCGCCAGCAACTCTTTGACGTTCTCTGGCCGGAGGCAGCCAAGTGGATCGAGAACGCGCCGGCCCTGAAAGCGGAGTTTGAGTGGCAGAAGACGCGCATTGTCCGCAAGCAACATGCTTCTCGGTGGTTCGCGGTGGCCAGGACCAGCAACAAGCCGGAAAACTTGGCTGGCTTCCATGAAGACCACATCTTGTTCATCATAGACGAAGCCTCCGGCGTTGCCGATGGGATCTTTGAAGCCATTGAGGGCGCGCTGACCACGGCGGACGCCAAGCTCCTTTTGTGCAGCAACCCAACGAAGAACAGCGGCGTCTTCCACGATGCCTTTTTCAAGGACCGGGCCCTGTACTGGACGAAGCGAGTATCATGCCTGGACAGCCCCCGGGTCACGAAAGAATACGCCGAACGGCTCAAAAGGAAATACCACGAGGACTCCGACGTCTACCGGGTTCGCGTCCTGGGCGAATTTCCAAAGGCCGAGCCTGACACGTTCATCCCTCTGGATATCGTCGAAGCCGCTACCATGCGGGAAATAGAGGCTGATGGCTCCCTGGAGTTGGGCGTTGACGTGGCCCGGTTCGGTGACGATGAGACGGTGATTGCGGCCAGGATTGGGCTGAAGCAAATCCACCAGGAGGCGCACTCGAAGCAGGACACCATGGTCACGAGCGGCCAGGTTCTGGCGGCTGCCAAGAAGCTGATGGCCAAGTACGGCAAGCCCAAATGCGTGGTCAGGATCGATGACGACGGGGTTGGTGGCGCGGTGACCGACCGATGCCGGGAAGTGGTTAAGGAACAGGACCTGGCTATAGAGATTGTTGATTGCCACAACGGGGGGACGGCGACCGACTCTGAGCACTACGAGAACTGGGGCGCTGAGACATGGGCCCACTTGCGGGACCTGCTGCAAGATGAGGAGCCGCAACTGGTTAACGACGATGACTTGGTGGGGCAATTGACCACCCGGAAGTACACCATCACCAGCAAGGGCAAGATCACCCTGGAGCCCAAAAAGGACATGAAGAAGCGGGGCCTGGCGTCGCCTGACCGGGCAGATGCGGTGGTGTTGGCGTTCGCTCCTTCCCGACAAAGAAAGGTTGAGTTTTCGACGATGACGGTTTCCCGGGAAGAACTGCTTGAAAGCATGTACAACACGAGTTTGTTTGACCTGGTGGTCAACCAGGGATATGGGGGGTGATAATGACAACTTTGCTGCCAAAGCATCAAAGGAGGGGTGGAAATGTCAGGTAAACCGCGGTCGATTCCATTCGGCATGTGCGCCGTCCCGGCTACTCCCTTGCGATGGGTTGGCGGTAATCCTTCGCGGGGCAAAGGAACTCGGCATTGCGGACCTGCTCGATGCCGAAGACCGGGCCCAGTTTGAGAAGGCCCTGCAGGAAGCAGAAAACAGTACGAAAGGTGGTGAAGGCCTTGGATCTTAACGAAGAGACTGTCCGTGACTACACCGAAGGCCTGCGGCGCTGGTGCACTATCGGCAAGACCCCAAAACAGGTCGAGGGGATAATCTGGAACGCATTGAAGGGCTCCGGGTGCAATACCCTCCCGGGCTTCGACCGGCACACCTTCAAGCGGCACTTCGCCGCGGCCCGGGACCGGTACCGGAAGATGGCCGTGAAGACCGAGCGCTGCCAGGCTTGTGGGGAAGAGGTTCCGGTGTGCGTCTCATGTGCAGCCTGCAGCCGGCGGGTCTGCCCGGAGTGCTACGCCGGCACGGGCCACCACCCCGCTCACCTGGTCGATAGTCAGCCGCCGAGTTACTGCAAGACCTGCGCCGAAAAGGCCGGACTGAGTGTGAAAGGGGCGATGTAGGTGGGTATGTTGGAGAAAACCTTTGAGGTTGGCGTGGCCATCCGGGCTTACGACTACATGACAGGCCCAATGACTAAGATGAGCGCACAGATGGGAACCATGAGCGCACAAGCTGAGGCCATGCAAGCCAAACTCACCAGCTTGAAGAACATGGCAATGGTGGGGGCCGGCTTGACCGTAGTCGGCGCGGGGCTGGCCTATGGACTGGTCAAGGCTGCTGATGCATACGGCCAACTTCAAGCGTCCATGATGGGCGTCAAGAACGCCCTTGGGCTGACCAATGCCGAGTTCGAGAAGGCCATCAACCTAGCGCAGACTACCGGCATCCCGACTATATTCGCCGCTACCGATGTAGGCGGCATTATGCAGGCAATGGCTACCTCTGGCCTGACAAAACAGGCGGTGTTAAACCCCGATCTTTTGCAGGAGTACGTCAACTTTGCCGACGTGCAAAAGCTCCAAAAGGGTGAAAACGCTCCCGATGTGACAGCGGACGCCGTAAAAATGGCCCACCAGTACCAACTTTACTCAGGGGCCCAGGTCTCCCCGTTTCTTAACCAACTGAATGCCGCGCTGATGCACACGCACGACACGGCCAGCGAGTTCGCCACAACCTTTAAGTACGTCGCAACCACAGGAAAGGTAATGGGCATGAGTTTCCAGGATGCTCTTGCAACCACGGCATGGCTTTCCCGGATGGGCCTTGGCTCCGGCCGGGGTGGAACGAACTTTCAGGATTTCCTTACGCGGAGCATCTACGGCTCCTCCGGCAAGAAGGCCGACGAATCCATGATAGCGGCCGGCTTCGTCCATAACGGGCACTCCGTGTTTGAGAACGCCCAGGGTGCTTTCGTGGGGATCCCGGAATCGGTCAAGATCATGCAGGACTTCAGCAAGCGGTTCCGCGGCGACGCGAATGTGATGGTGCCGCTACTGAAGAACATCTTCGGGCTTCAGGGGGAGCGGGTAGCCATGATAATGGCCAGCCCGGGGGCGGCGGGTCTGTACACAGGAGTACAGCAACAGATGCGAACGTCGCCGACCGTGAACCAGATGCAGGCCGCACAAAATGCAACGTGGGGTGGGCAGACAAAGCAGCTCGTATCTACGCTGCACGACATATTTACGGCGTTCGGCAAGAACGTAGCGCCAGCGCTCTTGCCACTCCTGACCAACCTTAACAAGGTACTGGCGGTGGTCTTGCGTTTTGTCCAAACCCACTCGCCGCTGATGCGATTCATCGTTGTTTTTACTTCGATAGCATCTGCCGCTATGCTTGTCGTCGGGCCACTGATGCTGCTTGGGGCCGGCATCGGATACCTGAAGAACCTGGGGCTGATCGTCACCGTAATCAGGGCTATCGGTACAGCCTTCAGCGGGCTTGTCGGCCCGCTCATTGCCGTTCAGGTAGCCGGCGGGCCTATCCTGTGGGTAATAGAGGGCCTAATCCTCATCGTGGCCGCCCTCTGGCTGGCCTGGCGCAATAACTGGGGAAACATCCGGGGGCATTGGGCGGCCACGGTCAAATGGGTCACGACCGAGTGGGCCATAGTTCAGGAGTTCTTCAGGAATCTCCCGGCCGAGGCCATGCAGTGGGGCGACAGCTTCATCAAGGGCTTCGTCCAGGGCATCGTAAGGCTGGAAAGCTGGCTCAAGACCCAGGTGTCCAACTTCTTCAGGAGCAATGTCGTGGACCCGGTGAAGCATTTCCTGGGGATCAGTTCGCCATCGAGGCTCATGGCCCAGTTCGGCCAATACACGGCCTTGGGCTTCGCTCAGGGCATGACCGGCAACCTGCACTACGTATCGCGGGCGGCCTCGCAAATGGCCGCCGCCGCTATTCCGGGCTCGTCGATGCCAAAGCTCTATGGCGGCCAGCATAACGGAGACATCAACATCATCATCCAGTCCAACCAGGATCCGAAGGCGATAGCTCGGGAGGTAATCAAGGAGTTGGGGCGGACGGGCCGCAAGATATCCTACGGCCGGCCAGCCGAGGTGCTTACGGTCTATTAAGGACGGCGCGGACCCCGGTCCCGGGCTGGAGGACTAAACAAGACCCCCGGTTGCTCGAACGGGCGCCGGGGGTATCTTTTTTTCCCGGGACCGGAAAACGCCGGAAAGAGGAAAATCTTCCTGGCGCCAGAATAACCATGGCAAAAGGAGGGGTTTCTATGGCTAAACGCGCTATTGGCTGGGCGGCAATCCTTGTTTTCCTCATGGTGATTCTGGTTGGGTGCGGGGGCACGCATACCTCGGTATCGACGCCCTCCGCTCCTACCTCTTCCCCGCCATCGCACGCATCGGGAAAATCGGCACAGACGAAGACGGCGCCAACTCCAGCGCCGCCCAAACTTCTATCCCAGAACGAATTAGAGGCCGTCCTGTTATGGACAAACGACCAATTTAACGAGGCCTACGAACGCTTTCAAGGGCTACAACCAGGTACAAATCAGCAAATTAGTGCCGAAGACCCTGGCTGGTTCTCCTTTGAGGGGCAGGAAGCAAGAGCCTTATCGGCAAAAGGCGATGCCGTTGCGCCGCCCCAGGGTGCTGCGTCTGCCGACATTGCAAATGGGATTAACCCAACATGGTGTTTTATTCAATCTGACGTTGCTACAACGACCGATTTTGCCCTTAATGCAGTAAGCGATATGGCAGAATATCTTACTGGCGATGTCAGCCAGGACCAACTTAATTCCGACCTTAGCCAATACCAGAATTATTATCTTATCACCTTAAAAGAGGTTCAATACGGAAAGGTTTACGATAAGTAGACGACTATGTGAAGGTATCGAGCGGGACATGGAACGATAGTCCTCTTTTCTTAAGAGTCTTACGGACAGCGAAGGCCCGGGTACCCCCGGGCCCGCTCCTTAATATCCGGCATGTCTCACGCCAGCGCACGCACACATGACCCCTTTACGGCCTGGTGCCACTTAAAGAACCGACCGCCAGACTGGCGCCCCTTACTATGTAGGTAGGCAATCTTAAAAGCCACAAGCCATGGCTCAACATCGAAGCGCTCACACCATTCTTCCATTTCATGGGGACCGATATCAAAGAAGTCCCAAAAACAATAGTCAGGGATCAAAACATCGGCAGCCCAGCAACGGGCGGCCCGCTCCTCTCTCCAAACATCGCGGCGCAGATCACGCTTTTGATGTGAATCGAGAGTGTAAAACCTCTTGCTGTAAAACAACCGATGATCTGCAACGGGGGGATAAAGGCAATGTCCAATCTCCTCGGCCAAAACGCATTTCTCCTGTCGGGTCCCGCGAATGGATATATCTAGGACAATTAGCCCTTTGGCAGGCCGGGCTACTCCGAGACGCCCGGGGTGCTCATTCTGCAGGTTCTCATACCGTATCTCCAAACGGTAGTAGTGAGCGACGGTCTCCAGGAATCTAAGCACGATACACCCTTCCTTCGCTGTCGATTTCTTGACGGCCCGTTGGCCGCCAGCGGGGTGCCGGGGGACTTCCTTGTCTATCCGGTGACCACCTCCTCGCCATGCGTCCCCTTTATGTCGATATCGGTTATCCCTTGCCGATATTTTAGACCCCCTGTAGATAATCGTCAATACCCCGTATAGATATTTTACGGCCTTGGGTTGCGTATAAATATCGTTCCCTGTTATAATCAAAACGACAGGGGTTATTACACACAGGGAAGGGGAATAAAAAATTGATTAACATCAAGGTGGCCGAACTCATGGGGCGGCACAAGCTGACGAAGAAGGCCCTAGCGGAAAAGACTGGCATCCGGCCCAACACGGTATCCGCCTTGTGGCTGGGCACCGTCAAGCGTATTGAGGTGGGCCAGATGGATAAGCTGTGCGAGGCCTTAGATTGTCAGCCCGGGGACCTTTTTGAGTATCTGCCGGACCAGGGAGCGGAGATATAACCGGACCCTGATGACCCGCTCCCTGGCAAACGGTGGAGGTGGATTTCAGCACTCCCCCCTGCCCCTACCCTTAAAAAGTTTATACACGACCGTCCGGTTATGTACGAAGGAGCTATTGACCCATGTGTGAAGTTGATGTATAATAAGTACAAGAAAAAGTTACCGGGAGGTTGTTCACATGAAAAAGGCCGCCAAGAAAACCACCGGGCAGGCTACCGCTACCCAGGCCGTGGGATATGTCCGGGTCAGTACCACCGAACAAGCCACCGAAGGCGTTTCCCTGGCGGCGCAGGAAGAACGGATTCGCGCATACTGCACCATGGCCGGCCTGGAACTGGTGGCTGTCGTCCGCGACGAAGGCGTGAGCGCCAGCAAAGAACTGGCAACGCGGCCCGGCGGCGCGGAGCTTCTTACCCAGGTCACGGACCGCGGTGTTAAGAACATCGTGGCCCTGAAACTGGACCGGCTTTTCCGGGATGCGGCCGACTGCTTGAACCAGACCCGGGCATGGGACGAAGCTGGCGTCAGCCTCCACTTGATCGACATGGGCGGCACGGCCATCAACACCGGAACCGCTATGGGCCGGTTCTTCATCACCATGGCCGCCGGCTTTGCCGAGTTGGAGCGGAACATGATCGCCGAGCGTACCACCCAGGCACTGGCCCATAAGAAGGCCCACGGCGAAGTTTACGGCCCCACCCCGCTGGGTTTCGACCGGAACGGTGACGCCCTGGTGGAGAACGAGGCCGAGCAGGAAACCGTCAAGCGGATCCTGGACATGAAGGTGGCCGGCGCCTCCATCAACGAGATTGCCCGCCGGCTGACCGCGGAACAGGTTCCCACGAAGAAAGGCGGCAGCAAGTGGTACGCCAGCACCGTCAGCAACGTCCTGAAGAACAGTCTACACGGGAAGGAGGTGGCTTAATTGGCCCCGCTACCCACGAAGCTGTACACCACGGAGCAGGCCGGCAAGTACCTGATTGTTCCGACCGGGACCGTACTTCGGTGGATCAAGGAAGGCAAGCTGCCGGCGTTCAAGCTCGGGAACAACTGGCGCATATCCGAGGAAGCGCTTGAAGAGTTCCTGGCCAGCGGATACACCGGCACGAAGCCAGAACCTAAAGAATAAGGCTGCCGCCTCGCGCGAAGGCCCTCCCTGGCGGCCAGCTCTAGTAGGGCCCCACCAGGCACAGCGAAACACTACTATTTTCGCTGGACTACGGCGCCGATCCGGCCACCGGCCGGCGAAAATTCACAATCTGGCTATGTACGGAGGAATGACATCATGGCATTGAAAAGCACCATTAAACTGGCCGACGCGCCAGACTTCTTCGGTCCCCCAACACTGGCTGAGATCCTCGGGGTGAGCAGGGACGTCGCCTACAACCTCTGCCATGTAGACGGTTTCCCGGTGCTCAGAACCAACACGCGAAAGAAGATCATCTCCAAGGCTGGGCTCATTAAGTGGCTCGAAAAGAACATAGGGTAACAGCGGCGCAGGCGCGGCAGGACGAACCAAACGGGGCCGGCAGGTACGTTGTACCCCTGGCGCCCGGATCGCCCCTCCTGGGGCAAATACGAAGGGGGTTGTCGCGGTGGCACGGAGACGGAGCGGGATTTCGAGCGCCAGGGGCTTGCTCTACGGCCTAGCCCGAATCCTGGGCGACGTGAACGCCGTCCAGAAGGGTACCGTGGACAAGCGGATAGCTCGACGGGCGGTTGGCAGGGCGGCCGGCCGGGTCATGGGGAAACTTTTCAAGTAAGGGGTGAGTTGGATGGCAGGCAAGAGCAAGAAGACAGGCAAACGCGGTAGCGGCGAAGGAAGTGTCTTTCAGCGGAAAGACGGCAGGTGGGCGGCGAAGATCACAACCGGCTTTGACCCGTTGACGGGCAAGCAGATGGTAAAGACTCTATATGCCGATTCCCAGAAGGATGCTATAAAGAAGCGGGAAGATTATCTGGTCGCGGTGAAGACAGGAACCTATACCGATCCGACTAAAGCAACCCTGGAAGACTATACGAATCGCTGGTTAGACCTTTACGTCAAGCCGAAGGTTCGGGAAAGCACGTTCACCAAGTATAAAACCTATGCCAGGGCGAATATCTTCCCCGTTTTAGGCAAGGTGGAGATTCAAAAGATAACGTCGGATATGTTGCAGAACTTCTACAACGAGAAGGCCAAGACCCATTCTAGCAGCACCATCGCCATCCTCCACCAGTTGATTAGCGGATGCCTGAAGCACGCAGTCCGGCAGAAGGTACTTCCCTTCAACCCTGCGGAGTTGACCCAGCGCCCGGCCGTCAAACACAAGGAAGTTATGCCTTTCGATAAGGCCGAGTTGGACAAGTTCCTTGAGACCGCCAAGGACGATTACCTTTACTCGTATTTCTTTACCATGCTCTACACCGGCGTGCGCCGGGGCGAGCTTTGCGCCTTACGGTGGAAGGATGTGAACTTCAAGGCTGGCGTCATTATCGTTCGAGAATCGGTCAACCGGATCGAGACTTACGAGGGGAAAACCAAACTGGCGTTTGCGGGCCCCAAGACAGAAAACTCCAAGCGGGAAATCCCCCTCCCGGCCGAGGTGATCCAGGTATTGAAGGCACACAAGGTAAAACAGAACGAACAGCGGCTTTTCTACGGCGACAAGTATCAGGATAACGACCTCGTATTCGCCAGACCTACGGGGCAGCCGATGGAGCCGCGGAATGTTTTGAAGCGGTTGAAGAACATCCTAAAACGGGCCGGGTTGCGGGAAGAAGTCCGGGTCCACACCATCCGACACACTTTCGGAACCATGCTGGGGCAGGCCCAGGAGCCGGCGAAAAACATACAGGTGCTCATGGGCCACGCCGACATCAGAACCACCATCGGCACCTACTGCCATGCTACCCTTGAGGACAGACGCCGCACCGTTGACCGGCTGGCCGCCCTGATCGGTCAGGGTAAAGCAAGATCCGGGACCTGAAGACCCGGTAGGTGTCAGTTTAGGTGTCAAACCTCTCCCCTACCCTATCTTCAAACCCCGGACCCCTTGATTTTATTGGTCGGAGCGACAGGACTTGAACCTGCGGCCTCTACCACCCCAATTATATGGCGGACCTTCAAGCCATGTTAAGCTAATTCAAGGAAGCCCTATCTGGTGCGGCCCCCAGGGTATCGGGAACCCAACCCGGTACCCTTATTTCTAATCTTTTTTAAGGTGTCATCAGGTCCCGTAGGTGTCAGCCGAGGTGTCAAAGTGTAACTCCTCCCGCTTACGGCGGCGCGGGCCGGCGGCTTTGGCTGGTGTATGGGAGATGCGCTGGCGGAAGGGCAGAGATCCATCCCGGTGGACGAGGCGACCGGGATGAATAAATCTTTTCCAGGGGCATTGACAGGAGAGCCTGGGCGTGGTAAAATCAATTTGGTTGATATAGACACGTCGTGGCGAGATTAAACGGGGGTGATCTATGCCTATGGGGAGCCTTGCGCAGGACTCAACTTTTGACCCGTTCGAGGAGTTCTGGGAGGCAGTGCGCTACAACGCCGACCGGGCGGCCCGAAACGCCAAGCCTCGCCACAAAGGAATCGGGAGGAGTGACCCCAAATTCAGGAATATCGGGGATGTGATTATGAAGCCGGATGAAGTTGTGAAGCGTTTGGACAAACTTGGGGTCAAGACATCCCGGCGTTCACTCCTCCGATGGGAGACGGCCGGATTGATTCCAGAGGCCACGCGGCAGGGCGGTGGTCGGGGCGTTGGCATTGTGGCCGACTATCCAGACGAAACGCCGGCTGAGGCTTACGCCGCATGGCGGTTCATGCACGGTAGTGCTAAGATGACGCCGGAGACTGTGGCAGAAATCAGAAGCAGGGTTCTTACCGGGACCGGACCATCGTGCGAACTATGGAGCGTTCTTTGGCGCGTAAACCGGAGCTTGGCAGAAAAGTTTGATTCCCTGGGGGATACCGGATTAATCATTTGGCAACGCCATCCCGTTTTCGGCGCTCATCCCGGGGAAACCGACGACATACTGATTTATCAAGAGCGGCATTTCAAGGGAAAGGAGGCAAAATACCTTCCCATAAATATTGTCATCAACGACAACGGGGAGATAGTTGAGGTTTTGGCCCAGAATCCGCCCAGATAAGAATAGATACAACTAGGCACAAGCAATAAAAACCATCCTTCGGGTGGTTTTTTTATGCTCAAAATTAAGGAGGTATGAACTATGTCCGTAAGAGCTACCATGAATGTCCCTGACTTTGCGGCTGAAATGGGAATCTCCCGTACCCATGCCTACGCATTGGTCAAGCGGGGAGAAATCGAGTCAATCAGGTTAGGGCAGCGGGTGGTAATTCCCCGGCGCGTGCTGGACGAGCTTTTGGCGAGGCGGGACAGGAGGGATCAATAATGCGTTGTGTGTGTAACCGCATTAACCTCGATCAGGTCAATGATGACTTTTTCGGCCCTGAAACACTGGGCCGCATTATGGGGATCAACTCAACTGCAGCGTATAACCTTGTTAAGCAACCCGGCTTCCCCAAACTGCGCGTCGGACGAAAGTACATCATCGCCAAGGCCGGCCTAATGCGCTGGCTCGAAGAACAAAAGGCCATCTGAAAACGAAAACCCGCCGGGAGCATCGGCGGGCAGCAAGAGAAGGTGAAAAATTGTTATCGTCTTCTATTCTATCGAACGAAATCTGGTCCGTCAATCCGGAAGCTGCGTTCACTGCGACGGCCGCCAGCTTGCGGCGGATGGCCCTGACCGACGTCGTTCGGGGGCCGTCCATCATGCAGGCCCTGGAGCGGGTCGAGGCTGATCTCCGCGACCT
>Ga0207433_10011852_pt1 | contig 13176 bp, 9 predicted proteins | sample YelNatPaOPGAMG01_FD_187559 | JGI IMG/M metagenome (GOLD analysis project Ga0207433, IMG submission 187559) | Hot spring thermophilic microbial communities from Obsidian Pool, Yellowstone National Park, USA - OP-RAMG-01 (SPAdes) (version 3) | ecosystem: Environmental > Aquatic > Thermal springs >... | reverse complement strand
AGGCATTGCTGTAGGAATAACCGTAATGGACAAAAATCCTTATTCTCATATTGTTGTCATCCAAACCATTCCTTCTGTGAACTTTGTAATAATAATCGTATGTCCATCCTGCATAAACATGAGCATCAACAAGGGCACCATCATTCCAGACATTGTTGGTCGTTGTTGTCCAGTATCCATAATAATAATCATTTTTCATATCAAGGGTATAAATTCTCGCTGGTCTCATTCTGTCATCAGGGTAATAGGCAGAGTTTTGAAAGAAGGCGCTGAACTTCTTTTTGTCCCCCCATGTTCCTGTTCCAATTCCAATTGCTGCCTGGTATTTGATGTCATTATAACTTGTAATAATGCTTCCCTTTTTTGCATCAACAAAGTATAAGAGCCTCACCCCGAATTTTTCTAAAATCACTTCATAAGCAAGAAGGTATCCATCCTTTGAAGGAAAGATAATTAGTTCAGGCTCTTTTGGGGATGATAAATCTCTTATTCCTGAATCATTAAGAGCAATCTCAACAGCTTCTGATGAAGAAATCTCTGGCTTTGTATCAACCGAGATGTCATCATAAAAACTCCCATTAATAAAATAAATCTTACCCTCCCTCTTATGAACAATTATTTGAGCGCCAAAAACCCTAACCCCATTGTAGAACTGGTGAAATCTCTCGTGGGAACTTTTATCCGCTGGATCAAAATCCTTTCTAAAAATCCTCAGATTACCTTTTGCTTTTTCCTGTTCAACAAAATTTGAAAGTGTTGATAAACTTCTCTCATTGGAAATTATCTCCTTTCCCCTTTCAATCCTGAATTCCTTTAACTCCTTCTTCTCCGGAGCAAAGAGTATTAAAGTGAAGGAGAAGGCAAAGAAAACTATTAAAATTAGAAGAAATTTCCTTTTCATTTAAACCTCCGTTCAAATTTTAATTAATTAAATCTTAAAAATCAATGATATTAATCACACTTACCCACCAAGATAAGTTCTCAAAATGAAAAGTCCGAGAAAAAGAAGGGCAAGAAGGTAAAGGAGCCAGTGGGCTTCTTTTGTTCTCCCTGTTACAATCTTGAGAATTGCGTATGTAATGAATCCAAAGGCTATCCCTTCTGTTATGCTGAAGGTAAGAGGCATTATTAACAAAGTAAGAAAGGAAGGAATTGCCTCTGTGTAGTCATCCCATTTAATCAATCTCACTCCAGTAAGCATAAAAGCTCCAACAAGAATTAGGGCTGGAGCAATAATTGGATACTGGGAAAAAGATTCTGTAACAGGAATGGCTGTACTCATTGTTTTCACAAGGGGTGAGAAGAAGAGTCCTATTATAAAAAGGAATGAAACAGTTACAGAAGTTAAACCTGTCCTCCCCCCTTGAGATACACCTGCTGAGCTTTCAATATAGCTTGTTATTGTTGATGTTCCGAGACAAACACCAGTAACTGTCCCGACTGCATCAGAAAAAAGAGCTTCCTTAGCCTTTGGAAGTTTACCATTTTTCAAAAGTCCAGCCTGGGATGTTACCCCTATCAAAGTTCCAACTGTATCAAAAATATCGAGGAAAAGAAGGACAAAGACTATTGCTACAAAATCGAACCAGTGTTTTGTTATTCCTCCAAAATCAAAGGCTAAGAATGTTGGTTTTGGTGATGGAGGAAGGGAGAGAATCCCTTCAAATTTTGCAACTCCAAGGAGAATCGATGTTAGAAGGGATGAAAGCAGACCGATTATTATTGCTCCTCTAACCTTCAGAACAAGGAGAATTATCATTACAAGAAACCCAACTGTTGAGATTATAACAGATTTGCTCGATAAATCTCCAAGAGTGACAAGGGTCGCAGGACTTCCCTTTATAAATCCTGCCCATTGGAGCCCAATCATTGCAAGGAGGAGTCCTATCCCTACAGCAATTGCATGTCTTAAAGATTCTGGAACCATCTCAATAAACAATCTGCTAAGTCCTAAAATCACAAGGAGCACAAATATTGATCCTGAGACTAAATTAGCTGAGAGAGCCTGTTTCCATGTAAAACCCATTGCTCCACAAACTATAAAGGCAAAAAACGCATTATGTCCCATACCTGGAGCAAGGGCTATTGGATAGTTCGCAAGAATACCCATTAGAAATGTTGCTATTGCTGAACCAACACATGTTGCAAACATAACTGCACCTTTATCCATATTTGCAGAGCCAAGAATAACAGGGTTTACAAAGATTATGTAACACATTGTCAAGAATGTTGTAAGTCCTGCAATGATCTCAGTTCTTAAATTTGTCCCATTTTCTTTAAGACGAAACTTCCTCTCAAGAAATTCTTTCATCTAACCCTCCTGCAGAGAGTTTTTATCTCAAATAAAACTTTTTATCAAGCTCCTCAAGAATTTTTACAATCCCTCCATACTCAAGTTCTGAATAGGGAAGCATTGAAGGACCAGCAAAACCCTGCCTTCTAATGGAAATAGCTTTTTCAGCTATCTTTTCCCTTACAAAGTCCCAGAAGGGATGATCAAAGACATCTACTGGACCAGTGAGCTTCCCTTGATTCATTGAAAAAGCTGCTCCTGTTATGACAGGAGGACCATCGAAATAGGAAATTGTTGTCTGGAGTTTGCATGGCATAAGAGGACCATTGTGGCTACCCCTCATAAATCCAGCAACAAAAGGACCTATCTCAAAGGGAGCAAGAACCTCTCCAGTTGCAGGGAATGCTCCCTGAACCCTGACAATTGCAATTGGGTCATCCTTTCCAGTATATTTACCTGCTATGTTGTGAAGCCTTGTTGTCGATATTGCTACCGCCTGCTCTCCAGTTGCCCTACTGTGTATACTTTCAATTACAAATCTCTCTGTATCCCTGAGAAGAGCTGCTATACTGTAAAGGTCTTCAGGAGCATTTAACTCAATAACCCTATCCCTTTCCGTATAATTCACATCAATTATCGTGAATTTGAATCCCTTTGTCATATGGGGAGCAAGGAGAAGTCCTGAACAGTACATCGGATCAGCAAAGGCAAGGTAAAAGGGAAGGTTAAAGGCACCAGGATCGGTTTTGTCAGCAGCAAAGAAAATAAAGGGCTCATTTGGTCTCTCCTCAAATTCCATCTCAGCGACAGCAGGACCGAGTCCCTTCACATTTCCTGAAAAGGCATCCACAAGAAGATCCTGACCAGCTCCGTAAAGCCCAAGTTTTTTAGCAACTTCAGTCCCAGCCTTGAAGGCATCCCATCCCAACTTGTGAATCTCAGGATTTGAAACCCCTCTTGTGTGGGTCATAAGGATGGCTATATCATCTCCAGTAAAGCTTATATAATGGTCAATTATCAAATTCTTTCCATTTTCAGAAACAAACTCCTTTATTGTATTGAAAAGCTCTGAACCTGGAGTAAGATGCCCCCCTATAGAACCCACATCAGCCTTAAGAGCTGTAATTGTTATTTTCATCTATACCTCCGGTTTTGTTTTTTAAAGTTAATTTTATAAGCAAAAAAAAGATGAGTCAAGAATACGAATTGCATCACTAATTTTCTATGGAAAGATTTTAGGTTTTAATATTCCTAAAATTATGTTATAAATATCCTTTTAAGGAATGGAAAAGTGCCCCTTATGTGAGTCCAAAAATTTGGAATTATGGAAGAAAGGAAAAATTGAATCTGTGGGTGTTGAGGAGTTCAAAATAACAGACCATCAATATGGAAAACACTGGGATCTTTTAAGGTGCAGAAATTGTGAATTCATATTCTCAGATCCTTTTCCTCCTGTGGAGATTTCAAAAATATATGAGAGTATTGTCGATCCCGAATATGTTGAAGAGGAGGAGGGAAGAGGGGGGAACTTCAGAAGTATTTTGAAAACCCTTGATAGAATTTTAAAAGATAAAGGCTCATTTCTTGATGTGGGAAGTGCAACAGGAATTATGATGAATCTTGCTAAAAGTTATGGATGGGATGTTTACGGAGTTGAACTGAGCAAATGGGCTGTGGATGAGGCAAAAAGAAGGTATGGAATTGAAATTATTCAGGGAGATTTTTTAGAGGTTGAGCTGACGGAGAATTTTTTCAAAGTTGTATGCTTGATTGACATAATTGAGCATGTCTCAAATCCAAAGGAAGTTATTGGGAAGGTTTGGAGAATCCTTGAAAGGGGAGGGGTAGCTGTTTTAGTAACTCCTGATATTAAAAGTTTTACAGCGAAGGTAATGGGCGAGAAATGGTGGCATTTCAGACCAGCCCACATTGGATTTTTTTCAAAAAAACCTCTATTTCATCTTCTCCGTTCAAAAGGATTTGAGATTGTAAAATTGAAAAGATACAAGTGGAGATTCTCTCTTTACTACATTGCATCAAGAATAAAACTCCTCAAAAAAATTGCAAATTCAAGATTTTTAAAACCAATTTTCAAAAGAATTCCAATAATTCTTCCTTTAATGGATTCCCTTGAAGTTTATGCGAGGAAGATATGATTAAGAATCCTTATTTGAGAGCCATGAGGATTGAAAGATGGCCCAGAAGCCTTGCCATCTTTGTTGGAACATATTTCTATCTTCTACTGAACAGAATCCCAATAAATTCCTGCGATTTCTTCAAAGGGATTTTCGACTCCTTTATTGCCTTCATCCTTACCCTATCAATTTCCTTTCTGAATTATATAATAAATGAAATTGCTGATGCTCCCTTTGACATTCATCATCCCTTAAAGAAGGAGAGGCCCCTTGTTAGAGGTGAAGTTAAAAAGGGGAAACTAATTGTCCTTGCCCTTTTCCTCTTTATATTTTCAGTTTCAATCTCCATAATATATTTTTCCTTCTGGGTAACTTTCTCCCTTCTCCTTCTCTTCATAGCTGGAATTTTTTATAACATAAAACCAATAAGATTAAAGGACATTCCTTTCCTTGATTCCATATCAGAGTCTGTAAATAATCCAATAAGACTTTTGATAGGTTGGTTCTCCGCAGGAGGGAGAGAATTTCCACCTATTCTTCTCCTTCTCCTTTTCTGGCTTGCAGGGAATTTCCTCCTCTCTGCCAAGAGACTATCGGAGTTGAAAAATCTTGGGATTGAAAGGGCAAAAGCCTACAGGAAATCCTTTTCAGGCTACTCTTATAAATCCCTCTTTCTATTTATTGTCTCTTCAGCCCTTTTATGCTTTATTCTCTTCATCTGGTTTTCCCTGAAAGAGAGAATCATAACCTTCATTCTTTCTACCCCTTTCTTCATTGCCTTAATTGCATGGATATTCTTGAGAATGTCAAAGGACAAAGTTCTTGCGGATGAGCCTGAAGTTTTAATCAAAAAACCCTTCTTCTCCATTATCCTATTCCTTCTTCTAATCTTTATAATATCAGCCCTCATTTTCCACTGATATTTGGAGAGGATTATCTAATTTTAAAAGGGGAATTTATAGAGTATAATTGAATCATGAAGGAGGGGAAATGTTAAAAGTAAAAAAATTTATGATAATTTTAATTATTTCTATCTTTCCCTCTTTCTCCTCAGAAGAATGGAATGGAAAAATTTATAAAGAGAATGGTATAACTGTTGTTGAGAGTAAAGGAAAGGGAATATGGGGAGAAGATATTGAAAAGAAGGTTTTATTTTCAGATACCCTTTCTCTTGGTTTGGAAGAAGGAGATGAGAAACTGATTTTTGGAGATGAACTTGAAATTGCAGTGGATTCAGAAGAAAACATTTACATTCTGGATTCAAGAAATTTTAGGGTTCTGAAGTTTGATAAAAATGGTAAATTTTTATGGAAGATTGGAAGGAAGGGTCAGGGTCCTAGAGAGCTTGAAAGACCTTGCAAGATAAAAATCACAAGCAAAAATAATTTTGCTGTCTTGGACTACCATTTTAAAATCCATTTCTTCACTTCAGACGGAAAATACCTTTCAACTTTAAAATCTAAAAAAATAATTCATAATATTGAATTTTTAAATGATGGAAGAATGCTAGTTTGTTTGTTCACTGCTGTTAAATTAGGCTATACTGCTGAATTCTGGTCAGAAGATGGAAAATTTTTGAGCGATTTTCCTGACAAATACTTTTTTAGTCCTGAAATCTCTTCAGGAAAAATGCTTGGCATTACGATGGGTTTGAATAAATCTAAAGATAAAATTTTCCTTTCTATTCCAGATAGATACGAAATAAGAGAATACGATTTAAACGGGAATACTTTAAGAAAAATTAGAAGGGATTTTCCTCTAAAGCCTCCGAGGATAGAAATAAAAGGTAAGGGAGCCCGAATTGAAATTTCCGATATTTCAGGTCCAACATTTATCCTAAAAAATGGAAATATAGTAAATTTTGTTGATCTTTCTGGAGGAGAAATTAAGGGAAAATTTCTCGACTTTTTCGATGTCCAAGGAAGATTTCTTGGCTCGTTAAAAGTAAAGGAGAATATTATTGAAGTTGATCAAAAGGACAATTTCTATTTCCTCCAGTATGAGCCCTTCCCAAAAATTATTCGTAGAACTCTGAAAATTATTTATTAGTTGAGACTTAAAATTTTTTGAAAATGTACATTAAAAATTTAAAAAGAGAATTGACAGGAAGAGAAAATTTTTATATTGTGAAGAAGAGGTTTTTTGAGGTTAGGATTCCTCTAAAATTCAGGTTTTTTCTGGGAATGTCCTGAAGGGAAGGTTATTCTTGAAAAGTTCATTTTGAGGATTCTGAATTATAGCAGATTTGAAGATTCAAAATGGGTTTACAAGAAATATCCTAAAGAAATCTATGAAATAGCCTTTAAATACGAAAATATTAAAAGAGGAGTAAAATTCTGGATAAAGTTCTGGAAAAAAGAATGGTATTTGAAAGGATAAAAGGATTGGCTAAGACGATCCAGAAAAATTTTATATGCAAGGGTAAAAATAGGATTAGAAAATCAAATTAAACGCTCAAAAAACTATTTTTAAAGGTTAAACCCCGTGTTAAAATAGAGCCTTAAACCTAATTTCCTTTTGAGCAAGCTTTTAGGAAAGATAATTTATATGTTAAAATAAACCTTAAACTAAGATGAAGGTTCTTATAATTGGATCAAGGGGTCAGTTAGGATCAGAGTTCGTCGAGCTTTTTAAAGATGAAATTTTAATGGCACCATCCCACTCAGAGCTTGATGTTACAGATTTTGAAAGGGTCAAAAGAGTGACACAAGATTTTAGACCAGATATTCTTATAAATACTTCAGCTTATCATCTGGTGGATGATTGTGAAGATTATCCTGAAAGAGCTTTTCTTGTGAATTCAATAGCTGTAAGAAATCTTGCAATTTTATCAAAAGAATTAAATTTCATTCTTGTCCATTTTAGTACGGATTATGTTTTTGATGGAAAAAAATCTTCTCCATACAATGAAGATGATATTCCCTCCCCCCTCTCTGTTTATGGTCTTTCTAAGCTTTGCGGTGAAATTTTTATAAAGAACTATTCTGAAAATTTCTACATAATTAGAACATCTGGACTTTATGGAGCAAAGGGGGAGGATTCAAAAGGAGGGAATTTTGTGGAAAGATTGCTGAGAAAATGGAGAAGGGGCGAAACACTAAGAGTTGTTTCTGACCAAATTTTAACACCAACCTATGCAAAAGAACTTGCTGAAAAGGTCAAACTTTTAATTTTAAATAAAGCTTCCTTTGGTCTTTATCACATGACCAATGAAGGGGAGTGCTCATGGTATGAGTTCTCAAAAAAAATCTTTGAGTTTATGGGAAAGGAAGTAAACATTGAGCCGATCAATTCTGAAGAGTTGAATCTTAAAGCGAAAAGGCCTAAATATTCTGTCCTTGAGAACAGAAAAATGAAAATTGAAGGAATACCCCCTTTCAAGCATTGGTCTATAGCTCTTAAAGAATATTTAAAGGAGAAGGGTTATGGAGAATAATAAGGAAAAGGTTGTATTAGTAAGATGCAAAAGCTATAATTTGGAAGAGGTTAAGTCTTCCATTCTTTCCATCCTTGAATCCCTTGGAGGAATTAGAAAATTTATTTCTCCTAAAGAAAAAATCTTAATCAAGCCTAACCTTCTTTCAGCAAGGACGCCTGAAGAAGGAGTGACGACCCATCCATCAGTTGTTCAAGCATTGGCAGAGATAATAATTGAAAATAGGGGAATTCCCTACTTAGGGGATAGTCCTTCGATTGAATCATTCCATAAAGTGATTACGAAAACTGGGATGAAGAAAATCTCAATGGAAAAGGAAATAAAAATTATTCCCTTTGAAGATCCTGTTAATGTCGATTTCAAGGATGGAGAATTCAAAAAACTTGAGATTGCGAAGCCTGTTCTTGAATTTGACAAAATCATAAATATTGCAAAATTAAAGACCCATACCCAGTTCATTCTAACCTTAGGTGTGAAAAACATGTTTGGAATTGTTCCTGGAAGGAGAAAAGCTGAGTGTCACATTAGATTTGGAAATGATCTTTTTTCCTTTTCAAAATTTTTGATCGATCTTTATAGATTTAAAAAACCAGTAATTACAATATTAGATGGAATTATTGGAATGGATGGAAATGGTCCTTCCAATGGAAGGAAGAGATGGTTTGGAATAATTATGGGAACTGAAAATGCGATAGCGCTGGACACTTTTATCTCTTATTCCTTGGGGATTGGTAATGAATACAGTATAGTTAAAGCAGGAGAAAAAATGGGAATTAAAGGTTCAAAAATAGAAGATATTGAGGTATTAAATGGTGAATTATTTTCTATTCCCGATTTTAAACTTCCTGATTCTATACCTCCCTCTACTCGTTTTTCCTTTTTAACATCGAGGCTTAAAAGCTCCCTACCAAGACCTTTTATAAACAGGGAGCTTTGTAAGCTTTGCAAACTCTGTATTGAGGTCTGTCAGACCGATTCAATTAAAGAAGATTCAAAGGGACTAAAAATTGATTATAAGAATTGCATTTCCTGCTTCTGCTGTCAGGAAGTCTGCCCCTACAATGCAATTGAGATTAAAAGAGGACTTTTGGGAAAGATCTTAAGAAGAATTTGACAATTTATTTCTTTACATACTTTAAAGCCTCTTCAGTTGCTTTAAGAAGAGGTTCTGCAGATATTTCCGAGCCTATTGCTTTCTCCATCCAGAGTTTTGGTGTTATGGAACCAAGCCTGCACATCCTCTCCATTTCTTCTCCAAGATTTTTCCCCTCCATATATTTCTCGAGCTGGAAGGAAATTATATGACCAAGGGGATAGTCGGGAAGATACATTGCAGAGTCAATCATGTGGGAGTAAATGGCAAGAATTGGAGAATCCTTAACTTTAAAAACAGGAGCATAATATTTGTTCCAGATATCTTTTGCTATTGAGATAACAGCCTCTTGAAGCTGGGATGGTGTGGCATCAGGATGTTCATACATCCATCTCCATACTTTCATATCTACAAGGGCAACCCCACCAATCTCATAGGTCATCCAGAATGTATCAAGGGCATGGAGATGTTTCTCCATGGGATCCTCTTTTTTCAATCCCAAAAGCTCAAGATCTCTATTCTGGAAAAGGAATGCAAAGCACTCTGTGAAAGCAGTGTTTGGAACACCAGAAAGGAAATAATAATCTATTCCATGGAGAGAGAAAACTTGCTCAACATTGTGTCCGAGTTCATGGATTGCAATGTTGAATCCTTTGTAGTTCATTCCATCCTTTGTTACCCTTGTTCTTAGATGGGCTTTGTCAGTTCTCATCTGAGCTCCCATAGCATGCCCAGAGCCCCTTGCAGGATCAACAACAATTCTTTCAGAAAGGAACTTAGCCTTCTCCTCTGAGAAACCAAGTTTTATCAATATATTTGGAAGATCCCTCTGGAAAGCCTCAAGATTCGGATATTTTTCTTTTACAATCTTGTCAAGCTCCTCTTCTTTGAACAATCCCCTTGGCTTAAATCCATTATACCAGATGTCAAAGGGTCTCAATTTCCTGCCAAGCCTTTTTTCTATTAGTTTTCCAACCTTTGCTGTTAATGGGGATGAAAGAACTGATGTAAGAAGTCTTTCAACCTCTTTTTCAGGAATTTTTCTATCTTTTGTGAATCTTCTATCTATCAAAGTTGGAGCATCAGGAACATAGGGGTCAAGGAGTTTCTGAGCATGGAAAGTACTCAAAAGATGTTTGTAGCGAACCCCATTTTCAGGCTCAGAATTAATTGGTATTAAATTCCCATTTTTTCTCTCAAAGACGCTATTTGTAAAGGGATTCCAGAAGTAAGAGTCACTGTTTATTACAATTTTTGGTATGCTCTGATCAATTATTCTCTCCATAACTTTAAAAATCATCTCCTGTTTTGGAAGACCATCAGGATTTGCATACTGGGCTTTCAACTCATCCCTTAATCCCCAGTGGGAAATCAATTTCAAATCCTTCGGGAAAAGAGTTCTATTCTGATTATCAAGAAGATTACCCATGAAAATATTGTATTCGCTGATGTAATTATTTGCAGAAACAAAAATCTCATTCATCTTCTGATTGACTTCCGCTGGAACTCTTGATGTAAATGCATCACCAAGGTTAACTTCTGCCCATTTCCTCCTGTCCCAGGTTGAACCATGGGCAATCTTGTCCTCAAGGGAATAATTGGGAAAATTCAGGATAACCAGAAAGGCAATTTTTGTCTTGAACATATCCTCTTCAAGATGGGCATAAGGAGTGTAATTGGCAAAAAGGTAATCAACGGGAAGAGGTTTCCCCCAATCAAGATCAAGGGGTTCAAGAAGGGTTCTCTGAATCTGATGGAAGAAGCCGATTATGGTCTCAAAGTTCCTCTCGATCCTCTTGAAAGTGTTATCTAAAAGTGAAGGTTCTGAAACAAAATTCTGGAGGCAGAATTCTTCAAAATCCTTTTGACTTCCATCCTCTTCCTTCCAGAAAAAGGCAACCCTTTTAACACCTTTTTCAATCCTTTCTCTCTGGGATTCTCCATGGACTGAAATGAGTTTTTCAATTACCAACTTTTGAGTCGTTTCGTTAATGAACTTCTTAGGTTCTTCACCCGTTGCCATGGAACACCTCAAAAAAAGAAATAAAGATAAGAATAATAATACAAAAGTTTTTTTAGGAAACATAATAAACTCCTTAAAAAGATCTTTATTGACTTCGTTAAAAAGAATTCTAATGCAGTTCAAACCAAATTTTATAATATTGATTTCTCAAATTCAATTCCAAGATTTATAAAAAGAAAAACAAATAAAATCAGATAAACTCTCATTTTTCTATTGAAAGTTTAAATTTAAGCCTGAAAGAGGAAGAGCTTTTGAAGGGAAAGTAAAGATTTATTTTTTCCTTCATTATTTCGCCTTCCCTCCATTTTTCAGTTGAGTAAAATCCGTAGATGGGTCTGAATTCTTTAGAATAAAAAGTTTTCCCTTTCGAATCGAGCATCTGAATTTCAACAATACAGATTTTTTCAGGCTTCTTCAATGCTTTCCAGTAAAGATTTATACTTAAAATCCCTCTTTCCTCAGGTTCTTTTAAAATATCGTATCCAATCAAAACAATGCTGTCGAAAAAAACTTGGTTCAAAAGAAATTCAGGTTTTGCCATTTTTTCTTTAAATTCTGGAGGTGATTTCTCAACTTTATAAAGAAAACTTTCAGGAATTAAATAGTATTTTGTGCCCACTCCTTTCTCATATCTCGAAAAATAAATTTTTCTTTTTCCGAGAAGTCTATCAACATATTCTATCCACTTTTCATCAAAATCAAAGACCACTATTACATCCCTTCTGATTTTATAAATCATCTGCCAGTATCGAAAAAGAGTTGCATAAGACCAATCGCAAATTATGACGCTATCTTTCTCGGTTGAGATTAATCCCATCCTTGAAGTATCTAAGAAATAAAAGGATTTATAAGATCTGACAGAAATGTCAACGATTTTATAAGTCAAAGGGTAAAAAATGAACATTAAAAGGATGGTGAGAGCGAAAAGAATTCTGAATTTTTTCTCTTCTGGTGTTCTCTTCCATAGCCACATAATTCCAAACCCAACCCATATTGAAAAAATTAGATAGCAAGGAAGATAGAAATGGTAAATATCTCCAATTTTGTAATTTATTACAAATAAAAATAGAAAAAAGAAAATGACTGAAAAGAGAATAGATTCTTCTTTTTTGTTTTTTCTACATTCAAGAAATCCAATTACCCCAAAAATTGTTGCAAGTCCGGGAAACTGAAATAAGAGAAAGACTAAAAATTTTAAAATACTGTTTAGAAATTCTAAAAGACTTTGATTTAAAAGCAATACCTTGAAGGGACTCCCTGAAACAAAGAGTAATAACTCTCTTAAAGACTTAATTTTCTGCCAGAAAATTGTCTCTGTAGAAGTAAAGGAAACAATAGGTATGTAAAGATAGGGAAGAAGTCCGAGGATAAAAAAGGCAATTGTTTTTTCGAAATCTGAAATTTTAAGGGAAATTCTTGATTTTTCAAGGAGAAAATAAATCAGAAAAGAAGGGAAGAAAAGGAGAATTGTTAGATGGTTTGTGAGACTTAACCCCAAAAAGAATGAAAATAGAAAAAGGAATTTCTTCTCTTCTTTCTTTTTCCATTGCATTAATATATAAATCAGTATTGCTAAAAATAAGGAGTTGAGGGTATAAACTTCAGCAATTGTTGAAAGAAAAGAAAAGGTAAAAGAGAATGTCAGGGTAAATGTCGAGATTAGGGAAACAAAAAAGGATTGGACTAAATCGAGGATTATCAAAAAAACAAAGGAGCTGGTTAAAGCACCGAAGAATGCGGACATTAGATTAACCCTGTACCCTATGTCTCCAATGGGGATGAAGGTGAAAAGCTTTCCGAGTAAGAGATAAAGAGGATAACCGCTCGAATGGACAATTGTGAGTTTATAAGCTCCAATAACAAATTCAGCCGAATCTCCATAAACAACTGTTGGAGCAAGTTGAGACAGGAAATAGAGGAAGGATGAAATAAATACAAAGAGAGAAAAGAATATTTTTCTATTCACAAAAACTAATATACCACTTTAAAAAGGATTTTTTAATTATTAGATTAGGACGCCTCTCTCGAAAGGAATTTTCTAAATAACAAAAGAGATTTCAAAACAAAAATATAATTTTCTAATTTTCCCTCTCCCTTAAGAAGGTTAGGGTTAGACTCCGATTAAGAAAAAAATAACTTGAATAGGATTTAGTCTTCCTTTCTTATTTATTTACCTGCAAAAGAGAATTTTAAATC
>Ga0207433_10011846_pt1 | contig 13181 bp, 8 predicted proteins | sample YelNatPaOPGAMG01_FD_187559 | JGI IMG/M metagenome (GOLD analysis project Ga0207433, IMG submission 187559) | Hot spring thermophilic microbial communities from Obsidian Pool, Yellowstone National Park, USA - OP-RAMG-01 (SPAdes) (version 3) | ecosystem: Environmental > Aquatic > Thermal springs >... | reverse complement strand
GCTCGGTTGAAAGTTCAACAAAGACGACCCCGAGACGATAAATCTGCTGTCCAAAGCGTAAAAGCAAACCCCTTCGCTTTTCCCTCAATCCAAGTATATTAAAATCCGGGTCAAACAAGTCAACGCTTTTTTCCCTGTAATACGCCGAAAAATTAGTAGTTATGTGAGTTTTCCAGAGCCTGTCAGTAGTGACATCGGTAATAAAAGCAATCCTTCGGGGACCATAACACCCCCCGAGAGAAGCCCTTGTTGCAAGCCCGAACACATTTTCATCGCATACCTGAATCGCCATCTCCCCCTTGCTCAGAAGGTCGTATCGCCCACCAACAAGAAGTGCAGTAGAAAGTTTCTCATCAAATTTCAATCGAACCTCAACCCCGCTATTATAAGGGCACAATTCATACGAAATCGCATTGAATAGCCCGGTAGCATAAAGCCTTCTTATGCTTTGATCAAGCTTATCTTCCCTGTAAATTTCCCCCTCTTTGAAACCAAGATAGCTCCTTATCATCCAGTCCCGCGTTTTATTGTTCCCCTCAAATGTAATCTTCGTGATAATCCCCTCGTTCAATTTTGCCTTAAGGTATCCTGTAGAATCAAACACCACCTGTTCTATTCTTGCAAGCGAAATGCCCTCCGAATCGTAAAGCGCCAAAATTTTCTGAAGCCGGCGTTCAAGTTCAATCAGATTCGCCTTTTTGCCTATCAAATCAGCAAACAGGGCTTTTATACTTTCTTGGGCTACGATGGTTATTCCTGCAATTTCTACATCCCGCAGAACCGGCGTCTGGACTACCTCAAACTGTACCTCAACGGAATCGCCGCTTGTGTTTACCTTTGCTCTGGGCAACAAGAACTCACCCGTAGAATAAACACTGTCAAGAAAATTTTTAATATCGCCCATAGTCGCGGTTCTTCCAACCTCAAGGAAAAAGGGATTCTTTAATTCCTCGGGAAGCCCCGCTATGCCAGATATACAGAACAAAGTATCACGGCTTTCTTTTTGTCGGGCTTTTTGCTCAATCAAAAATTTTATGGATGGTATCGCTCTAATTCCCGCCTCGTAACCTGCGTCAATAATTCGCTTGATATCGCTAAAGTTAAATGTGTTCAGACCCTCAAGGTCTGGGGTAATCACAATATCAGCAATTTTTAGTGCCTCCTCTTTCGCCCATGATGACATAATCGTGGTTGTCTGATCCGCAATTTTGATCGGGTCTGTGAGTTCCTCCGGTGGGTTGAGTGTTGAGGTAGCATCAACGGCTATAATGAGATCGCACCCGCTTTCACGCAAAACTGGCGTCGGGATAGGCATCGCCAGCCCACCATCAACAAGGTTTCGCCCATCTATTTCTGTAGGCGAAAAAACAAGCGGGAACGCCATAGATGCACGAATGGCTTCGGGCAGATTCCCGTTATTCAGAACCACCGCCTCGCCCGTGCCAATATCGGTTGCAACAGCCGCAAAGGACACACGAAGACTATCAAAACGCCCACCCGATAAATAATTTGCCCTGTAAAGATATTCGGAAAGCACAAGCGAAATCTTTTGCGCAGTTGAAAGCCCCCTGGGAAAAACCGGACGAAAATCTTTTACAGGCACCGAGAATATATATCCCTCACGCCTCAGTCTTTGGGTGACAAAAAGCGATAACCGTGAAGGCGCATCGGAAAATAGTTCATCCCAGTTTATCTTTGTGATGATGGATTCGAGTTCAGTGGGGGAATATCCGGCGGAATAGAAACCACCGACAACAGCCCCGATGCTTGTTCCTGCAAGTTCGACAATCCTGATGCCGTTCTGGTCAAGGGCTTTAAGAACGCCGATGTGAGCAAGACCCCTTGCCCCTCCACCGCTTAACGCAAGACCAATTTTCAAACAATTAACCGAACGGAGCCTGTGGAAAAGTATCCCGCTTTTTGGCTCCAAATCGGGCTCAAGGATTCGGGGTGCGGGTGAGGCAAGCGATGATAAGAAGAGCAGGGTGAGACTAATAGCCCCTGATGGATTTAAGCGCATTTGTCGCCTCCATCCGAACAAAGGGGCTCGGGTCATTCAGTAATTTTTTAAGTGCATTGGCTACCCTATAATTTCCGCGAAAATTGCCAAGTGCCTCACAGGTTATGCCTCGCTCAATAAAGGACGGATGTTCAAGAAGCGGCAATAAGACGGGCAAAGATTTCTCGTCCCTCAAGCCACCGAGCGTCTCAATTATGTGATACCGAAAAGCCCCTTTTGAGGTGGGAAGCAAAGCAAGAAGAGTATCAGTAATTGAGGGGTCGCCGATAGAAATTAAGGCGTAGCTTGCAGCATAAGCAACAGAGTATGCGGTATCATCAAGGCATTTTATCAGTTCGGGAATGGCAACCTTTGAGCGAAGCTTCCCGAGCGATATACAGGCATTTCGTCTTACCGCGGGCACCGTATCCCGAAGAGCCTGGCGAATATATACCGCTGAACTTTTATCGCCGATCTCACCAAGCGCATAAGCAGATGAAGCTCGCACCTGCACGCGGTAATCATTAAGGAGCAGAATCAATGGCACGACAGCCCTTTTGCTTTTTATTTTTCCCAAAAATCTTATAGCAACCGACACCCTGAAGGCGCTTGAATCGCCAAGAAGAAACATAAACGGTCTTTCTGCAACCCTTGCCAATCGTGGTATAATTTCCTCCGCAAAATTCAAATGCTCCGGATCTTTCCAGTCAATCTCGCTTATGATATACTCAACTGCAGATTCCTTGAGCGAAACGAATTCCTTGATTAACTTTTCCTTGTTACCCCTATCCTCCGTCTTGAGCGCGGTCAAAAATAGGTGGCGGGCACGCTTAACTTTATCTTCAGCCTCCGTATTCGCCACAGCTCCTGAACCAAAAATGCTTACAAGAAAAAGAAGAAAAATTATTATCCCGGTGCACTTTTTATGCGATGAACTTCTCATTTTTGTTTTTGCGGTACAAAATCAATTCCAATCCCGTATCGCCCGTTTGTCCACTCGCTTTCATCCCCACCCTTGCCAATGTACGAATCTTTGCCCGCGAGGTCAAGCATAAGACCGATGCTCCCATATTCTCGGCGGAAGTTCCCGTAGCCCTGAGAATTCCTATCCTGCTTTGCTGTATACGAATCATCCCCGGCTTCATCAACAAAAATCCCAATCCCGTTTGCGTTTCCAGCCCCCTGTGAAAGATCATATATCACATAGTTATCATCTCCTTTCCTATCGTTAAGAACGCCCAAAGCCAGATCGTGCCCGCATCCCTGCGATACGCTATGCGAGAGATAATTGTCGTCGCCTGCGTAATCAATGAGAGCACCGATTGTGATATGTGTTCCGCAGCCCTGTGCATACTGGAAAGCCTGATAAGTATCATTTCCCCCACGGTCAACAAGGGCACCAAAAGCATACCAATAGCTTGCGCCCTGTGCAAAAACATCAGCAATATATGTGTCGTTCCCATTTCCGTCATCAAGAAGAATCCCTACCCCACCCGAGAAATCCGGTCTTGCCCCAAACCCGAACCCCTGAGAAAGCGACAAATTGTGATCCCTCCTTCTTATTTTGTCCTGGTATTTCCCCTGTGCCACATAACAGTCGTTCCCTTCTTTATCAAATAATAATCCGCATCCCCCAACATAGCCAAAACCCTGTGCGTAAAGATGCCCATAATAATAGTCGTTTCCTGAACTGTCAAGAAGGATTCCTGCGCCGATATATCCGCAACCTTCCGTTCCGGTATCGCCACGATAGAGGTCGCTTCCAGCCTGGTCCCACAAAAATCCAAACCCGGCAATTCCCGTCGCAATGCCAAAATTCTTACTGTCATATAAATCCGACCCCTCGCAATCTATAAGTATTCCAGCACCCAGAAATGCGCTTCCGAAAGCATAGGGTTCTTTTGATCTGTAAATGTCGTTCCCGCGAATGTCAATAGCGATTGAGATTGGCTGCGAATTTGTAGCCCCGCCCGCCGAAAGAAGGTACTCGTCGTCTCCGCCGAGATCTATGATTAGCAAAAAGTTCCCCGAGTAAACCGTTTTCCCTGCACCGCCAATAACCACAGCACCTTGCGGGGTCTCCGTATAATAGAGTATGTCGCCCGATACCTCAGGAATGGTATATGCCTTTTCCGCCTTCACGCTTTTGGGGTCAATTTGTTGAAGCGTCTTCAGGGCAAGATCACAGGCATAAATAAGGGTCATAGCGCTTTCGGAAATCTTTGTGCGGTCAATCCTTGCGGCAAGATTCAAAACGCCCTTTGAAAGCCTTTGCTCCGACTTGCTTATGCTGTCCTCTTCCTCTACAGTGAGTTCGGCTTTGCTTTCCGTTTCCTCCTCGCTTATTTCAAGAAGATACGGAAGGAAATTATAGAGCGAGTCAAGCTGTGCCGTTGTAAAACCGGAGCGCACCGTTTTTATATTTTCCTCGGCGCGCAATATTGCAGTATAAATTATATCAAGGGATTCCTTTAGTTTTGCTGTAAGCTGACCCGCGGATTTCCACGGATAATTGTATGTGCCTTTTGTCAAAACTGGCATAGTGGCTTTTAGTTCAAGCATTTCAGAAGCTGCCCGAACAATTTCCAATGGCTCTTTTGCCGAAACCAGTTTTAAGGCCACACTATCCGTGAAATCTATCGTCTTAAGGGGATGCGAAAGTAGATAGTTAACAAAACGCAGTCGGAACGGGTCAATATCGGTAAATGTTAAATTGAAACTCAGTTTGGATGGGTTTATCTTGATCCTTTCAAGAGCCTCGTTTATTGCGGTGGTTCTACTCAAGGGTTTGTCTCCCGCAAGAAGTAAGGCAAAAGTTAGCACTAAAACCTTCTTTACGGTATCCACTTTCACAAAGCCTCCTTTAAAGTCTAATATTATACTTCCCGACCTGCGTTAAAGCAAGTAAAATCGGCTCGGAGTAAATGGGTTCAAACAAGGGATAAATCGGCATAAGTTTACCACATAAAAGAATCTTTAAAAATCAGTGCTATTCGTCTTGACGCCCATATGTGATTGCAACCCGCGCACACCGAGTTCAAACAAAACCCAATTATCTCCCTCAACACGATACCAATCCCCGGCTAATGCGGAACTCCACACAATTACCAGAATTACAGTTAGTTTCTCATCTATTTTTTTCCAGAAACTCACGATACAAATCAAGCAGTCTATCAACCCTTTGCGGGATATCATCCGCAGGGATTTTAACCCAACTGCCGTTGTCGGTGAAAAAGAGCGTGAGAACTGGATCTACCCTGAACGCCTCTATAACCGCAAGCGCATATATTACTAGTTGGGTCGAATAGTCATCGATTCTTGATTTTAGCAGAAGTTTGTCATTGCCGATTTTGTCGCTCTTGAAATCCACGATTGTTGCCCCAGAGTCGCCGAGGATCAGAAGGTCTATCTTGCCGTGAATTGCAAACCCCCTCCTTAAAAGCGAAAACGGGTATTCCCTGAATATATTATCCCTTGGGGTATTTTTGATTATGCTGAAAAGCTCGGAATTTCTGAAGTTTGATAATGACCTTTTAAGGTCATTTATAAGCGACTTAGTTAGTTCAAACCCCTCTTTTCGTGCGAAGTTATTAGCAAAAATTATCGGGTCATCTGGCTCAATGGAGAGGATATAATGAATTAGGGAGCCCCTCTGCAGAGCTTCCCTGTCTTGTTGTTGAAACTCGTCCTCGCCCCTATCATAGCCACCTGAAGCAACCCGTGTAAGTTCTGTTACCGAGACAGATATAACGGGAGGTATTTGAAGCAATCCGCTATCAAAGACCAGGGGCTCCTTATCGCTTGGTTTAATGTGCAAAAGTCTATCCTCTGGGTCCTCAATCTCAAAGGTAGATTCACTTTCTATCGCTTCTTTACCGTAGCGCGTTATTTCAATCTTCCCGTTCCCATCATCCCTGCCACGAAGCTCTTTCATTTTCGCATAAACATCTGGAAGTTTTTCCGGCTTATTGTTGGTAACAAAGCGTTCATCAAGGAATACGGAAAGGCAATCGCGAGCCCGTGTTAGCGCAACATAAACAAGCCTTTCCTCCTCCTCGTACATCCTGGATTTGATGTTCTCACGAAGTTGCTGGTATTCGCTCTGTTCATCCGCACCGACAAATTCCCTTGCTTGTGGGTCATAGTACCTGAAAGCAATCTTATCCCGGTCAACCAAAAAAGCGCCATTATTTTGAGAGCCTTTACTCTCAAAGTTCCACATCGGCAGTATAACCACAGGGAACTCAAGCCCTTTTGCAGAGTGTATAGTCATTATACGCACAGCCCGCTCATTTTCGAACTCAATCGCGCTTTCAGGCTCGCCCTTGCCCGTTTCTTCCAGTATCTGCGCGAGATTCTCAAAATCTTCTTTCTCTATCTCAATAACCCTCATAATAAGCTTTTTCAAATTCTCAACCTTCTGCGCCCCATCAGGTAAAGACGAATAAATCGCCCATCCATAGGTACTCTCAAGGAAACGCATAAGAATCTGGCTCGGTGGGAAAATCCGATAATCCCGAATAAGGGAATTCAGAAGGTCAACTACAGATTTAATCCTTTCTCGCTCGCCTGGATCAATCTCCTTTAAAGTTTGGGCAAAAGAGAATTTTTCAAACAGGGTGTCGTGCTCAAGCGAACAAATGATAACGAGAAGGTCATCGGAAAAACCAAAAAGAGGGGAGCGAAGAAGCGCCAAAAACGATATATCATCATTAGGGTTTTCTACGAATCTCAAAAATGCGAGCATATCGCAAATTTCCTCTGTATCCAGAAATCCGCTTCCCCTGTATGTTATAAACGGCACCCCTACACGCCGTAAAGCAGGGATAAGCGCTTGAAGGAAGTTTCTTTTGCGCACAAGAATTGCGATATCCCCTGGAGTTGCCTCCGTAATTGCACCATCTTTTACTATCCTGAATCGCTTTTGCGGTTCCCCCTTGAGCCCCTCATAACAGCGACGAGCGATCAGATTTGCAATAACCCTGCGGTGGCTTTCAGTGTCAAGGTCGCCGGGATCAATAAGCGCAAGCTCAACATTGCCCAAATATCTCTCATCCCGGACATACCTGAGCGGTTTGTATTCTTTGCCCCCAATACGCGAGCCCTTAAAAACATAGTTAACAAAATCCAGAATATTTTTTAGCGAGCGCCAGTTTTCGGTTTTCGGGGTCGCTTCCTTTTGTAGCTCTTCCTCGGCTTTTTTAAATACGGTATAGTCGCTGCCCCTGAAACCGTAAATGGACTGCTTCTCATCCCCGACAATCAAAACACTGCTTGAGGTTTGCATTGCAATATTTTTTATAATTTCCCATTGAACCTCATCGGTATCCTGAAACTCGTCAACAAAAATAAAACCGAACGGAAAAAGTTTGGGGTTACGAGTGAGGAGCTTTTTGCACTCGTTGAGGACATCGCTAAAACTCACGAGCAGAGGATTCTCCCGTTCCTTTAAATAAAAGTACAATCTTGCTATCGCCCTTTTCACAGGGTCACCGGAATTTATGAGATCATTTAAAACGGGCTCCACCCTTGCAGAACAAAGCCTTAGCTTTAGCATCGTGTTTCTTAGCCCAACCCAGTCAAATCTTGCGACAATCGACCCTATTTCTTTGTCATTCTCAACAAGTCTGACCATTTCGGAATTAAAATGTTCCTCAAATCTTGACTCAAAGATTGCCGGGTCAAGAATCTCAAACGAGGGCGTAAGTCCAGATGCTATTGCGTTTGCCCTCAAAATTGATGAAGCAAACGAATCTATTGTGCCAATGTGTGCGGGTGCAAGTTTTCCTATCAGGCGACGGAAACGCCTTTTTTCAGTTTCAGATTGCGCTAATTGTATATGCTCAATTATCTTCTCGCGGATTCTCTCCTTAATCTGGGTGGCGGCGTTCCGTGTGAATGTTATCGCAACAAACTTTGCAAGAGGTTCAGGCTCGCCGGCGCGAATCAGATTCTCAATCTCACAAATGAACCTCTTCACAAGCTCAGTGGTCTTGCCACTCCCGGCACCCGCACGAATTATTTCTGCATCCAATTCCACTTTGTTATTCATCCCGGTTAATTAAAACAGTCTCCTCCTCTGGTTTTTTTCTGTGCCCCCCTTCTGAGTTGAAGTTTTTATTTACCCTGTCTTGAGCAACTTTTAGTCTATCCCCTGAGCCTTCTGAAGCCTTCCTGAGTAGTCCACGAATATTGTTTTCCACTCGGTGAAGGTATCAAAGCAGGTTTTGCCAGCCTCACGGTGTCCGTTGCCTGTCCCTCGCATACCACCAAACGGTAGATGAACCTCAGCCCCGATTGTGCCCGCATTTATATATACAAGTCCGGTGTCAATCTTCTCCATTGCCTTAAAAGCCTTGTTGACATCGCTTGTGTAGACGGATGTTGATAAGCCGTAATTCGTTTCGTTGTTTATCCTGATTGCGCTATCAAAATCCTCGGCCTCAATCAATGCGATTACGGGTCCGAAGATTTCCTCCTGTGCTATTACACTATCGGGCTTAACATTATCAAATATTGTTGGCAAGAAAAATGAGCCCGAGGAGAGCTTGGGGTCTTCGGGGCGAGACCCGCCACAGATAAGGGTAGCCTCTTTCTTGCCAATTTCAACATAGCGCTCCACAACCTTCACCTGCGCCTCCGAAACAAGCGGTCCGACATCCGTCTTCGGATCAAGTCCGTTCCCAAGTTTCAAATTCTTGGTCCTTTCGACAAGCAGCGGTAGAAGCCTTTCTTTAACACCCTTTTCAAGGATCAGGCGTGAGCAAGCGGTACAGCGCTGTCCTGTTGTTCCAAAGGCTGACCAAATAATCCCCTCAATTGCAAGCTCTATGTTCGCGTCGTTCAGGACTATAATAGCGTTTTTCCCGCCCATCTCGGTGTGAATTCGTTTATGCTTCTTAGGTGCTCGCTGGAGCAAATGGGTTCCGATTTCCGTTGACCCGGTGAAGGAAATCATCCCCACCCGATTATCCTCAAGCACAACATCGCCAAAGGTGGTCCCATCCGAAAAGACGAGATTCAAAACTCCCGCGGGCAACCCTGCTTCCTCAAGGATTCGGACAAGATTGTATGCGCTTTTGGGAGTGTAGCTTGCGGGCTTAAATACGACTGTATTTCCTGCGACGAGCGCTGGCATAATCTTCCAGGTCGGGATGGCGAGCGGGAAATTCCATGGCGTGATTGCAGCAACAACGCCAATCGGCACCCGCATACACATTGCCCACTTATTCGGGAGTTCCGACGGCACAACCTGACCATCCATCCTTCGCCCCTCGCCAGCAGCGTAATATGTCATATCAATCCCCTCCTGAACATCCCCTCGCGTTTCCTTCAAGACCTTCCCCATCTCCATAGTCATCTCACGAGCAAGTTCTTCCTTGCGTGCAAGGAGCAGTTCGCCCGCCCGAAATATAATCTCTGCACGACGAGGCGCTGGCATAGAACGCCATCTGTCAAGCGCTTTGTACGCAGATTCTATTGCCTCAACAATATCCTCGCGCGTTGAGCGCGGAAATTCGCCAAGCACCTCACCTGTCGCAGGATTAATGTTCGGATAATATCTTCCTTCTCGGGGTGATTTCCATTCCCCGTTTATATAGTTCATAAACCGTTCCATACTACCTCCTTAATTTTTCCTTCGCATCAAAATATAAATTCAAGTTAAACGGTTTGCAAGAAAAAAGCAAAGGCGAGCTCGTTTTTTGAGGCTTTCGTTTTATGGGGTAAGATAGCCCCAGATTATCGTGCTCGAAGTTATCGATACCGAACGATTTTCACCGCACACACCTGTCCCGTAAAAATACCCGCTGAGCTTGTTATAGATCCTTGTGCCCCCCGGTATTGCGACTGGTATTGAATAGTAAATCTCTTTTTCGGCAGTCTGTGAGATGCTCCACTGGTCAGCAGCGAGAAGTTCAGAAGCAATAACAGCGGAATATGAGTTTCTCAGTGTTAGCGAACTTGTGCTCCCCCAGGGCAGGGATGTTGAAAGGCTTATACCATAAAGATAAAGCGTTTTTCCCGCCGGCACCTCGTAGACAAGAACGCTGTCGCTTCTTGTGACTGGGTTGCAGGAGACGAAGGCGAAATCAAACTGAAGATACATAACAGAACGCCATAGATTTGCCGGACTAAATCCCGATCCCGCACAACCGAATATCACTTTTATTGAATCACCGAAATCCGACATTGTAACACCCGGCTCTGCAGATAGTATGAGATGTCCGTGATGTCGTTCGCCTGCTGGCGTACTTATGGAATATATTGCGTTCTGTGTGTTAATCGCGCTCAGTGCGTAAGGGACCGAAGATAACTTTTGTCGGGGTGCAAGAGTAACTGTGTCAACCTGAACCTCCACCCAGTAAGGCTCGGAAAAGTCGACCGAATCAGGAAATCCCGATAGTTCAACTGAGAATAGACCCTTACTGATTACAACATCCGGAATTCTTCTTTCGTAGATTGGGCTGCCACCAATCTCGGATGTGTAGAGCCTAAATGTTATGGGCAGTGTATCGTTTATTCCGACGCCGATGGAATTTGTGAGTTTCCCCTGATAATTGAAAGCTCTTGGCAGGGCGCCTGTTCCCACAAAAACAAGAGCCACCAGGAACAATAGCCACCAGCGATATCTCATTTACGCTCCTATAAAATTTTTAACCTGTTTCAGGTGGTTCTCCGCTTTAGCAAAGTTTACGGTTTTATTCTGCTACCTGGCGAACAGCATCTATGATTGTGCCATCCCTATATTCAATAAGGGCAACAATCCTGTCTTTAAACTTCGGCTTCTGCGGGACCCCTGTAATTTCGTCAACCTCTTTTTTGATATCCTCAAGTTTTCGGATTGGCAATCTGGAGCCTTTGGTCGCCTCTATCAAATCCTCGCGGGCGGGATTTATAGCAATGCCCCTTTCGGTGACAATAACATCAATGGTCTCGCCCGGTGTCGTGACGGTTGTTACCTTGTCAAGGATAATCGGGATGCGCTTTCTGTAAGATGGAATGACAATCATAGAAAGTTTTGCTCCCGCAGCAACATCAGGATGTCCGCCAATCCCATGCAGAAGCAAGCCATCCGAATGGGTATTGACATTTACATTGAAATCAAGATCAACCTCGGTCGCTCCCAGAAAGCCAACATCGGTAACATTAACTATGCATCCCTTGGAGTGTATATTTGCATACATCCCGATTGAGACCTCTATGTGATTGGGGTCATTGCGAAGCGATTCAATAGATTGGGGGTCAAAAACCTGGCCATCAAGAAGAACGCGGGTGAGCCCTTTGTGAAGGAGCTCCACGGCGAAACTCGTTATACCGCCGTTTACGAAACTCGCCTTAATACCCTCGGCTTCCATCATCTCGCCGAGAAACTTCGTTATTGCGAGCGATATCCCTCCAGCGCCTGTCTGGAAAGAGAAGCCATCACGAAGGTATCCTGCTTCCTTTATGAATTGCGCAGCGTACTTTGCGATAAGAAGGCGCGTTGGCGAGCGGGTTATTTTCGTTGTCCCCGAAAGGATCCCCGCCGGGTCCCCAAGCCGCGGCACAACAACAACATAATCCACAAGGGTTTGAGGGATTGAAATCGGATAACAGGGGTAAGGCACAAGGTTGTCGGTCAGGACCACGACCTTGTCGGCATATTGGGCATCAGCCACAGCATACGAAAGAGGTCCACAGGCAGAAGGACCATACAAACCGTTTGCGTTCCCGTACTCATCAGCGCAGGGGGCTGCAATAAAGGCGACATCAATATGAAGGTCGCCATCCTCAATTGCGCGCACCCGCCCACCATGAGAGCGAAGAATAGCCACAGTCTCCATCCCACCACGAGAAACAAGCTCGCCTATTGGACCGTTCATTGAGCCCTGAATATTGCGAATAACACCGCTTTTTATGTGTTCAATTAGAGGCTTGTGAATCGGGAACAAGGCGGTCGGCGCAAGTGTCAGCCCCTTAATCCCCATTTCCGCAATGGCATCAACAACCATATTCACAGTGTAGTCACCATCGCGAAGATGATGATGAAACGAGATTGTCATACCATCTTTCAGCCCTGTCGCGCGAATCGCCTCTTTTAGGTCCTTGAGCAATTTTTTTTCGCCAGGCTTCGAAACAGGTATTCGTGGCGCATACTTCCTCCCTCCCCCCTCATCAGCATAAGCACCCCTAAACGGCTTTAATTTGCGACCATCAAGCTCCGTCGGTACATACCTGCCTAAAGCATTTTTTACTAATTCCATATATCCTCCCTTTCTTATCCCTGCTAACATCAACAAATTCAATTTCAAATTTCTCCTTGAAACCCCAAATTAGAGCCGAAGCCACTTCCTCAACCTGTGGTCTGAAACCGAGGCAATCCCTAAGGGTTGTGCTTTTTTGTGCAAGATTTCTTTCTGAGCGATTTACGAACTCCTCAAGCATAAGGTACCCACGGTCTAAAAGGATTGAACCCTGCTGAAGAAACGCTCCTTTAAGCCTTCGTTGAGCGCTCCCAACTAATTTTTTCCCGTTGTGGGTTATCTCGTATTTTGAGGTTGAGGAAAAACAGCTTGGATTTTTTATCCCAGCACCATTTGGGGCGCCCTCATTAACAGAGCACTCCACACCGAGTTTGTTAAGCCCGTATGCGATTGCGGTATTTATCCTGTAGTAGCTTTTTAAAAGGGAAAGACGAGCAAGGGGATGGGATGATGGGACAACAAGCGAATATGTTAGTTCGTCAATGTGAAGGATTGCGCGCCCACCTGTCGGACGAACAACTATATCTATACCGCGCTCCCTGCACAGGTCAGTTTTTATGTCATCCAGTTTTTGGTGAAACCCAAGCGATATTGTTGGCTTTTCCCACTGGTAGAATCTCAAAATGGGGCAATCAAGTTCCGAAAGGGCAAACCTCAAAAGTTCCTCATCAAGCGACATATTATATGCCCCACTGCGCGCACCCGAAAAAAGAAGATACCAGAATTCCATCAGATCAGTTTCTCTTTTTTAAGATTTTCAAGGATGAATTCTGCTGCTTTTTCGGGGTCAGTTCCCTGGATAATTTCCCCACAGGCGCGTTGAGGCGGTGTGAATACTTTAATAACCCTCGTTGGTGAGCCCTGAAGCCCGACATCCGATTCTTGAAGAGCGAGGCTTTCGCGGTTCATAATGGTTATGCTTTCCTTCTTCGCTCGCA
>Ga0207433_10011837_pt1 | contig 13189 bp, 16 predicted proteins | sample YelNatPaOPGAMG01_FD_187559 | JGI IMG/M metagenome (GOLD analysis project Ga0207433, IMG submission 187559) | Hot spring thermophilic microbial communities from Obsidian Pool, Yellowstone National Park, USA - OP-RAMG-01 (SPAdes) (version 3) | ecosystem: Environmental > Aquatic > Thermal springs... | reverse complement strand
GTAGCTGAACATCGCCCCCTGAAAGTTCTGTGTGCCTCTCATCTTCGGTGTCTGCTGTCTCGTCGTCGCCGCCGCTCACATGGTACCGGCAGCACGGGCGGCTGCGGGGGAGTTTTTCAACGGCCTGTTAATCAGCGCCTTCTTGAACGCCATCGACGCAGCGTTCACCGCCTCGGCGCTCATCGAGCCTCTGACAAACTGGTCAATCAATTCCTTCGGAATCGACGGCAACACCGTCGCGGCCGCAGCAGCTGTCTTCATCTTGCGTGGCATACATGCTCCTGGTCATCATGCTATGCCCCAAACACAAAATTCCTGACAGGCGACAAGGCGGCTCGTACTGCGGAGTCATACGGCGATGAGCCCGCGCACGCCGTCGATGTCCATGTCCTCGCCGCGCCCGGACTGCACGACTTCGCCGCGCGCCATCACGGCATAGTGATCGGCCAGCGACCTGGCGAAGTCGTAGTACTGCTCGACCAGCAGAATCGCCATATCGCCGCGTGCGGCCAGCAACCGGATCACCCGCTCGATGTCTTTGATGATCGACGGCTGGATGCCCTCGGTCGGCTCATCGAGAATCAGCAACCGCGGCCCCGCCGCCAGCGCGCGGGCTATCGCCAGTTGCTGCTGCTGGCCGCCAGACAGATCGCCGCCACGCCGCTTGCGCATTTGCTGCAGCACCGGAAACAGGTCGAACAGTTCGCCTGGGAGTAACGCCGATCGCGGCTTGCCGGCCAGCCCCATCTGCAGGTTTTCCTCGACGGTCAGCCGCGGAAAGATTTCCCTCCCCTGCGGCACGTAGCCGATGCCCAGCCGCGCCCGGGCGTCGGGCCGCAGATCGTCGATGCGGCGGCCGTCGAGGTGGATATGCCCGCTGCGCAGCCCGACCAACCCCATGATGGCCTTGAGCAAGGTGGTCTTGCCCACGCCGTTGCGCCCCAGCAGCGCTAGCACCTTGCCTTTCTCCAGCGACAGGGTGACGTTGCGCAGGATGTGGCTGCCGCCGTAGTACTGATTGACCGCCTGAATTTCGAGCATCGCCTTCAACGTCCCAGATAGACCTCGACAACCCGCGGGTCGGCCTGCACCTGCTCCAGGCTGCCCTCGGCGAGCACGCTGCCTTCGTGCAGCACCGTGACCTTGTGTGCGATCTTGCGCACGAACTCCATGTCGTGCTCGACCACCATCAACGTGTGCCGCCCGGCCAGCGAAACGAACAGCTCGGCAGTGCGGTCAGTCTCGAAATCGGTCATGCCCGCCACCGGCTCGTCGAGCAGCAGCAGCTTGGGTTCGAGCATCAGCAGCATGCCAATTTCCAGCCACTGTTTCTGCCCGTGTGAGAGGTCGCCGGCGCGCCGTGCAGCCTGGTCGTGCAGCCCGATCAGCCCGAGCACTTCTTCGATGCGGTCGCGTTGCTCGGCGTTGAGGCGAAAACGCAGCGTGCCGCGCACCCGCTTGTCGGCCTTGAGCGCCAGCTCCAGGTTGTCCTGCACGCTCAGGTCTTCGAATACCGTGGGCTTCTGAAACTTGCGGCCGATACCGGCGGCCACCACTTCGGCCTCGCGCAGCTTGAGCAGGTCGATGGTCTGGCCGAACCAGGCCTGCCCCTCGTCGGGCCGAGTCTTGCCGGTGATCACGTCCATCATCGTGGTCTTGCCGGCGCCGTTCGGGCCGATGATGCAGCGCAGTTCGCCCACCCCGATGGTCAGGCTGAGCTTGTTCAGCGCCTTGAAGCCGTCGAAGCTCACGCTGATGTCGTCCAGATACAGCGCGACCCCGTGGCTGGTGTCCAGCCCCGCGGGGCGCACGTGGCCATAGCCCGCGGCTCCCGCATCGCCGCTGCCCGCTTCCGTGTCGGGATAAACGATGGCCCGCCAGTCGAGTTCAGCCACGGCGCATCCTCCATTGCCGCACCAGGCCGACCAGCCCATACGGCGCAAACAGAGTGACGACGATGAACAGCCCGCCGAGCACATACAGCCAGAACTGCGGGAACGACACCGTGAGCACACTCTTGGCCCCATTCACCAGCACCGCGCCGACGATAGGGCCCACGAGCGTGCCGCGGCCGCCGATTGCCGCCCAGATGGCGATTTCGATCGAGTTCGCCGGGGACATTTCGCTGGGGTTAATGATCCCCACCTGCGGGGCATACAGCGCCCCGGCGATACCGCACATCATTGCCGAGATCGTCCACACCGCGAGCTTGAACCACAGCGGGTTGTAGCCGCAGAACATCACCCGGCTCTCGGCATCTCGGATCGCGGTGAGCACGCGGCCGAACTTGCTGCGCACCAGCCAGCGAGCGAACAAAAACATGGCCGCCAGCACCACGCTGCTAACAACGAACAGCGCGACCGTCATCCCCGCAGTGCCCATCGGAAATCCGAGCAGGGTCTTGAAATCGGTCAGGCCGTTGTTGCCGCCGAAGCCCGTTTCGTTGCGGAAGAACAGCAGCATCGCCGCGTAGGTCAGCGCCTGGGTGATGATGGAAAAGTAGACGCCCTTGATGCGCGAGCGGAAGGCGAAAAAACCGAACACAAAAGCCAGCAGGCCCGGCGCGGCCACCGCCAGGAACATCGCCCAGGCGAAGTGCTGAGTGCCGGCCCAGTACCACGGATACTGCGTCCATTGCATGAACTGCATGAAGTCCGGCAGATTGCCGCTGGCTGCGGTCATGGCACGGTTGAGATACATCCCCATCGCGTACCCACCTAGCGCGAAAAACAATCCGTGCCCCAGCGACAGAATGCCGGCGTATCCCCACACCAGATCCATCGCCAGCGCGACCATCGCGTAGCACAGGATCTTGCCGGCCAGACCGACCCAGTAGGGTGACAGATGCCAGGCACTGCCCTGCGGCACCGCCAGCGCAAGTAGCGGCACAACCACGCAGGCGCCCAATAACAGCGCGATGAACACGCCCCAGCCCCACAAGGGAAGAAACGCGGTGGGCGACTGCAGTTGCGCCCGCGGCGCGCGCGCCGGAGCGGACAGCGGCAGTTCGTTCGGTGTGATTGCGGCCATCGCTCAAGCCTCCACACTGCGCCCTTTGAGGGCGAACAGCCCTTGTGGCCGCTTCTGAATGAACAGGATGATCACCCCCAGCACGGCGATCTTCGCCAGCACGGCACCGGCCACGCCTTCGAGCAGGGTGTTGACCACGCCCAGCCCCATCGCCGCGGTCACCGTGCCGGTGAGCTGGCCGACGCCGCCGAGCACCACGACCATGAAACAGTCGACGATGTACTGCGTGCCCATCTCCGGGCTGACATTGGCGATCTGGCTCAGCGCACAGCCGGCCAGCCCGGCGATGCCCGTGCCCAGGCCGAAAGCCAGCATGTCCACCCGCGGGGTGCGCACCCCGACGCAGGCCGCCATCGACCGGTTCTGCGTCACCGCGCGCACGAACAGGCCGAAGCGAGTGCGCGCAATCAGCAGCCACATACCCAGCAGCACCGCGGCGGTGAACGCGATGATGACCATGCGGTTGTACGGCAGAATGAGGTTGGCCATCACATGCAGTCCGCCCGACATCCACGGCGGGTTGTCCACCTGCACGTTCTGCGGCCCGAACAGGCTGCGCACGAGCTGAATGAGCACCAGGCTGACGCCCCAGGTAGCCAGCAGGGTTTCCAGCGGTCGGCCGTAAAGCCGACGGATGATGGTGCGCTCGACGACGATGCCGACGCCCCCGGCAACGACGAAGGACACCGGCACCGCGGCGATCAAAGCATAGTTCTCCACCCCCGGTAGATACCGTTGGAACAGCCACTGCATCACATAGGTCGCGTAGGCGCCGAGCATGATGAACTCGCCCTGCGCCATGTTGATCACCCCCATCAGCCCGTAGGTCACAGCCAGGCCGAGTGCGGCCAGCAGCAGGATGCTGCCCAGGCTGATGCCCGAGAACAGGGTGCCGAGCCGCTCGCCCCAGGCCAGCCGGTTGTCGATCGCGGCCAGGGAGGACTGAATCTGCGCCCGCACCGCGGCGTCGGGCTCCACGAACTTCCCATCCACCTTGTCCAGCCGCGACAGCAGCAGACTGCGCACCGCGGGGTAATTGCTCGCCGCCAGCTCTCTGGCCGCGGCCAGACGCTCGGCGGTGTTGGGCCCGGTGAGCAGAATGGCCGCGTGCAGCAGCTTCAGCCGGTCGAGTATCGCCGGGTCTTTTTCCGTCTGCAGCGCGCGCTCGACCAAGGTGCGATCGACCGAGGTCGGATCGTCCTGCAGGCGCTGCACGGCCTTGAGCCGCTGCGCTGCGCTTGGCGCGAACAGATCGAGCGCGGCCTGCGCCGAGGCCAGTTCCTTGCGCACGTAGTTGTTGTTGACCACGCTCTGCGCGTTGTCGCTCGGGGTGACGGCCTGTCCCGTGCCCAGGTCGACCCACTGCGAGCCACGCTGCACCAGCACTCGGTCGCCATCGATCTGCACCTCATCGTTCAGTAGCTTGTGCAGATATTCGGCCAGTTGCGGGTCTGGGGTCTGCACCGCACGGTGCAGCGCGGCGATGCGCGCGTCGGTGTCGCCGGAAGCGATCGACAGCGCCTCGGCAACGGTCAGCGCCCGCGCCACCGGTACGAGGGCGAGCAGCAGCAGGGCGCCGGCAAACAACGCCCGCAGAACCCGCAGTCGGGCATGGAGGGATGAGGCGAACATGGCGGCTCTCTTCAGGTGGTGCGCCGTTTGGATGGGCCCGTCCGGGGTGCGCCGGACGGGCCGCGGTCGGCAACGCGATCAGGCGTTTTTCGGTTTGGGGATGTACGGGCTCCACGCCTCGCCCGGCACCACGCCCTTGCTTTTCCACACCACGTCGAACTGGCCATCGGCGCGCACCTGGCCGATGAACACCGGCTTGCTCAGGTATTGGTTGGGCAAGACCTCGACGACGGAACCGCTGGGCGCATGGAACTTCTGCCCAACCAGCGCCTTGCGCACGGCATCGACCTGGGTGGACTTGGCCTTCTCCACCGCCTGCTTCCACAAATGGATGCCGATGTAAGACGCTTCCATCGGGTCGTCGGTGACTGGGTAGTCCTTGAGCTTTTCCTTTTTCACCCAGTCCTGCCAGGACTTGACGAACTTCGCGTTGATCGGGTTCTTGAGCGATTCGTAGTAATTCCACGCGGTGAGGTATCCGACCAGCGGCTTGGTGTCCATGCCGGCGAGTTCCTGCTCGGCCACCGAAAAACCGACCACCGGAATGTCGGTGGCCTTGATGCCTTGGTTGGCCATCTCCTTGTAGAACGGGACATTGGAGTCGCCGTTGATGGTGGAGATCACGCAGGTCGGCCCGGCCGAGGCGAACTTCTTGATGTCGGCCACGATGTTCTGGTAGTTGCTGAAACCGAACGGGGTGTAGACCTCGGCGATGTCGGCATCCTTCACCCCCTTGGAGTGCAGGAAGCCGCGCAGGATGGCGTTGGTGGTGCGCGGGTACACATAGTCGGTGCCGAGCAGGAAAAAGCGCTTGGCCCCGCCGCCGTCCTTGCTCATCAGGTATTCGGTCGCGGGAATGGCCTGCTGGTTCGGCGCGGCACCGGTGTAGACCACGTGTTTGTTCTCCTCCTGGCCCTCGAACTGCACCGGGTAGAACAGCAGACCGTTGAGTTCGTCGAGCACCGGCAGTACCGATTTGCGCGACACCGAAGTCCAGCAGCCGAAAATCGCCGCGACCTTGTCCTGGCTGATGAGCTGCCGCGCCTTTTCGGCGAACAGCGGCCAGTTCGAAGCGGGGTCGACAACCACCGGCTCGATCATGTGCCCGTCGACACCGCCCGCGGCGTTGATCTCGGCGATGGTCATTAGGTCCACGTCCTTCAGCGCGGTTTCGGAAATCGCCATCGTCCCCGACAGCGAGTGCAGGATGCCGACCTTGATCGGCGCCTTTTTCGATGCAATCGCGGGGAACGACAGGGTGCTGGCCGCAGCGGCAGCCACTGCTCCGCCGACGGTCTTGAGTGCGGTACGACGATCCATGCTGAAAAGCCCTCCGAAGCGAAAGTGATAGGGGTGAGTCTCCGCCGGTTCTGCAAGAGCCGTGCCACATGACTGTCGCCGACCGCGCCCGTTGTTGACAGGCCTCGCCTCACGCTGCTGCCCACGTTGCCGAAGGGCAGGGGTCGCTAATCCATCGCCCGCGGCCGGCAGCGACGCATGCGAGCGCCTCAGCATCGCTCAGCCGCGCACCGCCACAGTGCCTCCCGCGTCATTCCGGTGCGGCTGCGTCGGTTCAGTCGCCCCGGTGCAGAGCAGGCCGCGCGTGAAACGATGCGTCTCGCCCGGTATGCTTTTTGCGCTAGCGCCTTTAGCGACCCTGAACCCTCAACCCCCATGGATCTCACCCCTCGCGAAAAAGACAAACTGCTGATCTTCACCGCCGCGCTGCTGGCCGAGCGACGCAAGGCTCGCGGGCTCAAGCTCAACGTGCCCGAGGCCATCGCCTTCATCACCGCCGCGGTGATGGAAGGCGCGCGCGACGGCCGCAGCGTGGCCGAGCTGATGAGCTTCGGCCGCACCCTGCTCACGCGCGACGACGTGATGGACGGCGTGCCCGAACTCATCCCCGACATCCAGGTGGAGGCCACCTTCCCCGATGGCACCAAGCTGGTCACAGTGCATCAGCCCATCCCCTGAACCGCCCACTTCATCCCTCTCCCACCCACCTCCTTATTTTGAGACTGCCCATGTCCCACTTTGCTTTCCATGTATCGCGCAAGCTGCCGCGCGCCCTGCTCGCCCTCTCCCTGCTGGGCGCCGCCACCGTCGCCAGCGCCCATACCGGCAACGACGCCGGGTTGCACCACAGCGTTGCCAGTGGCTTTGTGCATCCCTTCACCGGACTCGATCACCTCTTGGCCATGCTCGCCGTGGGGCTGTGGAGCGCGCTGTCGGCAGCGGCCATCGACCGCCGCGTGCTGTGGGCGCCTGTGGGCTTTGCCACCATGCTGCTGGTCGGCGCGCTGCTGGGTTTTGCCGGGGTGACGCTGCCGGCGGTGGAGCCGATGATCGCGGCCTCGGTGCTGGTCATCGGCCTGCTGGCGGCAGTGCGGCTGCGCCTGCCGGGCTGGGCCGCCGCGGCCGTGGTTGGCGCCTTCGCGTTGTTCCACGGCGTCGCCCATGGTGCGGAACTGGCGGGTGTGGCGGCGCGCTGGGCGGTGATCGGCGGCATGGTTGGCGCCACGCTGCTGCTGCACGCCGCTGGACTTGGGGCCGGGCTGCTGCTGCGTCGCACCGGGCGCTGGGGCGCGTGGCTGGCGGGCGGTGGCATCGCCAGCATGGGCGCGGCGCTGCTCGGCGGCGCGCTGCTGGCTTGAACTGCGCCGTAGGAGACTACCGATGATTCCTGGCGAAATCCTTTGTGCTGAGGGTGATCTGCCGCTCAATCCCGGCCGCGCCACCCGGACCCTGGTGGTAGAGAACGCGGGCGACCGGCCCATCCAGGTCGGCTCGCACTACCACTTCGCCGAAACCAACCCGGCGCTGCGCTTCGACCGCGCGGCGGCGCGCGGCATGCGGCTGAACATCGCCAGCGGCACCGCGGTGCGCTTCGAGCCGGGGCAGCAGCGCACGGTGGAGCTGGTGGCGTTTGCCGGTGGCCGCGTGGTCGTCGGCTTTCGCGGCGACGTGATGGGAGCGCTGTGATGGCCTCGATCTCCCGCCGCGCCTATGCCGAGATGTTCGGCCCCACCGTCGGCGACCGCGTGCGCCTGGCCGACACCGAGTTATTCATCGAAGTCGAGGACGACTACACCCTGCGCGCCGGGGGCTATGGCGAGGAGGTGAAATTCGGCGGCGGCAAGACTATCCGCGACGGCATGGGCCAGAGCCAGAGGAGCCGCGCCGAAGGGGCGATGGACCTGGTCATCACCAACGCGCTCATCCTCGACCACTGGGGCATCGTCAAGGCGGACGTGGGCATTCGCGGCCAGCGCATCGCCGCCATCGGCAAGGCGGGCAACCCCGACGTGCAGCCGGGGGTGGACATGGTCATCGGCCCGGGCACCGAAATCCTCGCCGGCGAAGGCATGATCCTCACTGCGGGCGGCATCGACAGCCACATCCACTTCATCTGCCCGCAGCAGATCGAAGAGGCGCTGATGAGTGGCATCACCACCATGCTGGGCGGCGGCACCGGCCCGGCCACCGGCACCAATGCCACCACCTGCACCCCGGGGCCGGAGAACCTCGCGCGCATGCTGCAGGCGGCCGACGCCTTCCCGATGAACCTGGGCTTTCTCGGCAAGGGCAACGCCAGCCAGCCTGCGGGGCTGCGCGAGCAGATCGACGCCGGTGCCATCGGCATGAAGCTGCACGAAGACTGGGGCACCACGCCGGCGGCGATCGACTGCTGCCTGTCGGTGGCCGAAGACACCGACACCCAGGTGGCCATCCACACCGACACCCTCAATGAAAGTGGCTTCGTCGAGGACACCATCGCCGCGTTCAAAGGCCGCACCATCCACACCTTCCACACCGAAGGCGCGGGCGGCGGCCATGCGCCGGACATCCTGCGTGTGCTGGGCGAGGGCAATGTGCTGCCGTCGAGCACCAACCCGACGCGACCGTTCACCGTCAACACCATTGACGAACATCTGGACATGCTGATGGTGTGCCACCACCTCGACGCAGCCATCGCCGAAGACCTGGCGTTCGCCGAGAGCCGCATCCGCCCGCAGACCATCGCCGCCGAAGACGTGCTGCACGACCTCGGCGCCATCAGCATCATGTCCAGCGACAGCCAAGCCATGGGGCGCGTCGGCGAAGTCATCCTGCGCACCTGGCAGACCGCGCACAAGATGAAGGTGCAGCGGGGTTGGTTGGCACCATCAGCCGGAAGCACTGGCGCGCAGGCCGACAGCCGCAACGACAACTTTCGCGCCAAGCGCTACGTCGCCAAGTACACGATCAACCCCGCGCTTGCTCACGGCATCGCGCACGAGGTCGGGTCCGTCGAAGTGGGCAAATGGGCCGACCTGGTGCTGTGGCGCCCGGCGTGGTTCGGCGTCAAACCCAGCGTCGTCGTCAAGGGCGGCTTCATCGCCGCTGCGCTGATGGGCGACGCTAACGCCTCCATCCCTACGCCGCAGCCGGTGCACACCCGGCCGATGTTCGGCGCCTTCGGCGGCGCGCGGCTGGCCACGTCACTCACCTTCGTCTCGCAGGCCGCACTCGCCGTTGATCTTGGCACTCGGCTCAGGCTGCACAAGCCCTTGGTGGCTGTGCGCGGCTGCCGCACCGTGAAAAAGGCGGACATGATCCACAACGCCTACACGCCCCGCATGCAGGTGGACGCGCAGACCTACGAAGTGCGCGCAGACGGCGTGCTGCTCACCTGCGAACCCGCGACCGTGCTGCCGATGGCGCAGCGGTATTTTCTGTTCTAGCGAGCCTGCAAATGCGCCCGGATCCACGCGGCAAAATCGTCCTCGCCCAACTCGCCTGCGGCGACGGCGAGCATGGTGAGCGTGGCGTCGGTTTGTGTGGTCACCAGACGCTGGCCGTTGAGGGCGAGAAATAGGCCGACGGCGAGGAAGGCGGTGCGTTTGTTGCTGTCGACAAAGGCGTGATTCTTGGCGATGCTGAACCGCCCCGGGAATTGAGGAGGTTCCTGACTCTGAGAAGATGGAGCCATGCCATGAACAGCAAGAAGTCCAACCGTTTTTCCCCGGAAGTGCGCCAGCGCGCTGTGCGGATGGTGCAAGAGCACCGCGGCGAGTACCCCTCCCTGTGGGCCTGCATCGAATCCATTGCGCCGAAGATTGGCTGCGTGCCTCAGACCCTGCATGAATGGGTCAAGCAGCACGAGGTTGACACCGGCGTGCGAGATGGCCTGAGCACCGAGGAGCGAGCCCACATGAAGGCGCTGGAGCGCGAGGTCAAGGAACTGCGCCGTGCCAACGAGATCCTCAAGCTGGCCAGCGCGTTTTTTGCCCAGGCGGAGATCGACCGCCGACTCAAGTCCTGATCGATTTCATCGACCGCCACGAGCCTGTCAGGAATTTTGTGTTTGAGGCATAGCATGTTGGAAAGGAGCATCTATGCCAAGCAAGAAGAAACCGGCGGCAGCCGACACGGCGGCGCTGCCGTCTATTCCCCACGAACTCATTGAACAACTGACCGGCGGCACCACGCCGATGACGGCCGAACAGATCAACGCCACCACCATGGCGCTGAAGAAAGCGCTGATCGAGCGGGCGCTGGGCGCAGAGCTGTCGTACCACCTGGGCTACTCGCCCGGCAGCGCCCGCCCCGAGGATGCAGCCAACCAGCGCAACGGCAAGTCCGCCAAGACGGTGCTGACTCAGGACGGGCCGCTGCGCATCGAAGTGCCGCGCGACCGCGCAGGCTCCTTCGAGCCCATCCTGATCCCCAAGCACGAGCGGCGTTTCACCGGCTTTGACGACAAGATCGTGGCCCTGTACGCGCGCGGCATGACCGTGCGTGAGATCCAGGGCTTTCTGGCTGAGCAGCTGAGCAGTACGGCACCGAGGTCAGTCCTGAATTCATCAGTTGCGTCACGGATGAGGTGATGTCCGAGGTCACCGCCTGGCAGGCACGCCCGCTGGAGCCGATGTACCCGGTCGTATTCTTCGACTGTCTGCGGGTCAAGATCCGCGAGGATGCCGTGGTGCGCAACAAGGCCATCTATCTGGCGCTGGGCGTGCTGCCCGACGGCACCCGCGACATCCTGGGCCTGTGGATCGAGAACACCGAGGGGGCCAAGTTCTGGATGAAGGTGTTCAACGATCTGAAGACCCGTGGTGTAGCCGACATCCTGATTGCCGTCACCGATGGCCTCAAGGGCATTGGCGAGGCGCTTGGGGCGGTGTTTCCGACCACGACGCTGCAGACCTGTATCGTGCACTTGATCCGCAACAGCCTGGACTATGCCAGCTGGAAGGACCGCAAGGCGCTGGCAGCGGCGCTCAAGCCCATCTACACGGCGCCCAGCGCAGAAGCCGCAGCTCCCCAACTCGATGCCCTGGAAGCTGGTCCCTGGGGGCAGAAGTTTCCCACTGTGGTGGCGGCCTGGCGCCGGGCCTGGGAGCGCGTCATTCCGTTTTTTGCGTTCAGCCCGGCGGTGCGCAAGGTGATTTACACGACCAATGCCATCGAGAGCCTGCACAGTCAGCTGCGCAAGATCATCAAGACGCGGGGGCATTTTCCCAGCGATGATGCCGCCACCAAGCTGCTGTGGCTGGCCTTGCGCAACATCACGGCTGACTGGGGCCGAGCAGCCAGGGAGTGGAAAGACGCCATGAACCAGTTCGCCATCGCCTATGGGGAGCGCTTCATCAGGCCATCCGCGTAATATGTCCACTGGGCTTGTCTGAAACGGCAGCCCGAATAAAAAGCCTTGAACACAAAAATTCAGACAGCCCCACCGCCACCGAGACACGTTCGGGGTCGAGCCGATCTGCAAACTCCTGCAGATCGCCCCATCGTGTTACCGCCTGCATGCCGCACGCCGGCGCAACCCGCAAATCGATTGCAAGCGGGCCAGACGGGATCAGTGGCTGATCCCCGAAGTCCAGCGGGTCTGGCATGCGAACTGGCAGGTCTACGGTGCAGACAAGGTCTGCAAACAACTGAACCGAGAGGGCATACGGGTGGCGCGCTGCACCGTCGAGCGACTGATGAGGCGCCTGGGCATCCAGGGGGTGCACCGTGGCAAGAAGCTTCTGACCACCACGCCAGACACTTCAGCGCCTTGTCCGCTGGACCGCGTCAACCGCCACTTCAAAGCCCAGCGACCCAACGAGCTGTGGGTGTCGGACTTCACCTACGTCAGCACCTGGCAGGGCTGGCTGTTCGTGGCCTTCGTCATCGACGTCTATGCTCGGCGCATTGTGGGATGGCGGGTCAGTCAGTCCATGCACACAGAATGACCTTGCCCGCGAGTTTCGGATCCCATAAGCTGAGACCGTTACGCGGCCTGCCTGTTCTGGGCGGCAAACCAAGCCCGTTCGAACTGCATCGGGCTGACGTAGCCCAACGACGAATGAAGCCGCCGGTGGTTGTAGAACGTCAGCCAGTCGACGATCTCGTCCATGGCGTCACGCCGGGTCTTGAATCGTTTGCCGTGCAGCCTGCCCACCTTGAGCGAGCCCCACAGGCTTTCCGTGGGCGCATTGTCCCAGCAATTGCCCTTGCGGCTCATCGAGCTGCGCATGCCGTAGCCGGTCAGCGCCTTCTGGAAGTCGGCACTGCAGTATTGGCTACCGCTGTCGCTGTGGCAGATCAGCCCCGGCGGCGGATGCCGACGGAACCAGGCCATGTGCAACGCGTCGATCACCAGCTCGCGCCTCCTGTGCGACTGCATCGACCAGCCCACGACCTGGCGGCTGAACAGGTTGATGATCACCGCCAGGTACAGCCAGCCTTCGTCGGTGGCCTCAGACGTGATGTCGCTCGTCCACACGGCGTTCGGCGTGGTCGGCTTGAACTGCCGATCCAGCAGGTTCGGCGCCACTGGCAGCTTGTGGTTGCTGTCGGTCATGGCCTTGAACTTGCGTTTGCCACGGGCGCGGATGCCGTGCAGGCTCATGAGCTTGCGAACGCGCTCCTTACCCGCCCGAATGCCGCGTGCCAGCAACTCCTTCCAGATCCGCGGCCAGCCATACTCGCCACGCGTTTCGGCATGAATCGCTCGGATATGAACCAGCAGTGCATCATTGCTGATGCCGCGGCGCGGCCACGCCTGGCGCACACGGTGGTCGTGGTACCCGCTGGAGCTCACCCCCAGAACTGCGCACGCTACCGACACGGGCCAGTGCTTGCGGTTGCGCTCAATCCAGGCGTACTTCACCCCCGCTCCTTCGCGAAGTACGCCGTCGCTTTTCCCAGAATGTCGCGCTCCATCTTCACGCGCGCAAGCTCAGCGCGCAGCCGTGCGATCTCCATCTGCTCCGGGCTCACAGGCTTGCTTCCAGCGCCACCCAAGCGACCGTCTCGATCCGCACGGATCCAGTTGTGCAGCGTCTGTTCCGCAATGCCCAGATCTTCGCCGTCACCGCCATGTGAACCGCCCCGGATTTTGAGGGGGCTCCTTCGATTGAGAGAATGGAGCCATGATGAGGAAGTCCCCGAAGTTTTCCCCCGAGGTGATCGAGCGTGCGGTGCGCATGGTTTTTGACGCCAAGGCACAGTACCCGTCGCAGTGGGCGGCCATCGAGTCGATTGC
>Ga0207433_10011835_pt1 | contig 13190 bp, 7 predicted proteins | sample YelNatPaOPGAMG01_FD_187559 | JGI IMG/M metagenome (GOLD analysis project Ga0207433, IMG submission 187559) | Hot spring thermophilic microbial communities from Obsidian Pool, Yellowstone National Park, USA - OP-RAMG-01 (SPAdes) (version 3) | ecosystem: Environmental > Aquatic > Thermal springs >... | reverse complement strand
AGCGAGGTAATCCATGGGACGCATTGAACAGCTCGCCGAAAAGTACCGCCAACACATCGGCCTTCCCTGGCAACAGACCGTGGCCGGCGCCCAGCGCGTCATCCTGGTGGTTTACGACAAAGAACTCGAGCGCGCCCTGCTCGCCCGGAAGCAGCTCTTCGAACTAGCTACGCGCGAAACCGGGCACGAATGGTTCGAGCTCAACGTCGCCGACTCCTTCGCCCAGTGGATGGCCGCCGACGAATACCGCGACGCCTACTTTGAATCGCCCGACGACCTGCAACTCAAGCTCGACTCCGAGTTTGCTGAATCCGTGGCCGCCCGCATCCGCGCCGTCCTCGAAAAACCGGAGGCGACCGCCACATCGGTGACCGCTGTCTTCGGCGTCGGCGCTCTGTTCGGCTTCACCCGTGTCTCGCGCGTCCTCAAGCTGCTCGAACCTTATATTCGCGGCCGGCTGGTCGTGTTCTTCCCAGGCGTCTACGATCAGAACAATTACCGGCTGCTCGACGCCCGCGACGGCTGGAACTACCTGGCGGTGCCCATCACCGTGCATTCCTCTGGAGGCTACTGATGTCCACACTCATTCGAGACACCCTGCTGCGCGATCCGGCCAAGGAAGGACTGGTCAACAACGGCCAGGCCCGCATCACCGACGAACTCGCCGATGCGCGCATCCTGGCCGAACTGCGCGGTGAGCTTTCCACGTTCGTCTGCGAAGGACAATACGCGGAAGGCATCATCAAGATCCTTTCGTCTTACCTTTCGAACCGCAGCCAGACCAACCAGAAGGCCGCCTGGGTAAGCGGCTTCTTCGGCAGCGGCAAGTCGCACCTGCTCAAGATGCTTGCGCACCTCTGGGTGGACACTCAGTTCCCGGACGGCGCTACAGCGCGCAGCCTGGTGCCCGAACTGCCCGAGGAGGTCCGCGACCTCCTGCGCGAACTCGACGTCGCCGGCAAGCGTTCCGGAGGGCTGCTCGCGGCCGCCGGCACTCTGCCTGCCGGCACAACCGAAAACGTGCGGCTCAGCGTCCTCAGCATTCTCTTGCGCGCCTGCGGCCTGCCGACGCAGTATCCCCAGGCGCAGTTTCATCTGTGGCTGGAGGACCGCGGGCTGCTCCCTAAGGTCAAGGGCCCCGTCGAGGCGGCCGGCAAGGCATGGATGCAGGAGCTGAACAACCTCTACGTCAGCCCACTGATCGCCAAGGCCCTCCGCGCCGCCGATCCGGATTTCTCCACCAGCGACGCGGCTGCCAGGGAGCTCCTCAAGGCCCAGTTCCCTCTACGCACGAGCGATCTCAGCACCGAGGAATTCCTCCAGGCGTTCAAGCGCGTGCTTCGCCGCGCCGGGAAGGACGGTCAACTCCCCTGCACCCTGCTGATCCTCGATGAGACGCAGCAGTACATCGGCGAATCGGAGACGCGCGCCACGCTGATCACCGAAATCGCCGAAGCCGTCTCCAAGCAACTTGATAGCCAGGTGATGCTGGTCGCCGCCGGCCAGTCCGCATTAACCGGCGTGAAGCTGTTGCATAAGCTGCTCGATCGTTTTACCATCCGCATTCAGCTTTCCGATACGGATGTCGAAGCCGTCACCCGGAAGGTGCTGCTGCGCAAACAGCCTACCGCCGTCAACTGCATCGCCGAGATGCTGGAGACCCACGCCGGCGAGATCTCGCGCCAGCTTCAGGGCACGGCGATCGGCGAGCGCCAGGAGGACAAGGCCTTCATCGTTGAGGACTACCCGCTCCTGCCCGTCCGCCGGCGCTTCTGGGAGAACTGCTTCCGGCAGGTGGATACCGCCGGCACCCAAAGCCAGCTTCGCTCTCAACTGCGCATCATCCACGACTGCCTGGCCCGGCTTTCCGGCGAGCCGCTCGGCCGGCTGATCCCCGGCGACGACTTGTACGAAGCCCTTGCGCCCGAAATGGTCACCACCGGCGCGCTGCCCCGCGAGATCAACGAGCGCATTGTCGCCCTTGGCCGCACGGGCAAGCCCGAAGACCGCCTGCGCCAGCGCATCTGCGGCCTGGTCTTCCTCATCGGACAGTTGCCGCGCGAGGCCGGGGCCGACACGGGCGTCCGCGCCAGTAAAGAACATATCGCCGACCTCATGGTGGACGAGTTGACCAATGACAATGGCAAACTCCGCGCCGACGTGGGCCGCCTGCTCGACCAATTGGCGGAAGAGGGCGTCCTGATGCGCGTGGGCGACGAGTTCCGCATCCAGACCGAAGAGGGCCGCAATTGGGACGACGAGTTCCGCAAGCGCGAGGCGAAGCTCAAGAACGACACCGCTTTCTTCGACGAACGCCGCGATCAATACCTGGCCGGCGACGTCGCGCAGATCGTCTCCAAGGTGAAGGTGCTGCACGGCGCAGCCAAAGTGCCGCGGAACCTGGTGACGCACCGCACGGCCGAGCCGCCCACCCCGGACGGCGAATCCATCCCCATCTGGCTCCGCGACGGATTCACGATCTCCGAAAAGGAGGTCCTCAATGCCGCGCGCGCCGCGGGCGTTTCCAGCCCGGTGCTGTTCGTCTTCATCCCGCGCAAGTCCCGCGATGAGTTGCTCAGTGCCATCGCCACCGAGCAGGCGGCCGAGCAGACCCTGAACGCCAAGGGCGTACCCTCAACGCCCGAAGGCCAGCTCGCCCGCCAGAGCATGGAGAGCCGCTATCAGCTCGCCAAGCGTCAGCGCGAAGTGTTGGTGGCCGAGATCGTCTCTGGCGCGAAGGTCTTTCAGGGTGGCGGCAACGAGCTGCTCCAGCTCTCGCCCGAAGAGAAACTCCGCGCCGGCGCCGAAGCCTCGCTCGCCCGCCTTTTCCCGCGATTCAAGGAAGCGGATTCCTCGAGTTCCGCCTGGGAGGCCGCGCTCAAGCGGGCTCGGGATGGCGCCGACCAACCCTTCTCGCCTCTCGGCTATCAGGGCCCCATCGAGCAGCATCCAGTCTCGAAGCAGGTGCTCGCGACCATCGGTTCCGGCAAGACCGGCGCCGAGGTGCGCAAGGAGCTCGAACGCTCTCCCTACGGCTGGCCTCGCGATGCGGTGGATGCCGCACTCATCGCTCTCCACCGCAGCCAGCACGTCATGGCGAAACTGAACGGCATCGCCGTCCCGGCCGGCCAGCTCGACCAGAACAAGATCTCGAAATCGGAGTTCCGCGTCGAAAAGATCACGCTCTCGGTCTCCGACCGCCTCGCCCTTGCCGGCCTCTATAAAGAGGTCGATGTCCAGGCCAAGGGGCCGGAACTCGACGCCAAAGCCCCGGAGTTCTTCGCCGCGCTCAAGCGGCTGGCCGAAGAGGCCGGCGGCGACCCACCCCTGCCCCTCTGCCCAGGCCTCGCCGACGTCGAAGACATCGAAAAGCTGACAGGCAACGACCGTCTGGCCGCGTTGCGCGCCAAAGCCGACGATCTCAAGGCCCGCATCGCAGCGTGGAAAAAGACCCGCAACGGCATCGCGAAGCGCCTGCCTTCCTGGAAGACGCTCGAACGTCTGGCTGCTCATTGCGGCGCGGCAGCGGAGGCCAGGCCCTGGCTCGAACAGCGGGACGCCATTCGCTCGAACCGCCGCTTACTCGCCGAACCCGACCCGGTTGCGCCGGTGCTCAAGGCCCTGGCCGACCTCTTGCGGCAGGCATTGAACGCCGCGCACACTGCCCACCAGTCGGCTTACCAGAGTGCGATGGACGCCCTGGCGGCCGATGCCGTCTGGGGCAAGCTCTCAGCAGCGGACCAGGCCCGCATCCTCAAAAAAGACGTCGGCCTGGAAGCGCCGGCAAAGCCCGACCTGAGTTCCGACCAGGCGTTGCTGGCAGCGCTCGACGCCAAGAATCTCGCCGCGCGGCGGACCGAGGCCGAGGCCATTCCGGCGCGCGTCGAAAAAGCGCGGCAGCAGGCGGCGCAAATGCTCGAGCCGAAAATCCAGTTCGTTTCCCTCGACCGGAACATGCTCAAGACCGAAGCCGACTTGGATGCCTGGCTCGCCAGGCAGCGGACGAAGCTGATCGAAGCCCTGAAGGCCGGCCCTGTGCAGATTCAATAGGAAGCCAGAGAGAATGTCCACGCTCAGCCGCGAACACCGCCGATTGCTCGAAAACACGGTCGCCCAGGCGCGCGCGATCGCCGAAGAGGGCGCCCGCAAAGTCCTGGTGGACCAGTACGCCGTACATCACCACGAACCCTGGCCCCACATGAGCGCCGAAGAGCGCGAGCTGCGCAACCAGCTTCGCGCTCACGGCCGGCAGTTGGGCGATGCGCGCGACGCCCGGCGCGAGACCCAGGAGATTGACCACCTCGTCCAGGCCACCGCCTACGAGCACTGGCACCGGATGCTGTTTGCCCGGTTCCTCGCCGAGAACGACCTGCTACTCGATGCCGAGCACGGCGTGGCGATGACGCTCGAAGAAGTCCGCGAACTCGCCCGCGAGCAGGGGCGCGACTGGATGGACCTCGCTGCCGAGCTCGCCCAGCGGATGCTGCTTGCCGTCTTCCGCCCGGACGACCCGGTGCTGAAAGTCCAGCTTCCACCGGAGATGCGGCAGCAACTCGAAGAGAAGCTCGCCGTGCTGCCTCGCGAGATCTTCCTGGCCGACGACAGCCTCGGCTGGGTCTACCAGTTCTGGCAGCGGGATGAAAAGGACCGCGTCAACAAGGCGGAAGTCAAAATCGGCGCCGACGAACTGCCGGCCGTGACGCAGCTTTTCACCGAGGACTACATGGTCCTCTTCCTGCTTGAAAACACGCTGGGCGCCTGGTGGACGGCCAAGCGCCGGACGGAAGGAAAAGACCCGGCGCTGCCGGGCTACACGTGGACTTACCTGCGTTTGAACGATGATGGCTCGCCGGAGGCCGGCTCCTTTGACGGCTGGCCGCGTGCGGCGCGCGACCTGCGCGTGCTCGATCCCTGCATGGGCAGCGGGCATTTCCTCGTTTTTGCTCTGCCGATTCTCGCCCGCATGCGGATGGAAGAAGAGGGTCTTTCGCTCAAAAGGGCGCTCGCCGCGGTGCTCAAAGAGAATCTCTTTGGCCTGGAGATCGACGCCCGCTGCTCTCAGATTGCCGCGTTCAACCTGGCGCTGGCCGCCTGGCGCATGGCGGGCGAGCATTTCGCGTTGTCCGAGATGAACCTTGCCTGCTCCGGGCTAGGCATCAACGCATCGGAAGCCGACTGGGTGAAGCTCGCCGGTGAAGATGGCCTGGCGCGCGAGGAGATGCGGCGGCTCTATTCGCTCTTCAAGGACGCGCCGACGCTAGGCAGCCTGATCGACCCGCTGCGGCTCCGGGCGACGGTCTACACCGCCGGCGCCGAGCGCGTCTTGCCGCTGATCGAGGAGGCGCTGGCGCAGGAGCAATCCGAGGAGACGCGCGAGTTGGCCATCGCCGCGCAAGGGGTGCTCGCGGCGTTTCGGATTCTCGCGAGCCGCTTCACGCTGGTGGCGACGAATGTGCCCTATCTTGGGCGCGGCAAGCAGGACCCGATTCTCGCCGCATACTGCGCCGAGTTCCACTCCGACGCCAAGGCCGACCTGGCGACCTGCTTTGTCGATCGCTGCCTGCGCTTCGCGCGCGACGGCGACTCGGTGGCGCTGGTGACGCCGCAGAACTGGCTGTTCCTGACCAGTTACAGGAAGCTGCGCGAGCGGCTGCTGAAGGGCGAGCAGTGGGACTTTGTGGCGCGCCTGGGTCCGCGCGCGTTCGAGACCATCAGCGGCGAGGTGGTGAACGTCGCGCTGCTGGGCCTGACCCGCCGCGCCCCCGCGCCCGAGCACACGTTTGCGGGGTGGGATGTCGGCGACGCCAAGACGCCCGAGGAGAAGGCTGGGGGAATACTTGACACTCCCGTGATGGTCGATCAAGTTGCCCAGACCAAAAGGCCTGACCTGCGGATCACGTTTGAAAGCGGCTCAGGACAGACGCTCCTTCGCGAATATGCCACAAGCCATTTGGGCATATGCACGGGCGACTACTTGCGGTTCGGCCGAATGTTTTGGGAGCTGGGCAAAGCCAGCGAAGACTGGGCTTGGCAGCAGACTTCCGTTGAACAGGTAACGCCGTTCGGCGGCCGAAGCTCTGTGCTTTATTGGCAGCGTGGGTCGGGCGAACTCCTCCGCTTTCTTCAAGAGCGGCTGGGGCCAGATGGTACATCCGCGTGGATACGAGGAGAAGATGCTTGGGGAAAACAGGGAGTCCTCGCAATGGCCATGCGAGAATTGCCGGTCACTTTATACACCGGCCATCTGTTTGACAACAACGTCACGGTTGTTGTCCCAAAGGAAGAGGAACATCTGCTCGCCATTTGGGCTTACTTTAGCTCGGAGTCATTTCACAAAGATGTCCGAAGAGTAAACCAGAAGATCCACATATCGGACCAGAGCCTGGTGCTCGTCCCCTTCGACCTCGCCTACTGGCAGCGCGTTGCAGCCGAGAAATACCCCAACGGCCTGCCCAAGCCGCACTCGGACGACCCCACCCAGTGGCTCTTCAACGGCCACCCCAAAGGCTCCGACCACCCGCTTCAGGTTGCCGTCGCCCGGCTGGTCGGCTACCGCTGGCCGCGGCAGACCGGCTCCAGTTTCCCGGACTGCCCCGCGCTCGGCCCCGATGGCCTGGAACCGCACGCCGACGCGGACGGCATTGTGCCGCTCGCCTCGATCGCCGGCGAAGCCTCGGCCGCCGACCGCCTGCGCGCCCTGCTCGCCGACGCCTACGGCGGGGAATGGTCCGCGGCGAAGCTCAAGGAACTCTTGCGCGATGTGGACTCGCTCGAAGACTGGCTCCGCGACGGCTTCTTCGAAGAGCACTGCCGCATTTTCCATCAGCGCCCGTTCGTCTGGCACGTCTGGGACGGGCGCAAGGACGGGTTCCACGCGCTGGTCAACTATCACAAGCTGGCCGCGCCCAACGGCGAAGGCCGCCAGACGCTCGAAAAGCTGATCTACACTTACCTAGGCCGCTGGATCGAGCGCCAGCAGGATGAAGTGAAAGCCGGCAAAGAAGGCGCCGACGCCCGCCTTACCGCCGCGCTGCATCTCAAAACCGAACTCGAAAAGATCCTCGAAGGCGAAAAGCCCTACGACCTCTTCATCCGCTGGAAACCGCTCCACCAGCAGCCCATCGGCTGGGCGCCCGACATCAACGACGGTGTGCGGCTCAACATCCGCCCGTGGCTCCAGACAACGCTCGCGCCCGTCACCAAGCCCAGGAAGGGCGCCTGCGTCCTGCGCGTGACGCCCAAGATCAACTACGGCAAAGACCGCGGCAAGGAACCGCACCGCCCTAAGGAAGATTACCCCTGGTTCTGGAGCTGGGACGAGCGCACCGAGGATTTCCCCGGCAGCGCCGCTTTCGACGGCGCCCGCTGGAACGACCTGCACTACTCGCTCAAGACCAAGAAACAGGCGCGGGAGCGCAAGCAGGCAACGGAGGCGAAAGCATGAAACTGATCGAGCGCCTGACGGCTTCCTTCCGCGCGGCGATGCTGGCGCCCGACGGCCAGGTCCCGCCGGCGGCCATTCTCTGGACCGACGCCGACGGACAGTGGCTGCCCCTGCTGCCCGCGCTGCGAGCCGTTTTCCCCTGGGTCTACACGTTCGGCAAGTATAGCCCGGAGGCGAAGACCGGGCCGGCGATCTGGCTCAAGTGCATCGTGGACCGCACACTGCCGGAAGCGCAGCCGCCGGGCGAAACGCCGGTCCTCTATCTTCCGCATGTCCGCCGGCAGGAGTTGCGCGCCGCGGGCGACTGTCCACCGCAGTTACAGCCGCTGGTCGAGCTACAATACCGCGGGCGTGTCTGGCATCAGTCGAACGGCCACGACTGGACGGTGCGGGCGTTCCTGGTTTCGGACGACGGCCTGGCCCTCGACGTCTCTGCCGACCGCCGCACTGAGGAAGCCATGCTGCGCGCGCTGCCGCTGCTGGCGGAAATCGACCTGACGCCGCTGAAAGGGCGGAGTCTCGACGCGGACGACTTCGACAAGCTCTCGGTGCAGGATCCGGTTCGCGACCTGCTCCTCTGGCTCAATAATCCGGAGACGTTCGAGGCTGGTGCAAAAGGGGCGCGATGGCAGAGCTTCCGCTCGGTGTGCCGGAGCGAGTTCGGGCTGGACCCGGAGAAGACTTCGCCCTCGGAGGTCGCCGGCCGCCTGCTGCGCGCCGAACTGGGGCTGGATCGCGTCTGGACGCGGTTTGTGGAAGCTCCACAGCTTTATCAGGGTGTGGCGAAGCTGCTGCGCGATCCCGCCGGCGTGGGACAGGGCCTACTGACGCTGGAACCGTCGCGCGACCCGCGCATCAATGAGCGCGAGGAGGGCGAACTCCGGCAGGCGCTCGAAGCCGTCCCGCGTCTGGCCCATGCGGCGGCGTGCGCGAAGGTGCTGGAACTCGAGGCCCGGCATGGCGAACGGCGCGGATGGGTGTGGGCGCGGCTGGGGTGGAGCCCCTGGGCGAAGGCGCTGGAGCCCCTGGCGAAGCTCGTGCGCGCGGCGCAGACGCCCGTGGGCGGCGGGACGCTGGCGGCTAGTGCGGCGGCCTATGCCGAATCCGGCTGGCGGTGCGACGCCGCGGCAATGGAGGCCCTGGCACTGTTTCGCTCGGGCGCGGAAGCGGCGCTGGTGGCGCAGGTGGTGCGGGCGCTCTATGAACCGTGGCTCGAAGCCTCGGCCCGGCACTTCCAAGCGCTCGCTGCCAGCGATGCCAAGGCCGCGCGCGAGGCCGTGGGAACAACACCGGCGGAAGCCGAGACCTGCCTGCTCTTCGTGGATGGGCTGCGGTTCGACCTGGCCGGGAAGCTGGCGGCGCTGCTCGAAGAGCGATCCATGAAGGTGAACCTCACATGGCGCATGGCGGCGCTGCCCACGGTGACGCCGACGGCCAAGCCCGCGGCTGCGCCAGTGGGCAACGGGATTCGCGGCGGCGATGGCGTGGACTTCACGCCCCTGGTCGAGACCAAGTCCGGGTGGAAACCCCTGACCGCGCCGCTCTTGCGTGAACGGCTGGAGGCGGTGGGCGTCGAAGTGCTGGCTTCCGATGAGGCGCGAATCCCGGCGGGCACGGCTGGAGGCGGTTGGGCCGAGTGCGGTTCGATCGACAGCCTGGGCCATACGCTTCAGGCCGATCTCGCACATCAGTTGTCGACGGAACTGGAGCGGGTTGCCGGGCGCTCGGCGGCGCTGCTCGATGCCGGCTGGCGGCGGGTTCGAGTGGTGACGGATCATGGCTGGCTGCTGCTATCTGGCGGTTTGCCCAAGGTGGACCTGCCCGCCTACCTCACCGAAACGAAGTGGGCGCGATGCGCCCTGGTGAAGGGCCAGCCGGATCTGGCCGTGCCGGTGGCCGCCTGGCATTGGAACGAAACTGTGCGGATCGCTTCGCCGCCTGGCATCGCCTGCTTCCGCTCGGGCGAAGCGTACGCGCACGGCGGCATCAGCCCGCAGGAGTGCGTCGTGCCGGTGCTCGAAGTAGAGCGCGGGTTCGGCGCGACGTATGCCTCGATCCAGTCGGTCGAATGGCGCGGGATGAGGTGCCGTGTGCGCGTTGAGACCAACGATCCTCTGGTGAAGGTCGACCTGCGGACGAATTGGAAGCAGGCAGGATCGAGCATCGTGGCGGCGGTGAAGGAAGTGGGCGCCGGCGCCGAAGTGAGCCTGGCCGTGCCGGACGACCAGTATGAAGGGGCCGCGGCTTCGGTCGTGGTGCTCGATCGCGACGGCAAGGTGATTACAACGCAGACCACCTGCGTAGGAGAGAAGTCATGACAATGGCGATGGACAGCCTGGACCAAAAGGCCGCCGAGGCCTTTGACGGCTACCTGGTGCGCAAGGACCTGGTGCGAAAGTACGCGCGGCAGTATCCGGTGCCGACCTACGTGGTCGAGTTCCTGCTGGGGCGCTATTGCGCGAGCGTCGATGAGCAGGAGATCCAGGAGGGCCTGGCGATCGTGGAGAAACAGCTCCGCGACCGCACGGTACGCACGGGCGAAGAAGAGCTGTTCAAGGCGCGCGCCAAAGAGCAGGGCTCAGTGAAGCTGATCGACATCGTGCGCGCCAAGCTCGATGCACGGCGCGACTGCTACATTGCCGAACTGCCAAGCCTGGCGTTGAACGACGTACGAATCGCCGACGAGCTGGTGCGCGAGAACGAGCGCATGCTCACCGATGGCTTCTACGCCGAGGTGACGCTCTCCTATGACGCCGTGGTGGCCCAGGAGTACGGCGGGCGGCCCTTTGCGATCGACGCCCTGCGACCCATCCAGATGTCGAAATCGGACGTGTTGGAGGTGCTGGCGCGCGGCCGGGCGAAGTTCACTTGCGCTGAGTGGATCGACCTCTTGCTCCGGAGCGTGGGGCTGGAGCCGGCCAGCCTCGATGAGCGCGCCAAGCGGGTAGCGTTGCTGCGGATGGTTCCGTTTGTCGAGCGCAACTACAACTTTGTGGAGTTGGGGCCGCGCGGGACGGGAAAGAGCCACCTCTACCAGCAGATTTCGCCCTACTCGCACCTGATTTCGGGCGGCAAGGCGACCGTGGCAAAGATGTTTGTCAACATGGCGAGCGGCCAGCGCGGCCTGGTCTGTCAGTACGACGTCGTCTGCTTCGACGAAGTCTCCGGCATCTCCTTCGACCAGAAAGACGGCGTCAACATCATGAAGGGCTACATGGCTTCGGGCCAGTTCAGCCGGGGCAAGGAGAACATTCGGGCCGACGGCAGCATCGTCATGCTGGGGAACCTGGATGTGGACGTTCAGCAGCAACAGCGCATCGGCCACCTGCTGAGCCCGCTGCCGCCGGAGATGCGCAACGACACGGCGTTTATGGACCGTCTGCACGCCTATGCGCCGGGGTGGGATTTCCCGAAGCTCAAAGTGGACGAGCACCTTACCGATCATTTCGGGCTGGTGAGCGATTTTCTGAGCGAGTGCTGGAACAAGCTGCGCACGGGCACGCGAGTGAACGCGCTTCAAGGACGGCTCTACTGGGGCGGCGCGCTGAGCGGCCGCGACATTGAAGCGGTAAACAAGACCATCAGCGGTCTGCTGAAGCTGTTGTATCCGGACCCGTCGATGGCGGTGCCGGACGAGGACCTGGAGTGGATGGCGCGGCTGGCGCTCGAGTCGCGCCGGCGCGTGAAGGAACAGCAGAAGCGGGTATTCAAGAGCGAGTTCCGCAACACGCATTTCAGCTACACGCTCGGGGTGGAAGGCGTGGAGCAGTTTGTCTCGACGCCGGAGTTGCACAGCGATGAGGCGATTGAGAGCGATCCATTGCCTCCCGGGCAAGTGTGGGCGGTTGGGATGGGATCGCCTGAGACCGGAGCGGGCCTCTATCGCCTGGAGGTCACCTCGGGACCAGGCGGCGGCGTGAAGATCCTGAACCAGCCCGTGCCGCCGGCGTTCCGCGAGAGTGTCCGCATCGGCGAGCAGAATTTGTACGCGCGAGCGAAGGAACTGGTGGGCGACCGCGACCCCCGCGAGCATGAGTTCTCCATCCAGATGCGCGCCATCGACTCGGACCGCTCCGGCGCCGGCCTGGGGCTGCCAGTGTTGGTGGCCCTGTGCGGAGCGCTGCTCGGCAAAAACACCCGCGGCGGAACAATCGTCGTCGGCGCGCTGAACCTGGGCGGCTCGATCGACCTGATCCCGAACGCGGTCCAGATCGCCGAGCTAGCAATTGACAAGCAGGCGCAGACGCTGCTGATGCCCGTCGCCGCCCGCCGGCAGTTGAACGACCTGCCCGACGACCTCTGGACCCGCATCAGCATCGAGTTCTACAAAGACGCCGCGGATGCGGTGTTCAAAGCGCTGGTGGAGTAGCCCAAAGCATCGAGAATTGATCACAGACTTTGGAGGAAGAAATGGCTTTACGAAAGAGAGTGTTTATTGCCTTCGCGGCAGAGGACAAGACGTACAGGGATTTCTTGGTAGGCCAGGCGCGGAACGAGGACAGTCCCTTCGACTTCGTTGACATGTCCGTCAAAGAACCGTGGGACAGCCAGTGGAAGACGAACTGTCGAACGAAGATCAAAGGCTGCGACGGCATGATCGCGCTCGTCAGCAAGAATTCGCAGACAGCATCCGGTCAGCGGTGGGAAGTCAAGTGCGCCAAGGAAGAGGGCGTGCGCGTTCGCGGGATCTATATCCACGCGACCGACAAGCCCGCTTGGCTACCAGAAGAGTTCGATGGAGTCCGAATCGTTTACTGGACCTGGGACAACATCAAGTCATTCCTTGATTCTCTGTAATCGGCAAGAAAGAAGGCAGCACATTCATATGCGAAGGGCATTGCTGGTCGGAATCGATGACTATTCGGATGCACCTCTGACGGGATGCGTACGAGACGTTACGCGGTTACACGAGGTGCTGTCGAAAAATGAGGATCATTCCCCGAACTTTGACTGTCGGTTGATGATCGCCCCACCCCACTCCATCATGAAGGCGTCAATTCGGGCACCCCTGGAGGAGCTATTCTCCAACGATGGGGACATTGCTTTCTTCTACTTTTCCGGCCATGGGACGGCCAACAATCTGGGCGGATTTCTCGTGACACAAGACGCTTGCCGGTACGACGAGGGGTTACCGATGAATCAAATCATCACCCTAGCCAACAAGTCCCGGGTGCGAGAGATTGTGATTATGCTCGATTGTTGCCACAGCGGAGCCCTTGGGAATCTCCCTGAGATCGATAACATGAGCGTGCAACTCAGAGAGGGTATTTCGGTCCTGTCGGCTAGCCGCTCGACGCAGGTGGCCGTGGAAACCGGCGGCGGCGGAGTCTTCACGTCCTTGGTTGTCGACGCTCTCACCGGTGGAGCATCGGATGTACTCGGCAACGTGACGATTGCCAGCATCATGGCGTATGTGGACCAAGCGCTTGGGCCATGGGAACAACGTCCGGTGTTCAAGTCGCACGTCTCGAAACTCAGCCCGATCAGGAAGTGCAAACCATCCGTTGGCGCGGAGATCCTGCGAAAGCTGCCGACGTACTTCCCGACGAATGCCTTCGAGTACCCACTCGATCCCTCCTATGAGCCGGACTCTGAACCTCTTCACCTGGAGCATCAGGATATCTTCTCCCACCTCCAGAGGCCGCGTAAAATCCAGAGTGTAATTTAAGGTCTTGACAGGGCCATTCGCTGTCGGCTCCAGTGGAAGTTTCCACGCTTTCACGAAAGGAGCTGACGAACGAATGGC
>Ga0207433_10011830_pt1 | contig 13192 bp, 13 predicted proteins | sample YelNatPaOPGAMG01_FD_187559 | JGI IMG/M metagenome (GOLD analysis project Ga0207433, IMG submission 187559) | Hot spring thermophilic microbial communities from Obsidian Pool, Yellowstone National Park, USA - OP-RAMG-01 (SPAdes) (version 3) | ecosystem: Environmental > Aquatic > Thermal springs... | reverse complement strand
TTACAATATGCAAAACAGTCCCCGTCATTGCAGCCTGTAGCGGAAAGAGGGAAACACCAAATAGTATGTAACCCATGTGGGCAATGCTGGAGTAGGCAATTATACGCTTGATGTCAGTATGTGAAAGCGCTACAAATGAACCAAAGAAGGCTGAAACTACACCGAAAATGGCTAGACCATGCAAGAAGTTTACTCCAAATGACGTTGCTGCAACTGCTGGAAAAACCGTTTCCATAGATATGCGAACTATAGCATAGGCACCTGCACTGGTAAGCACACCACTTATAAGCGTAGACATTGGCGCTGGAGCTTCAGCATACGCGTCTGGAAGCCACATATGAACCGGAAAAATTGCCATCTTGACTGCGAAGCCTGCAGTTAAAGCCATCAGACCCCATTTAACGCTATCAGGATTCTGGGTTAATAGCAAGTTTCCAGCGGTAAATATGTCAATGCTGCCCGTAAGCATGTAAATTGCGCCTATACCTAACAAAACGAACACTGCACCGGCATGGGTGAAAACGAAAAATTTGAAACTGGCTTTATAAGAATCCTGATATCCCCACCCACCGACGAGAAAGAACGCCGGCACAAGCATGAGCTCCCAGCAGAAATAGAAGAACAGGAGATTTGAGGAGATAAAGACCCCAATTAGACCCGTAAAAAGCAAAGACATCAAAGTGTAGTAGACGGGCAGGTTCTTTTTGTGAGCCATATAATTTATCGAATACAAAGACGCCGCTATGATCAACACCATTGTAAGGATAACTAGGGATAAACTGATGCCGTCGACAAATAATGTGAAGTTTGAGTTCAAAACAGGAATCCAGGGATAATCTTCGACATACCTGTTGAACGGGCTGTCAAGAATTGTAGGGACAGTGGTCAAAACTAATGCTAAAGTTGCAGCTGCGACCAAAGAAAGCAGAATAGCCGCGGACTTGGCGGATTTTCTTCCAGCTAAATACACGAAGGGAGCGGACAAAACAGGCAGTAGAAGCACAGACAAGAGAAGGTACGACATACTCACACACCTACACTAATAATTATTAATACTACGAGCATGATAAAGCCGATAATCGCAGCTGCAAGGTAATGTTGCAAACTGTTTCTGGAGACTTTACGTGCTTTAGAAGCAGAACGTAAAGTTCTGCCGGCAAGCAAATCTAAGAGCTTATCAGCCAAGGTATCAATAGTTTTTACTTTGGATGCGCCACCCATTGTTTGCCCAGCAATCACATTCAAAAATTGATCGGTTGCTGTATCAAAATATTTGTAAACGCCACCAGCCAAGCGGACTATGCCACCGGCGAATTTCTGTGGAAGCATTTCAAATCCAGCTTCCTCGCTGAACTTGACGCCGCCAGAGAAAACCATGATGGCTTTGGCAACCACTTTCTCGTAGAAGTCATCAAAAAAATAGCCATGTTTAAGCAATTTCATGATGGGATTTTTGTCGCTTCGGATAGTAGCCATTATAGAATCTTTACGCCAGTAAGCAGAATAAACAAGAAGAGCTGTTGGCACAAGAATAACGGCAAAGATGGCACTTTCTATGTTGAAAAAGGCAAAAGGCAAACTTAATTCGACTTCGGCATGCATAAAACTGCCAAGTGCAGGCTCAACAAAACCCCAAATCACGCATGAGATAGCAAGCACAAATGCAGGTGCCAACATGACTTTAGGTGCCTCGTGCACGTGAAGTTTCGTTAAATGTTCAGAGGATTCGCCTAAGAAAACCAGTTTCATGAACCTAATGCTATAGGCGAAGGTAAGTGCCGTAGTAGTAAATAATAAAATAACCTGCAGGAGTACGCCTGTCTCCATTAAACTTTCAAGAACTAACCCTTTACTGAAGAAAGCCGCGAATGGAGGCAAACCGCTCGTCGTAATTATCATTATTAAAGCCAAAAAATAGGTAACAGGCATGAGTTTTCTTAGCCCACCCATAAGACGCATATCACGTGTACCCAATGCATGAATTATGCCGCCTGCCAGTAGGAAGCCCAACCCCTCGAAAAAGGCGTGGCTAACCATGTGGAAGAGACTTGCAAACCAACCCAACGAGGCTGCAGCATGAACACCAACAGAACCCAAAGCGGCCAGCATAAAGCCCAATTGGCTGACCGTTGAATAAGCCAACACACCCTTGATATCTGTTGTATACAAAGCCATAGTAGCACCCAAAAAGGCAGTCAAAACTCCAACCCACGCCACGCTAGGCAACCACAAAGGCAGAGTCGCTACAAGAGGACCTGCGATAAATATGAAGCGAGCAATAAGGTAGATGCCTGCTTTAACCATCGTGGCAGCGTGCAATAAAGCACTCACCGAGGTGGGAGCCTCCATTGCACTGTACAACCATGTGTGCAGGGGTAGCTGCGCCGATTTTGCAATAGCTCCTCCGAGAAGTAAGAAAGCAACCGTCGTTACAGTAGAGACAGGAAGGGTAGGCAGTAAGGTGATGGTTTCACGGAACGAAAAGGTACCTAAACTTGAATACAGAACCCCAATGGCTGCAAGCAGCAAAACATCGCCTATGCGGGTCATGATAAAAACTTTGTTGCCCGACTTGACCGATTCAGGCCTGTTACTCCAAAACGAAATTAGGGAGTAGCTGCAAAGACCCACCATCTCCCAGAATATGAACATCTGTAAGAAGTTATCTGAGATTACTAACCCAATCATTGAGCCAATGAAAAGTAGCAAGAAAAAGTAGTAGCGGGTTAAGTTTTCTTCACCCTTCATGTAGCCTTGAGAGTAAATCGTGATTACAATTCCAAATAAACTTACCAAACATGTAAACAGAACACTAAGTGGATCTATGAACACACCTGCAGTTACGCCATTAGGAATCCACGCCGCCGTCAAATTAATGACGCCTGCACCGGCTGATGCAATTGCAGGCACCAAAGAAAATGCCAGAAATGCAGTGAAAGCGCTGACAAGTATGACAAGGTAGTTGCGAACTTTGGCGCTGAATCGGGCTATCAAAGGGACAAAAATGCTGGAAACCAAAGGCAGTATCCAAACAAGCCAGCATGAAACATCAAAAAATTGCATCATGCATCCACCTCGAATGTTTCCTCTTCTTCAGGTTCACCGATTTTACTAATATCTGTGGTTCCGTACTTGCGTGACGCAATAACCAGCAAAGCCAAAATGACCGCGCTTACACAAGTGTCCGTGGAAAACGCCAAAATCAAGAAAGCCTCCCCCACTTCTCGGCTAAGGGAAGAGGCAAGCATGACAAAGTTGAGGGTGGCAGCTGTAGCAACTAACTCGATTGATATGAAAACCTTGAGCAAATGACGCTGAGTTAACAACCCATAAACGCCTAAGCCCAGCAAAACGATGGATAAGATAACAAAGTCCATTATTGCTTCACACTCCGCTTAACAATTTTTTTCTTGCGGTACAAAACAATGGCTATGCCTAAAGCCACCGTCATAACAACTAACCCTTGTAAAACCACATCCAAAGCTCGATAACCCCAAAGTGCTTCTCCAAAGGGAACGGAATAAGTGGCGCCGTTCTGCTTTGAAACGGAAAAGAAAAATGCTGGCAGAGACAAAAGCGCACCCAGCACACCCAACACAACCAGTTGCTTTGGCTGCGTCTTAGTTAAAGGCTTTTCGCTGAGAGTTTCACCAGACAAAAACAAAACTGCAACGGTACCGACGCCTACAGCAAACTGAAAAACAGCAACATAAATCGCGCCGTTCAAAGCATACAACAAAGAGGTTAACATGAAAGCGCCTGCCAAAGCGGCAACTGAGTAAACAGCTTCATCAAGAAAAATTGCTAAACAAGCAGATATTACTACTCCTGCGCTGACAAGTTCAAGCAACATTTGAAACACCAGGCTTTTGATCAAGTGGTTGAGGTTTTAGAACTAGGTCAGATTTATTTGTTGTCGCTAGCTCGAAAAATTCGGTGCTTTTGATGGCGTTTCGTGGGCAGCTTTCAGCGCACTGATAACAAAAAATACAGCGATCCAAAAGAAACATGGGACGCTTTTTCCCATTAACATCCACCATCTCTATGGCTTTTGCAGGACAATCACGACTACACAGACCGCAACTTACACATAAAGCAATGTCAAAAACTTGTTTTCCGCGAAAATCTTCTGCAGGCGTGCACTTCACAAAAGGGTATTTGCCAGTAGCAGGTTTCTTGAATAAATAATTTAACACTTCACCGACGATGGGGGATATGAGGTTTTTTTTGGTCATTGCTATCACACCATTGGATAAACCCATACTGCCAAACCTATAGTCAACAGTAGCGAGAGCACAGAAAGCGGCAGCATGAACTTCCAGTTGGCTCTCACAATTTGGTCGATACGTAATCTTGCAAAAAGAACAGTCATGTACTCGGAAATTACTATCACAGCCACAACTTTTAGCACAAACCACAAGGTACTCCACAGCTCAGGCAATCCAAAAAATGCAGGACCATTCGTACCGCCTAAGAAGAGCACTGTAACCAACGAGGCCCCAAAAACAATTTGCACGTCGCGTGCCAACTTGAGGAAAGCAAGTTTTCCTCCGCTGTATTCAGTTTCGTATCCAGCGACAACTTCGCTTTCCGCGTGGGGAATATCAAAAGGGTCTTTCTCGAGCTCGGCTTGCATAGTTATTATGAAAAATATAAAGGCCCAAGGAGCCAAAACCACAAAGGGTATCCATTGTCTAGCAACAATTGTCGCTATGGTTAATGATCCCGCTAGAAATGCAGGTGCGAGCGCAAGCATCAAGAGCGGAATATCATAGCCTAAAAATTGGGTCAGAACTCTGGCTGCTCCTATTGAGCTATAAGGGTTAGAGGAGGACCAACCTGAAAGGAATAGCAAAAAGTTTGCCACAGAAATCAACGCCATAACAAATATGAGGTCACCTCCAAAACTTACGTTGGGAATCACAGAGGCGCCATCTATAGGCAAAAAGCAAAGCGCAAAAATGAGTACTGAGAAAGCGAAGAAAGGCGCAAAACGGAAAATGCTCTTCCGGGATTCATTTGGTGTAATTTCTTCTTTAGTAAGTAGCTTGATGAAGTCAGCCAGTGGTTGAAGAATCCCACTTGGACCAGTGAAGGAAGGTCCCATGCGGTTTTGCATACGGGCTTCGATTTTGCGTTCTATCCAGTCACAAAACATTGTAAGAAATAAAATGAAAGTAAACCCTGGGAAAACAAGTACCCGAAATATGAGCCAGAGGTAGTCAATCATCTTTTATCACTCATCTGTCTGTGCATGAAAAGCAAGGATCTAAACTGACAAAGTTAGGTGGAACATCAGCTATGCTTTCACCTATAGCTGTTTTGAGGAATGCAGGTATGTTAGCAAAAGTTGGAGTGCGCACTTTGACACGCTCTGGGAAGGCAGTACCGTTGCTTTTGACATAATAGAAAAGTTCACCTCGGGGTGCTTCGACGCGGTTAACAGCCTCTCCTGGTGGCACAACACGAGGCACTTTGACGCGGTAGGCGCCACTTGGCAGATGATCAAGGGCATACTCAATTATGTTAATGCTTTCCTCAACTTCATCCATGCGGACATTCATCCTTGCCCAAGTATCTCCTGCGGTGTAGACTACTTCTTTAAATGGAATTTCGCCGTATGCCTCGTAGGGTTCATCTTTGCGTACATCAATATCTACTCCTGAACCTCGGGCTACTGGACCAACTACACAAAGTTTCAAGGCATCTTCTCGTGCAAGAACGCCAACTTTTTGCATGCGCATCCTAATCGAAGGTTCATTTTCATACATCTGCTTATAGAAAGGTATTTTCTTTCGGAGCTCTGTTAGTGTGGCTTTGATTTTGGGTATATCCGCCTCTTTTATGTCGCGTCTCACGCCGCCTACTGTTAAAGAGGAGGAAATAACGCGGTTACCTGTAATCATCTCGGTTAGATCCATTATGGGTTCTCGGTCACGCCAGAAATATTGGAATAGGGTTTCATACCCAATTTCTAAACCTGCATGACCCAAAGTGAGCAAGTGACTGTGCAACCTGTTAAGCTCCAAAATTATTGTCCGAATATATTTTGCTCTAGGTGGCACATCGGTTTTCAAGATTTTCTCTACAGCTTCAACAAAGGCTGTGGCGTGACATGAATTACAAATACCACAAATACGTTCTACCAAGTAGACGTCTTGCAGATACGTTTTGGATTCTGATGCTTTTTCTACACCTCTGTGAACATAACCTATGCGTGGCTCCACTTTTTTCACGGTTTCTCCGTCAACTAAAACAGCAAATTTCTCAGGCTCCAAAAGCGCGGGATGATGAGGCCCAATAACAATCTTGACGAGACCGCTCCCATCAGATAACTTTACATCTTCAGAAGAAGGCGTATTTAGTTTAACTTCGTTTATTTTGACGTCTTTTCTTAGAGGGTAAACGCCTTCGGGCCAAGTATCGGGTAAAACAAGCCTGCCAGGATTTGGGTGTCCCTCAAACACCACACCAAGTAAATCAGTAACTTCCAGTTCATGAAAAGCAGCGCCAGGAACCAAGTCCGTTATAGTTGCAAGTGTAGGCTTATCTTTGGGGACTTCACATTGAATAGTAACAAAGGAATTTGAAGTTCGTACATGGTAATACACACCTACGCTTGCACCTAAATCGATACCAGTTATTGCTGTAACAGCAGTTTTTTCGTCTAAATCTAGCAGTATTTTCAAAGCGTCTCTGTGTTTGCCAACAGGAGCTTGAATTGCTGCAGTCCCAAGCTTACCTATCTGAATTTGGAAATTTTTGGCTTCAAGCGCTTTCAGAATATCTAAATTATTGCTCGTCATCTGATTTCGCCTTTTCTTTAGTTTTAGGTTGCTGTATAGAATTCAGTAATTTCACGACGCCATCAATTATAGCCTCGGGTCGTGGGGGACACCCTGGTATGTAAGCATCAACAGGAATAACTTTGTCTACACCACCAACCACACTGTAATTACCAGCAAAGACGCCGCCAGAACAGGCGCAAGCGCCAATTGCCACTACAAATTTTGGCTGGGGCATCTGTTCATAAATACGCCTGAGCCTTTCCGCGCACTGTTCTGTGACGCAACCGGTGGTTAACAGCACATCAGCGTGACGAGGTGAGGGTTCAAGTTTGATGCCGAAACGTTCTACATCATACTTTGGTGTTAAAAGAGCAACAACTTCTATGTCGCAACCGTTGCATGCACCTGAGTTGAAGTGTAAAACCCATGGCGACTTGACTCTTGCCCAAGTGGTTATGTTGACCATGTTAGTTTTTGCCTCCTTCAAATAGAACTATTGCTGAGACAAGCGTCATGAATAGGTAAAGTAGAAGTAAGGGGGTATTCATAACTTGCTCTGCAAATGAGGCATAGGCTAAGAGCAGAACAGCGCTGTCGAGGATAACAAAGTATATGAGATACTTGTAGAGGGAAATGTTAACTTTCAATTTTGGGTAAACAACCTTTTCTCCACAGGCGTACACTGATCTCTCGCCTCTGGTTTGGACAGGTTTTGGGGCCACACGTCGACCCAGTAAGTAAATGATGCTGGTAGCAGACACTATCAGCAAGAAAGCTACGGTGATCTCAACAAGCAAAAGCTTTTACCTCCATTGGAAGATTTTGGGTTTAACAAGCCTTTCGAATTTCCAAATCGATTTTCCAATTGTGAGCATAAGGTAGAGATAAAATAAACATGTTTAAAGATGACTCCAATATTATCAGCCAATTGTCCAATAAAATCAAGAACTCTCGTCAACACACCTAAATAAAATTCATTGTCGGAACGGCATTTTCTACGCCAAAGAGACTGAACGGTTTTAATCATGACGGTCCGGGCTTGACTCTTTTAGAGTAATATTTGAAACATTTAAAGTTTAGCCATCAAGTTCAACACAACTTGATGATTCTCAGTAAAGAAACCAAACAAAAAGTGGAAAAGAGACTATGTAAAGATTCCTACTCGGTTTCTTCATCTGAGCCAAGCCATTTCTTTTCCAAATGCAAAATCAGACTAAAAAGACCTCTGCTTATAATCACAAGTATAAGTAGCAGGAATTCTTCATATGTTCGAACAACCACAGTTTTTATGATTTCGGCACCTATAAACAACTCTAAGCTCAAGGTTAAATAGCCTGAAAGAAACTTTGTTGCACAAGAAGGCTTGTAGGGACTTTTTAGCTTACACTGTACAAACCTGAAAGCAACAAGCAATGCACCGAAAGCCACCACAGCACCACCAAGTATGTATAAAACATCAGTTGCCATGGTGAGAAGAATAAAAATGACTTCATATACTGAACCGCCTGCCGTGTAAACCGCATCGCCTGGCAGAAAAAGCTTGCCAAAGTCAGGTATAGTAAAACTGAAATATACGCCAATAACAGCTGTGAAAGCTAAAACTGCAATTATGACAATCGTTAAAGAATCTATGCCCTTTTTAGCTACTGGTATAGTACATTCGCCCATAGAGCAAACAACCAAAGAGACTTAAGTTTAAGTAACCTTCAACAGCTAATATTATTTACTCTTTTTTACCCCCTTAAAGTCACAGGCGATTAGCAAAAAATTACAACAACAAATCGCTTACAGACCAACGGTGGATAAAGAAGGGTAGATAATGCTGAAAAAGGGGTCGATAAGTTTTTATGTACGGTTTAAATCTGTAAGGTGTCTAAAAAGTGTGATAGCAGCAAAAATTAGGATTGATAAGCGAAATGGTTAGAAAAGCGCGAATCCGGCTAACAAGCACCGACTACGGAAAACTCGAAGAAGTATGTGAAGAACTGAGGAGTATCGCCCAAAAAACAGGCGTCAAAATCAACGGACCCGTACCGTTGCCAACTAAACGGTTACGCGTGCCAGTTTTGAAGGCGCCTTCAGGGGAAGGAACTGCCACTTGGGACAGGTGGGAAATGCGTATTCATAAACGCTTAATCGACATTGACTCAGAAGAGCGGGTTATGAGGCGAATTATGCGCATCCGTGTACCTGAAGAAGTGCACGTTACAATAGAACTTGTCTAAACCGTTTTTTAATTCAAATTTTAGGTTCTTTTAAGTTGTAGCCATTCAAAGAAGTTTTATTTAAGCAAAAATGTAGGTGTAGATCGTCAACGCCATAGCCGCTGTGAACAATAATGCCCAGATTTTCTTGTCCCAACTGAAAATCTTCAGACCATCCAGAACACCAAAAGGAAGAAGGTTAAACAAGGCTATGAAGGCGTTGAATGAGGCAAGCAACAGAAAAGCCATAGAGTAGGCAAAAGAAGTGGGAACATAAGCTAAGCTCAAAAAGATCATAGATAAGAGGAGGTTAGTAGAAGGACCTGCTATGGAAATTTTTCCAATGTCGCCACGTCTTGCAGGTCCAGCAATCATCACAGCCCCTGGGGCGATTAGCCTGAAGGGGGTAAATACCGAAATCAGAGTTAAAACCGCACCCCAAGTGATAAGACGGAATTCAGCCCACAACCCACTTTTTTGTGCAGAAATTTTATGAGCTATCTCATGGATTAAAAAAGACAAAGTCAAGAAAAACGAAAAAACAGCGGCAACAGTCCATGTCCAACCATACCAGTAAAAGAAATTATTGTATATTGCAATAGAGAAACCAATGCCCATAATTAACAGCGCCGCTGGAAGCAAATGTTTAACTTCTGTGGAACTGATGTAGATTTTGTTTTTAACTTGACGGGGCTGCCAAAAACTAATGGAATAATCATAAGATGCTGCGGGAAACCTTGTAAAAGCCTGAGCAGTTGCCTCCCGCCTTTGCGTCTGTGCTAATCCCATATTTGGGCAACTGTGGGTTTCAGGTAAGCGGTGCACACTGCAAAATTGACCACCACAATAGGGACAACGAAAAGGCATTAATACCTCTTGACCACATTTCTGGCAGTTCATAATGACGTAAACACTCTTTTCTCAGTGCATAAATATGAAATTATGGTTTATATGTTTCCCTTCAAAACCTCAAAGTTGCTTGTTAACACTTATAGTAAAGCCTTAAAACATTAAACTTGAAAATAAAAGGGCGCCAATAAAGTTAAGTGGGAGATGCAATAACTGTTTGAAAGCTTTCAGCTTCGTCCACGTTGCTGATCTGCACGTAGGCTATGCTCAGTACGGCTTAGAGACGCGGAGGCAAGATTTTGATAATGCCTTTCGGGAGATTGTGGATAGAACTATAGATTTGAAAGCAGACTTCATGATTATTGCAGGTGACCTGTTCCATCAAGCAAGACCCTCAAACATAACTTTGGAGAACACAGTAAAAACGTTTAAGCGACTCAAGGACGCAAATATCCCCGTTTTAACAGTTGACGGTAGCCATGACTTAGCTCCAAACTCGATTACAAGCACTATCTTGTACCCGTTGGACAGTGCAGGATTGATCTATCATCTACCTCGACATGAGGGGGCGTGCTGGCGCAAACCTGACTGTTGCTACGTCTACGGCGTACCTAACTTTCGAAGCAGACGCAAAACAGAAGAAACACTGCCCCAGTTTTTACAACAAAATCCTCCCACGCCTGATCCGACAGCCACTAACATTTTTGTTTTACACGCCACCATTGATCTGCCCACCGTGAAGCCACCGTACATTGAAGCAGAAATTCCTGTTGATCTCATCCCTGACGGGTTTGACTACTACGCTGCAGGTCACATACACCAAAGATCAATAAGCAAGTTCAAAAGTGGATTCTTAGTTTACAGCGGATGCACAGAAACCGTCAGCTACGACGAGGCAAAATATAAAAAAGGGTTTTACCACGTCAAAGTTAACGAAAAAGGCGAAATTTCACCTGAAGCGATGGAGCTACAGTCACCACGCAAGTTTGTAGTTATAGAAGAGGAATTCTCAGGTTTAAACGCACACAAAATAACCGACGTTGCTGTTCAGATGGTGAAAAACGCAGATGAAGAAGGCACCGTCATAATACCTGTGTTAAAGGGTTTTTTACCTGCAGAAGCCAGCCGCACTGAACTGGACATTGGTAGCATACGAAACACCGCAGAAAAAGCCCTACTTGTCCACCCCATTGTGTTACTTAAAGAAAGCGCGGTCTCGGAGGAAATTGTCCGCTCCATCTTTGAAAGCGAAGTCAAAGACGTCAAAACCAAAGCTTTTGAGTACTTCACGCAGATTTTCAGTGCCCACTACAGCCGCAGTGAAGCAGAAAAATTGGCTCACCATGCCCTCAGCCTAATCGAACCGCTGACCCAAAAAAAGGAGGAAAAAGTGAGGCAAATACTTGAGGAGCTACTGCATTGAAAATTGAAATAGTGCAGCTGGAAAATATTCGTTCTCACGTCAAATCCACTGTGCCGTTTGGTCGCGGTTTCAACTGTCTGGTAGGCGGTTTAGGCTGCGGCAAATCCAGCGTACTATACGGTATCGACTTTGCGTTTTTTGGCGATCCACTCGGAAGAAGCTTTGAATACCTACTACGGGAAGGGGCAGACTCGGCAAGAGTGACTGTGCAATTTACTCAGAACGGAAACACCTACAAAATTACACGTGGAATTAAACGGCGCGGCAGAGGTATAAATCAGGATCTCGAAGAACTCAAACTGCTCCATGACGACAATCTCGTCGCAGGCATGAACACTACTGCCATCGCCGAACAGTTCCAAGCAATCACAGGATTAGACAGAGAATTGTGGCGAGAAATTGTTTGGGTCAGACAAGAGCACCTCAAAGAACTCATCGACACCGCCCCACGGGACAGACAAAAACGTCTAGACGACTTATTCAGCTTGTCCGATTATGAAACAGCATGGAGTAGAATAGCAGAGTACCAACGAGAGTACGAGACAGAAAAACGGATTTTAGAAAAAGACCCTGATATTACAGGAAGAGAAAAACTGGAAGCGGAGTACAACCGTCTCACAGAAGAGTATGCACTCTTGGAGATTGAGTTGCAGAACACCTCGGCAAAACTGTCGTTGAATAAACACGTTTTAGATGAAGCAGACGCGAAACTCAAAAAGTTAGAGGAAAAGAAACTCCATATTGAGGAACTACGCAGAAAAGAGGCAAAACTGCAAGCCAACCTTAGTAATGCCCAAGACGTGACAAACGTTTTAACACAGCGACTGGAAGATAAAAAAACCATACTGAAGAATTTGAACCAGCGTCTGAAAGGCATGGATTCTCAAATAGAATCTTGCAAAAATAACATCCGCGAAGCAGGGCTACCAGTCGATCAGCCCTTGGAGGCAATCCAGTTTCACTTGTTAGCGCTTGATGATAAAATCAGTAGTCTAAAAGTGGAGCAAGAAACTACTTCACGTAATATGCAGCTAGACCAAAAGCGACTCACCCAACTATACACTAATACAGAGAATCAGTGTCCGCTGTGCCTGCAACCCATAAACACAGAATACAAAAAAGCCATGTTGCATCGGCTCCAGCAAGAAAATGTTGAACGCCAAAAAATAATTTGCCAGTTACAAAAGGAAATTGAAGGACTGGAACGGGCAAAGCGTTTAGCTGGTGAAGCATTCTCGAATCTGCAAATGAACCTCTTTAAAGTGGAAGACCTTAAAGCACGTATTATTGAAGAAGAAAAGAGCCTTCTAGATATTCAAAGTGAGTTAAATGAAAAGAAAAATAGCCAGTATGAAGCGCGTTTACAGTTGGAAGCGTTAAGGTTCGAAATTAGCAAATTTGACACAGCAGATTTAGAGATGGCCCGCATTCAACGGGAGCAAGCATTTAGGCAATATTATCTTGTCGAGTCGGATTTGCGAACCAAAGAAAACCGCAAAAAAGATACACTCAATCGGCTTGATGAAGTCAAAGAGCGTATAGACAACGCCATGATGAAAGTAGAACGTACAGAGAAAATAACAAAAACGATACAGGTCATAGGCGCTATACGTGATGCCTACCGCAGCATCCAACCTAAACTACGCGGCGAATTCGTCAAAGTTTTGAGAAATTTTGTACAACAAGTTCTCGACACTTTAATTGGAAACGAAGCCCCTCTACTGAATGTTAGTATAGATGAGACGTATACACCTTACGTGAAAAGCGAAAGTGGAGCTGAGCGGGAAGTAGCCAACCTGTCTGGAGGAGAACGAACACTGTTGGCTTTCGCATACAGGCTAGGGTTGGGGCAGTTGATTATGCAGTCGCGTACAGGACATGGGTTGGGCATATTACTGCTGGATGAACCCACAGAAAACTTGGGGTCT
>Ga0207433_10011828_pt1 | contig 13193 bp, 10 predicted proteins | sample YelNatPaOPGAMG01_FD_187559 | JGI IMG/M metagenome (GOLD analysis project Ga0207433, IMG submission 187559) | Hot spring thermophilic microbial communities from Obsidian Pool, Yellowstone National Park, USA - OP-RAMG-01 (SPAdes) (version 3) | ecosystem: Environmental > Aquatic > Thermal springs... | reverse complement strand
TACTAATTTCCTCTCTTGCTTTTGGATCAGGTATTATTTTTGCTAGTTCTTCATTTTTTGGATTAGCAAAGAAAGCCAGCGTTTCAAAAGGTGAGGAGTCTATAGTCACTTCCTGAATTTTGGGGTTGATTTCTAAAAGCTTTTCGGTGAAAGTATAAGCAACAATCTCGACGGAGGCTGCCTCTAAAGGGTTGTTAACATCTATTTCGGATCTCTCTATGATTCTTTGTTTTAGTTGGTCGGCAAAATTTTGTGGATCTTGATGAGCTAATTTAACTATTTCCAGTTGTTCTTTGCTTAGTTTTGTTGTTGGTTCAGGGACAGGAGAGTAGAGATTTGTTTCTAGTGATTTTGTCTCTGTTTTTTTAATTTCAACCTCCTCTCTTTTTAATGTTGACCCTACTCTTTTTAGTAGAGTTTTGCTTGAATTGGTTTTTGCTATTGTTGTTTCTGATGTTTTTTGGAAAGGTAATATGTCAGGATTAAGAGTTTCTTTCTGACCTGCTGTTGTTTCTTTAGACAGGATACTTTCAGTAGGTTTAATTGAATTTGGTTGTGATGTTGGTTGTTCTTGGATGTTTGCTTGAGGAATTTTGGGTGTGGTTGTTTCTAAAATGTTAGTAGTATCTGTATCTTCTTTTACAGAAGTTTTTTCCGAAGATTTTGGTTGTTCTTTTCCTTGTGCTTTTGTAGATGAATCTTCAGCCTGGAGTATTACTGGTGGTGTTTCATTGTTTTCTTCTAAGGCTTTTTCGTACGACGTGACCAAATCTTCTATATTGACAGGTACTGTTGAATAGACCTCTTCTCCGCGGTCTACGGCAATTTTCCATCCCCTTACAATTTGTGTCGCGTCTTGAAGACTTTCGGCCTGAGTTGCTTCTAGAAGTTTTTGTTCAAAAGTTTCTTTGTTTTGTCCGGAATAAAAGACTGCGGGAGCAACTTTTTGATCTTCTGGATAAAACTGATCTGGAAAGAAAGCAACACACCCGCTGTACAAGAAATCAACAACTTCTTTGCTTAGTTTGTATTTTTCTGCCATCTTTATTGAATAATATCAGTTTTGATAGATGTTTTTGATTGCTCTTGTTGGGCTTGGTTGGGCGTTGCATTGTTTCTGTTTGTTAACTCTATTGGATTACTAGTTATTAGTTGGTGTTCTTCCGGCGAGGCAACTACTCTAATAGGGGCATGGTGCGGACCGGCGAAGAAAATTCCCTCACCAACACTGGCTGAAAGCAAGAGCTGCTTTTCTCCTTGCGAGAGATAAAAAACTTCACCCACGCGATCTATGGCAGTTGGCGATTGTTTTAATAAGACTCTTAAGGCGCTGTTTGTTACAATGGCTTTACCAATATCTTGAGAAAGGAAATCTTCTACATCTTGGGTGATAGTTGTTAGCCCCAGGAAGTACTTTCTGGCCCTTTTAACTACACTCCATAAGAATTGAGCTGAGTCTTCGTATCTCATCATATGCCAAGCTTCGTCGACGATTAATAATCTTTTTTTAATGTTTCTCTGAACTCGAGTCCAGATGAAATCAAGTATCATAAACATGGCAATAGGCCTGAGGGCTTCTTGCATGTCTTTTACCGAAAAAACCGTGAAGGGGTTATTAATATCTATGTTGGTCTGTCTGTCAAATATTCCAACAAAACTCCCTTTGACAAATCTTTCTATTCTTGAAGCGAGGTCAAGCGCGTCTTGGGTTTCCATACCAATTAATGTTTTATAAAGATCTTCCATAAGGGGAGGTTCTTTTTTTTGAGTACTAGGATCTTGGGTTATACCCTTTGCTTGGTAGGTAGCCACTATGGCGCGATCAAGGAGTGCTTCTTTAATAGGGTCGAGCTTTCCCATAATAACTTTAAAGAATGAGTGAAGGGTGAGAATTTTTAAGCCCAGTTGATTTTCCCCTTCTGTATAAATTTGAGAAAGATCAAAGGGATTAATTTTTGAAGGGGAATTAAAAGAAAAGGAAATATATTCCCCTCCCACAGCTTCACAGAGGGGTTTGTATTCTGCCTCAGGGTCAAGAATGATTACCTCGGTTCCAAGCATAAGACTCCTTAAAGACTCTAATTTTACAAAGTATGATTTTCCTGCTCCAGAAGTTGCAAAAATTGTCATATTTGAATTTTCAAGAGAAAAGCGGTCAAAAATAATAAAGGATCCATTTTGTGAGTTGATGCCATACAAAACACCTTCGTCTGATGAGAGTTCGGCTGATGTTAAAGGAAAGGTGGTGGCAAGGGAGGTTGAATCCATGTTACGGGTGATTGCCAATCTGTCAAAGCCGAAGGGAACCGTGGTTAAAAAGCCGTTTTCCATATCGAGTGTTGCTTTTTTGGCAATGATCATTAACGACCCGAGGGTTGATTCTACTTGTTTTGTAATATGATCTAATTCTTCTATGGTTGCGGCTGGTATGGTTATGTAAAACGCAAACTCAAAAAATCTTTCAGCACCTTTTACTAGTTGTTCCTGGAGAGTAAGAGCGTCCTCAAGTTTTGCCTGGGTGTTGGGATCAATTACTTTACCTCTTTCAATATCAGTTGCGATTTCAGCTTCCATTTCTGTGATTTTTCTTCGCAAATCATCAAGTACGCTTTTACCCTCAATGGGGTATATGTAAAAGGATAAGTCAAGGGATGCGTTGAAATTAATAATAGGCTCAAGCCATCCAGGACTAACAAAGCGGGGATAGCCAGAAACAAAGATTGTTCTGAAGAAAGTGTCGTTAATCTTGATAAAATCGAAATCAGTTTCAATTATTTTGGGAGCAATAGCGTCAATTAATTCAATCTTTTTGTTAAAAACGTCAACGCTCGGATTTTCTATTTCTGGTTTTTCTGGTTCCGGTTTAGGACTCAAGATCGGGCTTGGGTTTGAGCTTTTCCTTTCGGTATTTTTGTTTTGATCTTCTTGAGGGAGGGCTTGTCCAATGGCAGGTTGCTGTGCTTGATAAAGAGTTCCTTTTTGATCAGTTTTCATCTTTTCTCTTTTCTTTAATATGTTAAACATTTTGTTTCTCCTCCTCTCTTTTAATTACCGGCGGCTTAGAATTGAAAATATTATAGTAAAGATTAATCAATTGTCCTGTTGTAAGTTGTCTTAGTGTTAAACCAAGCCTCCTTGCCTGCCTTATTAAATGGTCTCTTTTGGGGTAAAGCGAGATTTTTGCTTTTTTTAGGACGTAAGACTTTGGAAAAGGTAGCGTCCCTCCTTTTTTTAGAATGGCTGAGGCTGATTTAGTTATTCCCATTTCAAGTGGGCTAAAAGGGACAACAATATAAAAACTTTTTCCTAGCACATTTCTTTTTTTGATAATTTCATTAACAAAGCTTTTGTAGCGATTCATTAAGAAAAGGAGTTTTTGGTTTTTTATTTTTTGCTCGGCTAATTCAAGGTATTCCGCATATTTTGAAATATTCTTGATTTGTGAACGAACCACTATTTGGATAGAAAACGAAAGGGAGTTTAAAAGTGCGGCGTAGGCAAAAATAACTGCCTGTTGTTCTTTTTCCGAAAGCAAGGAAAAGTTAAGAGAAGTTGACTCAAGCACTATCGCAGCTCCGCCGTCTTTAAAAAGGACAATGTTGTCAACAATATCGGCAATGGGTAAAAAATCTTGGGTGGTAGAAATAATAGGAGTATCGGGCATACTAAGGTAGGGTATTTTTAGAGGTATTTTTTTAATTTTATCTTTCATATTAGTTAATGATATTTGGCGTTGTTTGTGATGATTTGGCTCTAATTAATATAGGTGGAATGATTTCCCCTTTTGCTTCAAAAGTGGCTGGGTCGAATTCGTAGCCTTCCTTCTCGGTGATAATATCATACTGTCCATTGGCAAGCGCGGTGACAATCATAAAGTGTCCAAGTTTGTTTGATCTTATAGCACGGACGGGTCGACCTGCAATATCTCTTATTTCAAGTATTGCCCCTTCGATAATTTTCCCATTTTGGTCTAGCACCTGTCCTGTTATCGTGTTTGGAATGGTTGGAGGAAGGGGAGGTGCTGCTTCGGCTGAAAACTGAACTTGCTGTGACACCTTTGGTGGTTCTTTTAGTATTGGGGCCACTTGGTGAATAGACAAGGAAGGTTGTCTGCCTGATTGTGTTTCAGTTATTTTCTCTTCAACAACAACTTTAGGTCTGAACGATTTTGGTTGTGTGCTAGGTATAACCAACGTAGGGGTTTTAACAATCGGTTGGGTGGTTGCTATTGGAGTTGGAGCCGGAGATGGAGTTGGGGCTTGAGCTTGGTTTACAGCTTGGTCTTCTTTGATAACGATATTTCCTTGTCTGAAAAGACCCAATATTCTTGAGAGAAAATTTTCTTCACCGCTTTCCAATTTATTAAGAGCTCCCTCGTTTTCGGTTGGCACTTTTTTAAGGTATTCTTCAACTTTTTGTTCAGCTTGTGTTTGTAGAGCTTGGGCTTGAGCAACCTCTTCATCTTGAAAGAATTTGTAACCAGCTTGATTTTTTTGCCAAAGGTAAATGGTGGGGGAATATACAGAGCGAAAGAAGGCAATCATCCAACGGCTCAACGGCCTTTCTTCAAAAGGTAGAAACGCAAGAGCTGCTCCAAGCGAAACAGAAAATAAAATTAAAGGCCATTTGATAAAAGAAGGAAGACCGGTTGAATAGATTAAAAGACCCACTAAAGCTCCACCACCAAGCTGGAAGAATTGCTTTAGGGTCATGTCTCCTACCAATCTGAACTGGTAAGAACTTATCTGTTGTGGTATCGGATGAGTCTCCATTTTTAGGTAAAAGGCAAGAGGTAAAAGGTAAAAGTAAAGATTTTATATCTTTTCTCTTGCCCTTTTTCTTGATCCGTATAATAATTTTTTGTTCTCAACAATTAGATTTGACACCTCGTTAAAATCATCTTTTCCTATGTATTTTAATTCCAGAGAGATATCAATTAAGACTTCAAGCTCAGTCAAAGAGTCTATTGAGATCGTAAGAAGCCTTGAATATTCTTTAGGTTTTTCTTTTATATAACCTTCTACAATATTGGCAACGACTGATATTGCCGCTCTTCTTATTTGAGGAACAAGGCAGTAAAATTCTTCTTTTGGATAGGAATTTGTGAGGCGGTATATCATTAGCACTAATTGTTTTGCTTTTTGATAGGGAATTAATTTCTGATAACTTGTCTTTTGTTGTTTTTCCATAATATTCCTTTTACCTTTTAACTTTTACCTACATATAACTTTACCCCGTGAAGAGTCTTGTGCAACCCCTCAAAGGTTTTCACAAGGGGATAAAAATGGTATAATAATTCAAATGACAGAAGGAGAAACAACAAACAACCCAGAAAGGTCTGGAGAGGGGGCTGAGAAAAAAACCAATTTTACTCCATCCTGGCTTTTTAATTCCGAAGATGAATTAAAAGGTTTAAAATTAGATCCAAACACAAAGTTTGCAAAGGTGGTTAATCTTTTACATAAGACGCCTGAAGATTTACTCGATCTTGAACGGCTTAAGGAAGCAGGCTCAAGAGTATTTGATGTTGCTCTAGAAGAAGAAGTTCCTGAAGAGGTTTATGGCTTTGTGGTTGGTAGGATAGGTGAATTGGTAATAAAATCAAAATCTTCAGAGGTTACTCGCGAAAAGAAGCCGTCAACTTTAGTGAAGGGAGAGCTTCCACTACATATAGGAGCTGTTTTTTCTGGAGGGAGAAACGAACTCCAGGTAGAACACGAGTCTATTCCTGTCCTTGACATCAAGAAAGAGAACGACCGAATTCAGTATATTCTGGAAAACATACACGCTTTTGATGTTCTTTTGAGACAACCCACAGCCTGGAAGGCGGCGATAGATATTTGGCTTTCTGACGCTGAGATAGCAGCTCAATCAAGGGGCTTAGAGAGAGGTTCTTTTGAGGAGTTTAAGGAGAAAATTATGAGCGCAATGGCAATTACAGCGTCAGCAAGATTAATGGAGTCAAGCGGCGGAGACCTTGGTTCTTATTTGACGATGATTACAGGTGGTGGGGAAAAACCAGAAACTTCCAAACAAGAAGAATGGTCAGAATTTCTCTTGCACGCTGACCCTGACAAACTAAACAAGGTTTTAGACATGCCGTTGGTCGGCGATTTCTTTTCTGTTCTAATGGAAGATGCTGGTCTTGTTAATGATGAAAAAAGCCGTTGGAGAAAAGAACCTGATTTTGAAAATCCATCGAAAGAGATTTGGAAACCTAGTTCTTTAAGAATGATAAAAGGTAAGACTATAGAGGATATTACTAGTGGTAGGTTGATGAAGTATTTACAGGAAGATGGTGGTGGTTTTAATAAGTATATAGAAGAAGTTCTTCTTCCAACTGTTAATAAGGATGTTGTTGAAAATAACAAATTTAGTGAAGATAGTGTTTGGGCAGCAGCGCGTCTTGCTTGTGATGTTTTTCTGGTAGATTTTTTTCCAAGATGGGAGTATTTGATCAGCGAGGGTGGAACAAAAAAGGTGGATTTATATCCTTCTAAGAATTGGGGGGGGAATCCTTTGTTTTCGATAATTAAACCTTCATCTCTGCCCCGACTAAAGGGTGTTTATAGAGATGAGCCAAAGCTGCTTGATTGGATAGATGCTTCTTTTAAGCCGTTGGATATTTTTGTGGGGGAAAGGTCAAAACACCTCCTGGTTCCCTCGATGGCTACAAATATTAAGAAGTTAGCACGCTACAATGATGCTTTAAATACCTTTTTGGGAGATTCCATGGCAAGTGGTGTGCCCAACTTGGACCCCAAAACTCTGCCTGAGACTATTGGTAAAATAACATCTTTGTTTGATCAATTGTATGGGCAAATAAAAGAAAAAGACAAGAATGGTAATGATATACCAGTTGGAAAGCATGTTGTTGGAGCTATGCTTATGAGAGTTTTTTATACAAAAGTGGCTGCTGCTGTTTCTGAATCAGATAGAGCGACGTTTTTGCAAATAATTGGAAGCGATAATGAAAAGAGGCCATTCTATCCTGTTTTGGCCACACTTCTTGGGCCAGATTTAAGTGGTAAATCAGGCCTTATAAAGAGCTTAGTTGCTGCAAGAGAAGGAATTGTTATTGAGGGTAATATGTTTGGAGCAGAAAAACAATATAAAGATGCAATGACACTTTTATTTACTAATGATCAAACTGGAAGGACTTCATCTTCTATGGCTCACTATATGGGGGTTGCGCTCCAAATTTTGTCGGCTTTCTCAAACTTTGGGGGGAAAAGGTGACGCACGTTTGAGGCAGCTGGAGTCACTACTAAAATATATAAGTTTTATCTTTTATTCATATGTTATGTAAAAGGCGTCGGCGCGTTTATACAGACCCGGGTGGTGGGGCTTTTATTTTTGGTTTGGGTGGTGGAGTAGTCGCTTCTTCCCTCCCGCGCAAGAGCCTGAGTCCTCCTGCTATCTCTTGCCCGGTTTTAGACACTTGCCCTGCTGTAATAAAAGGACCGAATATAGCCTCGCCGATTGCTGTTCCATAAGCAAACGGTTTGCCTGCTACCATACTCTTTATTAATTCAGCTGTTTTGGGAATTATCGTAATTATAACAAAACTTACTCCTAAGAGCACAAGACTTATTAATCCCTCGCCAAAGAAAGGCGGATCCCATATTTCCTTTGGTAGTACGACGTCGGTTATAATACGTCCCTGACCAAGAAGTCCAGGAATAAGATTTAAAATATCTAATATAAAATTATCTTCAACGATACCCTTTAATGAAACTTTGACAGACAATAACTCGAATTCAAGCGCTAGGAACATAAGTATGCCAACAATAGGAAAGACGATTAGATTTGAGGCAATATCTTTAACAAAGCTGAGTGGAGACTGATTTGTTAATAAACTAGCCATAATTTTCAACGGACTAAAGATTATGGCAATAAAAAGCTGAGCGGTGGTTTTTAAAAGCATCCATGTTAACTTGAAAATGTTAAAGATAAGCAACAACATTAAGACAATAACCCCTATTATTAGCAATAAGACAAAAGGTGCGAACAGAAATATGCCCACTAGTGCATTTAAAAAGTTGCTTGTTAACCAGAATATGAATCCAAAGATAGCGGATATGAAAAAAAAGAATACGTACATTAGAAATACTATAAATATGCCAGGGGACGATCCGTTAAAGACAGTCCACATAAAGGTGAAGGATCTATCTGGAAAAAGTATTTTTATGGCGAGTGTATACACTACATACATCAGGTCAACCAAAAAACCTGCAATTGCGTAGGAGAAAGTAATCAAAATTATAGTAATTATCAACTTTGGCAGAAAGGACTGTATAGTTACGACCGCCTGTGGTGAAATTTTGACCCTGAACATTATTAAGAAAGCCGTGATTACTGTAACTAACACAAGGAGGGTAAAGGAAGCATCTCTAATTCTTTCCCACCAAGGTTGTAATATACCCAATGTTTGGTACCCATAACCGGTGGTTTGAGCCTTTGCCTCAGGTATTATAGAAATTTTTTTTAAGCCCTTTTTGAGATAACTAATTCCAGAAAGAGGCCTTTCTTCAAGCATAAAGCTAGCGAAGTTTTTGTCTTCTTTATTGTCTTTTAAGGCAAAATATTGAGTACTTTTTGCTTCCGAGAGAAGTTTTTTGACCGCTTTTGCAGCTTCAGCTGTATCACCCGTGAAAGCGGCGATTAAAAGTTCTCTAGCTCCCGAAAAAGGAATAGCTATTATAGAGTATAATATCCACTTAACTTGGGCGGCTGTATATCGTTCACCAAAAATTTCTGTAGGATTTGATGTATCATAGACTTTTATAAACCATTCTTTGAAACTTGGATCATACCATGGATTGACCTCGTCTGCCTTGACAGTGGAACAGAATATGGGAACAAGAATCAAACCAATTAAGAGTGACGCTATGATTTTCTTAATAGTTTTTTTCATATTTTAAAAAGTGTCCTATCTTTCATTTTAGAGCGATTTTGGTCTTAAAGGCAATAGGCAGTTGATTTAAGGATTTTTATTTTCGCAAAAACTTAGACCATAATTTTTTCCTGCATATTCTGGATTAGCATAACTCGGTGTTGTGATATTTACTTTAAGATAGCAAGCTTCTTGTTGGCTAATTTTCAATTTATCAAGCAATGCTTTTTCGGCTTCAGTTCTAATTTCATCAAACGGGGAACTGAGTATAGATATAAGAAATGAATTATCAACAGGGATATACATTATTTGGTAGTCCTTTTTATCAATAAATTTAGCAAAACCATCCTTTTTAATTTCAGTTGCTTCTCTATAAAAATTGTCGACCTCTACCCCTGAAATTTTTATTTTTGGCGACTCTTGGTCAATTTTTGTTTCCAAATCTTTTGGTAAAAAGGGAGAAGCTGTGGGTTGTATGGTTTTTGGGGGTACAACGGTTTCTCTTTTAGGATAGGGAATAAAAATTCCTATTAAGGCAAAAATAGCTACAGCGAAAAAAGAAAAGATCAGAATTTTGTTTTTGTCAATTTTTTTTATGGGCATTTTGATATATCAAGGCCACAAGCATTGGCTGAATTTACCCATGGGCACCAAGGACTGTATCCTCTACTTTTCAAGTCTTTTGCCAAAGCAGCAGCCTCTTGCGCGTTATTAGCAGGATCAAAGAACATATTGGCACATTCAATTACTCTGTCCTTGTCTTTAATTGTACACATTGGTGGATTTTTATCAAATGGTGCTCCGCTGTCACAGTGTGCCAAAAGATTTATTTGAAAAAGTCCGACACTGTAGTCAAAACTGCTACCGCTTAAACACCCGCAGTTGATAGCGTCTGGGTTGCCACCACTTTCAGTATTGCAAATACAAGACGCGGCTGCAGCATCACCTGGGTCAAAAAACTGGCTAAGATATGATTGACTGCAATATCCTCCTCCAGGAGTAGCTCCGCTTGGAGAGCCGCTGTTTCCTGCAGGTGAAGAAGCGCAGAGTCCGGTTGGGTCGGTTCCATCACTGCTTTGTAGTTCTTGCCCAACGGAGGCTATAGATTTTTCACTACAGGCAGTTGGTATTCCCCCTATCTCAATGCCACCAACCAACGGAATCCAAGCCGGAATTTTAATTCCTTTTGTGCAAGCGACAATTTGATTATGGCGATTTTGTTGTACCCTTGATACTACCTCGTCCACCCTGCCTGTTTGTTGGGTCTTTGTTCTTTGAGAATTTAACACATCTGATGTTATTTTGTTTCTCCATTGAATTTCTTGAGGCAAAAGTTTATTTAGTGGTCCTGATAAAGACGTTATTCTTTTGAGGTCTTTTTCTTCCTTGTGGCTTAAAGGATCATCTTCGGCCCTGTAAAGGGTGCCATTTAAATACCAGCTGAGGTATTCATTGGCGCGGTCAGGCTCGGCAATAGCTTGGCCTTTGGTCAAGCCTGCTGGCGCTCCCTCAAACCCTTTAGGTCTGAGAGCAGTCTGAATACCTAATAGGAAGTAGTCATATATGCCTCCGAGGTGGGGGAAATAAAGCTGGGGGTTTTGAGTAGAAAGGCTGGCTCCGTCACCATTAATATTATATTCTACGTTTGAGGACGCGGGGATGTCTTTTATTTTTTCATAAGGAGAGTTGGGGCTTGTTTTTGGCATTATTCTCCTGAAAATGGACGAGTTGCCAGCAGTTGTTTTGCTCCAAATCTCATCTACAAGAGGGGTGAAAGTTTCAACCTGAGCTGATAGTTCTGCTGTATTTGTGCATTCTCCTCTGAGGAAACAAAAATCAGAAGAGCAGTCCCATACTGCTGGGCAATCAAAAGAAGCTGTATATGTTATTTTGGCAGCAGGTGCCCCTGTTGATTTCCCGGCTTTTTTGTCTATCTGTTCCCCAAACAACTGATCTCCAGGGTTATAGCGTGATTCTAGAATAGTGCATCCTGATTGCTGTCTTACAGCATTAATGTCGTCGGCTTTGATGCTTTGAGCTTGTCTGTTGTCTAGGTTTTCTTTTGGGACAAACGTGGATTGGAGCAGTGTTGTTAGTTCTACGCCCTCCTCAAGGTGGGGGAAATAAAGAACACCCTCTCTTGTAGTAGTGTTTTCGGTTCTCGGATCGTTTGATTTTGATTTCCATTCTGTTCTTAAGTCTTTTATCTCAAAATTGGTTGAGGGTGTGGAGCTAAAGTCAGATAATCTTATTTTGCCGATTCTGTCTTCAGTGGAGGAATAGGGTATGTAGGGAAAAAACATAGCCCAGAAATCTGGCTTGAGAGGATTGTTAAAGCAAAACAGAATCTTAAAACCAATTATCGGTATTGTTACCTCTGCGCAGGTTTTGCCTCTCCATTCTTGGTATGCTACATAATAGTCTTTCAGATTTGAATATCGAGAAGGATCTGGTGGCAGATGATCTTTCCATTCCGCTAGTCTTTTCTCCTGTTCTCCAAGAGACGATGTTTTTCCACTAGGAACAAGTTCTGTGTTACCAGCTATGGGTAATTCTGAATTGAAAGCGTTAACAGAGATCTCAAATTCTTTGGGGACACTACAATGACAGGTGATATTATACATTCCTGGGGTAGTAGGGGTAGTAGGAGAAGGGGGGCATTGACAATACGAGCTGTTTACACTGGTGGTGAAAGTTTGAGTTACAACAAGGTCTTTTCCACAAAGTAAAGACTGTTCTTCGTTTTTAATAGGCACTTGGCAGGGGCTTGCTTGGTATGGTCTTAAAGAATGCCATTCTGGTTTGTCGGTTTGGTTACAGGGAACGTATGGTTCAGGAATTGGAGCAGGATTGGTTGCAAATACTTTTGGGGCGGAAGATAGAAAAGTCAATATCAGAAAAAGAAAAAGAATAAAATTAAATCTTTTTTTAAATAAGATGGGCATTTGTTATGATTTTAGAGCTAAAGCCAGAGGAAGTAAAGCTTGTTGATCTTTGTTATTGAGCGATCTTGAACTGAGTAACATCAACTCCTGTGAATTGATAAATCAACCTGAGTATTAAAAAAGACATTGCAAGAAGCACGATGCCGAAAATAGCATAAGTTATTGTTTTTTTTGCTGCTTCTGCTCGCTGAGGATTGCCTCCTGCAGTTATATAGTTAAATCCGCCGACAATAAGCATTATAAAGAGGACTATTCCTGCAAATTCGAGTGCAACTTTTACTATGTTCCCAAAATAGCTTTCAAGGTCTGATAGTTTTGTCGGTTCTCCCATTAAAGACAATTATAGCAAAAGAGAGAAAAATAGAAATGACTTACTGAATTTTAGGAATTTGAAGGTTGAAAATGTTGTTTTCAACACCGAAGAAGGTTCCAATAAGACCAGCAATTGCCCAAGCTGAGAAGACGATAACTAGGCCAACTAAAGCAGCTGTGATCTGAGATCGAGCTTGTTCTGTTTGGCTTTTGTCACCACCTGAAATAATCCAGCGGATTCCGCCGATAACCAAAACAAAGAAGAAAACAATTGCAGCAATGACAAGAGCCAATTTAAGAAAGCCAGCAATAATGCCACCTATGGTTAAAGAAGAAACTGTACCAGCCAAGCCACCCTCAGGCTTGAGGTTAATTTCTTGCTCATTAGTAGCAGCTAAAACTGCAAGACCCAAATTTTTTATTTTCTTCATTGCCTAGTGTATTATCTAATATTTCTCTTATTTTTGTCAAGAGGGGGTTTTAGTTAAAGCTGGTCGGAGTTGGCCCTCGCTTAAAGCGAGGTTGGCCGAAGCTGGTCAAAAGCTAGTATTTAGTATTATGTATTATGCAGGGAATAAAAGTAGAAAGTAGAACGTAGTAAGTAGAAAGTAAAAATTCATAATTCATAAATCTTAAATCTATATTCTATAATCTGTTTGTAATTTGAAGAATTGGAAAATTGTAGATTGTTTAGGATTTAGAATTTAGAAATTAGAATTTGGTTCTTGTGATTTGTTTGTAATTTGGAACTTGGAATTTGGAATTATTACCCTTTGTTCTAACCTAGTAGGTAAAAGGCAAGAGGTAAAAGTTAAAAGAAATGCAAGTAGAAAGTAGAACGTAGTAAGTAGAAAGCAAAATTCTTAAATCCTAAATCATAAATCATAAATCCAAATTCTTTAACTGGTTTGTGATTTGGAATTTGCCTGCCCGCAATCGCTAAAGCGATAGCTTTTGCAGGCGGGGAATTTGGAATTTTATTCTATAATCTATAATCCAAAATCTATAATCTAATCATAAAGTTTTAATTTTTGAGTTAA